>Ga0247807_10000345_pt1 | contig 29445 bp, 36 predicted proteins | sample UWRJL074202C1_FD_179931 | JGI IMG/M metagenome (GOLD analysis project Ga0247807, IMG submission 179931) | Plant litter microbial communities from Arlington Agricultural Research Station in Wisconsin, United States - UWRJ-L074-202C-1 | ecosystem: Environmental > Terrestrial > Plant litter >...
TGTCACTAGCGCCACCAGCTGCCCCTCAGAATGACGTCGCCGGTGAATCGAGACTCTCTCGATCCTAATTCACCATCAAACCCCAGCACGCAACACTTCCAGGTGAATGAGCCAGCACTAGCGCCAAAGCCTGTTCGTCGTGACTTTATAAACTCCCCTTCCTCCCCCAAAGGTCTCTTCTTCTTTCTTCCCCATCAACAATCAATCTCACACATCCACATACCAAACTACAAAACCAAAACCAAACAAATCCCAACCCAACCCAACATCATAATGGAGAACATCAGTACGTCTTCCTCTTCTCCCACCAGACCTCGCGATACAAGAACAGTCTTCTAACATTTCTATAGAGCAAGCCGCAAACTACGTCAGCGAGACGATCCAAGGAGGAGCTGACCAGGCATCCAAGGAGGCCAACAAGAGTATGCCAACCCCCTTTCTCCATCCTCATCCTCATCCCCATCCCCATCAACACCAGCTAACCCATCTTCCTCTGCAGACGTTGCCAAGGACTCCAACGCACCCCTCGGTACCCGTGCATCTGCTGCTAAGGACGCCCTCGGAGACAAGGTCGAGCAACACGGCCACGAGACCAAGGCCGATGTCCACAAGGAGGCCGCAAAGCACTAGATGCTCGTCTTCAACGTGAGGAAGCAATGGAGGGTGTATGATACAACTTCTTTGGGAATCCATAGCTCGGCGTAGCATGGCATAGAAATACAATTCATGATACCATCTTCACTACATATACTGCCTTGCTCCTGTTTGTGATATCGTGACTGTGACTGTTCTTGGTTGATTATTTACTACTTGCCCGTATTGAATTGAGGGCAGTTCTACTAGCAATCAATGGTGAGGCGGCAGTCATTGTAGATGTGTTCTCTTATATTGGAGTCCAGGACTGTTTTGCCAATGGTAAAGACAAGGAACAATTGTCATTTACAGCTTAGGTAATAGCTCAGGCTTATATCAAAGTTAACTATTAGCACATTCCGTCACCATAGCCGGGATAATAGAGTGTAGCTATCATGCAAGTAGCTGGCCACCAATACTAATCTAGATGGTTGTATACTGGCCGTACACGGTATGGCTCAAGTCTCAGTGACATAGAGTAGGCTAGGTGGCATCCATTAATACTGATTTTTAATGGTATAATGATATACTAGTAGATACGAATCAATTGAGGACACAAGTTTTTATTTTCAACCGCCAATAAAGGTTAATAGTGATGTATTTACATAACAGATGTACTCATTAAGGTGCATATACACCTTGGTTAATTTTGTATTAGGGATATATTTGATTGACAACTTCTGTAGCCACAGAAACCATATCTGCAAAGCCATTTCTCACCTCACAGGCTCTCCCACATGCCCTTCAAGCCGCGGAACCTGCCCTTCACACCAATGCCATAGCCGATGTTGATGACCGACTTGGTAAAGGTATAGCCCTTTCCAGTTTCGGGAATCGGGTACTGGATTTGCTTGGGGATAGCCGTCCGGATGCCGGCCCAGCCCCATCGATCGTCGCTGACCGACCGCATATTGCACAAGCCCTGGAGACCTTCATCGCCGGCGAACCTGCCATATCCGCTTCCGCCAACACCACCAAATGGCAGCTGCACGGCGTAGAAGACGGCAAAGTCATTGATGGCTATCATGCCCGACTTGAGGTTTTCCAGCACCAATCGCATGGCCCAGTCCCGTGCTCCGTAGACAGAGGCACCGAGTCCGAAGTTGGGCGCATTGGCCATCTCGTACGCTTCTTGTGGCGTGCTGGCTCGTATGACTACGCAGACTGGTCCGAAGCACTCTTCATTAGCGATAGCCATGCTCTGAGTTACGTCGACGAGAAGCGTGGGTTGAAAGTAGTGGCCAGAATGATGAACTGGATGATTGAGTCTCGAGCCTCCAACTAATAATCTTGCTCCATCTTTGACAGCAAGTTGAATTAGATTCTCTAGCCTATCGAAAGACGCATCAGAGATCATCGCCCCCAGATCAACCTGTGCATCCTTTGGGGCATCCAGAATAGACCCGACTCTCAGAGCTCGAATCCGAGGCTCCAGAGCCGAAACAATTTGATCGTATACTTTTGGCAGTGCGATGATACGTTCAATACCAATACAATTTTGTCCTGCGGCTTGGAAGGTTCCGCGAAGAAGGATTTCATTAATTCGAGGAAGGTCACTGAGAGCAGAGTCTAGTATGATAGCAGCATCCTTTCCGCCAAGCTCGGCAACGACTGGTGTGAGGGCTTTGGCTGCTGAAGCGGCCACAAGCTTAGCAACAGGTCGACTACCAATAAAGGTAACGTGTGAGATGGAAGGATGTGACGTCAGGTAGCTCGCAGTTTGAGGCCAGCAGGCTACGGCTTGAACGAGATGAGGATCGTGACCGCAAACATGAAGAGCACCTTTGACAATGAGGGAGAAATATGCTGCGCTCCATGCCGTGTTTTCGGATACTTTTACTACTATACCGTTTCCCGAGAAAATAGCAGAAATCATGGGGCCAATAAGATTGTGGAAAGGGTAATTCCAAGAGACCAGAGCAGCCACCACGCCTAGGGGTTGGTATTCCACGTGGTTCTTCTTGTATGCCATCAAGAAGTTGGTAGGCCTGCGAGAGGGACGTAAAGCTCTCTCGCCGTGTTGTATAGTCCAGCTTAGTTTTTCTGCTGTCACCAAGATCTCTCCCAGTGTAGCATCGATCATAGTCTTCCCAGAATCTAGGCAAGCAACTCGACATATTTCCTCCTGGTTCTCCAAAACATAAGCTTGTATGCACCGCAGGACTTGTCGTCGTTGAGAAAAGGTAGTCTGCGCCCATTTCTTTTGTGCAATATGAGATCGTTCGATTGCACGATCGATTCCTTCTGGCGTAACTGGGTTTACGAACCCCAGGAATTCACCTGTAGCTGGAGCATAGCATTGAATAGCTGTTGAACCACTAGCCTGCAAAGCAATCAGTTACGTCCTTCCTAAAGGGGCTTGTGCTGGTGGCATACTTTGATAGACGGGTTATCTAGGATCTTGCGTTCGGTAGGCCTGGTTGGTGCTTCAATCTCGTACGGAATTACAGGCTCCTTATTATACCAGTCCCAGACCCAAAGTGAGGACCAAATCAGACCTCCGAAAGTAACAACTACAATAGCAAAGATAGTATACATCAACCGTTCACTGGCAATCGCACGAACAGTCAGCAATTGGTCTAAAATTACAATAGACGAGATACACGTACATCTCTGCTGCAGTCCAGCCTGCTAAGAAGCCTTCAGGATTCGCCCTGTCCGCAGTTGGCGTCATTTTGGTATCCATTGCCCCTGCTCAAGCTGCACAAAGATATCAGGGAGAATTATCAGCTCACATGAATTGCAACAAGCACAATAGTAGCCACGATAGAACAACACACAGGAACTGTAGAAGTGGGTAGTAGCAAACACTTTGGGCGGTGTTGCTACCTTCGCACAGGTGTCACACTGAAATCTACTTCATTACTTAATTTCCGAAGACGCAAATTGCGGGTGTCGGTTAGGAAATGCCATATTTACTCGGTACGGGTATGGGATTCGGCTAGATGACCGGAAATGGTAAGCGCACCTAGCTTTTGAACAAAATATGGTCGCGGAAGCAGTCTAAAAGTCTGGTAAAAATTGATTGTTATATTGTTGATAATGCTAATCATGAAGCTTTATAGAAGCGACCTCATTGCTAAAGAATAAAATACAGATATTATAGCTGAATTATTCATCATACTCGCTCTCATCTTCTTCTCTACTCTTCTTTCGCTTCTTCAGTTTAGGAACCTTCGCTGAACGTGAGCTGTCAGTGGATGCTTCACTCTCCTCAGACTCTTCATCGCTGTCTTCTTCATCATTGTGCTTGGCTCGCTTTCGTTTCTTTCCTCCAGCAGTTTTAACAGCTGGCTTCTTCGGAGACTTGCCTTCCGACTTGGTCTCCTTGGTGCGATTTAAAAGATGGTCAATTGGACACTCAGTATGCTCCCATTCTTTGCTACCTGGCTTGGTGGTTCCTTTGCACCGGAAGCACGACTTACCATGTCGTAGAAACAGTTGATGCAACGAGTACTTCAAATGATCAGGGATTAGAAAGTCCAGGTGGCTGAATGCCTTATCTCTCGTTGCCTTTGGCGGAATCCACCCAAGCCACCTTGTAAGACGCCATACGTGTGTGTCGACGGCAAAGCAAGGACGCTTGAAATTAAATAGAAGAACGCAAGCAGCAGTCTTCACACCTACTCCTGGAAGGCTAGTCAGATATTCCATAATGTTGTTTGTTGTCATGCCGTAGAGCCACTCAAGGGTAAGTGGGTTCTCCAAAAGATCAACAATCTCGACATCAAGTATAGCTGCAGTATCTCCCTTATCATTAGTAGCCAGCTTTTTCTTCACTAACTTCTCAAGTCTATGAAGATTGTCAAGGTATACTTGATTGGTGACCTTTTTAAGAGAGTTCGCCTTGACGTGTGCGAGACCTCCTGACTTAATCGCTATCTCAATGTTCTGTGGATCATCTTTTCGAACATCATTCCATTTAATGCTTCCTTTGCCTTTTCCTGTTTCTTGAAGACCATATCTCTTTTGAAGACCTTAGTAGGTCAGTAGAGGTTGGTCTTCAGCAGCATAGAAAGTCTGCGTACATTACAAGAAGAAGAAAATAATCTAGATTTACATACCTGAAAGGGCAAGATTGGAATTCATGGCTCGTGTCGTTGCACTTAAAAGAGTTCTGAGAATAGCATCAATAGGGTCCGGGACTTCTCCACATCCTGCCACAAGCAATGATGGAGCTGGGATGACTTGTGGTTGTTGAACCTTTCCATGGAGTTCACCGAGTAATCGATTCACCTAATAGATTATCAGGTCAGCACCGTTTCTGGTTGAATTTGGTCTACCTTGAGTAGTAGTCTGTTTACCTCTTCACATTTTTCTGCTAATGGTCCCACATGGTCTGGAAATGGCGTGGCTCCAGGAGTGAGTCCGTATTGGTTGGGCTTTTTCTTTTCCAGTTTTGGAAGTGTTTCATTGTTTAAATGATCTTCTATATTTTTGGTCACATCTTTATATATCTCATGCAGGTCTTTTTGAGGGCCAAGGTATTTGTGAGCCGCTGAATCGGGTATTTCAGGTGTTGCCTCTATAACAATATTAATATTGAGGCACATTCGAATCTATCAGTCTTGAGAGCTAACCTTTCTTTAAAGTTGCTGATTTTAGGTCGTCTTCTGCCTCAACCTTGCCTCCCTTCACAAACGGATCTTCGGCGACAACATTTCCTTTCTTGCCAATACCATGAGGTATTATATCCCACTCCCCTTTAACTACCTCTTTGACCTTAGTGTTCTTTGTAGCTGGTGTTCTTCGCTTTACAGCACTTTCCAGCTTTGATTTCTTGTTTAGAGTGGTGGTATGTATGGCTGGAAAAGACACCGGGGCCAATGTGAGGTTAGCGCCCTGCTTTTTCGCAGCTCTTGTTCGCATCTCAACTCTTCAGATTCCACCACTGGTCAAGATATCTTTGCAAACTTAATTACAAAGGAGTGGTGGTCTAACACTGTTCAAATTTACTTTCGAAATACTTGTGGAATGTAGCTGAGAGACTTGTTTTGATTTGAAATCCAGATCATCTACAACAAATGTAGATTGTAGCACTGGAGAATATTAGACAATGCCAGAATAAGAGAAACTCGTAGGAAATTATCACGTGATTGGATATCGTGTGACCTTAATTTGAGGTTGTTGGAATTAAGTAGTGTTTTTTTAGAAAACAGCTGTAACAGACTATGAGTAACGAGTAAATCTTTCGAATGTATAGCTGTAGATTTCAGGCCTAAAAATGTCTCAAGGTCAGTTGAATCTCCATATGGATCAAAGAGACATCTCTGGGTATTGGCGAATGGGCAAACATCTCTGCGGAATGTGGAGGTGGAGAAAGTATATACGTACCAGATGAAAGATTCCAAGAACCCTTGGGCTTGACTTCGATGAGCTGGGATCTGAGAGATACAAATCATAGATAATTCTGATGGAGAAGAGCAGCTCCTATAGCTCTGAGAAGTCATGACGATGGCACTAAGCAGGGGTCAACCGCCACCTTGTTAATCTTATTTGAACTCATACTTTCCGGTTGCTCTTATATTTTCTACGGTAGTATAAGACAAAATTGAATTACCACTTTAACAACATGGTTGTGGCAAATGTTGGTCAAAATACTATTTTGGTGATTGCATACTTCTCTTCCTCAAATCTCCTAAACGCAAGAGAGATGAACCCAGAACCAGTAGCTTTAGACATTATACCCAATTGAGAAGTATCAGGTATTCCAAATCCGCTTTTCTCGAAATAATTTACAGGGACATAGAACGAGATAGTTTAGATTAAACCCGTGAAGAAGCTGAAAATAGCCAAACTTCCAAAAGAGCTTCATTTGGTAGAGTAATCAGATAGGTGACCAACAAATGTACTATGAATAAGAATAAACATCTCAAATTGCCAGTCCAAAGTCTTGAATCTCATGTAGCAACAGAAGTAGTAAGTCCAATTTAACTATTCTAGAGCTATCTTGAAGTCATGTTGTGAGCCTTTAAAGGCGGCACCCGGGTTACATTGCCTTGAAACGCTCGCTCTAAATAGGAAGCGTGATAGCCAGAAACTTACAGCTAAAGGTATTCGAGAGTCCTCTTGGTGCATCTACAGGACTAAAATTCTAAGATTCTAAGATTCTAAGATTTTAGGATACCAAACAGCATTCGTTAGGTTCAAATATCGAAAAGTCTAGACCGAAAGCCACCTTCTCTCTCAAATACCTCGCCGACAGCCTTTCCGACATGCAGCACGTGTAGATCATGGTATCTAGGGCCAACTAACGTCAACCCAATTGGCAACCCATTTTCACCTGCAAACCCAGGGACATTCAGGCAAGGGACTTGTAATATAGTCCACATGGAACAGAAAGACTGCATTTGTTAGCAATGCATACCATCGCTGGATTTTGTTACTTACTGCATCTCCAGTGTTCGTGATCCCAAGAGGAGCTTCGTCCACAACACTCGGCGTGATAACTATGTCGTATTTACTGGCAATCTCATCCCAGGCTGGACGAAGTCTCGCACATCCATCGTAGGAATCAAGTTGAGCTTTCCGACTTAGCCTAGGATTACTATTCTCTACGTGACATGTGATTTTTGGATGCATCTTCTCTTTTCCAATCAAGTAATCTGGGTTCCAACATGTCAGCTTCGTTAATGTATCATATAGGGGATGGTGCCTTACTTCCAAGGAAGCTAGTTCTTCCTTCCCCAGCAAGTACATTGGCATGCCAATCCTTGATATTTTCAAAATCACTCGGGAGCTCGATTTCTTCTACAACAGCACCATGCTTCTTCAAGATCCCCTTTCCCTTCGTCCACGCTGCCGTAGTACCAGGACCTGCCTTTGGCCACACAGAGGTTTTCAAGAAAGCGATTTTAGCAGATTTGAGAGGAAAGGAGGATGACGGTATTGGCTCATCGTCCACAAGTTGGAAGACGTTCGATAGAAGCTGTAGATCCTCAGCTGAGCGTGCATAGAGACCTAAAGTATCGCAGGTCATAGAAAACTGCGCAAGTCCTTCTCGCGAGATGGAGCCCCATGTTGGCTGCCTAGATATCAGTATGGTGTATCTCTGGAGCTTTAAGGAAACACACTTTAAATGCATAGATCGAGTTAAATGAACCTGGACGAATCGTACTACCACCTGTTTGGGTACCAAGCGCGATCGGAACCTGAAAATCACCGACTGCAGCACCAGATCCAGAAGAAGAACCGCCAGGAGTTCTTGCCGGATCATGAGGATTTGTAGACGGTCCTCCTCCATCAGCGATGGCTGCAAATTCAGTTGTTGTAGTTTTGCCTGTGTCCGAGAGTTAGACTTTCCAACGTTCAATTTCTCCATTCGTTTAAATTTTGCCAATATTTACCAAAAATCAGAGCACCGGCTGCCCTCAAAGTAATAATGCAAGCTGCATCCACGCCTCCAGCAGGGTCGTTTCTATAGATATCTGAATTATGACCCGTAGGCATATCTACTGACAATTAGCTCTGCCCTCAGATTCACAGGTTCCCAATCACGAATAAAGAATACCAACCTTTAGTCAAAATCACATCCTTCACACCAATAGCGACACCATGTAATAGTCCTCTTTTCTCTGCCGGAATCTGGTCCAACTTTCTTGCTTGCTCAAGTACAAATTTCGGATCCAGGAACGCCCATGCTTTAACAACTTCATCCCGAGAGTCTATTCTCTCGAGTAGCGATTTAGCATAATTCTCTACTGATAGAGAGCCATCTTTCATAAGTTTCAAAGCTTGGGTTGCTGTAAGATGATAAGGTTCTGTCATAGTTAAGAATGTTTAATCTTGTACTTGGTGATGTATTTTTTGGGGGTGCCAACTGAGATACAACACTGATATATAGAGTTTTCGGCAGTCATCCGAGCGGTCGGAATAGTAAATAGATGAGACCAGTGAGAAGCGGCCCCCACTCTCGGAAGTGCGATGAGATAAAAGGACACATTTAGGAGGAAGAAATGATAAGTGTTATGGGGTAAAGTAGCCAATATAGGGGAAGCTATCACATAATAAATCACATGATAATGGAAATAATCTGATGCGGTGACATAAATACGTTATTGTTAAAAATTGATTCCTTCCGTCATTTATGACGTGATTTAAACTCATAAGCTCCACGTTTGTATACATTCTAACAGCCTTGCTGCTGCAAGATGGAACCGTGTGGTCTGTCCTATAGTTCCTTTATCTATTGAAATCAACCGTCCCAGATATGCAGCCTCCCATATATACAATGCATAAACCCAACGCCGGAATTTACAGCCATTTGGATCTATTCGTAACCTCGTTCAGGTTCGGTTGCCCAGTTGTGCAAACTATATGAGGTAAGTGGCCATTACGAGCCTCGTATTCAAGGGGGAACTTACCTAATATCCTGGCGGTCTCTCACCGAAGGTCCATCGGAGTCTTCACGCTCACGCTTACGTCTCTCATGCCCTTTTGCATCCCCGTTGGTAGCTTTCCCGTTGCTATCAGCAGCAACAATTTGACCATTGTCGGCTACGGCAACACCATTCTTGATAAGTTCCAACTCCTTTTCCCCGGCAACACCATGAAGAACAGCCTCCTTGGCACTCTCTAGTGTTTTCATCTTTCTGCTCTCACCTCGAATACGCTCAAGATGATCAAAGTAGCCATCGCGGACAGGCGTGACATATTTTCCACAGAAGACTCCAACCTCGAAATCTTGCGTCTTTGGGTCTCTTGGTGAAAGCTCGGCACAGGCCGCCTTCAGATCATCTAGAGATTGAAAAACGACTTCTTCAGCACCAATATGCTTAGCAATCGCAAATCTGTCTCGGTTGTGTGCCACAAGCTCGTGTGGTGATGCTAGATCAATACCATAGATGTGAGGGTGTGTAATTGGCGGAGAGCAGGAGGCAAATATGACCTTCTTCGCACCAGCATCTCTAGCCATACTGACAATTTCTCTACTTGTCGTGCCTCGAACAATGCTGTCATCAATAAGAAGAACTGTTCGGCCTGCAAACTCAGTATCGATAGTGCTAAGCTTTCTCCGGACAGACTTTTGTCGCCCGGACTGGCCTGGCATAATGAACGTTCGGAAGACATAACGATTCTTAACGAACGCATGAGAGATTGGGATCTTTAGTCGTTCAGCAACTGTTGCCGCTGACGTATTGGCAGTCTCTGGAAGAGGGATCACAACATCAATGGATTTGACAACTTCATCTCCAAGGACTTTCCGGATCTTATCTGCCAATCTGTAACCCATATTCAACCGACTTCGGTGGACGCTGATGCCATCAATGACAGTGTCTGGTCTCGCAAAATAGACAAACTCGAAGATATCCGGCGAGTAGGCCAATTGCGAAGCAACCTGGCGGAATACAGGGCCCTTTCCCTTCTCGATAAAGACAGCTTGTCCAGGAAGGATATCAACAAAGTTCTTGAAACCCAGTTGTCGCAATGCCACCGACTCTGATGCTAACATGTAGTCCATTGCTCCCTCAAAAGTACCGGAAGGTCGCGAGCCAAGAATAAGAGGACGGATGCCATGGCAATCGCGAAACCCCAAGATACCAAACCCAGCAATCATTGCTGTGCAAGCCCATGCTCCTTTGGTTCTTCCATACATTCGCTGCAGGCTGTTAAAAATATCTTCCTCGTCAATGCGGCGCTTTCCAGTCTCATTTAGTTCGTTGGCAAAGATGTTAAGCATAACTTCACTATCGCTATCGGTATTAACGTGACGGTGGGCCTCGACATCTAGATAGGTTCGGAGCTCATCGGCATTTATCACGTTGCCATTATGGGCAAGGGTAATTCCGTATGGGCTGTTGACATAGAATGGTTGTGCTTCTGCGCTGGCACTACTACCTGCTGTAGGGTACCTGAGATGTCCTACGCCCATGAATCCTGGAAGATCTTGAACGCGAGATCCATCGTGAAAGACCTTGGAGGCCATTCCGTTGCCTTTGCATTGGTAGATTCTTCCGCCGGCAGAGGTAGCTATACCACAAGCATCTTGACCTCGGTGTTGGAGGTAATAGAGAGCATCATGAAGATCTGCTGCAGCGGTGGTAGAGGTAGGGTCGTGGATATCTCCAAGTATGACTCCGAGAATGCCACACATGTTTGCTAGAATGTAGAACGATGGCCTTGAGTAAGACTCCTATCTGACGCATCAGTACATATAAATCAAATTCTCAGAAATTCAAGATAGCAAGATTGCATAGTTCAGTTTGAATTTGTATCCGCAGAGTTGGCTCGGAAGTCTAACATTTTTAAATTTTTTGGTCATCATAACAAACGCGCGCGAGAAAGAGAAGAAATTGAACAAGGGCTTACCGAGTGAGCTACTTTGGTAGCTAGAAGTGGAAAGAAGAGGCCTCCAATAAACTTCTGCAACCTCAGTCTGATTTTCCTTTACCAGCAGCGATCCAGTGTAATGTTTGTAGAAACAGTGGTAGTGGGGAAAGGAGGGGTTTGTTTTGATGAATATTTGGAAAGAATCCGAATAGAGCTAAAGCTTCAGTCGCTCGGCAAAGCGTGTGTCAGAAAGGAGATAACAGTGGTGAATTGTGCCGGCTGTAGCCTCAAAGTAGAGGCACTTGCTGGCGGACAGGTTGGTTGATACATCTTTTCAGATTTAAGAATCCCCCACTCCCAACCTCTGGAGGTTAAGATAAAAAATCTTTCACCTTCGGCTAATAAATCGGCCACCGTACTATGATTTGCACGCCCTCAGCTAAGCTACCCAGTTATAGTAAGATCAGCTGAACGTACATTATCCCATACAATCATTAACAAAATGCGTCTTTTTCAATAGCACAAAGCTCAGCAATAGGCTGCCACTTCCGATTGCATAGTTGTGTACATTCTATCCAGACTATCTACAAAGCTGTGGGTTCCTTAACATTCAACAAGACAGGGAAACTGTTATGATGTCTTGTTGGAAGAAGACAAAGTATCTTGAAACAGCCTCTCACTGATACTATGGGAGCTGTTGTCCAGCTGAAACTACATTTCCAAACATTCAGTGCACATTAATTACTTTATTGTCATTTTGTGCTATTTTCTGTCGCATTCACAAGTTAGATGTATGGCTGGATGTCAGGTGTGTAAAGACCAATCAGTCTATGATTTAACCACAAGGTAATGCTTCTTTCTGTATCTGACATGCGAGATAATATACCAAACATCTGTTAAACTAGAGTATCTCTGCTGTGACAGATAAAGCTATCTTTCATAGTGGGATGTTTACGAATTCTCTGCATATCCTGTGTATCTACAAAGACAATACCCAGAAGTTATTCCTAAAATAGCAATCAACTAAGGAAAACTTCTGCAATTTCCCGCAACAATTAAAGGATGTACAGCCCTCTTTCATTGGTATATCTGAGTTTCTGTCAAATACTGTTTAATCTTGCAAGGTTGATGGCACTTTAGAGAAGACTTGATAACACGACATCTAGTTAAAGTGCTCTGCCTTCAAGGATGTCAAAAGAAAGCTGCCTTAGTCTGAAATAGTATATGTTGCGCAGATATCTTATCGCAAGTTCAGTGAATCACAGGTGCTCCTTCATCTTCCAGACGCACTCTCTAAACAAAGTGGTCTTTTCTTTCCCTCCATATTCGAAACTTATTGCAATTCATTGTCAAGGTCCTCACTGCGCTCAGTTCACAACCATGCCCGCCTTTCCCATACGAGAGGTGATCATGATTGAGGATGTAGAAGATACCATACTGATACATGACGATGACGACTGCATGATGATTGATGGCATTTCAGTTGCTGCAACCCCGGTTCATAATACATCTGATCTTCAGGATGGTCTGGAAATTCATGCCCATAGTAAGCTTTAACAATCCTAGCTAAATTTGATTTGTGCCTAAATCTAAGACCACTCAGAGAATCATCAAGGTCTGAGGACCGGCAGCCTGAAGCTACATCCATCTACTCCCTCCAGCCGTGATACTGGAGGCGCGCCTCTGCGCACCTTACTTCCGAAGCCTTCATCGGTATTTTCCTCGAGGATAAGTCGCCCATCTCGAAGAATACCATCTCAGATAGTTCGCCGGAGCTCTGCTTGCCCCCCTCTACGCCGCTCCATAGCAACATCAACGCTTGGAAGTGTAGTTTCGCCAATTAACTTATGCGAAGCCGATGAAGAAGCTTTCCAGGGAGAACAGTGTTGTTTGGTAGGACCAGACGTGGCAGACAAGGAGGCGCCAGTTATCAGCCGAAGCATGAAGCATCAACCAGGCTTAGACGATATTCTCCTGGAAATTGAAGATTCTGGTGACGAAGAGCCAGTACAGGTCGCCTTCATTAGTGAGACTTTGAGGCCAATTGACCGCTCAAGAAAAAGCCACCCGCAGCGGAATAGCCCAGTCGTTGCTCCTTACAAACTCATAGATGATTTCGACTTCAAATCTGATAAGAGTTCCTCCCGTATACACCCTGGAAAGTATGTAGAGCTATTGGACGGTGACTTCCTTCATATCAAGGCGATTGTCGCCAACTCGGAAAACAACGAGATTAAACTCCGTGGATACCGTTTACAACGTTGTAGTGCAATGAATGGGATGTTGGAGAGGAAACTGAATGAATTATGTTATTTTTACGAGCTAGATCTCGATGATACCCGGCCTCTGCTCGAGCAGTGCGTTCAAGAAACTTGCCTTTCAGAAGTCAGAATAATCCGCAACATTCGTTCCACCAATCAAAAGTTCCCTCTAGATAGAAATGTCATTACTACTGATTTCCAGACTCAGCTTGAGGCTGCTTTGAACGGAGGATTGACAGTACGGTGGAAGTATACGTGTACATATGCCACAGCAAGTCACAGATACCGTAACGAGTACTGTGAGCGAAAACTTGAACACATTGGAGCAAACGAAAGCCAGAGCACTGCCAAAATTTCGGATATAGAGAGACGATTACAATGGCGAGGGGAGACTATTTTAGGGGGCAGTTATCAGCCCTCAAGCTCCACTGAGAGAGGTTCTCAAGAATCAGTTAAGAAAGGAAAGACTGTCGGCAAACCCATTGCCTCTTTGGGACAAACTCGCGAACGCAGTATACAGGGTGTCAAACTGATCAACCTCGACACACTTCGACTTCCTATCTCACCGGAGAGTTCAAATCTAATAGACTCAGGTCTTTCTACACCACCACTCGCTGGATGTGTTCAAGCTAGAGCACACTCATCGCCGGTTTTTCCTCGAATTAGAGAACCTGGCCAAAGGCTGACTTACGGCGATGCTTTCTGCGGAACTGGAGGCACAACACGAGGCGCTTTTATGGCTGGCATGAAAGTGAAATGGGGTTTTGATGTTAACCCTCATGCATGCTCAAGCTGGAAAGCAAATTTTCCTGATGCCGATAACTATGAAGTTGACTGTAGCACATTCGTTCAAATAGCACAGCAACATCCAGACAAATTGAAGATGAAGGTAGATATCTTACATCTATCACCACCGTGTCAATTTTTCTCGGTCGCTCACTCAACAGACGGAAAGAGGGATGAAGAGAATTCAGCTACATTGTTTGCAGTGAGAGATGTGATTAATATCGCTAAACCACGAGTGGTCACCCTGGAACAAACATTTGGTATCATGCGAACCCAGTTTATGTGGTATCTCGCTGCATTAATCCAGATGTTCACATCCCTCGACTTCTCCTTAAGATGGGCTGTTGTTCCACTGGCGGAATGGGTCAGTTGAGTCCTTATTCGTCCCGTCAAACTTCTACTGATGTTCAGTAGGGTCTTCCACAAAGCCGAAAGCGCTTGATAATGATAGCATCCTGGTAAGTGCCTTTACCGGTTTTAGTAATTGTAAGTAACCTTTCAGTCCGGGCGAAATCCTACCTAGAATACCTGCTGCTACGCATTCTCGGCACGGTGAAAACGGCCTAAAGCCCTTCGTTACCGTAAACCAATCGTTACGTCAAATCTGCCGGAATTCTCCAAACCACAAGGTTGAAGACATGAAAGAGAAGAACGAGCCACCTTGGGATGGTAATTCAATTCTTCCAAGAGCAATGACGTGCTCTGGTGGACAGAATTATCATCCTTCCGGAAAACGTGACTTCACTGATAGGGAGTACGCTGTACTACAAGGATTCCCGCAAACCCACATTTTCAAAGGAAGTTACATCCGGAAGCAGATTGGGAACGCGGTGCCGCCCTGCGCTGCTAAAACACTGTTTGAGTCAATCAAGAGAGATCTTAATAGAGCAGATGGGATAGAGGATGAGACAGAGACTTTGATAATTGACTAGGTCTAGAATTTTAGACTGCTTGTGCACTATCATCAAGTAGTGTGCTGTTCCTGCCAAACCAGTAGCTGAAGTAGTGTATTCTATATGGCTTTTATTTTGCAGCATCGTCCTCACAGTATTATGAGTTGAGATAATATGAATTTGATCTTCTTAAAGTCTTATACAATGTACATATATGGTTCTCTAAGTGCACCTCCCTTTCACAAGCTGCATCATAATCGTCACTTACCTTCCTAGAATATACTCTTCACCGTATTTCCTTGTTGCACCTAGATACCGCTGTCAAAGCAAACTTCTCAAACGCAAGACATGCTACACTATAATACATTATACCAATACATGTTGTAACTTAAATCGATCGTTCTTCATAAATTCTACTTCCTAGTGTATAGATGATGGCGATATCTATTTCTTATATATTTCTCGCTTTCAGAATAGCGAAAAAGACCTCGCACTTCACCTCTGTACTCAATCAGGAGACTCTGATTTCTACGGCGGCCACTATCAGCTTCAACTTTACCCCCGCCTCTAGAGTTCCAACAACCTACACAACGGATTTCATAATCAAGCTCTGGGCAAAGTACAGCCCTGTTCCAGTACTGATGGAAAGGGTACGAGACAATATGCCCTATCAACATAATTTCAGGAAAATCTAGTAAAAATATCACATTCAATTTCTTAAAATCGCCATGGTGCTTAGCCAACTAAGTCCTGCATATCGACTTAATTTTGGGCGCAGTAGCTAGCTGCAACTACTGCAGCTTGATACGTCAAGAGGTCGAAAAACGCGCCATGTATGGGCTCGGGAAGATAGACAATGATCTTGAGTAAGGAAGGACCTTGTCTGTGTTGATAGTGCAGTGCATGTCGTTAATTGCACCCCTCTGATAACTTAATGCGCATTTTAAAAGACTGAACATGAAGAAATACTTTGTGGATTTATGCTTGGTCAGAATATCGGGGTACACTGTGCAATCTTTTGCTTCATTTCTCGGCTCTCTATTTACACTAGTACAGATAACATAGGAAACATTGTGGCGGAATTGTCTATAGTATAGAGAGGTCACCGAATTTCTCCTGTGAGTTTGTTAGCATTCTCCTCGCGAAGACAATGTGTTGGAAACATACCTTGTAACCTGGTACAGACCATCGGCCCTTGGAAACAAGTTGCGAAGTCTTCTCATCAATTTGGGGTTGAGCAGCTGCAACTTCGTCCTACAAACACCAGTCATATTAGCAACTGTCACAACCTCTTTCTGTATAGCGACAGGAGCACATACCACGGTGAGTTCATCGAACGGTCTGGCGGTTTCGATGTTCGTCAAAGTCTTTTCCAAATCCTTCAACTCCAAATCCACTCTGCCTTTGGTTTCCTCCGCATTCTTCACTGCCTGTGCCTCAAATGCCTCAATGGCCTTGATCTGTCGTCCTACATCGTATGTCGCGGGCTTGAATGTGCTGAAGTGTTTCTCGATCTCCTCAATTACCGCTGTGTTCTTGAGGATGGAGCGGTAGTGTGCGAAGTCGACCTTGGATGGCTGTTCTGAGAGGATTTGCACCCGGCGACGAGCATCCTCGTTACGCTTCTTGAAGGCTTGGAGGGAGGCTGCAGTTTGACCACGGAGGCCGAGAGAACTGGTTACTTTCGCCCAGTCGAGCTTGAGTGCTGCGCTACGCTATGGGAGAAGATGTGTTAGCCGTGATCGCAAGGAAAAGATCGAAATGCCCAGGAGTCTTTGGAATTGCTATGGCGAGCACATCCCGCATGCCTTCTACGACACAATTTATCAAGGAAAAGAACGCGATTGAGCGATTGGACTTACTCCGGCTGCCATTTTGTAGGTGATGGGAGGATTGTTGAGTGGAGTGTTGTTTTTCGAGGTTGTCGTCGAAGCCAGACAAGCTCGGCAAAGCCTAAACCCCCAAATCACGTGATCTTGGAAATAGGTTTCTCATATCGAATAAGTATTTGTAAATAAAGAAACGTCTACATCCACGAGAATTTGGCTACAGGAGTGCAATGTGGAGTTTTTAAATAAGTATCGGCAGATATGAACATAGGGAGACGATATTACAGAACACAAACAAGTCATTTAGTCGAAATTGGAGAATCAGGTATATATTTATGCTTCTTACAAAGCAAAAAATCCCAGTTATCAGTTTACATTTTGCTTTTGATGCTAGCGCTAGCCTCCGCTATCCCAGTGCAAATACATGTCATGCAGAACCACGAGTGGCCCAACATGGCTTGATTCGTCAACTTATATACTTAGAGCCATAATCGAATTGACTATGTCATTGTCGTTCTCTTTGAGCGCCTTGACAGCCTTGTTGCGTGAGACACTTGCTTGAGTCATGACAAGCTCAATGTCCTTATCCTCAAGACCTGTGGCATCAACCTCCTCTCCATCATCTTCCTCATCGTCCTTCTTGTCTTCACCTTGGTCGATAGCCTTGCCCTTTCCGTGGTCATGTCCAGAGTGGTCACCACCAGAGTGATCGTGACCGGCGTGGTCGTGGGAGTCTTGTGCAGCCAATTGTTGAGCGGCAGAGGCCTGTGCTTGAGAGTTGAGATCCTCAATCTTAGCTTCACCGAAAACACTGTGTATTTGTTAGCATATGCCATGAACGTCCGTAAATTAGTCGTTCAATAAAACCCTCATGATTCATGAATTGGTGGTAGCGTTATCGACATTAGAGCGCACTACCTCATATATGCTGTTAGAGGTGCAGACCCGCAACCACCAATTCCACAATCACCAAAGCTTAACTGGTTCCCTGGGTTTGGAGATATGCCATGTGTTTCTGTTTCTTACATGTAGGTAGAGCCACTTGCGGTCTTGAAAACCTCGGGGTTGTTGATGACGAACAGAATCTAATTAGAACGCTTAGTTTGAGAAGATATCTTAATAGCTCAATTGGCATGTACTTACGTTCTTTGGGCGTCTCAGTGTAACTCTGGTAATTCCTGGAACCTTAACCAAAGCCAGCTTGCTGATCAACTTGCGTGCCTTCTTTTCGTTGCGAGAGTGGACAACCAATCCACCTCCGGTAGAGATATCTCCCTCGCCTGCCTCAATCTCGGAATCATCACTGTCAGAGTCCGCCTCCTCTGCTGTGGTGGTCTTATTTGGGACCTCTTCCTCCTCTATTTCTTCAATGCGTGGGTTTGCCATAATGTCGAGTAGTTCTGGTAACAAAATTAGAAAACGTGACGTCGAGGTGTTGATTTTGCACCAGCGCAATAAAATTCTAGGAATGAGGTTTCAATGTGCGTGGACAAGATCTTGCTTCCCAGAGTGCTTGTTGGTTTTCAAGATTGTTTAGGGGAATTGAGTAACTTACTACTGAACGTATAAAGGTTGGCAGATGTGTTGTTAGGATGGAGTTGCGACGAACGAAGTTTGTCAAGATGCTCGGGTGGGTGTCGGTTCGCCTAAATGGTGGGCTGCCAAAAGAGCCTCAAAATATTGCCCCAAAATATTTCCCATACGCTGGATTAATTGCAAGGCGGATCTACGTCAAATAAAATGCAGAATTATTGCAGAAGATCGTTATTCTAGTTACTTTCATGGAACTTTGTTTTAAGCCGTACACAATTTAGAGAGCGACATGATGAGGAGTACTGAGTGTATATCCCATGGAGTAAGAATTCAGTCACAAATTATCTCTCTTCTAGAGTTTTTATGTCTTTTTGAAGTTTTATATGCTCTAGACGCCTGTCAAAACCTGACGTAGGATACAAAGCTCCGAGGAAGGCAAATGAATGCAGCAACCTAATGCAATCCCAAGCTCACCCCAACCCGCTTCATCAACCCATCTATTTCGCAGCAGCCTTAACCTTTGCCAACGACTTCCGGACCTCGAAGCGTGCTTGCTTTCTCAAACGCATAACCTTGAATCTCTCGAAGTCGGTCAAAGCTCGTCTCTTCTCCTTTTGTGTGCGCTTCTTGGCCCACGCACTCTCCTGCCACTTTGCCTCGATACCAGCTTTCTCCCACTGCGCCTTGACGACACCAGTTCTTGCTGCTCGGGGGAGCTTGGCCAGAATCAAAGGTGTAAGGATGAGTTGTGCGAGTGCGATTGATTGACGAGGAACGGCGGTCTTGGTAGAGGTAGATGGTCCATCAATGAGAGCCTAATACACGTCAATACTTGTCCCTAAAGCTTCAAATTTGCTTCAATCCCACATACACGCTTGTGATCAATGATTTCGACAATTGTAGCGAGCTTTCCATCGGATGGTCCTCCGTGGACGAGGACAACACGTCCTACTTCCACGAGCCGCCAGGAGGATGCCTTGATTTCTGCGTCTCCCATTTTGATTGATTCTGTACCGGGTCTATTAGTTGATGAAGTCTTGTATCTCGAGCTTCCGTGGCAGACTCACTGGGCGGGTTTGTCGAGTTTGTCTTTTGGCGTTAAAGTGCCTCGCTACGAAAATTGTTGGTGGGATCAACGACGTGGATCTTAAGCGAAGCTTTCACGTGATGATATTTTAGCCTGAGGTCTTTATGCAGTAGCGCGATATCCTAGCGCCCGCCATAGAAAAGAAAAGAAAATGGAGCAGAACGTAAAGATTTCTAACTTCAACCTCAACACTTTGTGCGAAGTTCCCCTCTATTCGATAAACAACCCAGAGACAGCCTCACAACTGTAAGTGTCTACGCTCCTTCGGCACCTCCTTCTATCTTTTTTGTGATGATATAATTTGCGATTGACCTTGTTCGGTGGCGCCCTCGCCGGGGCTGCTATATCGTTCAATTGGATGATATTTTTTCTTACATATCCTGAAAATTCTTCTCAACTCAGAGATTTATCTACCGAGGCTAGAAGACTCTTTAGCTGACAGTTTAAAGAATTATTTAGGTTTCTAGGAGCACATAACTGACAATCGGTGCGGCTTCTCTGTGCCAATATCTGGTAAGAGCAGTAGCTTCTTCCTTGTTACTCGATAGCTTGCAGGGATTCGCAGCTCTTGACGAACTCTAATACAGTGTAAGTTTAGCTCTTTCAATTCACCGTAGCTATCAGCTTCACTCCCGTCAATGATTAAAGAAAAAGCACTGAAAATCGTGAGCTCCCCGGAGCATGAACACAAAACCTCACCAAGATCACTGAGACACACCATTTACTAGACCAGCTCAAATATATGAAAAAGCATAGATGTAACATTCGCTGACTGGATTTATAGAAGTTTTTGTAGAATACCGGTGTTCAAGCTTGCCTGATAGACCACCGTGGGTAGTAGATAGATGATAATAAATTAATGAATGAGAATCGCTCTTGCTTACAGTACTGAATTGTGAAATTACGGTTCCCCCTCATCTGTGCTTCGTGTTTTCAATGTGTTAGATGGCAAGCCTATGCTTATAAAAAGTTTGTCTACTAAGGTCTCAAGCTAGTAATATTTAACGATTGTCACGATGATATTGGACTCTAAACTATATCCAACTGTACTTAGTTTGATTCGAAGTATGTACGCTTCCACCGCAGGTTTATCTATTCGTGCTGGTAAGAACTGGTAGTTTCTTATTAAGCTTCCGAGAGCTCCTTCAACCTCCCTTGAAATTAATGCTTAAGGAAGTTAGTACCACTTATCTTCAGCTTCCAATACTGAATTCCTTTTCAAATAAACATCTTAGTCCATATATCATATCCTGTTCAGCCTGGACCGCTCTCTCTAGATACGGGGCCTTTAACCAAAACGTATGTGGCCATCCAGACACAACATCGAGTTCAACTTGCACACCAGCCTCTGCCAGAGCTTCCGCATAAAGCATACCGTCCGAATAATAAATATCATTTGTGGAGACCTGAATCCAATGTCTAGGTAAGCCAGACAGATGTCCTTCAAGTGGCATTTTTCTTGCTACACGATTCCCCTCATTCACAGCTGGTGACGACAGAAGCGACGTGTGAAATGCTGGGGACATACTTGTGTGGAAAGCCTTAAAGCGTGAGGGAATATGCACCCCGTCTTCAGTGGCATCACAAGTCACTGGTCCTCTTAGCAACACTCCATGGACCTTGAAATCTCTCAGTGAAGGAGAACAGTTGAGTTGATACTCCTGAGATACCATCGCCGCAAGTTGACCACCGGATGAAGAGCCCATCAAAACTAATTTCCCTATTTTTCTTTGCTGGATTATTCCTAAGAATGCTGTCATAGCATCATCGAAAGCGTCGTCTGCCGTGAAGTTCGTCATTAAACGATAGTCTACTGAGTAGACTGTGTAGCCAAGTTCTTTGCAAATACGTCGACATGTAAGATCTTCACTGTCAAGATCCCCAACATAAAGACCACCTCCATGATAATAAACTACTACATCGCTTTCTTTGATTCGTTCATTGGGCGACGTGGAAGTGTATAAGCGAATAGGAATTCTGTGTCCATTTTCAGGGGATATTTCCCCATCATTTATGGCAATCCCTGTTTTGAGATAGGCATCTCTACCAGCTAAAAGAGCAGCATTTTGCTCCCTGCATGATTGGGCATAGAGTTCTTGCCGGACCTTAGAGTCTGTGACGAGCTGCTGAGGTGGTAGAGTTAGCCTGCTCTTATCCCTCTCGTAAACAATCCCTGGAAAGAATTTTCATCAGTCAGTGTTTAGATGAAGGTTTTGTGGATTCACACATGTTATCATAAATGTCCCATCTCAGATTTGATCAACCTACATGCAGGATCAAGATCCGGCGGAACTTGCAGAATAAGTGCCGGGTTTGGCTCAAAAGCTTCTTTCATTTCTCTACCGTACCCCGATCTCGAAAGTTTCTTGCTAATGTTGCTACTCTTTCATAAGTAATGCTCGTACTTAAAGCCGAGATTAGTTTACTTCTAGAGCGATCCGAGTCTTGAACTCAGTAGCATCAAATCGATTCTGGTTCCCCCACTTTCGATTTTCCCCTTTGAAATATAGACAATTAGGTGGGTAGTAAGGTTTTCAATTTAGCCTAATGAGCAATAAAAAGTGCGAATGATACTATCCAAACAAGTGATCAAACGTGGACTTCAAGTGATAATTTAATGGATTTATTCCTCTATTCTAAAATAAAGAGGCTGTTGCCTCATGACTAGTACCAAATGCTCCGAGTCCTGTGATGGGGGACTTGCTCTTGACCAGCAAGCTCTTGTTCTTTCATCGTATCATATAGAAAGAAATCGATTAAAATAGCATTGATTTTAGCATGAGGATGGTTCTTGAGAATCTCTCTCCGAATCAGCTCAACACACCAAATACTACAACCTGCCAACTCGTCAGTTATTATACCTTTAGTATAAGCTCAGCAAGACAGACCTCTCAACTGGATCTCCCATGTATGACCGCTCTCTATTTCCTTTTTTTGACGTATTGCGTGATCCAACTGTGGATTATACCAAAGACAGCCTAAAGTGGCGAGGAGCTGAGGGATTCTGTAGTCTGCAAATATGGTAATTTTATCGATATCATCAAACTCTCCCCAATCTTGGCCATCGAACGCCGCCCAGATGTCTGCTACGCATATCTGGGCCCTCTTCAAGAAACGTACGCTTTTGCGATTCTCAAAACGAACGCTGTCGTTAAAACCGGGGAAATTTTCAGCAAGCAAGTTTACAAGAGCTGCAGCTGAGTGATTGGCAGACTTAATACAATTGGTGAAGTTGCACTGGTATTTCTGGAGCAATTTGTCAGGACGAGTGATGTCTAAGGAAAGCACTTTTCAAGCATACCTCATACAAAATTTGTCCAGCTTCTCGCAGACACGACAGTCTTTCAAGCAGCATTGGCATTTCTTCGTCTGTACAGCTTCTGAAAACATGCCTGAAGACCTCTTCAGTGCACTCAGTTTCATTTTGCCAGAAGTCCGATGAAGTTATGGGTATCTCTATAGATCAACAATAAGTAAATGATTATCAGGAGAAACGAGCAGAAGACTGACCTTCGTCAAGAGCCCGCTGCAAAGCTGCTACTAGACTCCAATACCCTGTCCACTTTCTTCCCATATACTCAATACCAAACCTCTCTTCCTCATTCTTCTCCGACCAAAAAGAGAAATTCAATAAGTCCATGGTAAATATGAAGGCGACAGTACTTTCGTCCTTGGCTTTGGGATGGAGCTCATGGGCTGTCCAAGTCTTCCTAGAATACTCCTTCTTCTGCATCTGTTCATATATCATCGCTGCTGCGGCCTTAGTGCATTGCGAATCCAACGCAACATCAATAGAATTATTATATACATATTCGGCCCCTTCTAAGACTCGAGTTTCAGGTACAACGGGATCTATTGTACTTTTTTGGAAATGGGCTCGCAGAATCTCCAGTAGCTCTGGGTCTGCCTCATCATCTGACATGGCGCTTGCTCCTCAAGCACGAATGGCTGTTTGGGTGTGTTGGTGTTTTGCTGACCGGAGAAGCAATACTGTGGAGTTTGTGGGACAATGAAAGAATTTGTCTCGAGGTTTTCAGGTCCTATTCTTGATATATATTGCTTTGGTGCGAGTAGTTGTATGTGCCTGATATCAAAGCTGAATGCAATGGAGAACCAATCCCACCAGATGGAAAAGGGGGCTGCATAAATTGTCGCTTAAAAACTCAAATGCGAAAGCTGTTTACTATGGGCCTTATTTACTTTAATTATTCATCTAGGTAAGGTAGGAGACTTATGAGACTGACTGATGGAGAACTTAAGCTCTCTGATATTTTAGAATGAACCAGTTTTTAGAAGTATTCCAGGTCGGTCCATTATCTTTTGAGCTGAAAGGAAATTCTGGTAGTGGTGCACAGTCACGTGATGATGTCCATTTCGTGTTGACATCCCTGCCTACCACCCCTGTTCATCGCGCTTCGTTTTACAAGGAGTGATGATACAGAACAAACCGATAAAGCCTCGTTGCTGCAACTCATTCCAGCCGCTCAAGCCCTTACTCATTTGCTTCATCTTTGAAGAGACGAGCTAACTGTTTATATTTGTCAACATGGCAGCAAAGAGTCGCGACTTCTTTAATAAGAAGTCCCTCGGCAGAGAGCTCAGTGCAAAGGTCAATGAGGTAAGCTCAGTAATTCCAATCCACCTGCAAACAAGATCTAGGGACTACCGGTCTCCTTTGCAGCTCTGCAAATGAAGCAGCCTGTGATGGGATAATCAGCAGTATATCTGCGCTTACTTTAAGCTTCTTCAAAATCCTCCGGCGCAACTTCCAAAACCAAATACAAACGAGCTACTTTGGTGGTGAGATAGAGACTTGTGCTAACGATAGCAAACAGGCACGGGTATTAATGGTTGGTGCTGGGGGGATTGGATGCGAATTGCTAAAGAATTTGGTTCTCACAGGCTTCGGGGAGGTACATTTGGTCGATCTTGATACAATTGATCTCAGTAACTTGAATCGCCAATTCCTCTTTAGACAAGAACACATCAAGAAGTCGAAGGCTTTGGTAAGTCGAATGAGATATTTCATAGTCTAGCTACTAATAAATAGCAGGTAGCTCGAGATGCTGCGCAGAAATTCAATCCAAATGTTAAGCTGGTGGCACACCATGCTAATATAAAGGACGTGGAATTCAGTGTAGATTGGTTCAAGGGGTTTACAATGGTTCTCAATGCGCTGGATAATATCGATGCTAGAAGACATGTAAACAAGATGTGCCTAGCTGCCAACATACCTTTGGTTGAGAGTGGAACTACTGGCTTTAATGGACAAGTTCAGGTCATCAAGAAAGGAATTACAGCGTGCTACGATTGCACTGTTAAAGAAGCACCTAAGAGCTTCCCAGTCTGTACTATCAGAAGCACTCCAAGTCAGCCAATCCACTGTATTGTATGGGGCAAGAGCTATTTATTGAGGTATATCAAACCATATATGCTTAGACAGTTCCCCACTAACTTACAGCAGTGAAGTCTTTGGCACAAGCGAAGATGAATCACCAGAATTAGATCATTCCGAGGATTCGGAGAATGGTAAGTTTGTGGTATTGAGGTTTTATGTTGCGCTAACATTGAAGTTTAGCCGAAGAACTTAAGAAATTGAAGGAGGAGGCGGAAGCGTTGAAAAAAATAAAGGAGGCCATAGGCTCAGAACAGTTCTCACAATTGCTCTTCGATAAGGTCTATAAGCATGATATTGAACGATTACTTTCTATGAAAGAAATGTGGAAGACACGCCGAGCCCCGATCCCACTGAGCTACGCCGACATCACCAATAGTTCAGAATTTCTGGTAGCTGACCCATACGAGATACTCAAGAGTGACCAGCGAGCTTGGACACTTCATGAGAACGTAGTTGTTTTCAAGAACAGGTGCGTTTTCTGCTGCTATCTTATACGGCACATCGAGCCATACTGACAGACCTAGTCTTGAGCGATTGAGTCGAAGATTATTAGAGATGAAGTCAAATACTTCTGAAAGTCAGGCTGACCCAATCATCACGTTTGACAAGGATGACATAGACACCTTAGATTTTGTGACGGCGAGCGCCAACATACGATCGATTGTATTCGGAATTGAAGCGAAGTCTCGATTCGACGTTAAGCAGATGGCAGGAAATATTATTCCAGCTATTGCAACGACGAATGCTATCATTGCGGGTCTATGCGTCCTCCAAGCATTCAAGGTTTTGCGAGGCGATTTTTCAAGTACAAAGGAGGTAAGACTATGTATACTTTTTTGCTATGTCAAAGACTAATTCCATAGGTGTTCCTTTCTCCATTTGCACCGCAACGTTTGTTATCCTCGGACCACTACCGTGAGCCAACTCCTGATTGCCCCGTCTGCAGTCCTGCACAGACTCGCATTCTTGTAGATCTGAATTCCACAACGCTTGGGGATGTAGTGGAAGGGCTGCTACGGTCACAGTTTGGATATGGCGAAGAGTTCACGGTTAACAATGAGGTCGGAACCTTATATGATGTAGACGAGACGGAAAATCTTGCTAAAAAGCTAGCTGATCTTGGTGAGCCAATGCACTCTTCATGTTATGATATTGTGGCTAATTACGAATTGCAGGCATCAAGGACGGCAGTTTTTTGACCGTTATTGACGAGGACGAAGAGCAGCCAAGGGTAAACCTTTTGCTCTCGGTGCAAACGTAAGCACAACTTCCTACTTGGGCTTTGGACTTCCATTAACGCAGTGTAGATCCTCCCAGATGGATGGAAGTTCAGTAAAGAGTCTAGATATCCAGCCGACGGAGGACAAGGAAGCTTTAGAGACACTGATTCCTCGGCGGAAAGTTCCAGTTGCAAACCCAGTAAATGGCAGCATCTCAAATGGCGCAGCAGCTGGTAACCTGAATGGCAGCGTTACGAAGCGGTTGGCATCGGAGATAACTGAGCTAGGCTCTCCTTTGGCTAAGCGGCCTAGGAGACAATCTAACGATAGTATCGAGATGAAGGGAACTAATGGTAAAGCTGCTGAACCGATAGTGGTTGGCGACAACGGAGCAATTCTCATTGATGATGACTGAATCATCGAGTTTCCCAATTTTTCCCCATCATCAATGCGAGGTCGCCCAGTTAGAAGAGTTCAACGGCGGAGCACCCTCAAGTTGCACTCAAACCTCCATCGAGGTTGAGCACACAATTGTTTGCGTAGTTATTAGTTGCTAGGAAAAGTGCAGCATCGGCAATCTCAGAGGCATCACCGAAGCGTCCTAGGGGGATGCTTTTCAAGGCGTCGGAGCGTGCCACAGGCGTCATACCTATTAAATGTATATTAGAAACTTAAACTTGGTCATGGGAACCATGTGTCATTAGAGAAGACACGAAATTTGTAAGATGATGAACCAATAGAGCATACCTGCTGTCATATCTGTCTCGATGTAGCCTGGGATGATGACATTAACCCTAACATTCGATTTCCCAACTTCAGCTGCGAGTGCGCGAGTTAAACCTGGGGATTTTCGTCAACATGATCGAGCCTTCGTATCTTGAATGACCAAGCTCACCTACTACGCCAGCTTTGCTAGCAGCATATCCCACACTCCCCGTTCCTCCCTTCAAGCCCAGCAAAGAAGCTACGTTGATAATACACCCTGCTCCCCTCCTCATTAGCCCTATTTCCTTCCTAGAATATCCTTTCCTTTTTTTTTCCCTCTAAAGAAAAAGAGAAGAGAAAATCAAAGAAAGATGAAATTAAAAACGCACCACCTTCTTTCCCCATCATGCCCCTGCCCAAGAACCGACACGCAAACATCGTGCCCAGCAGATTCACCCTCGTCACCTCCTCCAGCACGCGGCCCGTCGTGACGAACAGCGGCGAGGAGTGCGTGAGCCCCGCGGCGTTCACCAGCAAGCTGACCTTGGTCCGCTTGACGCCCTCCCAGAAGGCCTCGGAGCCGACGTCGCCCACGAGGATCGAGTGCTTGCTGTTGCCGTCGCTCCCGGCAAGGGAGGCAGCCGCGCTGCGGAGCGTCGCGGCGGAGCGGCCCACGAGAATGCAGGCTGCGCCGGCGGCGGCGAAGCGTTGGGCGATGGCGAGCCCGATCCCGCGAGAGGCGCCGGTGATGAGCGCGGTCTTGTTGGCGAGGGGGCCGTGGATGGGCTCTGGTCCTGGTGTTGGGGTTGGTGTGGAAGAGCTTGTGTAGCTTCTTGACTGGAGGATGCGGTTTGCAAGTGCCGGCACGGTACGTCTGATTGGTACTGAGTAGAACCTGGACGGTATGGGGACACGTAGAATGCACATTTCGGCTTTTTAATGAGGTAGATGAAGACTGAAAGGTCGTGGAAACGGTTCTTGTTGTTGCTATATTGTCACGTGCTGGGGATAGGTAATATCTTCGCTAAGTAGGGAGGCTTGTCCCTTTGTGTATAGGGGTAAATTGATAATTTTGACACTTTAAACAGCATTGTTCTTTGGTTTTGGTAATTCATATTATTATAATTACATGAGCATTTGCGTGGGATCATTCCCATTCCGCACAACTCCTATATATGGGGGTATTGAAAATCATCATAGTTTGTACGAATTCACATCCGGATCTCTTGTCTTCCAACTCAATCCCAAATCATTAACCCACGCCGACTCCAGATCAGTGCTCCTTCGTTCTTCAAGCAACTGATCCACGCTGGCCCGTCTATCATATCCATCACTGTCCTCCAGATGAATGTAGTTTCCTTTGATTTCCGGCCTGCGGTCAAAGATATATTGCAACCTTGTGCCCTCGAACAGTCGTTGCCAGCCATTGCCCCCACTAACGCCCGTCAAATATGCTTTGTCCATCCTTCCCAAACTTTTGTAAAATATCGAAAATACCGCAGCTGAATATATGAGGCCGCCTAAAAGATCGATGCGCCAGTGATGTCTCAGGTACATGGTTGAGAACCATTGCCAGAGGACATAGAAACCGAGGAGATATGCGCCTCGCCGAGAATAACGTGCGACGAAGAAAAAACAACAACATGAGAATGCGCCGTGCAAAGATGGGAATGCGCCGAAAACGAGTGGGGATGCTTTGAATGCGTTTTGGTAAATATGCGTACCCAGAACAGCATCCACGCGAACGAGGCCCGCCGCCGATCCTGGCATGCTATAGTTCCCCGGTGGTAGTGGGTAACCGTACTGATCGCCGTACCAAGGAGCTGCGGTAGGGAATGCCAGATGCGTGATTATTCCCAAGCAATTCTGAATTCCAAAGGACCAAGCGAATATTGAGGTAACGCCGGGTGATGCAAATAGCCAGAGCCAGAAGGCGGCCAAAAAAGGCGAGATGAAATGGATAACTCCGTATGATAGCCACGCCTAGCAAGTTAGTAGCTGCCTATTGCCTCCCATCATTGATTGAGAACCTACAAAAACGTCTAATGCTGCGGTGAGATTATGGGTACCAATGTGGAGAATGTTCAGGGCGAGCGGTGGAAGTGCAGCGAGAACCGAGAGCTTTGGACGCCGGGTAAGTGCATACATCCAGGAATATCCTCCCACTCCGAGAATGGTCTGTATCACCAATCCGGGGAGTGCAATGTCGAAGAATACATGATCTATGTGTTCGAGGTAGTTGACGTGGATCAATGGTCTAATGGAGGGATCGATTCGCCAGGCTGCACATGCACAGTCAGTAGCCGCAGACATACAGAGTGAGGGTGTCATCTACCATTCTTAAAGGTAGTTATCCACACCAAAATGAAGGTCATGTTAATAAGGATATGCCGCAATAAACCCAGGAAGGAATGTCTGCGTAGCGGGTCAGCATTCCACCCCAAAATTACCAGCGACCGGCAGGGCAAACATACCTGTTCAGCAAGGTGTTGATAATGTGAAGGAAAAAGCGCACGCAAACGCGCAGACCATCCTTCAGCATGATTGAAGGAGTTGGTATGGGGAGACACAGCCAAAATGTGATGTATGAGGTTCGCACGCGACAAGAGAAGAAGAGGAAAGGAAAGAGAGGCTAAGGAAAGATGGCGGTGTTGAGCCTGGACGGCCAACCTTGCAATAATAGCGTTACGTCGTGTGGCATCAACGGAGCATAGCAGACGGGCTGTACGGTGTGTGGTTGGATGGGAATCTTACTGCTATCGGCCACGTTCATGGTGCATGGCTCCCTCATACTTTCTTACCTCCGTACCTGATGGGCAGGTTCAGGGATC
>Ga0247807_10000348_pt1 | contig 29373 bp, 21 predicted proteins | sample UWRJL074202C1_FD_179931 | JGI IMG/M metagenome (GOLD analysis project Ga0247807, IMG submission 179931) | Plant litter microbial communities from Arlington Agricultural Research Station in Wisconsin, United States - UWRJ-L074-202C-1 | ecosystem: Environmental > Terrestrial > Plant litter >...
AGTACGCGATTCTATCACCTGTGCAATTGCGATATCTGCCTCATCGTAGCGGCCAAGTTTCCGGTAACCAGAAACCATTGCGCATCTAGCCCATACAGCCATTGGATTATCTGGTCCAAGTATTTCAACACGGTAACGCCATATGTGTTCATATTCAATAATTGAGCGGTTTATCTCACCTTGATATTCGTAAACCTGCCCTAGCGTCAATCTAGATAGAAGATATAGGAAGCTTTTAGGCCCGACTGTTTCTAGAAAGCCATCAAGCGATTGAGTGAGGTTGATATCAGCTTGACAAAATTTGGTCATCCATAATTCGGCCATTCCTGCTCGCTGTAAAGATTGAGAGCTATCTGGTTTGTCTGAACCAAGAACTTCTTTTTGAATTTTTGAAAGTGCTAAAAATCTTTTTTCGGCCTTGATAAAATGCCTCTGTCCAAAATATTCAAGGGCTAAAGCTGACTCAGCTTTTAATGCCAAAGGATGTCGTTCTCCAAGTAGTTCTATCAAACCATTCGCCACTGTCTTCTTGACCTTGAAAGCCTCATCTACACGGCCCCCTAGGTTATAATACTCTCCGAGCTGAAAGAGTGGCAGATACGGCAAGATTTTGTCGCCTCCAACCTCACCGAAAGAGATTGCAGCCAGACGGTATGGCCCTGAAAAGTACGCTTTTATGCCAAGATGATCATCAGTACTACCTAAGCGTTTGCTTTGCCATATCTTCAATTTTGACTCTACTTCAAATACTTTGCTTTGAGAGCCACTGATATGCAACACGAACTCGGACCAGGACACGAATTGAGTTCCCCTCAGAAAAAGTGCAGTTTGGTGGATAAGAATTGGCTCTGGACTCCTCACTGATGTCACATGGACAAACCAATGTGTAGCGGCATAGCGGTAGAAACTTTTATCGGTGTCGTTTCTTTCTTCGACCGAAACAATGTTTCGCCTTAATAGAATGGCGATCGTGCTGAGAGAGCGATATTCTTCTTGTGAGAGAGCCGCAAGACACTTTAGGGCCAAAAAGGTCTCGGACTCATCCGAAGTAATTTTATCGCAATTTTCTTGAGGGAATTGGAGCAAGAAATCCTTTACAGTTGCGTGAATTAGGTACACGAATTGATTTGATACTCTAACTAAGGGCCAGCAGAGTTGAATTATTGTATCCTCCGGTTTTATGAGGAGGTCGCCTTGTTCATGGCAGCCTAGTCCATCGTCTTTCAGGGAAAGAATAAATGAAAGTTCTTGGTAAGTGAGTGGTTTACGCGCCTCCAAGAGTATTAACAATATTTTTCTGCGACAAATGAGAGAAGTGGAACTAAGGTGTTCAGTCGATTGAGAAACAATCTGCCCGTAAAATTCAAATAGTCCAGGAGGAGAGTTTTGGAGGCATGCAAGCTGCGCATTGTGGCTCACTGAGGTTTTGAGACAACCCATCATCAGCTTAACCCATATGAATAAACACTTGGCTGTGTTTGAAACAGTGTCTAGGATTTCCTTCTCCAAACATTTCAGAGTTTCGGAATTGCCCTGAATTTCCTCTTTTACGTATGTTTGAATGTCACCTAACATTGCCGCAGGAGTGAGATCAACCTTGATACTGTGGCGGAATAAATTTTCTAGATACGGGTGAGGACGGAAGAGAACAATGACTCCACTATTGGGCAATGTTGCAAGATCCACAAGCTTGAGGCCTACACTGTTCCTGCTCTCGTTAGCACATTCGTCGAGTCCATCAACAATTATTGTAAACTCGGGGACTGCACTGATGACCAGCAGAATAATAGACCAAAGTTCATCGAAGACATCATTACATAGCTGCCGGTTCGATCTCATTAGTATTGAGATTTGGTTGATCACAGATCCATAGTTGATTTGAAACTTCACTCCATTGAGTGTTATTAGCTGACAAAGGACATGAGCGGCGAAAGCTACTGAGTTTACTCGAAACTCCGCGGTATGCTGAAAGAAATAAACTATGGTAGTCTTGGTTGGTGCATGAGTGAAAATATGTTGGGCGATTGTTGACTTCCCGCTTCCTATAGATATAATTACTAATTATGTAATCGTATATGATGTTTGTAAGGCGCCAACTTGACTCTGCCATGGGAACGGGGGTAAACTTTATGTCATACTTGACTCTGTAGCTACCTAAAAGACCCTACTATGGCTTGAATTCCCTGATAAGGTGTCTTTTTCCCTTCGTCTATGTATGGCAAAGTTCCAGTGGGGTTGAATGTATGGTAATGTGATTGTATTCAAATTTGAAAATAAGAAGAGTTGCTGGATTAACACACCTGGTGGGCCAGAAATCCATAATGGCTTATCGAATTTACTTTCTACCCATGCGAGCCACTCTCTACTTTCCTGTATCCACAAGCATGTACCTTTTTGGGGGGTATGATCCAATCGGGACAGGGGTTGTAACTGCTGAAGCCATGAAATGACTGCATTCGTCTCATGACGAAGTGAATCTAATTAAAGCAAACGTCAGTATAAGACATTGATTAAATCATGCGGGAACAAACCTACACTCTTGAAAGCTCTCCGCGATTTCAAGGACGTCTGAGCAGGTCTCATTGACTTGGCTAGATATGGCTATAATTCATGAGATTTAGAGACAGAGTGGCAAGCTTATGGACTAACCTTTTCGAAAAACTTCCTGTTTCTGAAACTCCTGTCGTTCAAGCTCGAACTGCTTCTCTTGTGCTATATGGTTTAATGAATTAATTTAAAGAATTGAGTTCATTTGCATTTACGCACCTATTCGAGCATCCGCAGACTCTGTTCAAGACACACTTCCTGCTCGAGATTAATTGAATATTGCTGTATTAGCTCCATGATGTCGTCGAACTTCTGAGCATAGGGTGTAAAGCCCACTTTCAAATGCCGAACTGGACCTGCAGGTCATTAACTGCTATTAGGTAACTTATCTAAGTATCTTACAGGCACGGGGCTTCTGATAGTAAATCTGCGCCCGTACTAGGAAATTTATAACTTGACTGAACAAGTGGGAGGCGACGTCTCGGACACGCTCATACTCATCAAAGATTTCAATATATTTTTCCCAACGTCCAAGGCTTCTTATGATATCTACCAAGGCTTTTCCAATCTTTTCCGTGGTATTGATCTCACGAACTGCTACCTGGATTGATCCGCATTAGACAACATGTTTTTACACCGACATCTGCCTCAGGAGACTCACGCCGATAAGGAATCGAAACGCTCCCCATACAATAGAGGTGATATCTGGCTGCTGCTGTATCAGAATATCAATAACTCTTGCGTGTTCATTGATTGTTGTGAGTATGTTCTGGACGTGGATCTGTGCTGGCAACCGCTCCTTAACGCAAGTCTCGTGGTTATCATGAACTTGCGCGAGGAGATCGGCAAGGGTACACGGTTGATGCTGGTGGTTAGAAGTCAATGGGGCTGTAATTCTTTTGGATGGATCTCTAGTCAAGTCTTGATTAAATCGCTTTTTCTTGCAATCAGCCTCAGAACTACCCCACATTGATCAAATCAAATAACAATTATCCTAGGTGAGAGTATCACCTGACAAGCAAGGTTAGACGAACTGGTAGACACATACAGCAATTCCCTGTTCCAATAGTGTGGTAATACATGCCACAGATGAAGAGGAGGCATTCACCGACGGTGTTTGAAATCCAGTAGATTTGATTACGGCGGTCATGGGGGACGCCATCAGGAAGATGGTGGTATCTGCAGCCTTGTGCAAGAGACAACGTCTGTGTTATATATGTGAGAGCAAAGCATAATTCACAAGGCGATCATGAGTTCTTTATGTGTCTTGAACCTTTTCAAAGTCACCATTCAATAAATTTGGCCTTGTATAAGGCGAATTCCACCTTGGGCATTGATAGATCTCGCATTGTGAGTAAAATACATTCTGCAGCCTCACACAATTGATACATTAAGCTAGGACCCAAAGTGGCATCATGCATAATCTTGGTAGTACAAATCCAGTACCACACACCACTATGGCTAAATCACATATTATGCAGTCAACCTAGCTGTGTACAGAGACATGTTATCAAGGCAGCTCTCGAGCCTTAACGATATGTGTGTTTCTACGATACTGCCGCCTATGCTCATCAAAGTTAGGCTAGGTTTAAGAAGCAACCAAGTTACTCAAGCTGCTTTTGACAAATATGCTAGCATATGTGCTATTCTTTACGCGGCATCATTTTTACAGATTTGACTACAGCTTTCTCTTGTTAAGAAGGCTCTCCGCCATCCGTTCCTGATACCTGGCTCTCTGATATGAGGGTTTCCACTGTTCTTTTAGATGATGGAATATGACTGCTCCAGTTTGAATGCACTGGGGTTCCCTCCGAGTACCCGACAGCTGAGCTATACTCGGTTTCGCCTTGATAGAGACCTTCGTCCTCATACGACGTTCCTCCCAAATATGAGCCATGATTCTGAAACGAATTATTTTCTGCGTATGAACTCACGTTCCCATACGATCCTGAAGTAGAGTATGGCGATATCATAGTTGGTTGAACAGTCGAACTCGGTTCCCATCTTTCATGTAGCTTTCCTGTGTATTTTCTGTTCTTGGCTTTGGGAGCAAACCCATTAGTCTTCGACCAGTCTGGGTTTGGCTCGTACTTTCCATCTCGTACATCAGCCCCCGATATCCAAACGCCGTCTCGATCAAAATATCCTTGGCCACACGGACAAGTGATACCTTTCCACTGCTCATACTCTTTGTTCCACTCAGAGATATTGTATTCATACTCAATCATCTGGGTTGTTGTCCCCGATTCTGGTGGTCTGGGCATTGGCTTCGGGGTTACTCCAGGGAGGCATAACGGACCGCAGCCTTTTCCATCAGGACCCTATATGCGGTTAGATTGAAGCCGCTTCGTAACGTCTGGGAGAAAGGGCGCTCATAGACAATTATTGTAGACAGTGACTAAAGACGGACTTACAAGAACTTTAACAGATTTTAACTGAATCGTGGACTTTAGAAGTAATGAATCCCCATATGGGCTTTTCCAAAAATCTTTTTGTCTCGATGAGGAACTTCTCTCTATCTTCCCATCACTTGGCTTAGGGTCTTTTGGAGGAAAAATAAGAACACGACACAACTTTTTATCTTTGCCCACGCAATTACATGGTGGAATCAAAGGTAGTGGAATGGGAAAACTAGGTGTCTGATCTGAACTTTCAAGGTAGGTCGAGGACATTGAAACTGGTTCCGTGTGTGACTTAGTGTTAACTTCATGAGGAGAGTAAGTAATAGGATGTGATGTAGTTGCCACATTTGATGCATAGTTGTGATATGTATCTCCAGTGGACGGGGAATGTGGAGGACCTTGCGTCGTGTATCCGGGGTTTTCTCCAGCAATCACACTTTCCGAATCGGGCGGTTGATAATAATTATACTCGTATTCACCATCTGAGGTTTGCCTGTAAGAATAATAACACGAATACGCTTCACTCCATTCATACTCGGACCATTCACTTGAATTGTTCTCTATACTGTTGAGTCTTTCGGATGAAGGCGTTGTGCTATCTCCAGCAATCTTAAGGTTTGAAAATCCTTCCTCGGGTGGAGCGTGTGGATTATTACGATGCTTCTTTTCCGATTCTGATCGCGTGGATCTTCTCCCTTTTTCCCGGGCTTTGGGTGCCATCGCTTTTGTACAAGAATTGAATTATTATTTCTTGGTTTGTGGAGTGATCGTATATGTTCAAGTACATTTGATGAATCTGAACTGGATCTATTTGCTAAATAGCCGAACAAGAATTGAGCCTCGTCTCGTGAGTGCCAGCGCATATTTACCCATCCAACCGGCTGCGCCATATACGTGTACACTGCCTTAGTTGCACCCCTCCAAAGGGCCATAGAATTCACACATTCTAGCCTTACTGGACAACTTTGGGTTTCAAGAAACTCTGCAAGTCTCTGCTAGAGATAATCATCCTGCTGTGGAGGCATTGGGTAAAATTGATTAAAGTATCAGGAAACATTATAATTTTCTGTAATGAAATTTACCAAAAGAGAAGAAGAAAAAGGCGTGTATTCATAGTGTTGAAGGTAATAGAAGGCTTGATAATCTTTACGTGGATGCCCAACGTGACACACGGCTTACCACCAGCGCTCCCTCCTATAACGTACTGAAGTTTTGTACTTCCACGTTGGTCAGCCCTCAAGCTTGTGGCTTAAGACTCCGCCTATCTCACACTTGGCATGCACAGCAAAATGGGGAAAAGTTGGGACTTCAAATTAAAAAACCATATCCGGAAAAGGCGAGGCAGACAGGTTTGCGGTTTGATTCGATTGCAAAGCTAGATGCTTGATCACAGTTCTTTTTTCCAAATAAGTCTTAGGTCGTACAATCTGATTACATCAAGAAGAGTTGTTACTTCCCCAGCAACTGAAAATATGAGTGAAGGTAATGTTAATGAACAGGATTTACCTCTCCTGGAAAGTTCAGAGAATAGTACAACTCACGAATTACCGACGGTATGGTGCTGTATGTTAGTTATGGTATTAATCAGCATGTCGTACGCATTTTCGGAAGCACCACTCTACCGCCTTTACGAATCACGTATATGCGTTGGATACTGGTTAGAACATGACTCTACTGTAATCGACTCACATGGTAATGTTCCGGAAGACAAATGCAAGCTGCCTTTCATTCAAACAGACTTGGCAATGTTTCAATCCAATCAAGTACTATACAATACCATAACATGTACGACTGTTCTCCAACTAAGGCTTTAATATCACAGCGCTAAAAAAAACTTTAGCATTTTTAGCTACTCTTTACACTGCCCCGGTCGGTAAAATGTGTGGCCGGAGACTCGTCCTCAACTTGAACATTGCATCACATCTCTGTGCTCAGATTTGGATATACATCTTTCGTAAGCGTCCTGATTGATATGGAGAGATAATTCGCTGATAGAGACGTAGTCTACATTAGGACATATTCACTCAATTTGACATTGATATCATCCATATTTCTGCTGATTGCTTCGGGGCCAGAAATGAGACAGGAAACAATCTTTATGGTTATCGCAGATGCTATACCAATTGAACACAGGTAATAAACCCAAGATTTTCATAATCTTTACTAAAATGCCCTTTCTTAGTTTTACATTTTTCACGCTAGGTCAACTAGTGGTGCTTGCTCCTGCATTTGTTGCGAAACAGCTAGCATCTGTTCTGATGCGCATCACTATTTGGATTCCGCTGGGTATTTCAATAACATTGTGGGCTGCCATTTTCTTAATCACGTTTCTGATGCCAATCAAGGCTGTACGAGAAGGAATTAATGCAGCCGATAGAGAACATCCGGAGCTTAACACATCTGAGATTGAAATTAACACAAATATAAAGTTAAATATTGAACCAATAATACGAACTCTCAGTTCTGTCTTTGTCTCACCAGTCGTGTCGATACTTCTGCTCACATTTATCCCAACCAGCGCTTATGGTCAGTTGATGAGTGGGCCTGTATTTTTACAATATGTTGAGCTGAGACTGGGGATGGATCTGGCGGAGGTGAGTTTGTCAATCTTCAGCATAATATGAAGGGTGAATGTTGAATCAATCTCAGGCGTCTAGAGTACAAGCGAATGGTGATCTTATGAATCTGGTATGCCAATTATTATCGGTTGTGTTGTTTGGAAAATTGAGGGACCTCGCTCTCGTCTTATTTGGAGACCGATTTAAACACTGCGCCCTCTTTCTCACCAGATGTACGACAAGAATTCAGATGCAGAATATTACTCTTAGTTGGTGCTATGCTATATTTTCTACTATAGGATTTATAGTTATGGGATTAAGCCCGAACTATGGAATATTACTACTTGGTAGGTGATACTCATTGAACTGGTGAACTTTGCTTTAACAATTGACTTTAGGACTTTTATTCTGTGCTGTTGGTCAACCGTTTCGAATGGCCGTAAGAAGTACGATAATCCATATAGCTTCCAAATCATCAAAAGACAGGGTTACCGGACCATTTGCAATAATTACCTTTATGGATCTTTTGGGAGGTTGGCTTATCAATCTGATTCTTGCGAAATCGCTCGCCATGGGCATCAGAATTGGTGGTTTATTACTGGGACTACCTTTGTTAGTAGCTGCGTGCATATGGGGCTTGGTTTCTGTAATAGTCATATCAGTAAGTGTCTTTTTAGCCAGGGGAGAATCTGAGGTGGTGAATGATCTGTAATGAGAGAGTGCAATCAGCTCTCAACAGCTTAAACAGAGCTAGAGGCGACATCAGAAGATTATACACTAAAAATATACAATGCTAAGAGCGTCGCATGGAGAGTCCTGTGATAGCAGCAAATGATCGTCCATACCCGCTCGTCTAAATAAAATTGATTGCTCCGACTAAGTCTAAGAAAAGTTACACATACTATATAAAATGAAAGAAAACCCTCTCATCTGATCAAAGTTGCGATACCAACATACATGGTGCTCTCCAACCTTTTCAGTTTGATACAAATATGCAGGTTGCGAAGTGAGCTAATTAGAACACCCTATTTGTTGGATGAGCTTGGTTCCAATTTGATAGTATGGAAATCAAAACTCCATTGTGACTTTTAACACATTTTTACTGAAAGAGAATCTTCCATCTTCTATTTGGCGTGCATTCTGCAGGCGCGTAACAAATTATGGTTGTTTAGATGGTCTTACCATAACTATTAACAATTCTGGGGAAATATAGTTTAAGTCATGAGTGCTCGGTCTGGAATTGTGGTTTTATATACTGTGGTACCAGAACCAGCTGTGTTATAGCATATAATGCTGCAAGATGAGTTTAGGAGCGGTGGAATCGACTCGACCGTAGCGGAAGAAATTTCTAATTGACGCGCGATTAGCAGTCAAAAGGTTCTGGACAACCGAAGAAAATCTGCAACAAGCGATTGAGGGGTACTCGCTAAATAATTCAGATGAGGAGCACAATGGTTGTTGTGGAGAGGAGGTGTACGAATAGATACTTGACCCCGAGCGAGAAATTGGCATTTGTATCATAAGACTTTCTTCTAGACTACGAAAACACTGTGCATTGCTTAGTACCGCCATTAATGATAGAGCTCAGACTTTCTCCTATCCAAAAACTAAAACCCTCACCTCAATGCTCTCACGGTGACGCGCACCCTTGGGTGTTCTTGGATCCTCAAAGGCAGTGTGTGCTAGTCGACTCCCCTTCTCGCTATCAAAGCACTGAATAAGCAGCCTCTCGTCATTATCTACCCCTGACCAGTAGTACCATTGCTCATCAGCATGGGCTACAGAAAGCGTCTCGCCGGTGCGGTCGGCGTATCGATGTTCGACCACGTGTAACTCTTGATCCTTAATCGTCTTTGAATCAGCAAACGCTAGAGGAAAAGACTGCACTGGTCCATTTAGGGGTCGCCAAACATTGATAATACGGACACGACCATTTAAAAGCTCATCTGCTTCCTTAGGCAGCACGGTATACACTTTCGCCAGTGCTGCTGCCTTACTTTGGTCAATGTGGGTGCGAAGAACAGGCGGTCTGCTCCCTCCAGATGGGCGAGACGTGTGATCAAATACGAAGACTCTCTTGGCGTCCGGAAACCTCTTCAGCAGAATTCCTTCGACTTCAGGATAATACTTTTCTTTGATCGAATCACTTGAACCGAAATCTACGCCTTGGGACTGCCCCGCTTTCAAGGTCGCGAATGCGTTGTCGTCGATATTGTAGAGTTCCTCTTCCCCTCGGATATCTTTGATCGACACTGATACATCTGTGCCCCCGAAGTTTCGCCGTGGCATCCCCTTTGGCGGTTCGATGCCAAGTGGGTAGTTGAAGGGCTTAGAATCATCGGTTGGGCCGTCATAGAATTTCAAGGAGGCAGTCACCGGACCTTGAGGAACGTACGTCGAGTCGGCTTTTCTGGTGCCTGTTATGGATGTTGCCATGATGAACTATCTTTCGATTACAAACAGCTTCTTTCTGGCCTTCTTCTATTTATCCTCTTCAATGATGCGGTAAAATTTCTGCTTGATCAAAATGCTTAATAAGTGCTAGCCCGGGTTGCATCTCCTATCAGGTAGAAGCCGCCGAGTCAGATCTTAAATGTTGGAATGGAATGTGCATAAGCCTTGGCAGCTGACATATGCTACAAGGCTAAAATATAGTAGAGCTTTCGCCGTTGCTCATTTCTACCGATGTAGAGTCTATTAGGCATAAGGTTTAGTAAAACACAAAACTCAAATCACGCTGTTCTTACAGTGTGGATGTTAATTAAGGAGCGACGACACCCCCAACCAACCCTTATCTACCTAGAATAGCTCTTATATAAAGATCACAAAACAAAGTGGCGTCTTTCAGATCTCTTACATCCACCAAAAGTAAGATTCATATCGTATACATATCTTTGGAAATTCCCTTCTCTAGCTTTCCACCCCTTAGTATCTGTAAAAAGTCATAACGTCAAACAAGGTCGAGCTAGCAGCTTGGTTAATATACTTATTTGAGAATAATAAGGAGTCTAATAGCCTCCAAATACTGGTGGGGGTATTGGTAGCGCTGAGCTTAACCTTTATTGCAGCATTAATTTATGTGGTAGTTGGCTAGACCATGCTACATTCCACTGGCTAGGAAGGCTGACTATTTATTGCTTCTCTGGTATTAGCGATTGCTAGATCAACTATATTTGGATTCAAAGGGTACCAGAGGCACTGGAACAACAGGCACTGAATCTGATCACGAGGAAGTAGCAGCAAGATATAAATTTGGGTAATATATAGAATATTGTAAAGGAGAGTTTAGCTATATTTAAGAAATCAGATTCATCCTTTCAATTTCTTGTGAAAGCTGCCAATAGTGAAAACAGTGAGATATGGCAGTCGTTATCATTCAAACGAACATCGTCTTTGCTAAGCTGTCCATTGTGCTGCCTTACCACTGACTATTCAGCGTGAACCAGCCATTCCGTCGGTTCTGTCACATAACATGGTACCTACTATCCCTTCGTACTACGAGTTTGGTCGCTCTCACAAGCTATTTGGTAAACACTAGGATACCGGAATTCTTTTCGATCCGTAGTTTGCAGTTGCATTAATTGAGTGAAGATGATGACTGAACGATAGCTCTGAAAGTTCTCACACCAAATCAACCTTGTTAAATTAAGCGAGCCCCTGACAACACGACATACTTGTTGAATTCTGAGCTCAGCAGTTACTACGAAAGGCGGAAGAAATAAATGGGAGAAGATACAGCAGTACAGCTTTGCCTTGCGATGACCGATCATTAAAGCCTACGTTATGGCGGTTGTCTCATATGTCTCTTCTAGTCAATGCCTCCAAGCTCTACGTACTCAAGACATAGAGAGTGTATTTGAATAAAGAGGCCTCGATTACAATTCACTGATTAGTAAAATTATTTCAAGGAAAAATCAACGATAGTGTAAGCAAGTAGCTGAAGATTTATCACAGCCGCGATTTTGAAGTTAGGTCAATGAGAAGAAACAGCTGGCAGAAATGTCGTTGATTGACATAGTAGAGCGCCAAATAACTTTTCACGGATACACATATGTAACTAAGATCAAAAATCTCTAAAGTTTACTGTAGGTTTTTTGCCTTGCTTTACAATGCAACTTATTGGTGTCTTTTCTATTAATATAAGTTAATATTTAAGCGCTCGCGAAAAGGGGATACTATTTAGAATATCAGCCTTTAAAAGAAACCTTATACCTACGATATATATATAGAGGCTCTGTTCTGTCTTGAAATATTGCTTCTTAATCTATAATCTTCAAAAAATTCAAAATACTAAGAATTTAAACCTTCTCTAAATATTATCGCTGATTAGTAAGCATGTCAGTGGAAAAGAATGCGAAATCTTGTGTTGGCCAGCTTAGTACCTATTGCGCGAGGCACCTTTTGTGATCTTAAGTTGCACCTGTTAAATTAATTACTTATTATTACCTTAGAAATGTTTTATCAATAAGTATTGTGGGTTTTACAAAAGTCTTTCTTCAGGCTGTTTAGCTATCGTAGTGATCAGTTTTCTCATAATTGGTCGTAGACTGATCCACATAAGACTCGCTTAGACGCACTAACTTTAGATTAGTATAATAGCTGCACTATGAAATTGTTATCACAAAAAAAGTACATCTTCGGTGTCATCTTTGATGGTCTAACGGTCATGATTTCCGCTTGTCAATTGTTTACAATTAACAAGTTTCGCGGGAGATCGGGGTTCGACTCCCCGTCAGAGAGTCTTCTCTTGAGTTCACGACCCTGAATTATATTCAGATTCACTCATCTTTTTGCTGGGGCGCGTGGTGGAGGTAGAATTTTTGCTGGTTGTGGCCTGAGACGTACGTTGAAATCAAATCTCAAAATAAGAAAGGTAAGGCAAAAGACGTTTAGCGCCCATCCACCACTAAAGAAAGCACAGAGAATTAAAAATCACGGTAATTTGCGAAAATCAGAAGCGCTTTCTTTTTTCCTTTGCTGGTTGCGGTGAAGTTTTTGTGGCGCCTATCACCACCCAAACCAGGCTTTGAACCCCGCTTCCTGATTCTGTCTGTGCCACCAATTGGACGATTGAAGCACGTACTTATACTTAGAACGCGTATAAATAATCGAATGGCAATAGCTGTGAAGGAGTATGATGTTTATAATAAACCTAAATGATGATAAACATTCATTGTACCACTACTACTTTGATTTGAATTATATCTTTTACTCATGTTATCACGCAGTGTGTGTGGAATGAACAAATAACCAACCTACCTAGATAGTCTGAGTCCAACACGTATATCATGTGTATATGTATAATGGAGAACTGCTCAATGTAGTCATAGCGGCAAATATTAGCAAGGAGTATGTTGGTGCTTAATAAGAGCTATCGCAAGACAAAATGCAGGTCTTTAATGTATTTGGTGTTGCACGAAGTACGCCATCTTTCTCAATCACCGACCAGTGTGCGCGCACTCACACATGGATCTGCACCTCCGCAGTACAAGCTGGTGTTGGCAGTATCAGCCCGAAGCAGGTGAATGGAGTCAGTATGTAACGGGCTTTCCACAAGCTGCTTTTATTTTCAGTATGTACTTCACGTGGCTGCAGAGACCGTGATGCCGGATGAGCGATATCAATGGTCGTAACACATTGAGCTGCACACCCATCTCGTCGTCATTGTACACATTTCTTGGCTGTAAGTCTCTATATTCCAGCTCTTTGCTGATGATCATTATCCATTCCACAACCTTGTCGTAAAAATCAAGCTCGCACTGTGTCCAATTTATTAGACTATATTGATTTGCCTGGTCTTCTCTAAAGACGCATATCACTCAATTCGGCCTTGAAAAGTTGCTAGGCAGATATTCAGTTTTTAATTTTTAACCATGAGCATTGATCTGATAAAGAACTGTGGGTGGGAAACACTATCGAGTCAAAGGCTATTAAATAGCAAGCTATAAGCTGCTACGACTACCAAGTTGCGCATTTAGCATACTAAATACTTTTGCGATGACGAATGGAGTCCATTGGAGGAAGTTATCGTCGGCCGTGCCGAACACTCTTGTTTCCCATCAGAGCCGATGAAGTTGCTCTCTAATATCCTGCTCCCGTTACATTGGCTCGTGTTGGTCTAAAAATGCTTCACATACAGACTAGGGGTCCCAGAAGTTTGAATCGATGCAAAGTTAGCTTTTTCAAAACTGAAAGCTTTGATCAAGGTCTTTAAAAGGAGGGTAGGGGGCTAGTTGTTTTTCGATAGCTTTGATGATATATTGGGAAGTATCATAGTGCTAATAGTAGATAAAATACTGGTAGGAGTATCAGTTGGAGTCCGGTACTAATAAGCTTGATAAATTTTGTACAACGCTGGACAGTGATTTATTTAGTGTATATTTTGGAATGATCTAAAACACGAATTGATGAGCCACTGTGGTAAATAGCACAACAGTTGTACGAGGGCACTAGATTTGTCTCTCAATGTGAAAAGTACAAGATCTGGAAGCCACACACATTGAGCTATTGGCTGTACTATATATAGCATTAGCTGAAATCAGAAATCATCAGCATTTGAGACAAACAGGCATATATCTAGATTGTTTTACTGAAGGAGATCCTGAACTGCTATATAATTTCAAGAGAGGCAATCGATCCGAGATAATTATTTGACATTGATTAAAATTCCCAATGTGTTGTGGCCTCAGGCACCGAATCACCATTTAGTTAGCTATACCTAGATCTCTCCTTGCGGAGAGCTCCCTTCCTTAGACTTATCACATTACAAAACCCTTAACACACGTTTTACACACTGAGGAACCTCTCCATTTGTCGATATCCTGAGTAGACGTCCTTAACACAATGACTATACTTTGTGCTTTACTCATTTACTAAACAAACCTTGTGTAGAGCATAAGAGAAGCCAGATAAATTAAAATAAGATAAAACAATACGGAAGAATAAAATTTCAAGTCCTGGGGTAATCTTTGACCGCAGTAAATAAAAGGATTATGGGAGTACCCGAATAAGATTGTCAGCTGTTACACGCATCTTTCCAAATGCGAGTTCCCCTTGCACTAACAGGGGACGGAAGTTCTCGTGCAACGTGATAGTACACTCTCTTTTTTATTTGAATATTGTCCAATCTCCAATCTCCAAATATCTTCCACCAGGCACATTGTGCATCTGTGCAGTGCATCTGCACAAGTCGATGAGTTGGCCGTCTGAATCCTGTTTAACCTCTGTAACAGGTACCACCGGCTGGGAGATTTTAGTATCCTTCAATATCACATTAGACCCCAGGGGATATGCATGATATGGAAGTACAAAGAATCACGGAATACAAAGTTAGACAGGTTCTATCTCTCTGTCAAATTAATCAAAATATTGAATACAACGCGGAACGCCATGGATCTCTTAGTGAATGATAACCCTTCTATTTCCTACCTATTGCAACTTCAGTTCAGATCTCACTAGAATCCAAAAAGAAATTTGTTCTATGACACTCTGACGTTCTAAAATACAAGCTCTTCCTTATCATGGGGACTTTCGAAGGCAAAGTGGTAGTCATAGACTCCGAAAAGATTTCAAATGAGAAATGTGGAGGGCCGTCTACGATTCAAGAAGACGCTATGGTGATTAGCGATCAGCTCCTACTTCATAGACTCTTCGAGCTTCAAGTGATGAAAACGCCAACCATTGCTGCGCTTCAATGGGAGAGACAGGCACCGATGACTTACGATGAACTGAACAAGGCTTCTAATAGATTAGCTCGTTATTTGGTAAGCATGAATTAGCTATAAATATTTCAAACGTTGGAATTTGCAACGCACTTTATCATTCAGGTTATCCTCCAAGTAGTGCAGATAAGAGAAAGCTAATAATTACTTCATCTAGGTATCTCAATTCGCGGCTCGCTCTACCGTCGCAATATTCATGGAGAAGTCCGAATTCTTGATTATTAGCGTACTGGCAATCTTGAAAGCAAACATGATATCAGTACCACTCGACATTCATGCTCCTGATATTCACCTTGAACATATCATTGAGCTCTGCCGTTGTCGCATTATTCTCACTGTCTCGGATTCAGCACATTGTGCTATTAAATTAGCCCAAATTATCCAGGTTGATACAGTTGTTGCTGGACAAGAAACCCAAAGACTTTCCCAAGACAATCTGGACAATAATCTGTCCACCAGTGAAAATCAAGTCTGTCACATTCTCTTTACATCTGGATCGACTGGAATGAGTAAAGGAGTAAAGATTACACACCATGCTGTTGCCCACAACACCCTAGTGTTCAGCCAAATACTCGCTCTTGATGAGAGTACCCGATCTCTCCAGTTTGCAGCCCCAACTTTCGCCGTATTCGTTTTGGATGTCTTCCAAACGCTTTTTTCTGGCGGATGTCTTGTAATGGCGACTAGGGAGGCTATCATGGCAGATATTACAACATTTATCCGTGACTCAAAGATCACGTTTTGTTGGCTCACCCCTACTGTATCCCGTTTTATTGATCCAGCTCGTGTACCTAGTTTGCGAATCCTTCTCAGTTCTGGGGAGAACCTACCAGCTCAGGTGGCAGAAAAGTGGAAACGCCAAAGATCTTGCACACTCTGGAATTCGCTGGGATCCACTGAAGCTCTGGCGTATACAATGCAAAATTTGACTAACTCTCCAGCAAGTTCTTCTCATGTAGGACAGGCAATCCCTGGAATGAAAGTCGTTATTTTAGAGTCAGAATCTGACAAGGAAGTTGCAGAAGGTGAACGAGGAGAGATATGTGTCGCCGGTCCCCAGCTCCTTCATGGGTATTTGAGCAAAAACAATGCCCACTCGCGCGATACATACATAGGAGGCATCAGGTTCTTCCGAACGGGAGACTTTGGAATCTTTGATAGACTGGCCTGTGGTAGACTTTCAATCCGATGCATAGGTCGAGGCGATAGTCAGGTGAAAATCAATGGCGTCCGCCTTGACCTTGGCGACGTGGAAATGTCTATATCGGCTTGTGCCTTAGTAAAGCAAGCCGTTGTACTTATACCGCAGGCAGGAGTTGTTTCTGGCCAGATTATCGCTATAATTATCGCAAATTACATATCTCATAATTCAAATTTAGCTATTCAGTCTTCACAAGTCTCGAACTTGATCGCGGTCTCAGAATCATCTTCTCAGTTGCTTTCTCAACTCAATCGAATCAAAGATCATGCTCGTAAAACACTGTCAGCAAACGCCATTCCAAGGCATTGGTGGATCATGGAGACATTACCTCTATTGACTAGTGGCAAGATCGATCGTTTCAAGATTCGAACCTGGCTCGAGACAATGGATCGATCTGAATATCTTATTCATATCAAATCTTGGACCAATACAGAAAATCTGTTCGGAGTAGAGGCTCTTGAGATGAAAATGAAGATTCTCTGGGCGGATATCCTTGACCTCCCCGAACCAATAATCCAATATGATGTCTCTTTCTTTGAGTTTGGAGCCGACTCTCTTACAGTTACTCGACTGGTGGCCAGGGCGCGAGACATCGGGCTCACTTTCACATATGAGCAGGTGTTCACTCACAAGACTATTCGGCAATTGGTCAAATCAATGATCAATTCTTCGCAAAGAAAAGACCAACCAAGTACAGTGACTTCCTTGTCAAAAGGTTGCCAAGAACGAATCATCCCCAAAAGTAGCACTCATTCTCAGTCTCTTGCCTCTTTTTCACTACTGGGTACAGATGACGTCTCGACTATATTATCAAGCCAGAATGATATTGAAGACATTGTGCCTGCCAGCGAATTGCAGATGGACTACCTTTTCGAAACTCGAAAATTTGGCCACCCTATACTGGTGTGGTTTTTCATCAATCTAGACAAGCAGTCTTCCATTAAGCAATTGTTAGATGCTTGTAAAATTGTTTCAAAGAAACACTCCATTCTTCGTACGGAATTTCAACTTGTTGGGAAGAAATGTTACCAGGTTATTATGAAACGCAATATTGACTTCAAGATTAGAAGTTATAGCGGCGGATACGCTGATGTCTGTTCACTTATTGATCGAGAAATGGCTGCTCCAGTAACTTTCGGCAAAGGGCTCGTACGGTTTCGCCTTTTCATTAGTGAAACTGGCACTCAGCATCTTGGAGTTGGGTTGTGTCATTCACTTTTTGATGGGTTTTCAATGCCATTGATTTACCACGACCTTGAAGCGGCATACTTTGGAACTCTCAAAAACCTTCTTGCACCACCCTACTCTCTTTATATCCGACATATAATAGAAATTTCGCGTCGCTCAGACACTAATATGTTTTGGGCCGAAACCTTGCGCGATTCTCAAATGACATATTTGTTCAAGCGAAGACTAGAATCATCTTCCCGTGGCATGATGCATTTAACCCGAGTCATTTCATATGATTGGAAGCGACATGGTGGCATGAGCCTAGCCATTGTACTCAAAGCAGCATTCGCATTGACGCTCTATAAGCTTTCCTCATCCAGCGACATCACGTATGGATCTGTTGCTTCGGGGAGAAGCGCATCTATTGAAACCGCGATGGAGATTGTTGGCCCCCTCATAAATTTTGTCCCGGCGAGGTTTCAAATAGAAAACGAAATGACCTTCTACGAGCTATTGCAGAAAGTACTTGAACAACAGGTCGCTATGATTCCTTATGAATCAACTCCTATGGCCCAAATATCCAAACTTGCTGGTTGGGATTCGGTGTTATTTGGATCTACTCTTATTGTTCAAAACCTTCCAACACAGGGTGATTTCACACACTGGAAGTTGGCAGGAATAGCAAGTTACGACTTCGATAGACACTTTAACGAATTCGCGCTTTTGGTCTTTCCCCGGAGTGATGGGGTATTGACCTTCCAACTGGACTACAAACTGGACTTAAGCCTATCAGTATGTAACTCTATACTAGACTTGTTGGTTATTATCCTCGAAGCTATCAATAACGACCCGAATGATAAAGTCAACACCATCAGACATGATCCCATCACCAAGGAAACACTACAAAATCAATTGGAAAGTTCTAATGACATGGAATGGAAAATACCAAAGTACGACCAAATTCCGACCAATTGCATCGAAATTATGATACTTCTCAGAACTCTGTGGACAGATATTCTCCTAGGTGTCAAAGATTTCCATCCAGATAGGTCATTTTTTGATCTAGGCGGAGATAGCATGATGGCCGTTCATCTTGCGACCAAATGTGAGAAATCAGGTCTTGACTTGAATTTAAGTGATTTGATTCATTGTCCTACACTGAATATGCAGTGTCTACGACTTCTAGGACATGATGTTGGGCAAAACCGGAAGGCTGCTCGGTTGACATTTTGGCCAGCTGAGTGAAGAAAAGAGTAAAATTCGCGGTCAGAGACTGACTCTCACGATTTCTGCAGCATCGTTTGTTATGGGTGACGAAAAGATTGAGGATAGCCTTCCTAGAGTAGCGAAACAAGCCTATATTCAATTTCCACTTCCATCAATTTGTCTCAAACACATCGTAAGAATAAATATAATAGCATCATCTAATCTAGTCTGAATTCAATGGATCATATTATCTGATTATGGGTTTTTTTTGGCAAATTGTGAGGGTGAATTACTATTCACGTGCTCTCTCACAAGACGGATCAAAAATCTGCTCTGGCCTTTGATGCTATATCAGAAGGTCTACAGCTCTGAGATTGAAGCAAGGTTCGGACTCGGAAATTTGGATAGGATAGAAGTATAGCCTGTAAATTGCTAAATAAATAATCTTGGTTTGGTAAAGGAAATATAGCGCAACTACGAAGAAGAAATAATATCATGGTGGCTTCCTTGCCTTGATTACGAAAGTTGCTCCTATAGCAGTCGCCAATACGAGGGTCAGGTACCCTGTTAATAATCGGCATGCAACCATTTTTTATGTAAGTTCTTAAGGTTTCACCCAAAATGTAAGCAAAGGGACAAGGAGCTCTTTGGGGACTTGATTACATGGGTATCTCTCATTCGTGATGCCCTCTAATCTTTAGATCTCGTAGCAAGCTGATATTTTCTTACAACAATAGAAGTATTGATATTAATGAGGGTCTACTGTTTAGCACTAAGGTTCCACCAACGCTCCTTTGACCAATGCACAGTACCGAGTAGAGTAACAGTACCATACAGAGTCAGCAAAAAAAGGTAATTGTAAATTTTGCATAACTAGTCGATGGAAAGAGAATCACGAAAAGCCATTAATGCCTGATACAAAGCCGACATGTATGCTGTCTGTTGTTTCCAAATTTCAACGGCATAAGTATTACGTAAATTGGTGCAACCTACATAATTACATCGCCCCCAGAACATAGGTCATTGTGCTCATATATCTACCAATAACATCGACTGGGCGTTGTTTGGTTGTGGAGTTTCCAATCTTTGTCGGCTGATTTCATGCTATTCTTCTCATGGAGGTATGGAAAGCTTCTGTCAAGGACCTAGACTCACGATGAAGGCGGAGGAGAGGTTTCTGTGCGTAAAACGTGAAATAAGGTTCTTGGTTTGGAAAAGTCTAGGGAAGGAAGCTCTCCGTACGGGAGAGGTCTAAGTATACTAGCTAATGAGGGTGTGTGCCTCAGGCCACAACAGCTTCAAAGATCAACGTGGTTGAAGTTCTATTTTCAAAGCTGAAGACAACGTCAAATTTCTCTCATATAATAACAAGTTTCATCGTGATTTTGCAGCTTCTGTCAAATTTAAAACCGTCTATGCCTCCGAAACCATGATCTCCCTGTGTCCATAAATAGTATCCCTATCATTCAGATCATTTATATTTTGTTGCTCGTTCTCCATAGTTGCCAGCGAAACGCTATCTGTCTTACCAGAGCGCAGGAGATCATTTCTTTGTTCTAAATCGATACCAGGCTGGCTTGGGAGGGTTCGCATATGCGTGCTATGAGATCGCTGAGTTACATAGGTTCCTCTGCTGCTTCCCCCGTAAATGAGGCGACTCCTTGACAGAATCGACGAAATGGGGCTTTCAAAAATTATCCAGGCAAATAATGGTCGTAGAGTCAGATAGCAGGCTGCTAAATGGTACACACCAGGTTTGACGCAAGTCCAGGTGAGCATGACGGTCGACATCCAAGTTGGATCTGCATCATCTTTATCCCAACCGTATATGTAGAACTGATAAAATCTGATAATGGCTGTGATGATACCCCTGCTGACGGTCAATGTCATATCTAATTTTCAAATGATTCGGGTTCCATACAGGCTGTCAACTAAGAATGTGATCCAAATACCCAACTTCACCTGCCAGGATTGGTGGAGCTTCGGTACTAGTGGTACTGGCAGTATCATCATAATGAAATCAGTAATGATGTTTGGAAGACTGCCCCATGTGAAATGTACATGAATGTCTCGACAATGTCCATCAGCTTTTGGGTCGTAGAGCAGAGCACTGGCAAAAGGACGACATTGTGTCATTACAGTGACAAAGTTACTGATAGCACTCGCAATTATTATGAACCCTACCATCTAGCTGATGTATCGCGATGGTTTATCAATGAAGATATGGAGATACAGATCGATAATGGCAAGTTTCGAAAATGTCGCCGCCATAATGCAAGACGCAGCCATGCCGTAGTAGATGAGGTAGATGAAATGAATCAGATCTTCCAACGGTACTGCCACTACATGTCTGCCAATTCCCCATTTGGTGCCAACTAGTATCTTTGGCAGTCGGATCTTTGATATTTTGATAGTATCTATTCTCACGTAGAAGACAGACACATAGTCCTAAATTAAAGATCAGGGAGATAGGCATAAGGTAATCCGAGGCCATGGATTTTCCCTTCTGAATATGGCGAGCCCATGCTCGAAAGCCGGTCGCTAAGGTATTGATTACAATGAACGAAATCGCTACGGCAACAACTTGGTACGACTTGTCCTCCTCCAGGTAACCTGGGGGGTACTAGGGCAAATTTGCAGCTATCTGCATCATGAAAGTAGTTGATAGAACGAATTTTGTGAAAGTAAACCAGTAGTCTTGACATAAAGCTGCCGGATTCAGCCAAAAATGCTGAAAGCAGAGCTGATGAAGAGCAACTCTTCTGTGAGAAGGGTTATAACATCATTTATTTATAGGTACCAACATGCTCAGCAATGAATAGCATGTATATATGTAGCTCAGACTTGAGTAAATATCACAGGTTGCATAGCTCATCACGAATGCAGTAGCATTACTGTGCCAAGTTGGGCGAGCGCTGTATGCTTGCGGCTCAGCTTACAATAGTCGTCATAGAGGTGTTATAGTATATTTTATCCAAGCCACAGTTTACTCTTAGTTTTACATTTAGTATGCTCATATTATCTGCGTGGTGGGTGCAATTTAAACATATAGATGATTAATTTCGGTACCCTCTTTTGGGGATCTTTTTATAGTGTTTATACAACTACCATGTTTACTATCTCAGGAATCATCACTGTACTATGATTATACGCGATATCAAGACTGGTCAAAATAAGTTCTCAGCGAAAACCCCTTGTAACACGGTTTCACCATCAGCATTTTATGAAGTCGGCTGACCGGGCAAGTTCTATCAAAGCGCAAGTTATACAAGTTCTCATGTAGCGGGAAATCAGTTGTAACAATGTCGATAGCGAGAAGCGCGCTATCGACTATTATATTTCAATCACAATTATATTCATTATAAACTGCATGCCTGATTGTAGCACCGACAGGCCATTGATAATCTGGAGCCTTTGAGAAACCTGGATCAGCGTCATAGTGAAAGGAGTACCAATCTGAGCAGAGGAGATGGTTGAGGCCGCCTTCTCACAAATTTCCATGTTGCCATAAGCTTGATACTAATGGGTTCCAGACTAAATCAGCGCTCCCAGATCGCAAATGCTTGAAAAGAACTAATCCAGAACACAAGGAGACATATGACAAAGGTGAGACCCAAGGATACGATATCTCGACTTCCTATAATGCCGTGACTAGTGTGGTAGAAAACCAGAGAAACAGAATCTCCCCAAGAATTTCGATTTGTACAAGCGATCTTGATATGAACAAATGACGGTCACATTTGGCTCTACGATGATGTGGAAAGCCGTGTGGAAGTCCTATAAGGTCTAAAATACATGTAACGACGCCTGGTGGAATACTCACTCCAGGACTCATCAGCTTCTTTCAGTCGGTAAGGTTTAAGGACTCTTACTTCAACAAGAATACCCACCACCACATTGTATTAAAAGCAATTACTCCACCTATCAATGGGCCAATTACAAAAGTAATCACGGATATAAAGGCCGTCATAGCTGTGTATTTGGGCAAGGTTGATGGGGAGGCTGTCTCGAAAACAATCACCACGCAGACTGAAAAAACCCGTCCCAGCAACACCTTGAAAAGCGCGAAATATAATCCTTTATCAATATCAGTTCTTTGTATCCACAAATGGTTTGAGGAGTCTACACAAGCAGCTGAGCATAGCACGAATGTTGCTGCGGCGGTCAGAAGCGATGGTTTTCGGCCGATGATATGGCTAATATGGCTGATATGGGACCTCAGGATCAAGAAACCGCTCCAGGTGAGGAATAGGCATTGACAATCCGTGTTACGTGCTTAAAATCGCCAAGGTGGTCAGTCACAGTGGCCAGAGCTGTAGTAAAGATGGTCATCTCGTGCGCAGCCAGAAACAAGCCGGTGTAGAGTCTCCCCAGAATGATTTAGCTAGGGTACATGGTCGACGTTGGAAAGCACCGTGTCGCTTCTCTCAAACTCGGCCTGAAAATCGACGGTGGCCCTTGGGCGACCGAGGTTGCGTTGCTCTCTTCCGTCTTCTTCTCCTGTTCCACCACCGACATAATTTCCAGGGGCAGCCGTTGGCTTTGTGTTTCCCAATATCCGATGATCAGAAGGTGAAAAGCTCTGGAGATGATGCTCACGCAAAACGCGTCGAAAAGTATCGGTAACATACCGTTTTTTTATCCGCCATGGCACTCAGGTCGCTCGTACGGTACCGGAGGGTGGAGGGAGGATTAGTGATGCCGAGGACAATTCCAACAGCACTAAATTTGCATGCCGGCTAAATTCCCACGCCGAGTAGACTCCCATGCCGGAGTATGATAAAGTAGTGCGTTGAACGGGCTTCCTAAAAATGCTGTAATGCTTACTTACTACCCAGCCGGTTCGCTCATGAAAGAAACAGAGACATCAGGCCGCTTCCAGAAAAGAAAAACTCTACACCTGCTGTAGTACTGTACAACACAGGAACAGCACAGGACAGTAGTGACCGAAGCGTCCACGGTTCATATACGTATCTTAAGCTACCAGGAAGGGGAGAATATACTATACCATACCATAGGTTCAAGATGTCGCATCCTTCCCTGCAGACTCCCCTTCGTGAGGCTTTGAAGCTCCATCCTTTGGCTTCAGGAAGCTATATAATTCAAACTCCGCCGTCGCTATGTTTTGCTACAGGTGAGCAACGATTTGCAGAATGAAATCCAGCTGAGTGCTGACTCGGCCGAGTAACCATCGGTGGGCTCATAACGTCCATCGCTCACAAGGCGGCAGCGGACTTTCTTTCCAAGTCGGTCGCAACCACAGGACACCGCGACATCCTGTGTGCATACACGCAGTTTTTCCGACCAACGCTTCCATCTCCGAAGGAAGCAACACTCAAATTTCGAGTAGTAAGCTCCACCAAAACATCCACAGTATTGCATCTAGAGGTTACCCAAAACAAAAAAGTATGCCTGGCTGGTTATATCACGTACGAAGCCCACCTGGACAGATTTTTCTTTCTGCGCTAATTTCAGACCAGCATGACGGACCTTGCAATTCCGGGCCGGATATCTATGCAGACAGGCTGGCAGCTTCTTCCCGCTCCTCCGCCTGTGTCTCTCGAAGCACTGGAAGCTGATGCTCCCTCTATCTGGAGTGGCTATCTCACTCCTTACGATCCCTCCACCTATCGAAAACCTCAGTCCTATGTCAGATATTATGTTCCTAAGGAGAGGATAAGTCGACACCATATCGACCAGTGGGTCATACCAGGATGGAAAGACCACGACTTACCAAACGGTGCTGTCTGGACCAACGAGACCATTCACTTCATAATTGACAACTCGCTTCCAATCCTCAATGATCTTCTAGATACTGATAAATCATTTGACACATATAACATGATTGTGAAAGCAGGACTTTTACAAAAACAAGCGCGTTCAGCAGGAGAAGACGACCGACTGTGGGGTGAAGGACTGACTGATTCTGAGCTATTATTCCCTTGGATCATCTCCACAATTTCAACCTCCACCGATGTGAAGAAACTCTTACCAAAGGAAGGATGTAAATGGTTGTTCATGAGAAGTACATTCAAGAGTATAGTTGATAGTCGTATGGATCTTGACATCGTGTTATTGAGCGAGCGGATGGAGTTGGTAGCACTTAGCCAGCATGTTTGCCAAATAATCCACGTCAATAGTAAGAGGGAAAAGAAAGCTAGTTTGTAAAGGTTTTAATTATATCGCATTGTGGTCTGGAAATATATCAACCATCAACTGCCATATTGGAAACATTAAAGCTTAGCTTCCTCACAAGCCAGATAAACCTCATGTAAGGAAGGATAGTGAAACTCAGGATAACATAATGTTTATTACTGACACGAGCAAAATAAATTATTTGTTGAGTACAGTGTTTGTCTTGGAGGATTTCAATAGCGTCCGCACGGTTAGTAATACCGTCAGGAGTCTTTCTGCTTAGCATCATTTTAAAAGTTATGCTAGGCATAGAAGAACCTGCATTGAGCGGTATACTGCTAAAGGAAAAGCTCTGCCTCGCCCCCCTCCCTCTCCCTATTTCCCAACAAGCTTTTCTAGATCGAACTACTCCCAGAGAAAGGCAAGGCAATACCGTCAAAAGCCATTCATGCAGGAACTTTCTTACTTTGCCATGGCCACGCTTCAAATGTTGGCATGTCGCCCGCAATAGCGACGACACCACAATCCCATCCCAATTTATCCAAGCATCTCTTGTGAACTTTCAAGGCAAATGGAGGGTGGGATAGGTTTCTGGTGGTGCGTAATCGTGCTTCTACTGGTAGTATCTGGTGTTCGACCGTGTACCCACTACCCACAAGCAGTACATCTCCCGCGCGAAGAATTACTTTCCGAGACACGCCTACATATTTTAGTTGGGAGGCTAAGATGGTACTAGACTCAGAAGATGAGGTTTAGTATCATTGCTTGCTTGCTGCCATTCAAAAGTACTTGGGCGAGGCAAATGTAAATCCGACATCACGAAGGTAGGCAGCACCTGAAATCTGTCTAGATTAAAGCCAGCGTAGAATTTCAAGGCAGTCCAATTTAGCGGTTAAATTGATGGAGGTGAGTGGGTAATGATGACGGTAACGATAATACTCCAGTACAATCGATATCAGATAATGCTTCTAGATGCAAAAGGATGTGGAAGTTTCCTGTTTTTTTACTGACATAAACCATCCAACATAGACTCTATTTTTTATTCCCTGCTCCTGAGAAATGTTATTAGCCTCACTATTATAGCAAATCAGCGCTATTTATCAACAATTACACTTAAGGGACTAAAAACAATGGTTTCGGCAAACATTATTTTTAGATATATCCAAATGTGTGCCAGTTTATTGTGGCTGCTATGATCAGAACCATACATGAGTAAGCGCAAAAGACTGAAACAGCCTACACTACTATTATTTATTTCCCAACACTTTCACTTCCGTCAATCATTATCCTTTTTAATTAATACCGATACCAACTCGCCGAGAGGCATTCTAATCATGAGGACAATGTTTCCCCTTCAGAAACGTCGATCCTGCTGGAGCTGTTGTATATAAAAGTTGTGCCGCTGCGCTCAATATTTTCTAACATGTCCAAGCGCTAACATCGGTCGTTCAACGTTGGTGATTTAGACCCCGTTTTCAGGATGTTTGGTCGCTGTTTTATGGCCCCTTTCCACTCGCTTAGCTTCTCCAGCGTCAAGCTAGGTAACTCTAGGATAGAGCCCATTGCGCCGCCTTAAGAAATATCAAATCGACAGCTAATAATCAATATCCATAGAACAACAAATGGCTATAGTATACCTTAGTCGACCTTAGAAAAATAAAGTTAGAAACAGGATTTAAATTGGCCATTCTCTCAATAAAGAAGTCTTCAAGTGCCTATCTCACCTGGCAGCTATAATCCTCACCATGTGACACTTGACCTTAGCCACAGTTCAGCCACCGCTCGTAAACATCACTCAGGCCTGGTAAGATGAAGAAACCATTTCATCAACCACAAAGTGGTAAGCATTGTGAATTGTTTGTTGGGCATCTCAGGACCCGAATTGTTATTACATCATATATGCGTACGTACTCTGTATGTGCGGCACGAATGTGTCTGTTCTTTGTTCTTCATCTGCAATTCTGAAACAAGGGGCCTTGATGAAACACCTTGGGTGCTTGGGACGACAGAGTAGATCGTCTCCGGAGCATTCATAACTCAAAATAACCTCTACTCAAAGGAAGTATTTCTTCTAATCCCTTCATTATGTTGACCTTTTTAATCGTGGCCTCTATATCCTTGGTCTGCCTCACAAATGCCAGCACCTCTAAAGATCATGTTAAGTGGTCGGAACCAGTCAAGTGTATACCGAAAAATGGTTCAACAACGGACTATTGCGTGTACACTAGTTCTGAGTTCGCTGGTGGACGAGGCATTTCATTTTTCACAACACCAGCTATAATTGAAAAGATAAAGCAACTTCCTGCCTTCACGAAGGTAGACGTGCACAAAAACGCCCACTCGCTAGAGGATCCGCCTTGGGAAATTCAATATATCCATGGCCGTGGAAATGGAATATTCGCAACTAAGCAACTTCATCGAGGAGATACCATAATCACGGAGCTCCCTTTGGGTGTTTATCATGCCGACGCATTAGCTCCTGATTCGGAATTAGGCTACATTTACTTACACACAGCTTTTATGCAGCTTCCAGAGCCAAGTCAAAAGCTCTATCTGAGTACTGTTGGTGGCTCAGGTGACCCAATTATGGAAAGGGTGAACAAGAACTCTTTTGGTGCCGAAATATCAGGTGCCTCGCACCTTTTGGTTTACCCCGAGACAGCAGTATGTATTCCGTTTCCCTTTTTCCCAGCAGGGCCAATGCTAACCCAGTTTAGCTTTTAAACCATGATTGCCGTCCCAAGTAAAAGCCCCGGCTCTCTAAAAGCACTTCCGCTAATGTGAAAACAGTGCCATGTATTATGACGATCCTAAAACTTTAGTTCATACTACAACAGTAGCACGAACGATTGAAGTTGGGGAAGAAATTACCATTCCTTGTAAGACAAATTCGCTGTTTGGATGATAGCTCTGACATAAAAGCAGATAGTAACATTCTGGCATCGTGGCGTGAGCGCCAGGAGGCATTGAGTGCTGTGTGGGGATTTCAATGCACTTGTTCACTCTGTTCAGGGACAGCACTTGAGATTGAAGCATCTGACAAAAGGCTGGAGAGGATTCTCGAACTTCAAGTGGTTCTTGCAGACTTTGAGCCGGGGTCTGTTGCCACAACGGCAATGGCTGAGGAGTTAATTCAACTGTATGCAGAGGAGAATCTTCACGCTGCGAAAGCTACTGGATATAAAGTTGCTGCACTGGCATACAACGCCGTTGGTGACGTAAGAACTGCGCAAAGGCATGCAAAATCCGCTTTAGATATGGGCATTGTGAGTAGTGGATTGGATGAGTATGCTGAGGAAATGAAGAGAATATTGGCAAACCCGGTCGCGCACTGGAGTTATCGTGCGAGAGGCCATGATGAATTGTAAGATAGATTCTCAATAAGAGGAACACTGATCAAAATACAGCTGGATAGCTGTTAGTTATGTCTGTATTTGAATTCAGCTCTGTAAAGTCAGCGCAGAACTCGGGTTTTTAAATAGAAAAGGAGATTTAGAGATATTGCAAGCACATGGAGAGGTAGATGGCGATATCACAGATATTTGACCTCCCAAAACAAAGAATCTTTTAATAACAATTCTCACTATTCGATTACCTAGGCGCGTTTATACAACCTAGGACAAAATCTCTTTCAGTTTTAATCCCTAATTGAGGGCTGTTGTTTCTATTTTGATAATACAGTAGTTAGTTTCATGAGATATAGCCTTAACTCTGATCGCTAGAAGCTAGTATAACAGCTCAAGCTTACACTTCTAAGTCTCATTCTTGAGCTTTCCAGCTATAGTAAAAAAGTGAGTATGCAGATCCATGTACTGTACTTTGTATCGTTGTCTTCATTCATTCTCTGGAATACCACACGTGATTGCGGGGTGTTCTGGCGAACGAACCCCACCCCTCTGTAGACAACGACCTTCCGCTCTATCTGCTGAAAGTAATCACTCCCACATATTCCAGAATAATGCCTCACGATCACTCTCATGACCAGAGTCACTCGCATGCTCATGATCAGGCCGCAATTGACCATGGGCATACGCATGAGATACTGGATGGACCAGGTAGCTATATGGGAAGAGAGATGCCAATTATAGAGGGCAGAGATTGGAGTGAGAGAGCTTTCACCATTGGGATTGGTGGGTGAGTGACTTTCCCAGCATAAGTTCCAGTTGAGGTGGACTTCTAAAACTGTGAAGCCTGTAATCGGCTCAATTATGGACGAATCACTGATATTCTACAGACCTGTTGGATCTGGAAAGACAGCCTTGATGCTAGCCCTATGTCTTGCACTGCGCGAACGATACTCCATAGCAGCAGTGACAAACGACATCTTCACGCGAGAAGACGCGGAATTTCTCACGAAAAACAAAGCTCTCCCAGCATCACGCATTCGTGCAATCGAAACTGGAGGATGTCCACATGCTGCAGTTCGAGAAGAC
>Ga0247807_10000351_pt1 | contig 29229 bp, 29 predicted proteins | sample UWRJL074202C1_FD_179931 | JGI IMG/M metagenome (GOLD analysis project Ga0247807, IMG submission 179931) | Plant litter microbial communities from Arlington Agricultural Research Station in Wisconsin, United States - UWRJ-L074-202C-1 | ecosystem: Environmental > Terrestrial > Plant litter >...
GCCTTGTGTTCCGTTGTCAATAACGGCAGAAAAAGTACTTCCTGCCTGGGCATTAAATCCGGGTAACAATCGAATAGAACTGGTAGCAGTTAGATTAAGTGAAGTAGCTGGAGCAACTACAGCTGTTGATGTTACATCAGCCTGTATGGCAGTTGTTGCCCCAATAAGGTCTACTGCTTTTGGAGGGATAACATAAGTAAGATTTCCGTAGATATCATATACATAATAGGTGTCATGTTTTTCATTTGTAATTCCGGCCTCTACAGTGCCGTAGGTTCTTTTCAGGATAACCTGTCCTTCCTTGTTTTTAAATTCTACCGTAGATCCATTGGTTTCAGATAATGGAGCTACAGAATTTTCATCATAAGTCACGGTTTTATAAAGTTGGGCAGGCAGGTAGTAACCGCTATTTACAAAAGAAATCGTATATAATCCGGATGCTGCATCCCAGGCGGTATTGGCCGTGAATAGTTTTACTTCTTCAAAACCATTGGTCTGGTAATCTATTTTTATTTCATGACCTGATCCTAATTGCCAGGCGTCTCCCGGAGCTGCTTGTTTCAGAACACGATTAAGAGGTGAGGCTTCGAGTTCTTTTTTACTGAAAGGAAAGGAAGTGGCCTCAAAGGTTGGGTTTCCGTTGACAGCAGGGTTTGGACTTGCATAATATGAGGAAAGATGTGTTTTTGCCGCTGTATCAAAATCCATCGTGCTGCCTGAGGATCTAAAAGGCAGGTATTCTTCTGTCTGTCTTCCAAAGCCATCATATTCGATGTGTGTAATGATATCCTTGCCTGAATCAGACTGCTGGGCAGCAATTTGCTGTATGGGTCTTCCCAGTCCGTCAAAGTAGGTAACACTCTGTGCTGCCTGAGAAGGTGTAGGAACAGATGGTCTGCCAGTTTCTGTAAAAGGCTGTTTATAAGTGGTGGTTTTAATATAATTTTCGCTTTGGGTTTGTCCAATTGCCATAACCGGAAACAAAACCAAAAGAAGTTTTAGTATATTTTTCATGATGCTTTTGGTTTATTGTTTGTAGTTGTATTGGTTCTCAGAAAGGATGTTGTCATTTTTGTCTTTTACAAATTGCAATCTTCCAAAAGGATCATAGGTATAGGTTATTTTATCGCCTTTAGCATCTGTTATGGTGCTTACCCCAACAAGTGGAATGTGGGTATAAGTGGTGATCATACAATTAGCAAAAGATGGATTATTGCGCAAAGCATTTATTGCATCTAGATTTATTTCATTTAAAATACTCACGCTCGAAAATCCTAAAGCAGCTGCTATTTGAGCATTTGTAGCATTTTCTATTTTGGCAATTGGCTGCGTTTTACTGTAACCCCAGATAATTGAAACAGGAGCGCCATTTTTTAGTGTATATTGTAATACATTTCCAACCTCATCATATTGATTGTAGGAAATTACTTTTTCTAAATTTAAACTTCCTTTACTTAGAGTCTGTGGAGCTATCACACTTCCAAAGCCATTATACTCTAATGAATTTTTACTTACAGCAATTCCATTATTTTTTTGTGTTTGAGTTATTGTTGGTGTTAACCAGTTTTTTTCTGATACCATCACACTATAAGGGTACACACCAAACTTTGCATAGTTTGTAGGATATTCGTACTCTGTCACAATTTCTTGATTACGACTGTTCAAACTTTTTTGTTTAGATAGTAAGTAATTATCAAAATTATAATCATAGCTTATGATGTTTTCTAACTGCCCTTCTTTAAGATAATCAATAGTTTTCTTCTCAGTCAATAAATTTTTAAATCCTCTATAAGGATAAACATACATAACATCAGCTCCAAAAAAGCATTCTTTAGAGTTAGCAGGAATTGAAGTAACGGGTTCTTGAAGATGACTTCTATTTAATTGATATACAATGTTTACAAACTTATTTTCTAAATCAAAAGTATTATATGTAAAAATCTCTTCTTTGATAATATCATTATTTTTGTTACGGTAATCTATTTTCTCAACTGTACCGTTAAGCAATGAATTATCGCTTAAATGGTTAATTACTGAGAATACAGGACTTACAGGTGTATTTTTAAAGTATTTTTCTACCATACCATTATTATTAGAATTTTTATCAATTTGCTCCGTTGTTACTTTGCTGTAAGCAACTGTTGCGCCAATAGGTGCTGTTGCATAATTTCTAATAGAATTTGCATATCTTGTTCCTACATAAGTGGGTACAGATCCAACAATTTGATAGCCTAATGTTCTTATCATTATTAACTGATTCATCAATTTACCTGAAGTGTAAGTATATTTTTTACTATTTAGGAAATTTCCATTAGTATCGTAATTTATAATTTGATTTATTCTCAATCCTCCCCCTATAGACTCCGAATGACTTGCGATTATCTCGTCCAGATTAAAACTTGGATATTGTACAGTTGTTGTGACAATGGATGGATCCCATGAGCTCGGTGCAGTTATATTGCCTGAAGTTCCCGCCATCAATACGTAAGTACCAGGTTGTAATAATATTTCTTGTTTAATAGACTGGTAGCCACCATTTGCGGTTAAGGCAGCACAATTAAATTCTAGGTATGGGGTATAAAAACTTCCGTTTGGACCAAAAATACCAATCCTTAATCCTGCTAATTGAGAACAACTATATTTACCATTAACGTTATTTATATTACCTGTTAAAGTTACTAATGTTTGTTTTAGCAATGTAAATACAGTATTGGGAGTGGCGGTGCTGTGGCCATTAAAATAAGCATTGTAACTATTGTTTTTTGAAGCAACTTTAGATTCTTCAACAGTCGACAGAATAACTTGATTATCAAAAGTATGCGGGCTAAAATTAAATACAGTTTTACCTCCTGTTGGATATGTTATAGAAGACAATATGCCAGCTTTCATATATTCACCATTAGCACCTCTTAATGCTTTATTTGCAAGATCACTATTCGTAAAATAGTTATCAAAAAGCCACTTATTATTTTTGTACATATTTTTTAATCCAATGTCAAACGCCATTACGGATAATAAATTAGGAATAGATGTTTGATTATTTACTCCATTATAAAATCCCCAGTAATCTTTTGCAAATGATGTTTTGTAAGGCAAAGGTGTTGTATTATAAGCAAAAGTATGTTTTTTGGTGTTTGGGCTATTCAGTTCTCCTCTCTCGGAAATACTTAGCAATTTTAGTCTTTTCTTAAAATAAGCAGGTGTAGTGTGGGTTGGTCCTACAAAGGTATCTTTGGAATAGTAATCTCCTCCCACATTTGTACCTTCGAAATAACCATATTCAAAATTAAAATATCTTTTTTTATTACTAATTTTATTTACTATTTCTAAAGATTCCAGTTTTCTTTTACCCTCCCCTTCGATATCATCCCTTGATGAGTTTACATTAAACAAAACTTTTTCTAAATCTGTTTCTATTTCAGTAAGAAAAAGAGCATCTAAAACTGTAGTAGGATCATAAGCTAGTTTATATTGACTTTGATCTGAAGCAATAGGAACATAACCCGTTTTTATTTGCTCATGAAAAGATATGATAGGTTTGATTTTACCAAAATTAGTATATTTAAATTTTATCCAATGATTAGTCTTAAGATCTCTAATCTCTGATAAGTACCATGCACTAATATTTTGGGGCTCCAGCTCTTTTGTTGTAAAGATGTATTTAACCCCATCTTTGTTAATAATTTCAAACCCAAAATGATTGTTTAAGGGGAGGATTTTATATTTATTTTTTTCTCCGTAAGCTTTGATTTGCCCCGTTCCAGGATGAATATAAAAACTGCCTGTGAGCCCCGGACAATTAATTTGAAAATAATCTATTAAGGTGTTTTCACTTGTAGCGGCATCTACAATTCCCATCATTTCACCATACTCTGTATCTGAATTTAGACCTTTGTAACATGAAATGGACGATCCTAAAAAATTGAATTTGGCGTACCCAGCTGCGGGATCTTTCTCATCCTCATAATTCTGTGGATTAGGCATGCTCTGCTTTAGTATATCATCCAAAAGAACGTCATACAATTGCCAGTTTTTACGCGTAGTTTGGTTTTCATTATAAAGCATAGAATTCTGTTCATTTTTACCTACAACTCTGTAATTGATGGCCGCAATTGTGGAAAGCTCCCATCCTAAACCTACCCAAGAAGCTTCCTGGTTAACACGTATGCCAGTAGCGTCATAGTATAAATTGATTGGGAATTGTAAACCTCCAGTTTTTAAATTATATAGTGGAACACTTATATCTGATTTTCCTGAATACTCACCAACCTGAATATCTCCGTACTGTTCTAAATTCGCAGCTTGTGGTGTTCGTGGTAGAATGTTTGTAACTCCAGTATCGGAACTTTGTGAAAATCCTGAAAAACAAAGGAAAGAAATAAAAATTTTTAATAAAGTAGTAATTTTTTTGATCATATTTTTTGAAATTATTTATTATAAAACTCGTTTTTTTATTAATAGAAAACTTATTCATTTGTTATGGTAATAATAACCATAAGTTATTTAATATAAAAATTTTTATATAAAAATTTTCTTGCTTTAAATATTATTTTTCTAACCAATAGCACTACTCAATTGAAACATTGGCAAATACATCGCCACTAGCAAAACAGCCACCAAAACCCCCACAAAAAGAATAATAAAAGGTTCTAAAACAGTGGTCATGATTTTAGATTGCTGTACGACTTCCTGATTATATTGTTCGCTCAGTTGTTTAAAAACATATTCGGTTTGGTTTGTTTCTTCAGCCACTTTTACAAGTGTTATGATTCGGTTGTCGAAAAGGGGAGTGTTTTTTAAGCTTGAACTCAGACTATTTCCTTTTAAAATACTTTGTTCTACTTTTTCAAGAGCTTCTTGCAAGGGGACAAAATGAATCATTTTTTTTACCATTTGTATACTGTTTAGTAAGGGAACTTTTGCCGTAGTAAGCAAAGTAACTGCCTGAGTAAATTGTGCGAGATAAACTTTGGTCATAAAAGTTCCTAATACAGGAATTTTAATTAAAAAGTAGTGTAATGTTCGCTTGTATTGGGCATTGTTTTTAAAGAAACGAGTAGAGAAAATAAAAGCAATAATTGCTAATAGAAAATAAATACCAAAGGTTTTTGTCCAAACAGAAAGTTTTACAATTATCTGAGTCAGGAAAGGCAATTCCATATTGTTTTGTTTAAAGATATCCTGAAACATAGGAACCACATAACTCAACATAAACACTACAACAAGAACAGCTGTACTCAATACAATAGAAGGGTAGGTTAGGGCCGCGACGATAATTCGTTTTTGTTCGTTCTTACGTTCAAAAAAATGACCTAATTCATTACAAACTTGCGCAGTTGTTCCGGTTTCTTCACCAATCTGAATAGAAAAATATTCATATTCAGTAAAGGATTTCGAACCTGCAAGGGCTTCTGAAAATGGTTTTCCGTTTACAACCTGGTTAAGTATAGATTGAATTAATTCTTTATCAGCATTCTTTTTTAGGGATTCTACAATTAAGGATAATCCTTCTTTAAAGCTAACTCCGGCTTTTAATAAAATGGCCAGTTCCTGATAAAAAGCCTGTTTCTTTTTATTATTAAAACTGTCACCAAAAAGAGAGATTTCTTTTTTTAACAGGCTTTCAATACTACTCGAATTTTTAGTCTGAGTTGTTTTTTTATTTGGGGTGTTTTCTATTTTAAAGGCCATTTTCCTGATTCATGAATAAGGTTACATCATTTTTTTTCGAAATAAAAATTTGATAATCAGGTAATTCTGTTTCAGCAAATAAAGCTATTGCATCAATAGTTCCGGATTTTATTTCTTTTCCTTTAAAAAAGATTTTATTGGGTTTTATTTTTATTTTGATAGTATCAAGATTTCGCATTGTAAATTTTTCCTGAAATGAATAGGTTACCGTATCTATTTCTGAAGTCATTATTAAAATATGTTTGTTATCATCATAAACAATTAAATGTGGTTCATTAAAATCCTGCCAAATTTTTTGTTCAAAAAGCGCCAGAATACTCGTCTTTTCAAAATTAGTCTGAATAGCGTAAATTTGTTTTTGGACTAAACGTAATACACTAAACGCCATACCCACGACAATAGCAGTAATAATCATGACAACCAATAATTCGGCTAGTGTAAATGATTTTAATTTTCTTGCGGCCATACTATTTGTTGTTTTGAAATTTCTTTTTTTGAATTAGTATTTATTGCCGAAAAAGAAATTATCTTTTTGTTTAAAATTGTTTCTAAACTAATAGTGATGTTCCATCCTTTATAATTTTCATGATATGGTAGTTTTAGAATGTTGTTTTGAGTTTCGTATTCAAGTTCATTTATTCTGCTTTCTATTGCATGGGTGTTTTTAGAAAAAGTATTTAAAACTAAATTATTCAGCACTAAACTTGCAATTACAAATATAATTACGATCAAAACTGTGGCTACGAGAGCTTCAATCAGGGTTGCCGATTTTACTTTTTTTAATACAACCATTTCAAAACAGTTTTAGGTTCTTGTTCTAAAGGTATTCCTCCATATATAGGTGGTACACTTTCATTTTCAATAGTTCCATTATAAATGTGATTCATAAAAATAGATCCTGATTGATTTGCCAGAAATTGTGTGGTATAAACACATCCGGATACTGTTCCTCTCAGCTCAAAATTACCATTGCAGTATACCTGACCTTTTATTTTAGCTTCTTTTTCTAAAACAATTTGTGTAAGATAATCGGGTATTTCTTTAGTTTGAATATAAGTTACTATTCCCTTTACTGTACTTTTTGTATCTATAAATATTTGATTATCAAAAGGAATGTTTGATATTTGATTAGGTGTACTTTTATTATCCTGAAAAAGTAATAAAGCAGATGGATAACTTAAATTACAGTTTTTACCAAGAGTAATTTTTTTTGAAGCTATCGCCTGAAAGTTGCCTTGGGTTTCGTCTTCAATTTCTATAATGGGCGCTACTAGTATTATATCTTTTAACAAAGCTGTTTTTTTTATTTTAATAGCCGTTTCAGATTTAATAATAACATTACCGGAGATAATTTTATTTTCTATTAGAATTGGATCTGTAGAATAATATCCTTTTGTTTTGGAGGCAAAAGAATTTATAATTCTTGAATCTGAATTTAAGTTTATATAATCTGTTTGATTGTTGATTTTGTATTCGTTTATGTAATATTCAATTGCATCGAGAACTGTTTTCTCTGGCTTGGGTAGTTCTACAGTACTTTTTTTAATAGATCCGTAGATGAGTTTTGAGCCATAGTAACTATTACCGGCTATATAACCGGAATTTACTCCCTGGACTGGTAAATAGGCAATTCCTCTTATGCTTGTAGTACCTACTACAGTTAAGGCATTATGTGTTTCTTTTAGAAAAAGGGTGGGAGATTCGGTTGCTTTAATAAGCGAACCAATTATGGCAATTTTAGTAAACTTCTTTTTTCTAAATTGGGTAATAGCAATCCCTTTTTGAAAAAGCCCCCATTGCGATAAATGAATTTTGATACTCTGATTTTCTTTTTTTATAAAATCAACCTGAGCAGTATCGGTATTAAAATCTCTTTGTTCTAATAATGTTTGAATTCCTATATCTGCAAACTGGATATTTTCTATAGACCCTTTCGACTGTTCTTTCATGTAGATAAACGTATAGGCATACAAAATAAGCCCAGCTAAAAGCAGAGCAATTAATACCGCTACAAAAACAGTAAATTGCAAGGCACCAGATTTAATTTTAAGATTTAGTTTCAATCCTGTAACATTATAAGATTTAGATTTCCTTTGTATTTTACATAAATAGATTCTTTATCTCCACTTTTTAGAAAAATTTCATTTTCAGTATCTCCGATTTTCATGAAATAATTTTTTTTATCTATTATAAGCATAAAAATTTTGTTTTTGTCCTTAGTATCAGATATTAAGCCTTTGTATAAAATCGTTGGCCACACTAAAGTTTCTTTGGGTTTTACATCTTTTGCAGCAGAGCTATTTCCTTTAACTTTTGGCGCAACATTTTCGGCATACATTTTTCCTAAAAAAGGATCTCTATAATTTACGTCTATGCTAAAAGATTCTCTTTTATTAAATTTTAAAGGTTTGATGCTTAATTCTGAATTATTAGAAACTATGATTTCATTTGAGTTAGTAAACGAAAAAAGTTGAAACAAAACTGCGCCCCAAACTAATAATACAATGGGCAAAAGAATATAAATGTTTTTTTTATTTTTCATTACCATTTTATTTTTTACTTAATTCATTTTCGATTTTAGCAACACGCAAAGCTAAGTCTTTCAGGGTTTCGATTTCTTTTGTTTGTACATCTATTTTTTTTATTTTGTTCGATACTGTAAAGCGTTAACTCTTCGATTTTTTTTAATAAATGCATATTCATTGCTGCTAGCATTAAACCATTTTTTTCGATTTCCCTGGCAGAAGGAATTTCAGGTAAATGTTTGTTTTTTTTAATAAAATCTTCAATTTCTTGTAATGATTTAAGCTTATAATCATTTGCAAATACATAATCAGGTACGCTCATAGGACTCTGTAGATCAACCTTTACTTCTTTGGTATGAATGGTTCCGTTTACCGCTAGTTTCGTATCAGGTGCTACAGTACCTATGCCAATATTTCCATTAACATCCATATGAAAAAATGGTGAATTTTGATTATCCGTCCAATTGTAAATTGAAAAACTAGACTCTGTTACCATGTTGGCACCGGCACTAATGGCCCAGGTTTTACCAGCAGGATTTTTTAGGAATATTTTTGTTGTATTTGAATTTACGCTTTCGCTACCAATACCTGCACTACCTATAACATCTAATTTATAAGATGCAGAAGGTGTACCAATACCGACATTACCATTGGAATCAGCCATTAGTATTTGCTGCCAATTTCCCCATTGCGGATCTAAAGGATAAGCATTTCGATAAAAAAGGCCACCTTCATTTAAATTTAACTGATAGTTTTTACCTCCTGTATTATCCGTGTTAACCCATGGTGAAAAAGTTAGATTAGCAGACCACATACCAGAACCTGGAGCGCCCATAATACTTCTGAGTTTAAAGTCAGCTTTAATACTATGGGCAGAAGAATTGGGTAATTCATTCGTATTTCTTGTATCGCTTATTGTTAAATAATTTGCTGCCTGCGCAGAAAGGTTGTTTTGTACAAAAATGGTCAAAAGTGTAATGAGAATTAGTGATTTTTTCATATTATTACTTTTTATCTTTTTCTAATTTTTCAATACGTTTATTTTGTTCAATTACATAAAGCGTTAACTCTTCTATTTTTTGAAGCAATTTAGCATTCATTTCCCCTAAATTAATTCCGTTTTTCAGGACTTCTTCTTCGTTTGGAATATTTTCTAAATGTCCTTTTTCGGTAATATGTTTTTCAACTTCTTCTAGTGTTGGTAAACTATATTGTTTTGTAAAGACAAAGTCTGACCAGCCTAACATATCAACTTTTACTTCTTGAGAATGTATTGCTCCCTTTACGTCTAGTTTAAAATTAGGAACCATCATTCCAATACCTACATTTCCATTATCAGTTATTGTAAATCGATTATTGCACATTCCGCCTTCCTGACAACCTAATTTATCATAAATCCAAAATTGTAAGCTGTTGCCATAAACACCTGTCATATTATATATAGCCCATCGCTGTCCTATGCCGTTAGAGTCTTTAGAATAGTTGAATAAATTTAATTCAGAACCATTAATTTGCTGAGAAAATGAAATTAATGTTGTGAAAAGTAGAATAATTATTGATATTGATTTTGCTTTCATATTTTTTTGAGTTATTTATTCTCAAGAATCATAATTCTTTCGTTTTGCTTTTCTATTTTTTTATTTTGTTCAATTACATACAGTGTCAATTCCTCAATTTTCTGAAGTAATTTAGCATTCATTTCCCCTAAATTAATTCCGTTTTTCAGAACCTCTTCTTCATTGGGGATATTCTCTAAATGTCCTTTTTCGTTAATATGTTTTTCGACTTCTTCAAGTGTTGGTAAATTGTATTCTTTTTTAAAAACAAAATCAGACCATCCAGTCATGTCTACTTTTACTTCTTTTGAATGGATAGTTCCGTTAACATCTAGTTTGTTTTTTGGAGTTATTGTTCCGATTCCAACATTTCCACCAACTTTAATAAATACGCTTGATAAAATTTCACTTTCACCATAATTAGTAAAGTATAGACCACTTAATGATTTATCGACCTGATGTGACATATAGCCAATGTTGGAAGTATTCCCGAGTTGCCCAACAGATTGGCCATAGGTAATTGCAGTATACCTATAATCCTGATATATTTTTCCTCCTATATATGATGATATAATTTGATTTTCAGAATTATCGATCACTGATAATTTACTTTGAGGATCTGTTGTTCCTATTCCAACATTACCCGATATATATTGGTTGCCTACAAAAGAATTGTTTCCTTTTGTAGCTAGTTCATTCCAGTTTGCTGAAGCTGATAATAAATCATGGCTAGCAATTTTTCTAAAAAAAAGTCTATCATTTACCGTTATTGAAGAAGCAACTTGTAATTGATGATTATTATTTTGGTCTGTATGCCGTACCACAAATAAATGTTGCCAACCATTGCTAATATCGGGTGTTATACCATTGGGGGCTGAACCATTATAAGCGCCTGATTTTAAAGGGATATTAAAATCAGGAATATTTGGAGAATAACCATCACTTATTTGCTGCGAATATGAAAATGTAGTAATGAAAATAAAGGCGATAGTTGTGAATGCTTTTGTTTTCATGATTTTATTTCTTAGAATATTTTTTGATTTTTAAAGCTTTTATTTCCTTATCTTGTTTTTTATTCTCTTTTTTAATTTCAATCACGTACAAAGTCAATTCCTCAATTTTCTGAAGTAATTTAGCGTTCATTTCGCCTAAATTAATTCCATTTTTAAGAACCTCTTCTTGATTAGGAATATTCTCTAAATGCCCTTTTTCGGTAATATGTTTTTCAACTTCTTCTAGTGATGGTAAATTATATTCTTTTTTGAAAACAAAATCAGACCAGCCAGTTGCCTGAACCTTAATTTCTCTAGCACCAATTGATCCTTCTACAGCAAGTTTATGAGTTCCGGTTGATGTTGTGCCTATTCCCACATTGCCACCTATTGGATTAATTATAATATTCTTTTGCCCAACCCCACCTTTAACAGCTTGTAAATACGAATATTCGCCTTCTGAATTTACACCAATATTAATACCTAATCGATAGACTGCACCATCGTGTATTGAAATACCATCTGAACTTGATATACCTGCGCTTGTAGGTACTTTAACCTCAAATGTATTCAATGGAGATATTGAGTTAATTCCAACAAGACCACCTGAGGTTATTGTAAATCTTTCGAATGTATCACCTAAACCTCCACTCATTATTCTAATTCTATTTGATCCTACTCCAATTCCTGCTAAACCAGTTGAACCAAAATTATCATAAAACAAAATATTGCCAAAATCGTTAAGAGCTCGATTTCTTATAATTATACCCTGTGCATATGAATTACTTACAATATCTAATGGGGCATTAGGGGAAACTGTGCCAATTCCAAGATTACCATCTATATTTTGGTTACCAATAAAGTTATTATTTCCTTTTGTTGCCAATTCGATCCAGGCCGTGTTTGATGATAATAAATTACCACTAGCAATTTTTCTAAAAAAAAGTCTATCATTTACAGTAAATGAAGATGCAATTTGTAATTGATAATTATTGCTCTGATTTAAATGCCTTGTAATTAATAGATGTTGCCACACATTACTATTATCTGGTGCCATCCCTAATGTCGAAGTATTTAAACCATTGTAAATTCCTGATTTAAGCGGTAATGAAAAGTCAGGTATAATGGAAGGAGCATATCCGTCGCCAATTTGTTGAGCAAATGAAAAGGTTGGAATAAGAAGTAAAATTATTGTAACTAATTTAAATTTCATATTATTTTTTTTGAGATATTATGAGAGTTTTAAGGCTTTGTATTTCGTCATTTTGCTTTGTGCTATTTTTCTTGATATCAATAATATATAGTGTCAATTCCTCAATTTTTTGTAGCAATTTAGCATTCATTTCTCCTAAATTAATTCCATTTTTAAGTACCTCTTCTTCATTAGGAATATTTTCTAAATGCCCTTTTTCGGTAATGTGTTTTTCAACTTCTTCAAGAGTTGGCAAATTATATTCTTTTTTGAAAACAAAATCAGACCAGCCAGTTGCCTGAACCTTAATTTCTCTAGCACCAATTGATCCTTCAACTGCAAGTTTATGTGGACCTGTTGATGTTGTTCCTATTCCTACATTACCGTTGATATACATTTTGTCAGGAGAATTATAAGTTGGTGGATTAAAACCAATACCCATGCCGTAAGCGTTTACTGATAATATGTTGTCTTCTTCTGTGCTATATATATCTATAAATCTATAATTACTTGCGTATTGAGCAGTACCCAAGGAACCCTGATACATTATTTTTATTGCTTTCGTAATATTTACGTCATAAGATTTTAAAATATCTAAACCTGCTTTTGGGTCTTTAATGCCAATTCCTAAATTTGCACTTATACTTTGATTACCAATGAAATTATTACTTCCTCTTGTAGCTAATTCATTCCATGAATTCCAAGTATTATTATCTCCATTTTTGGTTCTGTAAGATATATGATTACCCCCAGTTGGTCCATAATCCGAGCTAATCTGACAATCATAATTGTTATTTAATCCGCCAAAACTTATTAATGCGCCATTCCAGGGAGTTCCGGAAGTTGCATATGAAAAAGTGTATCCACCTTTAAATTCATTTGCAGAACCTGCTGCAGATATGTTAAAAGTAGGGTTTAAGGTCTGTGCCACTATGTTAGTTCCATTAAATAATAAAACTAAACTGATAAATAATATTGTCTTTTTCATTTTTATTCTGATTTTTTTTCAAATTTTTCTAATCGCTCTTCCAAATTATTCATTTTTATATTTTGATTAATCATGTATAACGTCATCTCCTCAATTTTCTGCAATAATTTGATATTCATTTCAGATAAATTTATTCCGTCTTTTTGCATTTCCTGAGCAGATGCAATTTCAGGTAAATGTTTATTTTTTTTAATGAATTGATCGACAGATTCTAATGAAGGTAAGTTGTAATCATTTTCAAAAACAAAATCTGCTCCGGCATCAACTGTAACTTTTACTTCGCGTGAAGCAATGTTTCCAGCAACGGTAAGTTTTGAAGTTGGATTACTCGTGCCAATGCCTACATTTCCTCCAAACGGATTTATGTTTAATGAATTAGACGATAAGGAAGCATTGTTAAAAGACTGAATAAAAGGTGTGTCAGTATTTAGATAGCCAAATCCTAAACTTATAGCAGGATTTGCCGTATTTATTCGTTGAGTTAATGTATTATTTATATTTGTAAGGCTTGTTGTTATTTCTCCACCTGTAACTTCTAATTTGGAATTGGCTATACCAGTACCACTTCCAATTCGTAAATTTCCTTTAATATTTTGATCACCCAAAAAATCATTAGTTCCTCTTGTTGCTAATTCTATCCAAACTGGATTATTAGATTCTAGACCACCAGCAATTTTTCTAAAAAACAAGCGATCATTCATTGCATAAGAGGAAGATAGTTGTAACTGATGATTATTTAGTGTGTTAGAGTGTCTAATAACAAATAAATGTTGCCATCCATAAATTTCTGTGTCTGGATTTAAGCCAACAGGCAATGAGCCTTGATAGATTCCTGACAGGAGAGGTGTAGAAAAATCGGTTATTTCAGTTGCGACTCCATTTCCAATTTGTTGTGCTGACAAAATTGAAGTTACAAAAACAGTAATTATAATTAGATTTATTTTCGCTTTCATATTTTGTAATTATTTAGATGATAATTTACTCTCTAGTAGCGATATTTTTTCATCCTGTTTTTTATTTTCTTTTTTCATTTCTTCATTCTCCTTTTTCATTTCAATCATATACAGAGTCATCTCCTCAATTTTTTGTAAAAGTTTGATATTCATTTCAGAGAGATTAATACCATCTTTTTGCATTTCTTTGGCAGAAGCGATTTCAGGCAAATGTTTGTTTTCTTTAATGAATTTATCTACAGATTCCAAAGAAGGTAAGTTGTAATCATTATCGAAAACAAAATCGGCTCCGGCAGCAACTGTAACCTTTACTTCTCGTGAAGCTATGTTTCCTGCAACGGTAAGTAACGAAGTTGGATTTTGAGTACCAATTCCTACATAGCCATTTCCTTTTATTATAAATGGTATACTATATCCTGCGCCAATATCTCTTACTCTAAAATAACTGCTTCTAGCTGCATTTTCTCCTGTGGCAAAGGAACCCACATCAATTGTAAAAGCATCAATTGTATCTTGACTACCAGCAACGTTTAAATTAATTTTTGAGGTGTTAATTGTTTTGGCTTTAAAATCAATATTTATGTTATTTAAATTGCCTGAATGCCATATTTTATTCCAGCCCTTCCATTCATAATTCCATCGTCCAAAATAAAGATCATTGGTTCCTATTCCATTCATCAAACTGGTATAATTATTAGAATCAAAACCAAAATTTATACCCTGATAATAATTTGAACCTAAAGTATTATTAGTAGGAGTTACTGCTACCCACTGTCCATTTACCAAAGAAAAAGATTCTAAATTTTTTTCTAAATTTGCTATTGGAAAATAGGATTGCGCTTGTGTTGAAATACTCAATAATAAAGGAAAGAGAAGTAGAAAAGTTATTTTTGCTTTCATGTTTGTATTTTTAATTTGAATTGGCTTCAATTTTTTCTAATCTCTTTTCTAAATCAGTAAACTTTGTATTTTGTTTTTCAAGCTCATTAATTTTTTTATTCTGCTCAATCATATAAAGTGTCATTTCCTCTATTTTCTTCAACAAACTCATATTCATTTCTGCCAGCATCAAACCATTTTTTTCGATTTCCTGAGCTGATGGAATTTCAGGTAAATGTTTGTTTTCTTTTATAAAATCTTCAACTTCTTCTAATGATTTAAGTTTATAATCATTTGCAAAAACATAATCTGGCACTAACGGTCCAGCCATATCCACTCTTACTTCTTGCGTGTGGATTTTTCCTTTTACTGTTAGTTTTTCGTCTGGAATTGCTGTTCCAATCCCAACGTTTCCATTTTGAATTGCTTTAATAGCTAATGAAGCATCATTTGAAGAAAAAACATTTCCTACGTATAAATCCCATTCCGATGTCATTGGAAGGAATTTTGAAACAGTAGTGTCATTTCCTCTATTATTAATCGCAGTGTAAGAGTTATTTATGTTGATCGAAATAACTTTGATATATACTGTAAGATCAGAAGACAATACTCCCATGGTATTTACAGCTCTTATTCTAAATCGAGGTCCAGTGTAATCAGTATTACAGTCAACCGTAAAGTTGGTCCAAATGCCTACGTATGGATTATTATTTACTCGTCCTGTTTCTCTCCATATTGTTGGATTTGAATGAGATATTGATGCTAAATGCGAAGCTCCTGAAGCAACACCATTTCTCGTATAACTTATTGAAATTTGATAATAACCACTTGCAGCGGCAGAAATTGGACTAACTTTGAGGAATTCTATATAATCCCCAATAGCATATCCAGCCGAAAAAGTTACACTACTTTCATATTCTGTAACGTTTGTAATGTAATTAGAAAAAGAATTAGCATAAATTTTTGATTGGCATAAAACAAATAGTATTGCGATACAGAGTAATTTTTTCATGTCGATAAGTTTATTTTTTTGAGATTAATTCGATTTTCTTTTCAAGATTTTCTATTTTTTTATTCTGCTCAATCATATAAAGCGTCATTTCTTCCATTTTCTTCAATAAACTCATATTCATTTCGGCAAGCATCAAACCCTTTTTTTCGATTTCCTGAGCAGAAGGAATTTCAGGTAAATGTTTATTTTCTTTAATAAAATCTTCGACTTCTTGTAATGACTTAAGTTTGTAATCATTAGCAAAAACATAATCCGGCACTAACGGTCCAGCCATATCAACACGGACTTCTTGTGTATGTATTTTTCCTTTTACTGTTAGTTTTTCGTCTGGAGCTATTGTGCCAATGCCAACATTTCCTTCTAAATTAATGGCTAATCTTGTAGTATAATCTAAGTTTTCTAATGAGTTTGAAGGATTTGCTGTTTGAATTAATAAGCCATTCATGCCAGTGTCAGTCCCAGTATATAAGCGCACTCCAAATGAATTTGTTACATTTGTGTGCGTTATCATTTCTAAACCATTTCTCCCGTTTCCGTACTGGCCTAATTTAATTTCTTCAAAATTATAAGACCCAGGTAAACTTAATTTATAATTTGAGTTGTTGGTAAATTCACCTATTTGTAATACACTTTGCGGATTTGATGTACCAATACCAATGTTACGATTAGGCAAAAAAGTCATGTATCTATTTTCTAAGTCTTTACCAATAAAATTACTTGTTACAGTTGAAACACCATTAACTGACGCCCCCACAGAACCAAATGTAAAGAAAGATTTGTCGCCCGTTTCATTTGCAATAAAATAAGCGCGTCCCCAAGTTCCGGTATATCCAGGAAAATTTGCTTTTATTTTTGTACCATATGTGGGATAATCAATACCAATTGATACATTATTAAATGTCGTATTCTGCGCTTTTATCGAAATGCTAATGCAAAAAAAAATAAAGGTGAACGAGATTGTTTTTTTCATAAAAAATCACAATTAAGATTTTAATTTTTAAAAGATAGGATACAGGGTATGTATAGAATTTCTAGTTGATAGTAAAATTAAAAACAGTACTTCTGGGACTTAAGTTTCCGGCTTCGTCAAATGATTTTATAAACCAGTAATAAGTTCCTTTTGGTAGGGTTTTATTGTAGGGAGTTGTGGCTTTATCCTTAAAATTTAAATTTGTTAAAGCACTTTCGGTATATACATAAATACTGTCTTTTTCTGCACTTCCCGTTATAGGAGTTCGGCTCCATTGAAAATTGATGCTGGTATTTGTGGTAGTGCTCGCATTTGCCGGATTTGATAGAGTAGGAGTATTGGGAACTTTAGTATCTACTAAAATAGTTCGCGAAGTGTATAAAGTTTGTGCAGTACCATTACTGGCTCTTACTTTCCAGGTAAATTTTCCTTCATCAAAAGTAAAATTTATTAGTGTGGCCACTGTGCTTTGTTCTTTTACCAATGTATTATTTTCATCCATTATTTGAAGCTGATATTCACTAGCTCCAATTATAGCATCCCAGGATAGTTTTTGTAAAGCCGCTTTGGTGATTATATTATTACTTGGTGTAAGTAAGATTACTGTATTTTTTTGAAAGTCATCGTTATTCAAAATTTCAAAACTTCGTTTGGTATATTTGGTTTCATAACCACTATTTACTGCCTTTACACGCCACTCGTATTTACCAATATTTAATTGTTGTGTAAATGAGTTTTTTGAAACTAAAGTATCCAGCACTAATTGTTGCGGAGCATCAAAATTTGGTGTTGCAATTTGCAGTTCATATTTGTCAGCATCTTCTACAGTATTCCATGATAAGTTTACTCCTGATGTAGATAGTACAGTTTCGTTGCCGGGGGCTACAAGAGCGACTTCTTCTTTTGATATATCAGGAACAAGAAGTATTTCTTCGCAAGAAAAGAAACTTAGAAATAATAAAAATGTGAAGTATTTGTAGAATGAAATCTTATTCATGATAAAATAGAATTGTATATTTTTTTAATTTTGAAATGAAACGTGTTCACCGGATGGTTTACATATCAAATAAGTTTTTGTTTTTTTTCTTTTGCGTTATCCTCTTCTCTGTTATTCCTTTGCAATTACTGTTTTCGTTTACAAGATCTGCTACATACCATTTTCCTCTTTCTGAAGCTGCCCAGCAAAACGAACTTAGCCTGTACGCTACAATTGTTTCGGGGTTTATATCGATAGTATCCACTTTCTTTCCAGATTTAAACAAAGCAATTGCATATTTTTTATTTTGATTGTTTGTTAAGTAATAAGCATCGGCTTGTCTAATTTTTGCAATCTCGTCAGTAGATAAACTAACAGCTAGACTTGAAATAATTTTAGAAGTTTGAGTATTCACTAAAAGATTTAAAACCTCGTTATTATAATCTGAATTTATTTCGTGTACTAAACCGGCGACATCCAAAATTTTAATTGTTACCAACTCAGGTTTTATAGGCAGACTATCTATAAAAGCAACTTTAGTCTGATTTTGATTGTACTTTGCTTTTGATTTGTAAATTTTATTTAATCTTTTATTATAAGGAACGACGCCTATTTCGACGCGAATATTATTTTGGAGATTAGGTAAAACTTTGGTCTCAAATATATTTTGGTTGTAGGTTAACTTTGAATCGCCGATACTTCCTAATTCAACAACTGAAGTTGAAAATTTATAATCTTCATTTTTAATTTTGGTTGTCTGGCAAGCAGTACAAATTAATACAGCCAAAGCAACAATTTTTTTTAACATAACTCGATTGATTTTTAATTAGATAGTATGATTTATCTGAAGTCAAATAAATATATATTATCAATTAGGATTCATTAATATTTTCTTAACAAATCTAATAAAATAGATGTAAATGACTGTTAAAATTTAATTTTTATTTTAAGAGTTTTGACGTTTTTAAGCGCGACATTTATTTTCTCTTTCTTTCAATTTTGTTCGCTACCTAATTTTAATGAATGCACTTTACTTTGAAATATTTTTTTTTCAAAATATAAACTTTTTTATTAAATTTTTGAAATTGTATTATTAAGTAATATCTTATATTCGCTTTACTTTATTGCAGTCTAAATTTATTAATTTATTAAAATTCGAAGAATGAAAAAAATACTACTCCTATTGACAATAGTATTGTATCAAAATGTTACAAGTCAAACGTTTTCAACTAATGTAACTCCAGTAGGTTGGGAGCATAATATTTTGGAGCATACACTAAATTAAATTTACGTTTTATAAAGGGGTAAGTGGGTATAAAGGTACATTTGGCCTTTCAGAATTGTTTTTTATTCACCCTGATGCAACTTGACCTTACGCAGGTTTATTATCTTCTTCAATGGGTAATTGGCAAAATACCGGAAGTAATTTAGTGTTTAATAATGGTAATGTTGGTATAGGAACTTCGGCTCCAGATTCCAAACTTACTGTTGCAGGTACCATCGTTTCCGGTGAAGTAAAAGTAACTGTAGATGCCGGAGCCGATTTTGTTTTCGAAAAAGATTATTCCTTACCTACATTAGAATCTGAAGACCAATTTTATAAAAAAGAACAATCATTTACCGGGAGTTGCTTCTGCTCAGAAAATGCAAAAAGAGGGTATTACTTTATCTGAAATTAATATTAGGTTGCTTCAAAAGATTGAAGAATTAACACTTTATAGCATTCAACAAAATAAAGAAATTCAAACTCTTAAGAATGAAGGAGTAAATTATGAAATATTGAGAGTTAAACTGGACATATTGCAAAAAGAAATTAATAATTTAAAAATAAACAATAGTAATCTAAAATAAATTAAACAATGCAAAAAATTAAAACAATATTTGTTTTTCTGATCTTTTTATCTTTTAATACTGCGATTAAAGCGCAGCAAACCAATCATTTTGAGTTTACTTTAACTTCACCTGTTTTTACTCACGGAACTCCAAATTTAGCAGTAAATATTCAGTTTCCTAATATCCCATTATGGGGTTGGTTAGAAGTTACTATTACTTCCGCATATAGTAACCAATTGGCTACCGGAAAACTTACTAAAAGATACCAGATAGGACATAATGTAGGGGCTGAAGGGTATTTTAATCAAAAGACTGAAATTCCTGAAGCATTTGGAAATGTTGCAGCACAATGGAACATTGGAGATTTTAATCATGCAACTAATAGTATACCTATTTATCATTTGGTAAACACAAGTAATGTGTTGGTGATTAAAATTGAGGGAGTTATGGCTCAGGTAATTGATGTTAATTTATTAAAGACAGGGACAACAATTAGCTCATTAGAAACAATTGTTTCCCCTGAAAGCAGACAATACATGAGTATTATGCAGGATAGGGTAGGTATTGGTACGAATACACCTGATGCTGCTCTTGCTGTAAATGGTACTGTTCATTCTAAAGAAGTAAAAGTAGATGTGTTGGGTTGGCCGGATTATGTATTTAAAAAAGAATACGATTTGCCAACGCTCGAAAAAGTAGAGAAGCATATTAATGAGAAAGGACATTTAGAAAATATTCCAAGTGAAGAAGAAGTTGTCAAAAACGGTATTAATTTAGGAGAAATGAATATGAAGTTACTCCAGAAAATCGAAGAACTCACACTTTATATAATCGATATTAATAAAAAAGTGAATGACTTACAACTTAATAATTCCAAACTGGCAGAAGAGAATAAAGTTTTGATTAAAAAGGTTGATGATTTGGAGAAGAGAAAGTAAGCATTTTGTAAGAAGAGATTAAAAATAACAAAGCAACTCAAATGAGTTGCTTTGTTATTGGTGTAGATTTATTCCAAAAGACTTAAGTCGATCGGGTCAAATCACTCTAAACCTGCTCTTGTAAGGTTATAAAATCTAGAGCGATAAAAAGGATGTTCAGTTCCAACTTGTCTTGCAACTCTTTTCCGTTATACTTATTACCATGTTTCAAATTATCATTATTATATCCTTGATGTTTTTACAACAAAGAGATAGTAATTGTTTTATTCAGGAATTTCAAGAGTCTACAGAAAAAGTTAATTTACATTAACATCAAAAGAAACTGTTTTATTAAGAACAGGTGTTACTTTATCATCAAAAGTATATTTAGCTATTATTTCAATTCTATTAAGACCTTTTTTAGTTAAAACTTCTTCTACAATAAGTTCTGTAGGTAATTTAGTTTTAATAATTCTTTTAACTTTTGAGCTATCAACACCAACATTTTGTATTTTAAAACTTTTTTTAGTATGAGGTATATTAGCTACTAAGTAATAATATTTTATAGTATCACCAACTTTTAAAACTTCATCCTTTTTAATTTCAACATTTTTTTTATTCTCTATTTTATATTGTCCCACTGGCCAAATTGAATAGCCATCATACATTTTTACTGTTTTCTCTTCGAATTTTATGATAAAGGCTGTTTTTCCAAGACTATCACACATAATGTATTTGTTTATTAAGCCATTTTGGTCATAATAAGTACTTTCTAAATTTATCTTAATATCCTTTCTGTAATAAACGGTTCTAATTTTTCCATTGTCAAAATAATAAGAACAAATACCAGTTGGTTCATTATCTGCAAATTGTCCTTCAGCAATTTTAATTCCTTTTTCATTGTACCTTACAAATTTCCCTTGTAAAACTGTATCGCCATTTCTAATGATGTACTCATTTGCTCCTATTAATTTTCCATCTGGATTATGTTCTTTTAAAATATAAACTTTTTTATCATTAGAACATTTATTGAATACTATTAGCCCTATAATTACAATAGATAATATCAGTAATGTTACTTTATATTTTGTTTTCATTATTTCTTGATTTGTTTTTGTTGTTCTTCATAAACATCTCTTCTCACTGTTACATTGTTATTTGTATTGTTGGGATCATTAACTACTTGAACATAATCCGTTTTATCAGAAGAAGTTGGATTTCCTTCTTTCTTTTTAGCTTCGTCAATTGCAGATTTTGTAGATTTCCCCGCTCTGCGAAGTGTTCCTTATTTGAGCTGCGCAAATTTCTCTGACTTTGCCTATTTTAAACAAATGTAATTGAAAAACAAAAAACTCTGAAAGTCTCCGACTTTAATACTGAATTTAATATAAATTATATAGAGTTAAAGATTTTGGATCTAAAACATTTACTATTGGGTTATCAACTTTTTCAATTTCTAATAATACTGAATCATTAACATAATTAACTGCACTAGAATAAATATACTCCGAAGCTTTTGTAACCAATCCTGCTCTCACAGGATTCAAATGTATATAATGCAATTTAGACCACATAAACACTGTTGAATAAATTTCCTCTGCATGATTTCCATATTGCCAGAATTGATATTCTTTATTACGCTGATGTTTTTGAGCTGCAAGCTTAAAACGTTCCAGCATCCATTCTTTTCTGCTTTCAGGACTGTTTTGAATTTTATCTAAAATATTTTTTGCAATAAACTTTTTAAAATCCCTAATTAAATCTGACAATTTCCCTTCTTCAGACTGAACAACTAAATGAATATGATTGCTCATAATAACATAGCCATACAAAATCATTCCTTTATTTTTAATACAATAATCAAAACAGTCAATTACAATGTCTCTGTACGTTTGACGTGTAAAAACATCAATCCAGTCTACAACTGTTGATGTTATAAAATGAGGTAATTTTTGATCTCGAATTACATATCCTTCTTTCATTTATTTTTTTTTCGTATAAAAATAATCGTTTTTATCTTACAAAAAATATTTTTAGAAAACTTACAGTGAAAAGTCGGGAGACTTTTATTAGATGTAAGATTCATTAGATAAAAAAAATTGCGCAAAGTCAGAGACATTTGCGCAGCTTTTCATGAGAACACTTTGCGGAGCGGGTAGCTTTTTATGAGGAACACTTCAGAGAGCGGGTAATATTCTGGTTTATATCTCCTTTATAAGCCAGATATGCATAATTTTCAACTCTAGTTTTCCCGCATGCTCTGCAAATATATCTTTGATTACCATACTTTGTCTTTCCATACTTTTTCATCTTTCGAATATCACCAACACATCTGTAACACCTAATCTGGTTTGACTCCATTTTTTTCGATTTAAGGCATTATAAAATAAAAAAACAGCCCAAAGACTGTTTTAATTTTTATGCGATATTAATATAAATATCTGATTTCTGTAAATGTTATATGCAATAATTAACCATCAACACATCTGATACATTACCCTATCGTTATGCATATCTGAGCGATCGGGGTTACATGCACTACTTAATATTTATATGGACATCGTATTTAATTTGTATTTACTAAACCAAAAAAACTTGGAAATAGAATTAAAATAAATATGTATACAATTACAGTTAATCCACTAATCAAAAAATAATTAAGCCCTAAGTTTTTAATGTTTTTATTTTGATAGAAATCTAAAAGTAATTGATGCTTGTCGTTGAATATTAATAAAAAATAGTTTGGCAACAAGAAAATTAAAAAGCTCGAAATAATAGTTAAGCATCTGCTCTTTGAATAAAATGCATGAAGAAAATCAAAGTCAACATGAAATGCCGTAATTAATATTAGACAAATTAAAAAACAGTTTAAAATATTAATACTTGTTAAAACTATAAGTGATAATATCAAAGAAAATTTACTGTCATTTTGGGCACTACTAATTTTAAGAAATAAACTTACCCAAATTTTATAATATATTTTTATCATGTATTTATTATTATTAATATTATTATTTATTGAGACATTGAATATAATCCCCAACTTATTTGTGCAACTCTAATTGCAATCCCTACTGGATTAGATACTTTTAGAAAAATTGTTGCGACACTAACTGTTCCACTTGCAAACGAAATGGCACCCGCTCTCCGAAGTGTTCCTTATTCGCGCTGCGCAAATGTCTCTGCCTTTGCTTTTTAAACAAATGTAATTGAAAAACAAAAAACTCTGAAAGTCTCCGACTTTAATACTGAATTTAATATAAATTATATAGAGTTAAAGATTTTGGATCTAAAACATTTACTATTGGATGATCAACTTTTTCAATTTCTAATAATCCTGAATCATTAACATAATTAACTGCACTTGAATACATATACTCCGAAGCTTTTGCAACCAATCCTGCTCTCACAGGATTCAAATGTATATAATGCAATTTAGACCACATAAACCCTGTCGAATAAATTTCCTCTGCATGATTTCCATATTGCCAGAATTGATATTCTTTATTACGCTGATGTTTTTGAGCTGCAAGTTTAAAACGTTCCAGCATCCATTCTTTTCTGCTTTCAGGACTACTTTGAATTTTATCTAAAATATTTTTTGCAATAAACTTTTTAAAATCCCTAATTAAATCTGACAATTTCCCTTCTTCAGACTGAACAATTAAATGAATATGATTGCTCATAATAACATAGCCATACAAAATCATTCCTTTATTTTTAATACAATAATCGAAACAGTCAATTACAATGTCTCTGTACGTTTGACGTGTAAAAACATCAATCCAGTCTACAACTGTTGATGTTATAAAATGAGGTAATTTTTGATCTCGAATTACATATCCTTCTTTCATTTTTAAATTATATTTCTTTCAAAAATAATTGATTTTTCTTACTTAAATTGTTCTCAAGAAGTTATTCTTAAAAGTCGGGAGACTTTTATTAGATGTAAGATTCATTAGACAAAAAAATGCGCAAAGTCAGAGACATTTGCGCAGCTTTTCATGAGAACTCTTCGCCGAGCGAGCTGATTAATTTTTCCGGCAATTAACACAATTCTTTTCAACAATGTTGTCGTTGAAATTTTTAATAATCGTGCAGTATTTCTTAACCCTAAACCTTCTTTGGTGAACAAAATTATATTTTGATTGATATCACTTTTGTATGCATTATAACCATAGTCAGACTGTTGTCGCTTTTGACACACACAGCATTTATATCTTTGGTTTCCGTTGGATTGAAATCCATTCTTTATGCATTTACCATTGCAAAAACTACATTTTATTTTTATGACCTAATTTGACACACTAAGGTACAACAAAAGCATTTTAAGTCTTTTTAAAATATTAAAAACAGAAGAGACGACCTGATGGTCGTCTCTTTTACTATTCAAAAATTACAAATCTTTATTCTCTTTCAGGTAGTTAAATTGCTAATATGTAAAAACACCTAATCTGATACACTACCCGAAAAAGATGCGCATCACTGCTCATCTTAAAATTATTTATTTCAAAAATTTGTTGAATTTCAAAAGGTTAGGAATCTAAAATCTTGTATCAGTAACTTTGAAACATTAATTTTTATTTTTTAATTTCTTCGAGCGAAAAGCCTGATTTCAATATTTCTTTTTGATTATGAATCTCTGCAGAATAAATTCCTCTAATTATTTCAGGAGAATTTGATAAATACTTTATTTTATAAAATTTACCAATGTCTTTTGGCAATACATTTTTATGCAATCCACTCTCAAAAGATATGTATTTTTTGCTTCCAATATAATACGATAAATATAAATAATTTCTTTTGGGAGTTTCTTGGATACTGTCAAGTTTCCCAATCGTAATAATTCCGTTTCTCTCTAATTCCTTCTCATATCTATAACTTTTAAATTGTCCATAAATTATAAAAATTATAATGGACAAAACTATAATTCCTGCTACTTTTTTTGTATTCATTTTTAATAATTTATTTTATTAAATTTGGAGCTGCATTTGAGCCTGTTTCAATTATACCTTTAAAATATTCTCCAATAACTTTTCCTCCGATTCCCTCTCCTACCAGGTAATTATCTGTTGCTTTTCCAAATCGATTACTAATTATGCCACCACCAACTTGTGCAGACCACTTAGCAAATGAATCTGGTGCTTGAATTCCTTCATTTTTTATAAAATTATTAGCAGAATAACTAAATGTTTCACCAAAAATCACTGGACCAATTCCCGGAATTGCGGAACTTCCCGCTTCAATTATATTGATATCACCAACTTTACCTCCATTAGCTATATATTGAGAAGTTGCATTAGCAACTATCCCTGTTGCCCCATCAGCTATCGTCATAGAACTAACAGCAGATATTCCTTCTGAATACAAGTAAGCTGCTCCACCAGTTAATCCTCCTGTTACCGCTAGAACAGGCAAAGTAACTATTCCCACAGCCATAGCAACATCTTTAGAATCTTTTGATGGCCCATATTCACCCGAAGAAACATAATTATTCTTATATCCTTTAATATTAACATTATCAAGTTCAATAGTATTACCAATATTATTTTTTCCATTTTGATCCTCCCAAGTAGTAGTTGCGCTATTATACTTCCAACTTCCAGAATTATCAGTATGAACTGTTCCGTTTTTTACATCGAGACCAATTGGCGGCTCGGCTCTCATTCCATCTGGGTCAATAAAATATACTGGATTATTAAGAGCATATGTATAAGGATTAAACCTTCGTGATTTTTCTGCCAATGGGTCAATGTTCATCCAACGACCTATTGCAGGGTCATAATTACGTGCACCATAGTCGTAGAAATTAAGCCCCAGCTCGTCCTGCAATTCTTTACCGTTATAATTATACTTATTAGTAATTGGTAAATAATCATTATACCCATTATGTTTCAAACCAAAAGGATAATAATTATTTTCTTCAATAATTTCAAGAACCTGGGTTACTGGATTTTTAGCGTAACTTACACGAACATTGCCTAAATGATCTTTGTACTGAAATACATAAGATAGAACTCCACTATCATTTTTCACATAACCTTCAGCCGTCGGGAAAAACTGTAAAACATTGTCCTTGTACTGAAAACCACCCAAATAATTAGTATTGGTTACAACAGTATTATCTGTTACAATTTTCTCCAGTTTTTGTCCTGCTGCGTTGTAAATGTACTCAATAGTTCCAGTTGTTCCAAATGTAATTTTCTTAGGTAAATTGAGCTGATAATTAAAGAATTAGAACCAATAAACCTCGCCAACTGGCGAGGTTTATTGGTTCTAATTCTTTGTCGATTCTCTTCGCGCCACACGAAAGGATTCGGGGAGAGCGGGTATGCTATATTACTTATAAACCTTTCCATCACACTCAAAATTAAAACTCAAAACAGTATCTTTTTTATGGATACTAAAAATAAGCTCACCTTTCTTTTTAAAAATGGTATCTCCAATTTCGATATGTTCTTTATAATCCACCCACCACATATCACTTATTTTTGAATTACAATCACATGTCTTTTTTGTTATAGGATTAACTCCTTTAAAATCAAACCTACTGTCTGTATCACTAGGGATTTTTTTAACAATTAACAAACATTCATCTTCTCTATAATAAGCAACTGTTGAATCACAATCTCGTATCGGTCCACAAGAAAAAAACGATAAAAAAACAACTAATAAACTACTTAATCTCATAATTCCTATTTATTTTAAAATAATCTAAATGTATTAGTAACTCCATAATTAACTCCACTGCTAGGAACAGGAAACAATTTAACAGGATTTGTTTCAAGCTTTAAATTTAAGAAAAGACTATTTGTTACAACTCCTCCCTTATCATTGAGAATAAATTGTCCTTTTTCTGCTAATGCACTTTGATAACGAGAGTATCCAAGATATTTAATTGAACCTCCACCGCCTTTTGAATAATCCTTCAAAGCTTCAAATACAGTAGCGCCTCCATAAGTATCAATTACATCTAGAGAAGCTCCTAATCCTGCGCCTAATCTGCTTGTAGAAACTCCTGTTCCAAACGTTAAAAAACCACCTATTTTACCTTTTTCATTTGCAACAAAACTAAATGCCATAGAATATGTTGTATAATTATAATCAACAGAACCTGAAAAAGTAATACCTAAGCCATCAGGTGTATATGGTCCATAAGCTCCCGAAGGAACATAATTACTTTTATATCCTCTTATTACTACTTCATCCAATCCTACTGCTGGTAAATCAACTCCAGTAGGCAAACCATTTTTATCAACATATTGTGCGTTTCCTGTATCTGTACCTTCTCCCTTTTTAGATGGGTCAATATCACCATTGCTTCCATCCCCTGCCAAATATTCTTTTCTGCCATTTGTAAAAAGTGGTTCGACAGGTGTTGGAGTTGGTCCTTTATCGAAACTATAATCTCTGTGTGAAGCATCTGCCATTCCATCAGGGTCAATAAAAAAGACAGGATTATTAAGAGCATAAGTATACGGACTAAATCTTCTTGACATTTCCGCCAAAGGATCAATATTCATCCAACGACCTAGCGCAGGGTCATAATTACGTGCTCCATAGTCGTACATGTTAAGCCCCAGCTCGTCTTGCAGCTCCTTGCCATTATACTTATACTCATTATTAGTCACTTCATAAACATAATATCAAATCGCATATCACTAACTTTGAAACACTCCCAAACCAAAAGCCAATCCGATTAAGGCATGGCTTTAATTTCAGTTAATTTATATGTTTTTTAAAGAAGAACGTAAATGTATTTTCGGTAAATCTTTTTTCCTCATATTGCAGTATTTATCAATTTCTTCCTTAGAAAAATAACAATAAACCATATAACTATCAAAATCTTTATCAGTATACGCAGATGTAACATTAACAATATCATATGCCAAAAAAAACACTTTCGATTCTACTCGATAATTTCGTGTATTATTAATTTCACCACTTAAAAAATGAACAACAAATGGTAGATAATGTATTCTTTTCTTATCTTTTAATATACCGTATGTTTCTTTTTGCTTATTTATGTAAGTTTCAACTTCATATTGCTTATATACTGTAAAAACTAGAATTAATGTAATAATAGTTATTAACGATTTCTTTAATATTATTCTTTTTTTCATATCCTATTGTTTTGCCCAAGATTTTCCATTCCATTTATATGTTCCAGCAGATAAATTGGTGAAGTCAGATATTAAATTAGACAATCCAGTAGCTTTCTTTTTTGAATCTTCTTCATTTTGAGCTGTTTTACCAAAATCAAAGTTTAAGTGTGTAACTTTATTTTTATCATTTTTAAAATAATAATCAGCACCTACAAAGCCAGCGTCCAACATTTCACCTGCAGTAGGAAATTCAGGACTATTATACCACATCAATTTATCAATCAAGGCATCAGCCCCGCTCTCCGAAGTGTTCCTTATTCGCGCTGCGCAAATGTCTCTGACTTTGCGCCATTTTAAACAAATGTAATTGAAAAACAAAAATCACACTACAAAATCACAGATATTTAAAAGCCTTTCGATAAGCTTTCCGGAAACAAGAATCAATAAATTTTAATTAGTATCATACTAACCTCACAAACTATTTAACTAATAGATCATTACTAAGAAAAAAACAAGTTTAGGTACGTATTGCGGATAACTAAATAGAATCATATCTATATTTTTGCCCAAAATCCACAATAAAGGATTCAAAACCCTAAAATAACTAAAAAACTATGTCTGATTTTTTAAAACAATTTGG
>Ga0247807_10000352_pt1 | contig 29214 bp, 28 predicted proteins | sample UWRJL074202C1_FD_179931 | JGI IMG/M metagenome (GOLD analysis project Ga0247807, IMG submission 179931) | Plant litter microbial communities from Arlington Agricultural Research Station in Wisconsin, United States - UWRJ-L074-202C-1 | ecosystem: Environmental > Terrestrial > Plant litter >...
CTCAGTTGGCCAACAATAGCTGCGCAAAAGAAGTCAGCCCTCCCGATGTGTCATCACCATTACTTGAAGCATACAACTGGAGGGAGGGCCACGGTCTGCGTATTACTCTTTTTTCCTCTGAGTGAAGCGGGATTTTATCAACCAACCTGCACCGTTCGATCCCGATTCGCCTCCTCCCAAAATTCTAAAGTTAGCGCAGCCAGGAAGCAGGGCACATTTCCTCTCTGGCCCACCCAAAAAGTACTCTGCTCTTTGATCCTCTCCGCAAAGGCACTTCTCGGCCCACCCGACACTTTCATCGTCCCCTTTTCTCCATCGAACTCGATACTGTTCTCATTATCTCCTTTTGCTGGGTAAAGGTCAGAGCTTACTTTCGTCTTCCCATTTTTGAGAAAGACGACATTCCAGCCAAGAAGAGAGATGACAACTTCTCGAAACTCGGAGGCTTTATCGGAGAAGACTTTGCGAAGACGATTGGTAGATTTCTTCTCCGATGAGAGGACGGCCTGGAGGTCTTCAAGATCACGCCGAGCTGCTTCGAGGGTCGATACTGGGACGGATTGGATAGAACCCGGTCCATTTTGCAATTGTGCGAGAAGATCGGAGTTTTCTTTTCGGAGAGCTGTGAGTGTTGACAGCTTTATGGCTTCATAATCAGATGTCGGATTAGATCGCAAGGAGAGAATTCTTGTTTTGAGTTGCTTGTTCGCAGCCGCAAGGCTTTCTTTGGTAACAGCAAGCTCTGTTTGGAGCAGTGTAGAAGAAGCTTGCAGGCTGCTGAGCTCGTTTTGAAGCTTACGGTTCTTGCGTGAAAGCTGGCCTAGCCTTTCACTATCATCTGTATCCTCGCGAGGTCGCTTTGTACTGGTAGTTTCGATGGGAACTGGGGTTACCCGAGACGCAAGTTCGGCATGTAGAGTCTGGACTTCTTGTCGATACTGGTCGACCATCTCATCCAGTTTCTGAATTCGCTCTTTGTTTGGCTCATTTACGTTTTCTGACTCGAATCCTTCGTCTTCCTCATCCATTGCTTTCAGCTGTGCCCGTAAATATTCAACTTCCTTAACTGCCAATGCCCGTTGTCTCTCTATTCGAAGTCGTGCCTTTGCATCACCTCCTCCACTGCTGCTTCCTGATGACTTGAGCTTCTCGACTTCAGCTGCTAAGTTCGACTTTTCGATTTCGAGACCCTCGATCACACTATCTTTCCCCGATAGCTCTGCTTCTACGGCTCCGAGTCGTTCTATAATAACCGCTCGTTGCAGCCGCTCGTCTACAAATGCCCTTGCAAGACTCTCAGGCGAATCAAACTCGACCTCACCATCAGCATCACCTTGAGTCGAGAGATAAGCAGTCCATGCCCGTTTTTCATCCTCCAGTCTTTGACGTTGAATATGTGCTTCCCCAAGCTCGTTCCTTAGCTCCTCCATCCCAGCCAATTTTCTCTCAAGTGACCTCTTCTCTTCCTTCACCACTTCTACATTATCATGTAGTTTCTTGAGATAGTCCAGATCAGAGGCTTGTTTTCGATTGCACAGTTCAAGTTTCTTGATATGCGCTACTTGCTCGCCAAGTTCCCTCTTTATGACTCCAAGAGTCTCGGCATCCCCAGTCTGAGCTTTCAGTCGTAGAACATCTGCCTCCAATGCACCAACAGTTGTATTCCTGTCTGCTAGCTGAGACTGTGCGGTTTGTAATAATGCCTCCCTTCGATCAGAATCCTGTTGTAATTCCTCGACCGTTTGTGATAGTGTCTCATTCCGAGTTTCTAGCTCAATTATCTTTCGTTCTGTCATTCGCAAACATTCCTCCTTTTCGGATTTGATGTCATCGATTTCCTCTTCCAGCAAACGTTTAGTCTCTTCGTAGTCTCTAAATCGTTTCTCGAGAGCTGCTTTATCGCTAAGTCCTATGTCAGCCTTGCACCATGACTGACCTGCTCATCACTTACTTGCTAGCAGCGTCTCTAACCTCAGCTATCTCCTTCATCAACGCCTCGTACTGTCTTAGTGCCTTAGATTTCTCACTCTCCGCTAGCTGCTTCTGCTTGAAATCCTCCTCTGCCTTCCTTCTAGCATCCCGCAACTCGCTTTCATGTCTCAGCTTGGTGAGTTCCTCCTCCTGCTTGCCATTGTCGATCGCGTATCTCAATGACTTAACTTCGGCATTCAGCTCGTCCAATTCGCGACGCCGCTTCTCCCAGTCAATCTCAGGCTCTGCTGGTGCATCCCTGTGGCCTGCAGTTGACATGCGACGCGCCGTTTGTCGAAATGGCTCTCCTCTGGAAGGAGGGCGCGAGGGCGGACGCCCAACTGTAGTCTCGGCTCCTGTTATAAAATCATACGTCGGTTGTGTAGTCGTAGCACGCGCCACAGCTATCTGCAAGTCCACGTTAGTCACCAGTGTTTTTTCGCGCAGGCTGTCCTCAAGCGCTGGGGAGATGAATTGATTACTCTTGACTGTGGCCTGGGAACAGGAAGAGCGCTTCCTCCCAGACTAGTTCTATGTGCGCTCATACTTATTGAGGATCTCCTCCTGGATGGATCCGACTTCTGGGGGGTATGCGCCTTCATTTTTGCTGTATCAATGGTCGTGCCAGAGTATTGTTCGTTAATGTAGTTCACTAAGTAGATAGCAATGGAAAGTGTTATCATCACGTGCCTTTTGAAAACAGTCTTCTTTGTTGACGAAGCGACGAGAAAGTTGCTAGGGAGGAATCTCAAACTCTGTTTGATTCGGCCATGAACGAGTTGCAAGCAAGAACACACATGTTCTGAATAGACTATACAGCTTTCTTTTGCTAAAATAACAATAATTAATATTTGTTCTTCTATCTACTGGCTGTCGTTTCCACATTTGTTAGCATTGTACAACTGATCCCTCCTCCCGATAGATGGATCTCTTCAGTATCAGGCCATCACCAACACGCAGCTCTATACCCTGTCGCCGAGCCCTTTAGCTTCCCCAAACCAGACCGACCAAAAGGTACACGCAGTCGTGGGGTGTTTTTCAAAAATATCTGGAGAAGCTGGTCCACGTCTACTTCCTACATCAACACTTCACGCTTCTCCAACCCGCACTTCCAACATGCACATAGCTTGCAGAATACGGTAACATTCTTGCGGCACCTTGCTGCACCCACAGTTCCTTCCAGTCTTTTCTTCTAGCTATTATCTTCTTACGTGAAGCACAATGGCAGCCATACGAACCTCAGTATGCAACTAACCTCCCGTATCGTGGTATTATGGCTAACCTCTGCCCAGCTTGGACGGTCTTTTGGGCTATCCGCGCAACGAATCTGCCTTCCGGTCTCCCGTATACAATATCAACGCGTCCCTTTTCAAATCGTAGCCTCTACCAGACGTACCTTAGCAAGCCAACCCTCCAAAAATACAACTGATGTCCAAGGACAACAGATTGGTGAACATGCCGCAGATTCAGCTTCCGCGAAGCCTTCGGCCTCATCCTCGATCTCAAATAGCTCAGCCTCGTCGATCAACTCTACAACTGCTTCGTCAGTGAGCAGTGCGCCAGCTGATTGGGAGGACACCGATATCAACATCTCGCGATTTGCAGAGCTCCCTAACCCGACATTCGGATACAATCAGCATATGCTCATCAATGCTGAATTTAAGGAGGTTCTCCGCTTGATTCCATGGGAGTTTGAGGCCGTTCCATACTGTTTCGCGTACGGCTCAGGCGTTTTCCCACAATCCGCAAGTACAGCTGTTAAGCCGTCCAGCGCAACCTCCATACACTCGAACCCTCCTCCAGCAGTGGTCAAAGCCCAAGGCGGAACTCCAAAGATGATTGACTTTATATTTGGTGTTACCCATACGCAGCATTTCCATTCTTTGAACTTGAAAAAACACCGAGATCACTATTCTAGTTTCGGCTCGCTCGGATCTGGCGCCGTAGCGAGATTACAGGACAACTGGGGAGCGGGAGTTTACTACAATACATATGTCAATTGTAGAGGAATTCTCATCAAATACGGTGTGGTTAACATCGATACTCTCTGTAAGGATTTGTCGGAATGGCAGACACTTTATATCGCAGGCAGACTGCAGAAACCTGTCAAAATCATTCGTGACCATCCAAAGGTCCGTTTAGCCAACCAGGTCAATCTGATCTCCGCCCTACGCACCTCCCTACTACTTCTTCCACCTACATTCACCGAGCAAGAATTATATGGCACAATTGCAAGTATCAGCTACCTCGGCGACCCCCGCATGGCTCTTCCTGCAGAAGACCCCTCGAAGGTAGCCAATATCGTAGGAAACAATCTCCCCAATTTCCGTCGGCTCTATGCTCCTCTAGTAGAAAGTCTCCCTAATGTTCAATTCACGTCTGGGAACCCCTCGGACCCAGACTGGGCACTCGATCCCAAAGCCAATTTCCATCTTGAACAAGACATGGACCCTATCAAGCGCGGCAACATGGTTCGAAGATTGCCCAAGGCTTTCCGCTCAAAGCTTTACTTCCAATACCAATCGAAGTATCAAATTCCCGGTGCGGTTTTCAAGGATATGATGGAGCATTCAGCGGATGAGTCTAGTAGTGGTATTAAGCGGAGAGAGGGCGGTGGCTTTGAGAGACGTATTGCCAGTGAACCACCCGAGGAATTGCGGACTGTCGTTAGAGGTGTGATCAAGCAGACTATTGGATGGCCGAGTACAACGCAAAGTTTGAAAGGAATATTGACAGGTGGCTTCCGTAAATCGTGGAGATACGTGAGTGAGAAACTCGCCAAATCGAAGGCTGGAAAACAGAAGGCCGCCGATGCCGCTAAACTCAATGAGGAAAAAGCAACCGAAGATTTAAAGACGAGAAGTCCCGAAGCAAAGGCAGAGAAAACTCAATCTACGGAGCAGTAGAGCCATGGAGAGAAACTGAGTCATATTGAAAAAGGACAACCAATGTGTAACGGCGACAACGAATCTCATTTCTTTGTATTGTATGTTATTGTAGTTGTACATACCCGAGTTCACCATAATGGTACTCATATACGTGGCTAGCTACGGCTAGACCTATCGAGCTAGAACGCTCTTTTCTAGTGTGACACGGGGGATTAGGCCTGAAACTTCCGAGTGATGAGCATCTATTTAGGCCATCATTAACTGGTAAACCGTCTACGGGCATAAATGTATCAAAAGTTCCACGCCTAGCATTTCCTGTAGCTATAAGTGAGAAGCATGGAAAATGCCGTGCAAAGCAGTAGGACCGTAACGTCAGCTCCAATATGCTGCATGTACTTGCAGAACCATCCTCTAGTGGATCTGAATGTTTGGTCCCCAAAGACACACCAGATGTAACGTGCCTTTGCGAGGACGTGAACTAATGTTAAAGTGTGAATACAACATGCCCGGAAATCCCAATTGCATAGTGATTTGTCACGAGACATGATTTTGGGAACGCGCTGGGTAAAATAAGCATAGCCGGTCAACACTAAGTGCGCTCTTTGCGCCCATTACGTTTCGGCAAGTTCAGTACGAAGCTCTTATGTTCCTAAATTAACAGTATAATATAATTGAAGAGTTGTCTGCACGCAAACTAGAGAATGAGCCTCCATACCTCAACTTAGTCAGATTGACACTATCGCTTTGCCGCTTGACCTATCTTCTTGTATATTTGATAGCATATGTTTTCTCGCATAACCTTGTAGGGGCATTTCTAAGCAGTGTGCGTACAAGATATGCCTGGCAAGTAAGTAACGTATATTATTGGTTACATTGATAAGACACTCAAACGTGATGCCGGACGAAGACTTGTACTGAACAGCGCCGTGTAAGGTGGATCTTGGTGACGACAGCGGTATAGAAGGTATCAAGCATTGAGATATGTTGAAAAACATGTTTCTTAGATGAAACGATAGAAACAGGCGAGCTGAAAATATTGCGGCATAGTATGTCCATCTTCAATTAAAGAGAATCATTAGGTGTGGGCTACAGTCATCGGAAATCGTGTTCCCATTCTTTTTGGAGGAAGTGAGATAGATCAACAATAGGGCCTCGAAAGGGACTCCATCACGTTCTCCAGTTTGAGTATGGTGTTTGATCCACCGCGAGTGAAAATGACTGTTCAAGGATGCGTGGACTACAGACAAAGATTTTGTGCTTCACTTGGCAAATAGGGGTATAAAGCTTGTCTTTCGGAAGATTTAGATGTAGGCTACCCACTTCTAGACTTTGCGTTGTCGAAGCCATATCGTCTCTGGACGGAATTAAAGCGGAGCAGCGGTCCGCCATTGAATCCGAACAAAAACCCCAAATCGACTGACTTATGGAATTGAACAGTCATACTTCTGGTTGCCGGCTTGGGGTACAGTCTGTGTTGCTTATAATAGATTTAATCAACACTTGCACGTTTTACCGGATGCTCTGTCTGGATGTTATATTGATATTAGATTGATTCAAAAATAGAATTATACAGCAGTCGTACCAGAAGCAATGGTGGATTTGTCGGATGACTTAAATCTAACACGCTTGTAGCATGTTTCTGCTTGGCGCTCGCTCATATGGTCTTCTGGTATAGGTCTCGACTCCAATTGCTATATCCTTTCCAGAAGTACGGAGTAAGGAACTCGGAAACATAAACGAGGCGCAAAGTACCGTGTTCTTTAAATAGACCAAATATGTACTTTGGTACTTTGGTACGAGACGTGAGTATAAATTGAGTGCCGGCTGAACACGATTGCAATTCAACCAGCCCATCGGCTAACACTGGCGGGTCTAATTCATAAACATGACCCTTGCTCGTGCCTGAAGACCCTGACATTCTCGGAATGGCGCCTGATCTGATGATACGATACGTTAAAAACAGTCGTGCCGGCTAGATTTTCTCCCTAGGTAAAGTATAGGCAGAAAGAGATTTTTGTTTCTGGTGCTGAGATATAAAGAGTCAGTGGTCGCGCTTAAACTCGCTAGTGCCCCCTGATTTTTGTGGGGAAGCCAAATAAACGACGTTGCACCATGTTTAATCTATGTATCAACATCAACTCGTGAATGGTACCTGGATAGCTTTAACAACGTGCCGCGATGTTTTCACCCGCATCCCAGGTCAGAGTATATGATTTATGTTCTTGGCATGCGGGAAATGGGCTATCCCGTGATGTTCCCTACCGTTCCTTTCTGCTCTCCTCTCACAACTTCGAGAATACACAATCACGGAGGAAATTACACATTCACTCCTTACAAACACAGCAACCATGGTTTTTGAAATATTGCATCACCTTGCAAAGCTACAAGTGATAAATTCAAAGCTTTTCTTTGGAGAATTACAATGTCTCGCCCAACGTCTCAGAAATCTGGCTTTACCTGCGTGTCAGATCTTGACAGATGAAACGGCCCGCGAAAAGGCCATAGTAGTCATCTTTACTTACTTGAATTTTAGTTCAATCCGCGGCTTAATATTCTATAGACCGAATCCCTGGCCATTGGGAATCTATTTGCTACTATATTAATAGGAGGTCATTCAGTAAAACCTTAATTTCTGTAACATTACTTTGACAAATGGCATTCTTACAAGCGCGCCAATTTAAGCTGTCAACAGCACGAGTTTAGACCGTTGGTCATGCTAGTGAAGGCTTACTTTTGTTTATGCTTTTCGTTGCTGAGTCGGATTCCCTCCGAACTATAGAGCAATTGCATTTGTACACATGGGCAATAAACCCTGTGGCGTCCTGGAATCAATTAGTATTGGCCAGCCACGCCACATGTTTCTATAAGCTTACTCTAATTCTATACATAGTAAGCTTTCAATTTAAAGTACTATCCATTCATATGAATGCCGGTCACAAGCACTTCTCCCACCACGTTTTGGTATTGGCCAGCCTCTCAAATTGCAGCGTCGAGTGTTTACACTTGGGACCTATACCATATTTGCTACCCTTCAACATAGTCCTTCACATCTCGCCTATCTTTATCCGATGCAAGGAAGTATCCCCAAGGCTCGTATTGACACTTGTCTGGCTACATTTCTTTTGTGTAATTGAGGCGTTCAACTATATTACTGTGGGGCACTCGGATACTTTAATCCTCCAAAGGGAAATGCGGAGAGGACGAGATGGAGCGAGGGCATTGCAACGTGAACAAGTAAAATAGCATACGGACTAGAGAGAGGTGCATCGTGTTGCAAACCAATATCGCCGCGGGCCCTGGTCATCCGAAGTTCTGGATTCCTCTGCGGAAATCATATATAAAACCCCTTCGAACACAAGCTGATCTTCTCCTACTTCATCTTTCTATCAATCGAACTCTCCTACCAGTCAACCATCCAGAAAAGTCGCCAAAATGCTTGCCATATTCACCGTCGTTGCCGCGCTCGCTGCTACGGCATTCGCTGCGCCAGCTGATCCAGTTCTTGGTATCACCATTCCAGCCGCACCAGCTGCGACCACATCGGCTGCTGCTGGACCAAATCCTACTCAGGTCTACATTAAAGCAATTAGCTATGGTGGAACTGGATGTCCTCAAGGAAGTGTTGGAAGTTTCATATCAACTGATAGATCAACGTATGTTGACCTCAGCACCGCTATTCCTCCAAAGATTGGATCTAACAGCTTGAAAATACAGTTTCACCCTCATCTTTGATGCCTATGTTGCTTCGATCGGTCCTGGAATTGCTGTCACACAGAACCGCTTGAATTGCCAGTTGAACATTGATCTTCAGTATCCTGGTGGATTCCAGTACAGTATCCTCGGCACTCAATTCCGAGGATATGCAGGCCTCGATGCTGGCATCTCAGGCACGCAGCAGGCAAATTACTATTTCTCCGGCTGTACGTGATTCTCAACTAGCATACCTAAATCTTGTCCAAGAATCTTTTCCTCTACTAACATTATTAACCACAGCTTCTACGCAAGTCTCCACATCTACCAACTTTAAAGGGCCAATATCTAGTGATTACGAGACCTCGGATACCATCCCATTCACTTCCACAATCTTCTCCCCTTGCGGCGCTCCGCTGCCGCTAAATGTCAACTCTCAGGTACGATTAACGAGCTCGAACAGCAAAGCCCAAGGGATCTTGACCACGGACTCTATCGACGGCAAGATCAGCTTCCAGGTCGGCGTTCAATGGCAAAAATGTTAGAATTGAATTCCTACAGAACAGTCTTACCCATGTATTTCTGACATGTTATCCAGGTACTCAATAGATGGATTTTATTTACCAAGACGCTGTTTTGTTTTACGGGACCATCTTTGCCTTTTGCGCGTGGAATTGATTGGTGCATGGTTGGTTATGAAAGATCAACGGAGAAGGAGATTTGGGGGGAAGTAGGTTTACTTAGGAGGTTTGATTTCTATCAATATTTAGGTGGTATATTTATATCAAACTTTTGATATGAGATTACAAGTTTTTTTTTTCCGAACCATGTGAGACCTATATTGTGTTTGATAGTACTAGAATAAGTTCTTTGGTTTCATAAGTTATTTCCAATTCACTTCTCATAGGATATTATAGGATCTTTACGAATAGAACTAATGTCCATTGGTTCATCTTAAGATTTTTCACGAGCAATCACTTAGATCCTCCTTTACTAAATGAATTTGAATCTATCACAGCAGTGCTTGTAAAACGAATTATATAAGAAAACCATGCTTGCTCAGTTAGGTGAGGTTATTTCAAAGGGTTGTGGTGCTCACATCCTTAATCCCGCATTTCCAGGCCAGTTTCCCATTGGTGACGGCTTGATGAGTATAATTTTACTGAGTGTTGAACCCTAGAAGCGAGTGATTTTTTGCACGTATTTCTGCTAGGAGCGAATATGTTCTTGGTAAGCTTTACCAACGTAAAAAGAATTTCACGATCGAGTAAAACACTATAAGAGACTCGCTCGTAAAGCTGCCAACTAGTAATTCATTATAGTCGGTCAAATCTCAAATTGAAAGACTAATATGCTGCAATTGACACTGACAACGTTACACTGCTGCGGATTTACTCATGCTATTCTAATATTACTTAAAGATAAACGAGCGCTTAATTTGACATAAGGCAGCGATTGAGTAGAATCACTTCTTACACTAAAATCATATAGTAAACCAAGTTCCTGCTTGGCACACGTGACTACAATACACCCTTGCTAATCTGGCGTATCGCGATGTAAACAAATCGCAAATCGCAACTAATACACAGTTCCTGAGACTCCTCTCCACCACCATTTTGTCGCCAATTGACCTGTGTATTTGTCGCTGCAACATCGAAGAATCACGGAAACCGCACGACCACGACATCACATTTTCTTGTCGCGAATAATAGACATACTACAACTAATCCTGCACGATCATCTAAACGCGTCTTCGAGTATCATCAATAACTTCACAATCTAAGCTGTATTGCGCTGTATTGCGAAAGCGAATCCAGTAATATATCTATCAGCGAGCTCAAAATGACCATTCCCGCGCATCTTGCGGATCAGTACTTCACGTACGAAAGCCGACTCGAGTCTTTCCAAACTGCACAGCAACTATCAAAGAGAAGAGCATCCAACGCGAGTTCCAAAGGGGCCAAATCGCTGAAATGGCCACACAAGTTTCTAGAACCAGAGAGAGTATGTAAGACCGGTGATCTGTATAGAATCATGCTGACTGATTTCTAGCTTGCTCAAGCAGGCTTCTTCTACTATCCTCTTCAAACCAATCCCGATAATGTTGCATGCTTTCTTTGTCATAGGTCCCTTGATGGTTGGGAAAAGGGTGACGACCCTCTGGCGGAACACTTGACACACTCTCCCGACTGTGGGTGGGCGATATGTGCGACGATTGAGGTTCAAGATGGACAGCTGAGTCTAGAATACCCCGCAAGCGCGAGAATGATTGAGGCAAGGAAAGCAACGTTTGGCAAAAATTGGCCACACGAAGGAAAAAAGGGCTGGAAATGCAAAACTAAGCAGGTAAGTTGAATTGAACTCTGCAAAATAGGAAGTGAATTGATAAGGAGGGATAGCTAGTAGATGCCGGCTGGAAATATACGCCTACACCTGAATTTGACGACATGGCAACATGTACTTATTGCAACCTAGCATTGGATGGCTGGGAGCCAGCGGATAAACCATTGTAAGTATTGAAGTCTTCTGCTCCCGGGTGTATGCTAATTTGGTAGGGACGAACACTTCAAGCGATCACCTGAGTGCCCCTTCTTCACTCTTATCAATGATCACAAACAAAGCCCTGCGGGTAAGAAGACCAGAACGAAAAAAGATCGAACTTCTAAGGCTTCGAGGCTGTCGATACAGTCGACGTTTACAGTCGCATCAGAGGCACCATCTTATGGTGATCTACCAGCAGAAGAGGGAGACAGCGTTCTTACAACTGCCACAAATGCGACCGCTACTAAAAAAATTAGTAAAGGGAAGAAGGCTCCTGCAAAAGGACGTAAGACCAAGAAAAAGACTGACATAGAGCTTGGACCTGAACCTGTAGAAGTTGTAGAATTTCCAGCCCCTGAGCCAGAAGATGACGATTTCGAACCAAAGGTAGCCGTGGCACCAAAAGCAGCTCGAGGGAGAAAAAGGAAAACCGAGGATATAGTTGACTCTGCAGCATCTGTAATTGACTCTGTTCCCGCAGCAAAGCGAAGGGCAACACGGACAAGAGGAAGTGTAGCTATTGATGAGTCGATCCTTGAAGAAAGCACAATAGTCCAGCAGCCGGTCAAAAAGCCGGGTCGAAAAGGAAGGTCCTCAATTCGCAAAGTCTCTACAGCTTCAGTACTATCAGCTCAGGGTAATATTCCCAATGATGATGAGATTGATGCAGCACTTGAGGCGGATCTCGAAGGGCAGGTGACGGATGAGGATGTCCAGTCAATGATGCCTAACAAGTCGAAAAAATCGAGCAAAAAAACCACCTCTGACCATGATATGTTTGGAACCAAACCCATGGAAATTGACGAGGCAGAGATTGATGCTGAATTGGAGGCAATGGAGGTAGACATGAAGCCATTACCCAAGGGAAAAGGCATAAAAACGAAACAGCCACGGAAAGTATCTGCAAAGCAACAAGCTGCTGCTAAGAAAGCTACCGAAGCTGCAGCAGCTGCTGCTATGGATCAGCATGTAGAGGAGGACGAAGATCCCTCACAGCAGATTGCAATTGAGCTAGAGAATAGTATCTCTATGCAGCATTCGTCCCCAATCATCCAACCGAAGAAACAACGAGCCACGTCTCGACAACCAAAGGGAAGAAAAGCAACTAGAGCATCCGCATTATCTGTCACCGACAGAAGTGTAGCTACACATGATCGGGAAAGTGAACATGAGAACCTTGTAGATTCGGGAAATGAGACTGATGCTAGCCTGGCAAGTCAATCCACGGTTGTACGAGGTATGAAAGCTGGTCGAACAACAATGAAAAAAGGCAAGACTGGAAGGAGCATCAGCAAAAATATCGAGGACATTGTGCACAAATCTGGGGATGCACCCGTTCAAGAAGGAACTTTCCTTGCACCTGATAATGCATATGCGCAAGCGGAAGATGTGAGCATGGCTGATGAGAGATTCTACACTCCTGCACCAGAAGCACAACCAGTGGTGCGTATATTCTCATCGTACATGGCTATAACTAAACTAATTCTTCATAGTTACCGGAAACAGTTCATCAGGTGGATAGCCCGAGGCTGCCCAAATCTAAGATCAGCCGTCCTAAAAAGCACACGACAACTCCCATTGCCCATAGCCCAGCCATTGTAATCAGTCATACGGTGGAAGAGCCAATAGCCGGTCCTTCACTACCGAGAGCTGTGCTAGACAAGACCGTACAAGAATTGCGATCCCCTACACCACCGCCTAAAGACAGAACACCAACCCAATCACCACAATCCTCAGATGCCGAAAACCACCCTCCTTCTTCAAAGGCCCCAGCAACAGCCCGGAAAGCTGTCACACCTCGCTCGACTACCACACGTATCCCACTAGCTGCATCAACGCCCTCGATGTCCCCTTCAAAACGCAATATCATAGCTGGTCTACAGAGTGAGCATCCTTGGACAGCTATAGATATTGATCACGTGTTCGTAAAAAATGCCAACCATGAAAACACGCCGGGCAAACTGTTTGTAGCTGAGGCAATGGATAAGGCGAAAAAAGTTGGTTTGACCAGTCCCGAGAAGCAGATGACGGTTGAGGAGTGGATATTACATAATGCAGACATGGCAGAGGAAAAGCTGAGGAATGAATGTGAGGGTATGGTTGGGATATTTGAGAGTCAAGGGACGAGGGCAATGAGAGCGTTAGAGGGCATCCAGTGCAATGAGTAGGTCATGTTAGCGACTTTATGATAATGATGGATATGAAATACTTGTAGGTTGGTGGAGTTTGGAAATTAGATCTATCTTGACTTATGAAGTGTCTTTTCTCCTAGATTTCTAACGCTTTGTGACAGCTCCCCATCATGCGCTAAATTTCCCTTGGTCGACTAATCATAATGATACACACGCCAAAGTTCTAAGTATATATTCCAGTTGGGAGAGGATACGAAATAGAGCTCAGGGAAATCAACAGACCACAAGATCGAAATTACGTGAAACTATCCTCACACAGTCATGTTTTCCCATTAAACATACCCCAAGCCCAAGTGGTCATGTCTGCTCAATTGGACTGAAGGACATTCGGTTCCTATGTTGTTAAAGACAAGCGACTAAAGCCTACCTCGGTAACAACGCGGGCACTGATTAGTATTGATCTGCCAAGACGTGATAATCACCAAGCAAGGAGCCATAAAGCATAATATACCACACACCCAACTCTGTTCTTTACTGCCCATTCTTTTCAGCCTCCAAATATTCCAATATCCAAAATGACATCAGACTCACCTCGAAACGAAGCACTGCTCCCAGCTGATTTTGTTCCGAATTCATTCGAGAAAGCGATTGAGGTGACAGCTTCCGGAGATCCGAATACGTACACGGCGGATCTGAGGAGGGATTGGGTGATTGGACTTGGTAAGTGCCAATTTATTGTTTTCCATCATTTTTGATGGAAGAGGAGAATGGGAGAAATGGAGCATACGTAAGAGGTTTGATGGCGAATCCAACTAATGATAAATAGTTCCGCATGGAGGATATATAAACTCCCTTCTTGCTCATGCTGCAAGTGTATTTATGCAGGCGCAACATAAGCGCCTGAACCAGCCGGATCTTATAACTTCACATAGTAAGACCTGTTTGTTGTTGAACCTTGTAGCCTTCACATGATATCAGAGTTACCAACGTTAAAGTTGTTGCCTTTCGTACCATGTTCCACCACTATCAAGCACCATCTTGAAACCTAAAATACTAACACGACACAGTTGAGTTCCTTGGCCGTGCTGCAGTAGGACCATGTAAGATCTCCATCATAGTCCTGAAAATTGGTCGTCAATTTTCGAATCTTCGCGTGCAGCTCCTGCAAAATGAACGTATCTGCTGCGAAAGCATGCTCCTCCAAGGAAACCTCACCGTCGAAGCGTCAAACAACCTAGCCAGTCTTCCCACACCACCCCTCTTAGACCCAGCGCAGATTCCCCCTCCGTCAGCCTGTGTTCCATGGGATATCTCGCTTTCATGGTATCCCCTTCGTCCTGTCGCTTTCAAGACGGAGACGGTGTTCCCCCCATCCTCGACCGATAATTTCGGCAGTTCCATCTCCATCGGCCCCAGTGTGAAAGAGCAGTGGGTGCGCTGGACACGGTCTTCCTGCGCTGCCCAGAAATTCACCATCTCCTCTCTCCCTTTTCTCGCCGACTCTTTCCGGCCGCTTCCCGAGAGTTTTGGGCTCGAGGGAAAATGGTATCCAACGGTGAGTTATGGGATGGATGTGAGACGTTCAGGGGAGTGGGAGTGGCTGTTCGTGAGGGTGAATATGTATGAAGTGCGGAATGGAAGGTTTGGGATGGACGTTACTATCTTTGAAGAGGGGGGCGGGGTCGTGGCTACGAGTAGACATGTCGCGTTGATTGTAGATGGGAGGAGAAATGTCAAGGGACGGATGGGAGAGTATGAGAAGAAGATGGACAACTGGAAGCTTTGAGAGACGGAAGGGAGCCGAAGTTGGCAGGTCAAAGAGGAATAATGGAGAAGGGAATCGAGGTATGGAATATCTACTGTGACAATATTTTAGACAGGTTGGCCTGGAATAGATGCAAGAAAAGATGCAAGAAAAGATGGAATATTCTATAGATCATAATTTGGCTAAAGTTAATCCCACATATTAATAAACTTCAAAGAAATGCCGGTGCAAAATTGCACCTGATGTGTGGTATTGCAGATGGTCAATATATCGGGATTAAATTGACAACGATTTGGACAATTGAAGAGCTGGTACAGTTCCCATGAAGTCATTCTATGCATAAGTTCTATAAAACATGAGAAGTGAGAAGTAAGAGCAGGATCATCCTGCATCCGCTTTAATACACCATACAGTTCGACACCATAGAGAGGCACTTATGAGCACGTTGGAAATGGTTCACCCTCTACATTCACGTGAGAATACATGTGATGATTGCATCTATCTTGTGGACTGTAAAATACATGTAATTCCAGCCAATCATGCTGGTGAGATACTCCACTGGCCAAGACTATCGCAACATCCCTATGGTGCGTTGTTGAAACATTTGCATCTTCATCGGCGCACCTCCTGTGTCAGGCAAGTGGCAAGCGAGTGGTCAAACATCGAAGAAGGGGTTTTGGACGCGGGAAATGGCTGGGTGACCGTTGCTCCCTGTTGTTGGGAGGAGAGAGAGAGAGAGAGAGACCTTAACTGGACCTTAACTGGACCGGATCTTGGGGGCCATACATACAGGATAGTCTGATAGAGTATTGCACTACAACACTACAGTGCAACACTACAGTACATGTTGTGCGCAATCCTGGGTGATTCTGTGGGGGGTTTTGTTGTTGATTGGAAGCAAGCGGTCTTTTGGCTGCAGTCACTATCCATATTTGGGGTTTAGTTCGTCTAGATGCACATCAGTGGGCGTTTGCATGTTGGTGATGGAATTTCATCACGGTACAGATGGAGATGCAGAAGGGAGACAGAGGATCGCATTGCGAAATAGCATTATCAGTGATGACGGTGCCGTGCTGTAAATGTAGGATCCATACTTAACCAGCACAGTCTGCTACGATGCCGTGCTTGTATGTCTTGTATGTTTTGCATGTTTGATGTGTATCGTATTGACTGATATTCCTCCCGTACTGTGTCCCGCTGTCGTCTGCACGCCCCCAACGCCATCACCTGTCGGTCATAGGCTATTCTTCACGCAGCTCCAAGTGTTTTGGACTCTATCTATCCTCGCTGATCAATAGATTCAATCGAGAGATAGTGAGATATCGAGGCAGCCAGTCTCTCTCTCATAGGCGTGTCTTGCGCAACAACCTTCCATCGATCGCAGCACAGCCTCCCTCCCCAAATGCGTATTCCATTGCGACGCCTGCAGCACTAGAAGGGACGCCAGCACCGCAAATAGACCACCCGTACGTATACGTTGTATTCGGTGGGAGAGATCGCTGCGAGCTTGTATGGTATCGTAACCCTCACGCTGTTCAAGCCTTTATCCGACTTACTTGGGCGTTCACGGCAGGTCTGGGCGGCTTGTTCCCACGTCTCGCAAACTCTGTTATTAACTCATCTCCGTCCTCAGTTGACTTGGTGATGTGAGCATGCGCGACGGGGGCCTATTTATGATCAGCCGGACTATTATTACTATTACTATTACTATTATTATTCTTACTATTATTTTTGAATTATTGTCCCACCATCCCCCAAATCAATTTCGCCCCTCTCGGCCCTACCCATTCCCATCGAGTTGGACCTGAATCGTTCGTGTGTGTTTCCTTGTTTCGCGCCGACCAACCCTTGCCGCCCCTCAACGCTGGTCCGGGGAACATCCAAACACAACATTACCATCAACCCCCAACCGCCGTCTCGCACAGCAACCGTTTCAACACCTGCAAAAAAGCGTAACCACAAGTCTGGTCTGCCACCCATATTGCAACAGAGATAACCGCTGCACGTTGTATATACTACTGTGGTGCTCTTATACCTTTCATACACTTATCTATCGTTGTTCTATATGCAGCATCCGCAATTACCCCCCAACATATAGCTAGCTGCTCAAATCCTAATCTGCCCCAAGATCTACGAGCCTCAATTCGCAAGGCTGCGGGCAGGCCAACAGCTGCGAAGAAGGACCACGATCTGCCATTCCCGGGGGCTTACGTCAAGAGATAATACAAGAAGATGGACCAAATAGGGTATACCCTCGCGGCGGCGAATACGCTTTACGCCAGGGCAAACGAAACCAGTACCAGCGGCGAAGATCCGTTAAAGAAGACCAGACCTCCCATATTCAAGGTTGTCGGAATATGTTTGGCAATCGCATCAGGCGTGTTTATCGGGATATCGTTTGTGTTGAAAAAAGTAGGGTTAATGAAGGCCAACGTCAAGTACGAAGAGGTAGCCGGAGAGGGATATGGATATCTGAAAAACGCCTTCTGGTGGGGAGGCATGACGCTCATGATAATCGGGGAGATCTGTAATTTTGTCGCATATGCTTTCGTGGACGCCATTTTGGTGACGCCGATGGGAGCGCTGTCCGTGGTCATCACGGCGATTCTATCGGCAATATTCCTCAAGGAACGACTGAGCATGGTGGGCAAGATCGGATGCTTCCTGTGTATTGTTGGGTCTGTGGTCATTGTTATGAATGCGCCCTCCGAATCGTCGGTTGCAACAATCCAGGAGATGCAGCATTTTGTTATCGCACCCGGCTTTCTTAGTTACGCTGGGGTAATTATACTGGGATGTCTCTTTCTGGCGCTCTGGGTAGCCCCTAGATATGGCAAGAAGTCCATGCTGGTGTACTTGGCCATTTGCAGTTTGATTGGAGGGCTAAGTGTTGTTGCGACACAAGGTCTCGGTTCTGCTATCATTGCACAGATCGGAGGGACGAAGCAGTATAACCAGTGGTTTCTATACGTGCTCTTTGTCTTTGTTATCACGACTTTGATAACGGAGATCATTTATCTGAACGTAAGTCACGCAAACCTGCGGCAACCCACTGGCTAACTTTGTTACAGAAAGCATTGAATCTATTTAATGCCTCTTTGGTTACACCAACATATTATGTATTTTTCACCACCTCCACCATCATGACTTCTGCTATCCTCTTCCGAGGGTTTAAAGGAAGTACGACATCAATCATCAATGTGGTAATGGGATTCTTGGTCATCTGCGCGGGCGTGGTCCTCCTACAACTCTCCAAGTCCGCCAAAGATGTGCCGGATACAGCTGTTTTTGCAGGGGACTTGGACCAGGTCAGAACTATTGCCGAGCAAGAGCAACCAGAATCAGAGCCAAAGGCCGACGCTATTCGTGGGGCTGCTGCGATCGTCCGTCGCTTCTCAACTGTCCGACAGCAGAAGGAGATGCAAGAAGCAAAGAGGATTCATGACGAGAAACAGCTGGATCTTCAACCAATATCCGAAAACGAGCACATAGAATGGGATGGTCTACGGCGAAGAAGGACAACTATCGGGACGAATCCAAGTCTACGGTCTCGTGACAATTTAAGGTCTCGCGATGCTTCAACACCGTTCCCAGCATACAATGAGAACCCTATGGTAACAGTTCACACACCACAAGTCCATCCCCCGCTGGGAATGTCTCAGTTCCCGGATGACGATTCGGAATCGGATGATGAGCAGCGTGAGCGAAGAAACACAAGCGTTTCCTTCTTTACCCGTGCCAAGTCAATCATTGCGCCAAGTCGTAGTGGGACAATTGGAAGTGCGCAAACAGATCTTCAGAGCCCAATGCATCCAGTGCCTCTAACCGAAATCTCAATTCCAACATACAAAACCCATGGTGGTGATGGGAGCGGGGGTGCTTATTATGGCCACGACAGCCAATCACATCTTCCTCCATTTTCACAAAAAACCGAGTATGAGAGTCCCGCGAGAGATGGGGGACGTCATATAACAATAGTAGATGAAGGTGATCGGACTGGTAGTCGCGGAAGTAGTCTACATCCTATACATGCGACTGGTCCTACTCCACCGCCGCATTCCGCGCGACGACAGTTTTCCTTCCAAAACGTCTTCCGCAAAGGCCAATCACACGCTCAGAACCCCGAGGAAATCGCCCAATCACGCAGCCCCATCATTCGACAAGGACGTAAGAACAGCACAACGACAGTGAAGGGTGCTACAGAAGAAGAAAGACTCGGGCTAGTGAAGGGCGATACGAGGACAGGTAAACGACCTTCCTCTCCCGAATACGATGTGGACGACGATGAAGAGGTGGATGATATTGATGACTTTTTAGATGATAAGGCTAGACAGCATTCGCCAGATAAAGGTCCACCGCCGCCACCTAAACGGACGGCGACAAAGGATTTAGAGATGGAGGGAGGGGAGGAGGAATACTACACAGAGCAAAGACGAAGATGGGAGGCTCAGGGCGGTGATGCGAAGGGGAGACCTGGCGCAGGTGGAAGTGCGAGTGCGAGCCAAAGTCCGCCGAGAAAGAAGAGGGATAGAAACGGAAGTGATGACGGTGGAGCGTTTATATGACAGGGGAAGCGGTAAATAGATGCGATTATGAGCCTAGATATGGCGCGGCTATCTTTGGATTGAATTCCAGGACTGGATTGGTATGATTGGATGCTTTATGAAGAAGACGGGAAAAAGTATAAGTCCCAGAATCCCTGTATATTATGTCTACAACAGCGAGATGACGTCTGACAGAGACGTCCTGTACAAAACATGAAATATGAATGTGAATACTCCCATATTCCAGCTTTTGATTTATGACATGTTCATGGGCAACTCCAAGGCATAAACTTACTCCTATTCATGATATTAGTATTGGAGATTGGACGGGAGATCACACGCCAGGCTGGACCGTATTAAGATATTGTCTAGTAAGGGGTGGCTTTTAGAGATATTTAAAAACCTGATATCCATATCGTTAAAACTCGTTTAGAACTCATTTTCATGACATTACTACTCCCGAGGAAACTAATTCAGCCAAAACGTAGTATTAAATATCATATAGATGTCAACAAGCACCAAAAGCTGCAAGTGGGCAAGCTATAAAAAGTATATGCTTTTGGTAAACTGTTCTGGAGGATATAGACTTAACGTTGGGCTAAAACCAGACCTATGTATCGAAAGAGATGCATTCTGGGAGCTGGTGTGAAGTAGAGAATTTGCCTAGATATAGAAGATACTCAGCTTTTTGAGATGCGTCTACTTCCTCAAGACTAATGAAAGAGTCTTTAAGAAGAGCAAGCCCGCTGCCAAACAGATTTACGAACCATCAGCGTTGCTGCGTCTTTCTTTCTTGCTTCTTCTTTATTATTGTATTTTCATGCTTGGCACTTGTACACGTCTTGAATTTGTATTTGGTAAATACCAATCGCCCAGCTGTAGGAGCACAGCTTAGGGTAGCACACTAAATAAGGAGTCTTGCCTATATACTATGAGTTTTCTGAAGAGTTACGACCGAGTACTAGCTTCTGACTTTAGAATTCCAAAAAAATGTAATGTGACCTCTCCGAAAACCTGCAATATTTCACAGATCTTGAGATCGACTGCCAGTTTAATATCACTCCTATGATCACCTCTTCGGTTCACCGCACCCTTGTCAGCACGATTGGTCATACATGTTCCCATAATGCACCCAGTTATAGCATGTCTTACGGGACGATGTCTCGCTAATTCATTTATTCTGGCTTTGGACATCAAGCAGCTTTTATTTCCTTAAGACTCAAAAACCCACTTAGATGACCGGTCATCTCTCAACTCGACTACAGAGGCAGGATATCATTCTAGTTGTGACCCTTGATGCAACAACCCTGAATGCCATATTCGGGAATGCAGCGTCAGTGAATTTGCATTCATCCCGTTGCGAAAAACATCGACATCCTTTGCTGCTTTACGCAAGGCACTGATTGCTTATGCATATGGACATCCAACAATTTGTTGCTGGTGCTTCAGAACCCATGTGGGTGAAGCCTCATTGGCACCAAGAGCACGTTAAGATTATAAACTTCCATGATCGTGATGTTGACAACAACGATAACGAGAATATCTGCAGTGATGAAGCTGGGTTTGCAGAAAACTCCGGGGCTGTAAATGTAGTTGAGCGGGCAAAAGAATTGGACGACGCAGCCACCACTTTAAACACTCTTTGTGCCGCAAATTCCCCACTGGCTGATGTCCAGGATTTTCTCGCCGGTTGGAAAGACTCTTCATCAGCGGGCCGGATACTGTCAAATGCACTCGCCTGGTTCAATGACTCGAACGCGGTTCGGTGGGCATGCGCGCATGGCAGTCGAGACATGGTGCGTGCTCTCTTGGAAAATGGTCTACATCCAACTCCCACGGCGGTTTCGTGTGCATGTGCAAATGCCATCGAAACTGGGACCACTGATATCATCAAACTTCTTGTTGACTTTAGATGGAATATTAACAAGTCGCTCAACAATAACACGCCGCCTCTAATATGGTTAGTCTTTATTTCAACCTTCTAGGCTGTTCGAGCTTTGGACTGGAGACTTCAAATCCTTTCTTTGATGCTAAGGTGAAGACTGATTGATTATCTTGTTAGTCTGCTCTTAGGAAACCATGAGATGGTCCGATGGTGTTTGTCCCTTGGAGCAGACCCAAATGCCTCTAGTTTATCAGGAAATACCGTTATGCAACGAGCTGCTAGCTACGCCTCTCTGGACACACTCAAACTTCTAGTCTTGCACGGTGGTCTTTTCCTAAAAGGAGCTCTGATCGCCCACGCATCCTATTCTCACAATCTGGGTAGACCTGAACGTATGGAAATTGTTCGATTTCTTTCGGAGCACAATGCTCCTATCGACGCATTCTACCTGGATAATCGCGACGCACCAGTCGACGAATGCGATGCCTTGGCTTTTGGGAAGCAGAATGCAATTCATTTTGCTATCTGGGGAGGCAAGATGGATATGGTAAAGTTGTTGATTGAAAGAGGTGCGGATAAAAACCTACCGACTTGGTCTTCATTCAAGACGAACGGAGAGACAATATCCCCAGTGGAACTCGCTTTGAAGTTTGGACATGAAGATATTGCCGAACTTCTAGAGAGCCCAGATCTCGATGTGAAGGCCTAAGGTGTAGTTTAGATATGTATAAACTCAATTCCCTAATCACCTCGTGGTCAAACTGGTTTAACATTCTCAAGAACGTGGAAGCACATAGTTTCATCGAAGGCTTTAAGTCGCAATTTATGACGGGAGCTTATTTGAAGCAGTTCAAGAACCATGGGATAACAAGGCTTAAAAGTTAAGTAACTAGAATTTGCATCAGCAATTAGAACGATAGTTAGGTATTACTAGCGAAAGTGTCGTCCTAGCTGCGGCGATCGCGACTGATACGACGAGTATTATATACATGATTTATTAGGGTGAATTAGCTCTCGTTATTGATTTTTTTGGGAGTACACCCTCATCATTGCTCTTAATCAGATATGTGACAGGTTGACACAAATACCACTCAGTGTGAGCTTCTCCTAACGCATTCCCCTTCATTTTCACCATCACTTTGAAATGGAGATCTCAATTCCACAATACCAAATATGGACTAATCTAAAAGGACTTCTCGGCCACTGTCCAATAGCTTGAGTCTGTTCGTTCGCTTCCCCTTTATTGCTCGCTTAAAATAAGCCTGTTACCGAGTGGCTGGAGCAGTCGACTGCAGGAGTAAGGAAGGTACTTGTTCAAAGATAAAGCGGAATGAAAGCTTGTTTGAACGAGGAACTAACAACAATTACAAAATAAAAAAGAGAAGAAAAGCAATCTGCGATCCGTGTTTGAAATCCTGGAATCGATTGAATAGACCTTCGCTTACTCATGAAAACCATCGCAGAGGGTTCTAGAAGGCGGCGCGGGGTTTAACATAACCCTGCGATCTAGAGAGGGCCTCATATCAACACGTTACCCTGCGAACACCAGAAAGAATTTTCGAGTATGATCAATCGACAAAAACCACACGTTGTTGTAAAGTCATATCTGGTACTTTTTTCTTCTCGCACGTCACTTGTATCGTATGAAATATAATTTGTAAGCTGTCGGATGGGTGGCGTTAGGGGTCGGTGCAACATGCGCTCCGCAACGGACGATCTCCGTTATAGCTTAAAAAATTAGCACATGTTTGAAGTATTCCTTAAGATTGGTGTCGGAGGAAACCAGCCGCTGTGGAGCTGCGTATTTATATAAAATATCGACAGTGTCTTCAGCTGTCATGCCTTGTTCTGTACTGTACTTGTGTATCATCTCCCCCCGTATTTCTGCTCTATTAAATCTTGAAGATGCTAGCATCAGAGCAGTTGTCTTTGCCATGCGGGCTCACTCTTCCTAATCGACTATGCAAGGTACTTTGTGGCTTTTCCTCGTGTACTCAGTATGATATTGACAAACTCAGGCTGCGCTAGCTGAGAACATGGCACCATCGCAAATTCCAGGAGAGGAATTTCCCACTGCATATGCGGAATGGGCTGAAGGAGGATGGGGCATGATTATGACAGGTTTGAGTTCTGTCTAGAAATAGGCAAGAGAAATTTCCTAACACGCTCAGGAAATGTCCAAGTATCAGACCTCTATCTCGGGATCCAGGGCGACGTCGCAATTCCTAGCCCTTCCAAATCTATTCAGGCCAAACAAGCATGGAAAGACTGGGCTTCCGCATCGCAAAAGAATGGCACTCCGACTTTGGTCCAATTGAATCATCCAGGTCGTCAATCCCCGATGGGTGCCGGTTCTCGCAGTCTCTGGGCTAAGAATGTTGCACCTTCAGCTGTGAAACTTGTCTTTGGACCTCGGTGGATTGATAAACTGATGTCAACGATCGCGTTCGGGACGCCAAGAGCCATGACTTCGGTTGATATCGAAGACGTCGTTAAGATGTTTGTCGATGGTGCAGAGAGATCCGAGGAGGCAGGGTTTAAGGGAGTAGAGCTGCATGCTGCGTAAGTCTTCTCCTTTTCTGGATGCCATGTCTGACTCAAATAGGCATGGGTATCTACTTTCTCAGTTCATGTCACCTGCATCAAATCTACGCAATGATGAATTTGGTGGGACACCTGCAAAACGTGTTGAGATTGTACTTCGTATCATGCGAGCCATAAGAGCAGTCACGAAACCGGGATTCTGCATCGGTATCAAACTGAATAGTGTCGATGCTGCCAGTTCCAATTCTCTAAAAGACGTTCTCGAGCAAATCCGGCTGATTGTCGAATGCGGAATTGATTTTATAGAGATCTCCGGCGGCACATATGAAGATCCCTTGATGGTACAAGAAGCGGCTGCACCCACAAAATCCGAACGTACTTTAGCTCGCGAGAGTTTTTTTCTTCACTTTGCGGAAAGCGTGCGTGAGCATTTCCCCAAGGTTGTATTAATGGTAACCGGTGGGTTCCGTACACGAAATGGAATCGAAAAAGCGTTGAAGTCTGGGGCATGCGATCTGATAGGGATGGGAAGACCGGCTACCGTATTACCTAAGCTGCCAAAGGAGATTATTTTGAACGAGGAGATCGAGAATGAGGATGCGGATGTTACACTCGAGAAGGTGGGATTGCCATGGTGGGTAAGCCTTATTAGCAAGAAGGTCATAGGGGCTGGAGAGCAGTCCAAGTATTATGCCTCGCAAATACAAAGGATGGGTAAACAACAACAAACGATTGACACTAGAGTACGAATAGAAGCTTAGACAGGTATGAAATTACACTCGATTACTTGACGCAATTGCTACCTTTTCGCTGTTTATATAGATTGACGTGTCGTCATTTTATATATTGGTGTTGTGGCCTGAGGCACACACCCTCATTAGCTAGCATACTTAGACCTCTCCCGTACGGAGAGCTTCCTTCCCTAGACTTTACCAAACCAAGAACCTTATTTCACGTTTTACGCACAGGAACCTCTCCTCCGCCTTCATCGTGAGTCTAGGTCCTTGACAATTGGTCACAGGGTTTGATATTGCTAGTGACATGTTATAGAACTCTGACTACTTGTAATCATGAAGAAATTAGGCCCCAGAATCATTCTAAGCATGTTAAATGTATCTTAGGAACCTGCAGCTACGCTAGGCATATCTTGTAGCAGTTACAGAAAACACGTATATGCGAACTTCCAATATATATTTTCCCACTTTTTACCGGTAGCACATGAGTGGTTGTTAATAATCCAGAAATGCTAAGTATATGTCCTAATTTGTCCTCGGCATCCTTTATTGAGGCATTGTAATACCAAGTTTCACGAAGCTGAGCCAGGATGCATAATTCAGAATTCCTTCAGCCTAGGTTTGATTCAGCTGTGAGTCAAGAGGGCACTTTTTTTGTGCCTCTAACTTTTCTTTCAATGAACAAAATGTAGCGGTGCAAGGAACAGATACTACACCACATCACGTAAAAGGCTGCACTGGAGGTAGTCCAATAGCTGACTATGCATCCTGTTCTTCCTTGAGTTTTGTTGAAGAACCTAGAGCTACAGCAACCAAAAATCTGATTGCATTAAACAATTATATTTGAGAAAATAGGGAAGTATAACGAGACGGCTGGATGGGAACATTTCTTGACTATTGATGAATCACCAAGCATTGACGTCTAGCAACATATTGCACAAAAACAAAATAAACCACCAACATTCTAACGTTGAACTTCTATTCAAACACTAAAGTAGCCCGAGTACCTATGGCCGAGTTACCTCCTACTGTCCTGTCATGAAACAGGTTATTAAAACGAAGCGATACTTATATAATGTAAAGGGAGTTGTGAAAATAACTGAGAACACTACCACCAAGCTGGCCAACCCCAATTTTTGCCCAAACCTAAAGCACCTACATTTCCCTTCTTCGTGCTAGGAGCCATGCTCCTTAACGTGTCCTGGCCTACACTCCTTTTATTTCTTAGTGCTACATCGCGGATGTATTCCCTCTCATGTTCAACATTGCTATTCGTAACCCATTGCGACACGTTGTCAATGGCATCGAGGCTTGTTTCTAGGGGCTCGTAATTACCCGCGCTAAGGCTAGTTCGATGGTTCCGGCCACGACTAGTGCGCCGCATCTCGGTCCATATCTTGCGTGCCGGGTCTAACTCCTCACCAAGATCAGGCTCGGCAATGAGTACAGATGAAAAGGTTTCGTATTTTTGTGGAATTGAGACTGATTTGTAACACCAAGGATCTTCATGGTCATTGTTGTCAATCCTTAAGGGCGACGTGTTCATCACTTTCATATTCTCGTCGCTTGTGTCGTTACCACTACGCCAAGCTGCAAATGGTCGTTTTGCAAGCGGAATTCGAATTCTATCTTGTGATAATCTACGAATGGCTTGCCGTGCTTTATCGAGAGGAAAGTGTGTCTCGATGAGAACGATTACTGGGTTCGATGGCAGTCGAGGGTTCTCGGGTTGAGCAACTACCCAGGCAGAGTGAGCATTGTGACGCTTGATGGACCCATTAGCGTGAGTTTGCATCTTCGTATCTCTGAAGCCTGAGTGATTGTATGTTACTTGAACACTTATATAATGCGAAACAGAATTCCCAAGCTGGCTTTCTAAATCGGCAATCAGTTCCTCTGAGCCACTTGAGAATGGTAAAGTTTTCCTTCCAATTCGTACTTTCGCCTACTTCACAAATTAGGGAGACTGCCCAACGTGTGTTCTTACATTTTCTATACGTTGTAAAACGTACCAAGATCAGAATAGTCTCGCCTAGGTTGACAGTCCTGGGTTCATTCAAGTTACCCACAATCTCGCGAATCAGACAATCCTTACCGGGATAAATCTCGATGCGCATGGAGTGCAGTTTACCGTGGTTAGTCTCTGTTGTCATCAGCTTTGCAGAACTCTAACACGAAAAGGCGCAAATGCATCGCAAAGCACAGGCATGCAGACATACCGAGATTTGACATATTGTTTTGAGTTCCTAGCCCTCCATCCGCTCTGCTTAGTTTGGCTGCGATGGAAATACCTGCCCAAAGCGAACAAGAACTGCTCTCGATGCTTCGAACTTCAGGTGTGATGGTAATTTCTGGATGAAGAACGAGCGCTGAACGCGTGATGACGCTCGATGTGCCCCCTTCATGCATTGATGCGGATAATGAAGAACGACCGGACATTCGTCGGGGTGGGATGCCACTATCATTATGATACTCGGGGGATAGTTCACTTCGAATACTACCACGACCACTTATCGCTTTCAAGAAGAAGTTTTTTGAATTGATGCGGCGTTTTCTTGGGATATTAAGAGATCTGTCTCCGGTTTAAAAGACATACGCTAGATGTGTAGGAAATATAACGTACTGAGGTTGGGTAAGTAGAGCCCCAGAAGTACCATGGTGAAATTCAGAATGGAGGAAAGCACCAGCACTGAATGTTCTAGGCACGGGTTTTGCTGCTTTGGGTGTCAAATCTAAATCATCCTCGGTGGAAGAATACCGCTCTGATCAATCAGTCTCTGAAGCTTGTTGAGAAGTTGAAATAAAAAGGATGTGGACGGACCTGATGAACTACTAATCATAGTAGAAGCTGCAATGTGGTCATCAGAAGAACAATCAGCCAAGCCATCCAGAACGCTGGCTCTTTTCTTTCGAAGCTTATGGACAGTCAAGGGCCGGTCCGCACCAAACGGGGGACTTCCAACATTGAAACTCTCGTCGAATCCTTGGGTGGAACTTCCGGAAATTCTTCCTCTGGGCCCTGTGAATGTCGGGCTGGACAAACAACAACCGGTAACGGTTTGGCTACGTTTGATGATGCGCAATGGTTGCGGCTTTGGCGGTTGGGGTTCGAGAAGCCCCATGTTCGGCGAGACTGAGCATCTGGATGCCATATCTTAGGCGGTGTTCCGAACTGGGAGCTTTTTGTGGCTTCCCCAGATGAATATTGCTTAGAATGACCAGAAGGATCAATTAAATTACCTTGATAATTTCTCTCGTCGTTCCTCCCGAGCTCGATCCAGGAATAGTGGCAGTTTTTTGAAGATCCGGGGTTGGACCTGGGTTTACGATACCTCAAATGCAGACAGAACGAAGGTCTGTTGAAAGCTAATCTATCCCAAGATCTGCGGATAAAGTAGATAGTAGCTGTGAAAAAGCCCTTTGATGAAATGTCAACAATCTCTCCTCAAGTTTGTGGGCAAAAGGCAGCACACCACTGAGTTCAGTGCAACAACTGCAGCCGATGCGGCGATAAATATTGGTACAAGAACAAGGGCACCGAGCGCGGAGTTAGTAGTACTCATAGCCAAAATATGAGAAATGCTGACGAATGCTAGAATACGAATGGACGTAGTGACATTTTTGGGGCAACGATGTGGTTTTGATAATGGTGAAGTGGCTTTCGTCTGAAGTAAGAGCCGGCCATAGGCACAACTTCTTTTGTGGGAAGGCACAACCCTTTGCCAAATGTGACGGGCGTAATCTCGTTTGAACTGAATGGACTTCTGACTCTGGGCTGCCCATGTAACATTACACAGTGATCTTGTCCGATATATCCAGAACGAGTATTTTAGCAACGCTCGTCGGGAATCTTGGGGTTCCCATATAACCTTCCCTTGCTCAAATACCTGTCTGAATTCTAAAGAAGTTTTATGAGTTTTTGCAAAAGCCTGAGTTTATTATTATGGGATGAATAATCCTCGTCTCATCATGTTTAGCGTCTCGCGATATACGAGGCTTACAATAATATATGCCGCTCAATTCACGAAACACCTCTAGGTAACTCCATGCTTTCAACAAACGATGTAATCCTCTTCTTCAGATTATCAAGTTCGTCTCCTCCAAGGTTCATGAAACGAATCAAGTCATCTCCAACATCCTTGCCGTACAGTGCGGAATCACTGATGCTAGCATATATTCCCTTTTTAGCTCTCACTTCCCATACTCCTTCCCAATTCCACTCTCCAGGTCTTCTAGCTTGAGTGGGCGCACTGGTTCCACCAGCTAGTGGCTGATAGCCTTCCGGAACCCCCAAGCTGCTGCCGCTACTGCTTTCAGTACCGTCATCACTCGCAGCGTATTGTATGTCTTTCGGAGGCGGGTGAGGAGGAAGTGTTGCGCCAGATTTGCTCCTATATGATCGCCATGCATGCCAGGCCCCTGGATTACCAGCAGCTTCAAGCGGGATTAGGTCGAGAACTGTTTCGTCATCGAACGCACTTCTAATATATCTTAAAACTTCATATATAGTTATTCTTCGT
>Ga0247807_10000356_pt1 | contig 29001 bp, 23 predicted proteins | sample UWRJL074202C1_FD_179931 | JGI IMG/M metagenome (GOLD analysis project Ga0247807, IMG submission 179931) | Plant litter microbial communities from Arlington Agricultural Research Station in Wisconsin, United States - UWRJ-L074-202C-1 | ecosystem: Environmental > Terrestrial > Plant litter >...
CGCGTTGCAGCCCCGGGTAGGCGACTGCAGCAATTGGGGCCCCAGTGCAATCGAGTTGATGCGGACAGGGCTTCAACGACCATCCATGGGCCCGCGCGCAAGCCCACACATGGTCGTTGAAGCCCAGTGAATTTTGCTCAGTGGTTATTAGTGCCCATGTTGCAGCCGCAGAGTCGCCACATGCGCCCATGTAGCGCGACCACTTGGCTATTAGTGCCCAAGTTGCGAGACGGACGCGCGGTGAAACGGGCGTTGTAGCCCCTGCTCTTACTCCTCGACCCGAATGCCGAACTGGCGCGCGAAAATCGGCGCCAGTTCGGTCACCTGGTAGGGGTTCACGGTGGCACCGCGGAGTCCTTCAAGACCGGACAGGGCACGCATGTCGGCCCCTCGCAGGTCGACGTGCTCGAGCTGCGACCGGGTGACGTCAAGGTTCGTGATCACGGTGTCGACAAACGCGACCCGCAGCGCCTTCGCACCGCCGAGGTCGAGCTCTTCGATCTGGCAATTCGTGAACAACACGTCCCGCAGGGTCGCCCCGCGCAGGTTGATGTAGCCGAGTTTGCAGTTGCGAAAGTGAACGGACTGCCACGATGCCTCATAGAACTCTGCCGACCCGAGGCGCGAGTTCTCGATCGTCACATCGCGAAAGCGCGACCGTGGCGCCCGAAAGATGGGGGCGTTCAGGCGGTCGAAGCGATTGTCGACAAACTCGGCGGCCCGAAAGTCGGTCTCGTGGGCGGAGAGGTCGAGAAACTCGCACTCGGTGAACGTGGCTCCGGCGAGGTCCCGGTCGCCGACGTCGGCACCGCTGTAGCGCTCGCCATCGCGCCCATCGTGCGACTGGAGCGAGTCGACGTCGCCCTCCGTGAGCTCGAGGTGACGAGGTGCGTCGAGGCGCGGAGGATGGGTGCTCGGTTTTGCCATGTTCTCACTCTGGCAGCAGCTACTGACGGCGACTGCCGCATTCTGACAGCGGACGCTCAAGTCGGTGTGTGTCCGAGTCAAGGTGTGTCCGAGTCAAGGTGTGTTCAAGTCAGTGTGTGTTCAAGTCGGTGTGTGCACGATTGTGGTCGCCGTGCGCCGAGCGGACGCAGAACACCGGGCCGGGCTGCAGCGCAGCCAGACCCGGTGTGCTCTCGATCACCCGACGAGAATTGCTCTCTCGTGGATTTCCGTCAGCCCATTGACTCGCACTCAGGCGTCAACGAGCTCGCGTGCTGTTGTCTTCCCGGCGAGGGGTGCGTTCGCGGTGTCGCACGCGTCGAGCGCGTGGCCCTCGATGTCAATGTTCGGGATGATTCGGCCGAGCCATCCGGGCATCCACCACGCCGCCTTCCCGAACAGGGAGAGCAGGGCCGGCATCAAGACCAGTCGCACCAGGAACACGTCGGCGAGCACACCAACCACCAGCCCGAACGCGATGGACGCGGCGACCGCCATGGTGCTGGAGGCGAAGCCCGCGAAGACCACGGCCATAATCGACCCGGCAGCGACGAGCACCGGCGCGGACTTGGCGAATCCGGCGACGACGGCGTCTTTCGGGGTCATGCCCTTCGAGTGCATCTCCTGGATGCGGGAGACGAGGAAGACCTGGTAGTCCATCGCGAGGCCGAACAGCACGCCGACCAGAAGGATCGGCAGCAGGCTCAGCATCGGGTCGCCCTGGGGTGCGGCGATGATTCCGTCGAGCCAGCCCCACTGGAAGACCGCCACACTGCCGCCGAAGGAGGCGAGCAGCGACAGCAGGTAGCCGAGGGTCGCGATGACGGGGATGAGGAGCGAGCGGAACATCACGGTCAGCAGCAGCAGCGACAGAACCGCAATGACAATGATGTATTTGATGAGGGCCTGGTTGAGCTGGATGTCTTCGTCGATGTAAATCGCCGCTTCGCCGGTGACGCTGAGGCTGACGCCGGAGATGGAGGTGTCGTTGCGGATCGAGGAGACGAGGTCTTTGGTCAGGTCGTCGATCGGACCGTTGGTCGGGATCACCGTGATGATGGCGGCATCACCGGCAGGGCTGACCTGCGCGGGTGTGACCAGCTGCACTCCGTCGAGTGCGGTGAGCTCGTTCTCGATGGCCGCGGTCTGGGCCGCGATATTGGTGCCCTCGGCGAGGACGATCAACGGGCTCTGCACTCCACCGAATTCGTCGAGCACGAGGCTGTAGGCGGTGCGCTCGGTGGATTCGGGGTCGGCGCCGCCGGGCACGTTAAAGGCGGTTTTCATGGAGAGGGTGGGCAGGGCGATCAGAACGAGCAGCACAACGGCCGCCACCGCGGAGATGACCGGGTGCTTCACCACGGTGCGTCCCCAGGCGGCGAGGAAGCTGCGCCGGGCCAGCGGTGCCGCGACCGCGGTCACCGTGCCTTCGGGCAGACGGCGTTCGCGTTTCGGGAGCACCCGTCGACCCAGGGTGCGCATCAGAACCGGCAGCAACGTGAGGGCAATAAACACGGAGATCGCCACGGCGACAGCGGCGGCGATACCCATTTCGGTGATCACCTGAATGTTCACCACAACCAGTCCGACGAGGGCGATGATCACGGTGAGCCCGGCGAAGACCACGGCGGTGCCGGCGGTTCCCACGGCTCGGGCAACGGAGTCTTCCACGGTGCGTCCCTCACGAAGCTCGGAACGGAAGCGGCTGAGGATAAACAGGCTGTAGTCGATACCCACGGCGAGGCCGAGCATGGCGGCGAGGATCAGGGCGTTATCGCCGAGCGGGAAAAACGCGCCGTAGGCGAGAACTCCGAGCACACCAACACCCACACCGAACGCGGCGACGAGGAGGTTGGCGCCGGCAGCGAGAAGCGAGCCGAACGTCAGGATGAGCACCAGCAGTGCGGCGAGCACACCAACGGCCTCGCCGATTCCCTGCTCGGGAGCCTGGATGTCGAGGAGGTTGCCACCGAGTTCGACGTCCACGGTGGGGGAGCCATTCTCCTGCAGCGCGAGCGCGGCGTTGTAGTAGCCCTCCTTCTGGTCGGTATCCGTCAGGCCGGTGTAGGTGAGCGTCGCGACCGCGACGGAGCCGTCCGCCGAGACGTAGGGTGTTGCCGGGTCGAGGGGGTTCGACACCGTCTCGACGCCGGGAAGCTCGGCCGCATCGGCAAGCACGTCCGCGATGGCCGCGGCGGTGGCGGTATCAGACACGGCTCCACCATCGGGTGCTTCGAAAACGAGCTGGAGCGAATCGGAGGAGGCGTCGGTGCCGCTGCTCATCCCGGGGAACTCGTCTTCCATCCGCTGGAGCGCCTGAGCGGATTCCGTCGAGGTCGACGTGCCCTGCACGGACTCTCCTGGTCCGCCCGTCGACGTTCCCACGGCGAGTGTGGCGATCAGGGCAGCGAATATCAGCAGCCAGGCGCCGACGACTATCAACCGGTGACGGGCGCTGAAGCGGCCGATCCGGGACAACAAGATGGACATGGGTCTCCTACAGAAAATCAGGTAATCCACTGCAGCGTGCTCGCTGCAGGATGATTCCAGTTTTCCCAAAGGGGTCCGCCGCGGCGTCGTCCGAACGAATCGACGGTTCTACTTCATTCGAAGTAGACGAGCTTCTCCCTGCGGTCGGATTGCGGGGCCGGATGCTCGTCGCGCACGAGCCCGAGACGCGTCACGGCTGAGGCGCATCACCCCTGATGCACGTCACTGCTGAGGCGCGAGACCGGCACGATAGACGAGCGTGACCAGCTGCGCCCGGTCGCGGGCTCCGACCTTGTTCATCGCGCGGGTGGCGTGGGTTTTGACGGTGAACGGCGACACAAACAGCTTGTCGGCGATCTGCGCGTTGTCGAGTCCGCCGGCGATGTCGATAACTACCTCGAGCTCGCGGGCGGTCAGAGCGGAAAAGCGGTCGAGAACGGCGGGGTCCACCACCGGGCGAGTGTCGCTGGTCACTTGGCCGATCAGAACAGCGCTCGCCGCGGCCGAGAGCGCACCGCCCCCGTCGGCGACTTCGCGGATTCCCCGGGCAAGTTCGGTCGGGCCAACACCCTTGCTCAAAAACCCGTTGGCTCCCGCGCGGAGGGCGTTCAGTACGTTCTCGTCGTTGTCGAATGTGGTGAGCACAATGATGCGGAGATCTTCGGGGGAGTAGAGCTCTCGCAGACGTCGTGTGGCGTCGACCCCGTTGATGCCGGGCATCCGGATGTCCATCAACACCACGTCGACGTTGAGTCCAGCGATGAGGGTGATCGCGCTGAGTCCGTCTCCGGCGTCGGCGACAACCTCAATATCCGCCTGCGCAGCCAGGATGGCGCGGAGTCCTTCGCGGATCATCTCTTGGTCGTCGACAATCATGACCCTGACCATCAGATCGAGCTCCCGTCCAGGTTGAGCTTCGCGGTCACCCGAAAGGTCGTTGGTGTGTTGTTGATATCGAGCTGGCCACCCGCCGAGAGCGCCCTCTCGCGCATCCCGACCAATCCAAAACCATGGCGGCGCGGTTCGGCGGGATTTTTGTGGGGAGTCGCGGCGAGCGGCGCGACGTCGTTGGTGGTCGTGATGACCAGCATGCGGTTGATGATCTCGGTTCGCAACGAGACGGCGCCAACCCCATATTTCTGCGCGTTGGTGAGGGATTCCTGCACCAGCCGATACGCCGCGGTGCTGACCGTGGGATCGAGCGCCGGGGGCGTCTCGCACAACTGCGCATTCACTGTGACCCCGGCGTCACGAAAACGCTCGACGAGGTCGCCGATGCGACCGAAGTCGGCGGTGGGCAGGGACCCGTCCTGAGCGTCGGCCTCGGACTCATCGGTGCGGAGTACCCGCAAAATACGCTGGGTCTCCAACAACACGGACTGCACACTGCGGCGGGCGGAATCGATGGCGGTGTGGGCGGCGGTGTTGCTCGCATCCACGTTCACCTCAATAACACCGAGGTGAATTCCCATCACGGCGATCTCGTGTCCCACCACGTCATGCAGGTCCCGAGCGATGCGCACCCGCTCCTCGGCAATTCGCTGGTGCGTTTCCGCGTCGCGCCAGGCGATGGCTTCGAGCGCGCGTTCCTCGGACTCCTGCAGGTAGCGCTGATAGCTCCGGAGGGCGCTGCCTGCCGCCGCTGCGGTAAATGACGTGGCAATCGCGAGGAAGGCGACCTCGTTGAGGAGGCCGCGATGCTCCGCGATTGCGAGGGAGAAAAACATCCCCACACCGATGGAGGAGCCGAGTATCGCTCCGTTTCGACTGCGGAGCGCGACCGAAAACGCGGTGAATACCCCGATGGTCCAGATGGCAATAGGGTCGGTGCCGAGCACCGCCGACGTCAGTCCGGCAAGAACGACCAGACCCGATCCGACCCACAGGTATTTGCGGCTGAGCAGAACACCGACACAGGCAATGCCGATGCCCAAAAAGCCGCCGACGCTTCCGTCCTGCGCGATCAAAGCCGACAGATACGCGGCGACCGCCAGCAGGGAGATGACAAAACTGGTGACGTCGAGCTTCCGTGATCGCCGCGTCCAGATCCTGGCCGCGCCGAGCGCTGGGGTGGGATAGGGAGGAGGCACAGTATTGATAGTGACATCTCGCGGTGGGCAGAACGTACAGCAGATGAAGTAGATCGCCCGCCCCGCTGGCCGCTACTGTCGGGGGCTGGCCGGGCGGAACCGCCGCAGCCGCAGACTGTTCGTCACCACAAAGACCGACGAGAACGCCATCGCGGCGCCCGCGAGTACGGGGTTGAGCAACCCGAGCATCGCAACCGGGATCGCGGCGACGTTGTAGGCGAAGGCCCAGAACAGGTTGCCCTTGATGGTGCGCAGTGTGGAGCGCGCGAGCCGTACGGCGTCGGCCACCACGGTGAGGTCGCCGCTGACCACGGTGAGGTCGCTCGCGGCAATCGCGGCGTCGGTTCCAGCGCCCATCGCGATCCCGAGGTCGGCGGCGGCAAGTGCGGCGGAATCGTTGACCCCGTCACCCACCATCGCGACGGTGCGTCCCTCACGCTGCAGCCGGCGCACGGTGTCGAGTTTGCCCTGCGGCGTCATGCCCGCGAACACCTCGGTGATGCCGACCAGCTCGGCGACCTGGTTCGCGGCTCCCGCGTTGTCGCCCGTCAGCAGCACCGGCGTCATCCCGAGGGAACGGAAGCGTGCCACTGCGTCGGCAGCCTCGGCCTTGACCGTGTCCCCAACCACAATCACACCGCGCGCGTGACCGTCCCAGGCGACCATCACGGCGGTTGCGCCCGTGCGTTCTGCCGCGTCGAAGGCCTGCACCAGAGCATCCGGAGCCACGATCGCCCACTCAGACGCCAGCCACGCGGGCCGTCCAATCACCACCAGCGCACCATTCACCACGGCCTGCACCCCGGCACCCGCGTGGGCGATGAATGTCTCGGCCTTGTGTACGGGGAGCGATCGGGATGCTCTGGCCGCAGTAATCGCGTGCGCCACAGGGTGCTCGGAGCCAGCTTCGGCCGCGGCGGCCATGGCGAGAAGCTCGTCCCGGGCGGTAGCGGTAGCGGTAGCGGTGGCGGTAGTTGTAGCGGTGCCGCTGGCGTCGGTTGTGCTGATGGTGATGACGTCGCGGACGGTCATTCGCCCGGTGGTGAGGGTGCCGGTTTTGTCGAGCACAATCGTGTCGACCGTCTGGGTCTGTTCGAGCACCTGGGGGCCGCGGATGAGGATGCCCAGCTGGGAGCCGCGTCCGGTTCCGACCAGAAGGGCGGTGGGTGTGGCGAGGCCGAGCGCGCAGGGGCAGGCGATGATGAGTGTGGCGACGGCCGCGGTGAAGGCAATCGTGACGGATCCGCCGAAAACCCACCACGCGAGGAAGGTGGCGATTGCGAGCCCAATAACAACGGGCACAAAGATGGCGGAGACGCGGTCAGCGAGGCGCTGGGCCTGGGCTTTGCCGGTCTGGGCCTCTTCGACGAGATCCGCGAGGCGCGCGAGTTCGGTGTCGGCGCCGACCCGGGTGATCTCCACAACAAGACGTCCGCTGACGTTGAGAGTGGCTCCGGCCACGCGGTCGTCCACTCCGACCTCGACCGGCACGGATTCGCCGGTGAGCATACTGACGTCGACGGCGGAGACGCCCTCGCGGACGAGTCCGTCGCTGGCGATTTTCTCGCCGGGACGCACCACAACGAGGTCGCCCGGAACCAGGTCGGCCACGGCGATGCGTTCTTCCCTCTGGTGTCCGGCGTCGCCACGCAACACCGAGGCGTCCTTGGCGCCGAGCTCGAGCAGCGCACGAAGGGCTGCACCCGACTGTTGTTTGGCGCGCGCCTCCATGTAGCGACCGGCGAGGATAAACACGGTGACGGCTGCGGCGACTTCGAGATAGAGGTCGGTTGCCCCGGGATGTGTGGCGACCAGGCTGAAGGTCATGTGCATCCCGGGCATCCCGGCATCACCAAAAATGAGGGCGTAGAGCGACCAGAGGAAGGCGGCGAGGACACCCACGCTGACGAGGGTGTCCATGGTGGCGGCGCCGTGCCGCAGGTTGATCGCGGCGGCGCGGTGGAACGGCCAGGCGCCCCACGTTGTCACCGGGATGGCGAATGCCAGGGCGACCCACTGCCAATAGGGGAACTGCAGGGCGGGAATCATCGACAGGGCGACCACGGGCACAGCGAGTATCGCCGAGATGATGAGGCGGCGTCGCAGCGGGTCGACGGCCTGGGGCGCGTCGGGTTCAGTGCGCGGGCGGCGTGGGGGTGGAACGGCAGCGTCGTATCCGGCGGCCTGCACGGTGGCGACGAGGGTGGCGGTGTCGACATCGCCGACGATGTGCACACGGGCCTTCTCGGTGGCGTAGTTGACGGTTGCCTCGACGCCATCGAGCTTGTTGAGTTTGCGTTCGATGCGGTTAGCGCACGACGCACAGGTCATTCCCGTGATGTCGAGTTCGACGCCCGCAGCGACGCCCTCGGTGGTGCTCATCGTGAGGCGACCTGGTACCCGGCTTCTTCGATAGCCGCGTGCAGGGCCGACTCGTCGACGGGGGAGTTGGTGCTGACCGTCACCACGGAGGAGCCGCCGACGTTCAGTTCCACCGATACATCCGTCACTCCGGCGAGCTCGGTCAGCTCTTCGGTGACACTCGCGACGCAGTGTTCGCAGGTCATCCCCTCAACGAGCAGGGTTTCGGTGGCGGCGGGAAGTGGGGTGAAGTCAGTCATGGCGATCACTTTCTCGAAAAACGTAGACACAACGGTAGCCAGCACGCCGGACGACGTGCCAACCGTTGGTCACTTCGAGTGTACCCCCGGGGGGTATTGCTCGCGCAAGGTCTCGAGAGGTGTTCCGCGCGATTTTTCGCGTCGAACGATCAGTTGGCGGTGAGTCCGATGACCACGTTGAGAACACCGATGGCGCCGATCACGTACGGCCAGAAGCGCACCGGAACAAAAAAGAAGGTGGAGGACGGGCGCGTGAAGATCTGCTGGCCCGTCTCCTGGTTGACGACTGCCACGGCTCGGTGGGTTGTGCGCACCCCGTTCTCGTCGACCACCGGTTCTGGCAGTGGCTGGTAGACAAACGCGGCGCTCGGTTTGTCGAGGCGAGGGAGCAGGTATTTCGCGAAGGCCCACAGGCCGGCGGCACCGAGGAGGAAACCGGTGCCAATCCAGAGGCTCATGGCGCTCGAACTCGAGTCGACGGTTGGCGCAAGAGCCGCCTGGAGGGCGAAGCCCATACCAACGGACAGGCCAACAAAAACAAACACGATAATTCCCCAACGGGACCAAATGATCATGTCTCAAGGTATTGGCGGGGGAACGGGAAGGACATGGGGAGGAGTACCCACCCGCGCCGGCAGGGTGCGGAACGCCGCTTCGTAAGATGCAGAGGCTGCCCACGGCATTCACCGGGGCAGCCTCTGTGAATCGTCGAACGGAGTTAGACGGTGCGCGAGCCGTCGTTTGTGGTGGTGGTGTCGCCGTCGAGCTCGATCTGCTCCTTGCGAACCTCTTCGTTCACCTGCTGCTCCTCGGTGATTGTTTCGGTTCCCACCGTGACGCGCTCGACGGGGACGGTCTCCTTGTCCACAACAACGCGCTCCTCCGTGAGAACAATTTCGTGCTCTTCCTCGCTGATGTCCGGACCAGACGTGGCCTCACCAACATTGGCGTCGGTAATAGGCTCGCGCTCGAGGCGGACCTCTTCGTGGCTGACCGGCACGGTCACCGTCTCGTTCTCTGTAACCACGTACTTGCGCAGTCGGGCACGGCCGCTTTCGACCTTCTCGGTGCCCACGCGGAGCTGCTCCTCGGAGCGCGTCATCGCGTCGTCGGTGGTGGGGCCCGAGGTGTCGTACCCGTCGGCGGTGTCGGTGCGCTTTGTTGTGGTGTCGAAGTCGTCGGTCGAGCCGGTGTGGGTGGTGGTTGTGTCGAAGTCATCGGTCGGGTCGGGGCGCGTGGTTGTGGAATCGGCGTCGGTGTCTGTGCGGTCGGTGCCGTCGAGCCCGTCGGTGGTGTCGTAGGTGGTGGTGGTGTCGGTGACTACCTCGGTGTCCGGCGTTGTCGACGAGTTATTCAGGCCGTAGTAGGAGTAGAGCTCGTCCTCTTCGGCGAAGCTCAGGCCCTGGTCGGGGTCGACCCGGGGAGCATCCTTCACAAAAGCCTTCTCGTATCCCACGCGCAGCTCGCCGTCGGAATCGCTTGCATCGGCAAGCGGAACAAAGGACTCGGACGTACCGAAGAGGCCCGTGCTGACGCTCGCCCAGGTCGGCTGGCCGCTGGAGGTGTCGACGTAGATCTGTCCAACGCTGCCGATCTTGTCACCGTCGGATCCGATGACGTTTTTTCCAATAAGAGTTTCAATGTTGCGGGTGTCGATCATTGACGTGCCTTTCTGGGAGGGGAGCCGCAAGCAGGGCGTTCGCGGCCGGGGAGTGGAAGACGGAGGGATAAGGGAAGGAGGAAGGGTAAGGGCAGATGGGTAAAGGCGTAGGGGGAAGGGCAGGGACGAACGGGCAGGGATGCACGGGTGGGGACGCACGGGTAAAAGGGATCGCCAAAGACACTCAGGCGCTACGAAGCGCTGCGGCGTTAAGGAAGGAGAAGCAGGCTCAGACGTCTGACAGATTCAGACATTCGACAGATTCAGAGGTGGTCCTCGAAGTCCTGCCCAGGAGAAGTGAGGTGCTTTATCAATTCATCGTGACAGCACAATTCGGAGACTTCGCCGACTTGACTTCCGCCCGATGACAAGCGAAGGAGGGTCAGGGTCGAACGGTACTGAAGGCCTCGTCGAGCAGGAGCGGGATGGGTGTTGTTCCCTCGCGACGCGTCCATTCCGAGAGAGCGACGTCGAAGCAGGCCAGTGCGGCATGGATCAGGATCTGCGCCTGGAACCGCCGCGTCTCCGCGCCGCCGGTCAGCCGCTCAGCAATAACGGGTTCAAGCATTACTGCCCAGGTGATGTGCTTCTCGAGGTTGCGGGCACGGAGGGACGCGGTGCTCATCATGACGCGCATGATCCGCAGTCCCCGGGTGATGGTTGCACGGTCGGTGAACTCGAACTGATCGAATGACCGGCGAAGTACTGTCCATGCGGGTTCATCGGCGGGACGTGCGGCCGCGGCATCCCGAACCACGGCACCGAGGGCAGATGGGTCGCCAACCACCACATCTTCTTTGGCAGGAAAATAGCGGAAAAAGCTGCGCGACGAGATGCCCACCGCGGCGGCGATGTCGTCGACGGTGGTCGCGTCGAAGCCCTTGGTGTCGAAGAGGACGAGCGCCTGTTCCGCGATTTGGTCGCGGACGGACGCGCGAGTCAGCTCGCGCAAGCCCGTTCTCGGCTCACCCGGCGCGTTTGTCATGCGCACAGTCTAGTTCATCTGCGCAGTTGCTGAACTGTCTGTCAGTTGCTGACAGTTTGGGCGTAGGCTGAAGCTACATTCATTGAAGGGACACTTCACATGCAGAAGCGAACACTGGGCCAGCAGGGCCTCGAAACCTCGGCCCTGGGCTACGGCGCCATGGGTATTTCTCTCGCCTACGGACCAGGCGACGAGCAGGAGGGCATCGCGACGATTCAGAAGGCGCACGACCTGGGCGTCACACTCTTCGACACCGCCGAACTCTACGGGTGGGGCGAAAACGAGAAGATCGTGGGGAGAGCCGTTCGAGACTTCCGCGATGAGATCGTTCTCGCGACCAAGTTCGGGTTTACGCGCAGCTACGGCAACGACAGCCGTCCCGACCACATTCGGGAGGTTGTGGAGAACAGCCTTCGTTACCTCGGCGTCGACCACATCGATGTGCTCTACCAGCACCGGGTGGACCCCGACGTTCCCATCGAAGACGTGGCGGGAACCGTCAAAGAGTTCATCGACGCCGGAAAGGTGAAGTATTTCGGGCTCAGCGAAGCCGGCCCCGAGACGATCCGCCGCGCCCACGCGGTGCAGCCTGTATCGGTGCTGCAGACCGAGTACTCGCTGTTCGAGCGCGACGTCGAATCCATCTTCCCGACACTCACCGAGTTGGGCATCGGTTTTGTGCCGTACTCGCCGCTCGGACGCGGATTCCTCACGGGTACTGCGAAGCCGGCGGGGGAGTACGACGAGACCGACATGCGGCGCACCGACCCACGCTGGCAGCCCGGAAACTACGAGAAGAACCTCGAGGCGACGCAACAACTCATCGCGCTCGCCGAGTCGAAGGGTGGCACCGTCGCTCAGCTCGCACTCGCCTGGCTTCTCGCGCAGGGTGACACGATTGTGCCGATCCCGGGAACACGCAGCCCGAAGCGTCTCGAGGAGAACGTCGGCGCGGTCGACTTTGCCCTGACCGCCGATGACCTCGTACGCATCACCGAGATTCTGCCCACCGGCGGATTCGGGGCGCGGTACGCCGGCGGTGTCCCCGTCTGGAACTAGCGATCGCGCACGCGGTTCCCCGGTTGGTGCGCGACCGGGGAACCGTTGACGGGTGACAACGTGGATGTGAGTGTTCTGCACAGTTCAGTCGAACGCTCACATCTGCAATGCCCGGGTTCGAACTTTTCTGGACAGCTGTCTAGAAGTTGGCTTAGGCTGCAGGAATGGAACGCACCGACGCGATCGTTACTCCGCTGCATACAACCCGCACCGGTATTCGTTCGTCCGGAGACCCGCGTGTAGCGCGCACCCGACAGGCCATCCTCGACGCGGTCGAATCCCTCGCGGCCAGCGGCGAATCAATCACCGTCGCGGCCATCGTGCGCACTGCCGGCATCGGACGTAGCTCGTTCTACACCCATTTCGCGGGCATCGACGAGCTGGCTGTCGCGGTGCTCAGCGGAGTCTTCACGGCCATCGGCGCTGAGGACGTCGAACTTCGTCGCCACCGGATTGTCAGTGGCGCCGAAGCCGCCCGCGTCGCGCAAGTACGGCTCGTAGGGCACCTGGTTCAGCACCGTGCTCTCTACGCGAGTATGCTCGCGCTGCCGTTTACCTCGACGGTCTACACACAGGCGGTTGAGGGCTACGCCGCGCAAGTGCGCGCCACGATAGCTCTCTTGCCGGAGATCCCGCACGGCCTGTCAGTAGATGCCGTCGCGATCTACACCGCATCCGGATCTCTGGGTCTCCTCGCGCACTGGATCCGCAGTGCCGATCCTGTGCCCGCCGATGTACTCGTCGACCAGCTGATGTCCCTCGTTCCGGCGTGGCTGGCCGCACCATAAACTCCCCGGCAACGCAGCCGGAGAAATCAAGAAAGAGGATCCAACAATGGCACGAAAGTACGTAGTCACCGGCGCAGCATCCGGAATCGGCAAGGCACTCACCGAGCAGTTGCGCTCCGAGGGCCACACCGTGTTCGGCGTTGACTTGCGCGATGCAGACGTCACCGTGGACCTCACCACCGTCGACGGGCGTACCGACCTGGTCGAGAAGGTCAGTGAACTGAGCGGCGGAACAATCGACGCCATCGTGGCGGTCGCCGGTCTCGCCGCACCGATCTCCGCCACCGCGGCTGTCAACTACTTTGGCGCGATCGCGACGCTGGAGGGACTCCGTCCGCTTCTCGCGGGATCAGATGCACCCCGAGCCGCAGTTGTCGCTTCTCTTGCGGCGCTGGAACCGGTGGATGCTCCGCTTCACGACGCGCTGGTGTCGGGTGACGAGCAAAAATCACTCGAACTTGCCACGGCGATCGCCGACGCTCCCACGGACACCCCGAGCAATGCGATCTACAACACCAGCAAGCACGCCATCGCCCTGTGGGTGCGCACCCATGCGCCGACAGCGGAGTGGGCGGGTGCGGGCATCGCGCTTAACGCGATCGCGCCCGGAGTCATTGAGACTCCGATGATCGCGGCAATTCTTGCAACCGAAGAAGGCCGGGCAGCTCTGGCGGCCGGTGCTCCGGCACCGCTGAACGGACCGGCCGCTCCCGCTGCTGCACCCGCGGCGCTTCTCGCCTGGCTCACCAGCGAGCAGAACACCCACGTCACGGGCCAGATCGTGTTTGTTGACGGCGGGGCAGAAGTTATTCGTCGCCCGCAGACCATCTAGTTCGTGGTGCCGGCGGTACAGCCCCACACACTCAGTGCGTGAGGTACAGCAGCACAACCGCCGGCACCACGGTCAGTGGCACAACCACCAAGCCCAGCAGCACGTACTTCGACCAGGAGATGTTGACGTCGAGGGCCTTCAATCGCTGGTGCCAGAGCAAGGTCGCGAGTGACGCCCACGGGGTGATGAGCGACCCGGCGTTCACGCTGATCAGTAGAACTGCGAGCCTCAGCGGGGAGGTGGTGACCGGCTCGATGGCGAGGTACGCGGGCAGATTGTTGACGAGGTTCGCCCCGCCCACCGCGACGGCGGAGAGCTGAAGCAGGTCAGGGAGACGCTCGCCCGATCCGACCATCGCGTCGAGAATCGGAGTCAGGCCAAGGGTTCCGGCACCCTGGACAACAAGAAAAAGCCCCGACGCGAACACCACAATCTGCCAAGGGAGTAGCGAGAGGCGCAGAACCTCGTGGCGCCGCGCGGCAAAGACCCCAACGAGCACAAGTGCGGCGATGCTGCTGGGGATCCAGACCGGGATGCCCGAGACCAGCGCCGGAATAAGCAGAACTACAACAATCGCGCTAACGACGAGCAGGGTTCGGTCGGCCGGAGCATCCGCCCGCGTGACGATGTACCGCACCAGCAGGTCTCGCCGATAAATCACAAAAAGCACCGCGCTCGGCACCAGGATGCAGACCAGCGCGGGCACCGCCATCAGGGTGACGAACCCGATCGGGCCGCTGAACGGCCCCGACGCCAGTTGATGCTCCGCGAGTAGGTTCGTCAGGTTCGACACCGGCAGCAGCAGCGATGCGCTGTTGGCGAGCCAGATCGTGGTGAGCGCGAAGGGCAGCGGCGAGAGTCCGACGTGTCGGGCAAGCACAACCACGACCGGGGTGAGGAGAACCGCGGTCGTGTCGAGTGACAGAAAGATGGTGCAGAGGGATGCCAGTGCGACCACAAGCATCCACATCAGCCATGCACGATTGAGTCCCCACGTGGCCAGCCGTTCGGCAACGACGGTGAACAGGCCGGCTTCGGAGGCCAGCTCGGTGACAACGGTGATCGCCAGTACAAAAAGCAGGATCGGCCAGACCCGGGTGCCCACGGCGAGGGCGTCATCGGCGGGAAAAACTCCCGTGGCGACGGCGATCAGGCCTGCGGCGAGCAGTACCGCCCCAACGATGCCTGTGCGCACGAGTGGTTGCCTCCACGATTATTGCTGGCGCGTCGTTTGCCGGCACGTCCGTTGCCTGCACGAACGGTACCGGCAAATCCCGGCGTGGGCCAGCGGAAGCGAACTACTCGCCGCGTCCGAACAGCTTGCCCAGGTCGCCGAGTCCGGGGATCTCGAAGTTCGACCCGAAGTCAGAGACCTTCTCGCTGAGTCCCGAGGTGTACTCGCTGGCGCCATCGGCGAGGCCGGAGGTGTATTCGCTGGCGCCATCGGCGAGGCCCGACGTGTACTCACTGGCACCGTCAGCGAGCCCCGAGGTGTACTCGCTCGCGCCATCGGCCAGGCCCTCGGTAATCCCGTCGAATCCGCCGGCGAGGTTCTCGAAGTCGACGCCCAGGCCCGCGGCCTGTTCCAGGAGGGGTGCAGCAACGGTGCTGAGAACAGCGCCTCCGGCGACGGCCGCGAGGAGTCCGCCCGCTGCTCCGATACCTGCGCCAGCGACAGCGCCCATCGCGCCTCGTCCCGCGGGCTTCGCGAAGACCTTGCGGAGGAATCCGGGGTTTTTCGCCTCGCCCCGGGTGGCGGCGCGGGCGAGGTCGTTCGCGCTCGACGACACGGGTGCTTCGTTGGCCGGCAGCTCAGAGCGCAGTTGGGCGTTGACCTGCTCGCGCTGCGCGGGGGTCAGGCGGGTGAACGCGTCGCGGTGCACCTGCTCGAGCTGCTCGGGTTCTGCGGTTTTCAGCAGGTAGTTGTAGCGCCCGATTGCGGCACGGTCTTCCGGGGTGCCGGTCGGTGCGGTGCGGGATGCCTGTGGCGCAGCCGCCCGAGGCTGCGACGTCTGTGGCTGCGACGTCTGTGGCTGCGACGTCGGTGCGCCAGCTCGGTTGTCGCCGGTGACCTTGTCAGCTGCGGTGCGAACCAGATCGCGCCAGTCGGTGTTGCCGGTGGTGCCGGATCCGCTGGAGGACGAGGAGTTCTTGTCGAGTGCTTTCGACGCCATGTTCAGTAGGCGCTGGAAGTTGCTCATGGGGGTGGGACCTTTCGGGTCGACGAGGAACCTCCAGTGTGCCCATGCGTACCTGTGGAAGTGCTTTCAGTGCTATCGAACTCAGTGGTGGTGGTGCTCGTCGACGGTGCGCTCGCCAGTCAACGCGGAGACAGGCACGGCGCAGGCTTCGCCCTTCCACGCCTCGAGGCCTTCGCGGATGGCGAACGCGGCGATCGCCAGCGCTGCGATCGAGTCCGCCCAGGCCCAACCGAACAGGGAGTTCAGGAGCAATCCAACGAGCAGCGCGGCAGACAGGTAGCTGCAGATGAGGGTCTGCTTGGAGTCCGCAATGGCGGAGGCGGATCCGAGTTCCGTGCCGGTGCGCCGCTCGAACCAGCTGAGAAACGGCATCACGGCCAGACTTACCGCGGCGAGAGCAATGCCGACTGGGCTGTGGGCGACTTCACGCATCCCGATGAGTGACATCCCGGCATCCACCACCACATATGCAGCCAGCCCAAAAAACGAGAGGGCGATGATTCGGAGGGCGACCTTCTCGCGCTTCTCGGGGTCGGGAGCCGCAAACTGCCACGCGACGGCCGCTGCAGAGAGCACCTCAACGATGGAGTCGAGGCCGAACCCGATGAGTGCGGCGGAGGAGGCAACCGATCCCGCGGCCAAAGCGATGATCGCCTCGATGACGTTGTAGACGATGGTGACGGCGACGATGATCCGGATGCGCCGCTGCAGCACCTTCTTTCGCGCGCTGCCCAGCACTTGTGCCGGGCTGGCCCCCGTGGTCATACGCCGTCCCCGCAGCACAGGGGCACGTCGCAGTTGTTGTCGGCGCACGCTTCGCCATCGTCGACTGCCAGAACCACGTCGACCAGTGCGACAAGCGCGCGGGTGAGGTGCGCGTCAGCGATCTCGTAGCGGGTCTGCCGACCCTCGGGTACCGCAACCACGATGCCGCAGCCGCGAAGACAGCTGAGGTGGTTGGAGACGTTCGACCGGGTCAGGTCGAGATCACGCGCCAGCTGGGCGGGATGGCCGGGATGCTCGAGCAGACTCATCAGAATGCGCGAGCGAGTGGGATCGGCCATCGCGCGGCCGAGACGGTTCATCACATCGAGGCGTGGGGCAATGGTCAGCATGCACTGACTATACAGTGCATGCTGACCATTGGATGCGAATGGTTCAGGTGGGCGAGGACGACTTGTGAGGTGACGAGCGAAACTAATTCGACCACCACGGTCGGCGTAGACTCGAGTCTGGCAAAATTGAGGGGTAGTCATTATGCGGAAGCTTGTGCTTTTCGCCGCGCTCAATTTGGTTATTCTCGGGTCTCTCACTGCCCCGATAGTGACCGGGCTTCCCCTGGCAATTGCCCGCTTGGTGCCCGCTGATGATCGCAGCGCCACGCTAGCCGCCGTCACGATCGCTGGGGGCATTGCCTCCGTGTTTGCGAATCCGCTGTTCGGGTTTGCGTCCGACCGAACGCGCAGTCGTTTCGGTCGGCGTCGCCCCTGGCTTCTGGGCGGCGCAGTGGTGGGTGTCGGCGCATCCATCATCATCGTCACGGCGGGGTCCGTCGCCGCCCTGGCCATGGGCTGGGTTCTCGCACAGACCGCCTACAACGCATCTCTTGCCGCGGTCGCGGCACTGCTGGGCGACCAGATCGAGGAAAAACGTCGGGCTTCTGCGTCCGGTGTGTTTGGAGCAGCCGCTTTTCTTGGCACCCTTCCACCGCTGGTACTTGCAACGGTTCTGCCGACACGGCTCGATGTGATTGTGATGGCGATGCCCATTGGCGCGCTCATCGTTGTTGGTGTGTGTTGTGCAATTATCACTGATCCGCCGCTGGGGACGGCAGCCGCAGCATCCACAGTCCGGCCCCAACCTCGCCCGAGGGTCGATCTCCGCCGCCATCGCACCTTCGGGTGGATCTGGCTCCAGCGTTTTCTGATGCAGCTGGCGTTCTCGCTGGCGACCGTGTTCACTTTGTACTTCATTATGGAACGCCTCAACCTGACCGCCGGTGTTGGATCTCCGATGGTGGCGATCATCACGCTCATCGGTGGCACGGGGATTGTTGTTTCGGCAGTCATCGCGGGTTTTTGGGCATCGCGTTCGGGTAGGTACGGTCCCTTTATCGTCGCCGCAGCGTTGGGTCTCGCGGCTGCTGCCGCGCTGCGGGCCACTGCGACCAGCAGCACTCAACTCTGGGCGAGTGCCGCGCTCGGCGGCATCGCGCTCGGTATTTTTTATGCAGTCGACCTGGCGCTGGCGCTTCGGGCGATTCCGGAGGGGGAAGCGGGTGCGTACCTCGGTGTGTTCAATATCGCTGAGACTCTCCCGCAGACGTTCGCACCGGCAGTCGCTTTGGCCGTGCTCGCGGCGGCGGAAGATAACTTCACGACGCTGTATTTGGCAGCGGGGGCACTTGCACTAATCGCGCTAGTGCCGCTGCCATTCATCCGTTCGATTCTCAGTCGAACGGTTCGTTCCGCAGGCGATTCGACTCCTCAGCTAGTGGCGCACTAAGTTCCACCACTGACAGCGCGGCAATAGCTTCGCGGCGGCTTCCCACTCCAAGCTTGCGATAGAGCCCTCGGAGCTGTGTCTTGACAGTGTTGGGTGAGATCGAGAGTGCCTCCGCCAGGGCGTTTGTGCTGTGGGAGTGGGGCAGCGCGAGCGCTAGGGCAATTTCGCGCGGTGTGAGGGAGGGGGCGGATGCCGCGGACGGCACAATCGCGTTCGCGCGGGCACGCGATAGCAACAATGTCGGGTCGTCCACCCCGGCGGAGCGCGCCGCTGCGCACACGGCGTCGAGCGCATCGGCAGGCACAAGAGCCAGCGCTAGGCCCTGGCCTCGGTCGGCCAGGAACGTGAGGGCGGTGCGTATGGCCATCTCGGTTCGCTGAGTATCCCCGAGCAGCGCTAGGGCGCCGGCTCGGAGCGCAAGCGCTTCCCCTCGAGACCGGGACGACGGAGCATCTCCATTGGCGGGTTCTCCCTCTCGGAGTAGGTGGCGGAGTGCGTCGTCGGGCTGGGCCCGGGCAAGTGCGATCCGTGCCAAGCCCACGCGGCTGCGCGACGACTGCGCCTTAGCCAGGATCTTCTCCGCTGCCGCTGGATTTCCTGCAGCCAGTTCGACCAGCGCCCTGGTGTGGGTCAGGCGCGCAAGGGTTGGGGCAGACGCAGCGCCCCGCCGCCGCTGATGCGTAATCTCGCGTTCGAGTTGAACTCGGGCGCGCTCCGGTTCGTTGCGAAGAAGGCATACCAGCACGTCGGCGTGAGCGAGCAGTGGCCAGTGCTCGATGGTCTCGCGGTGGGGGTCAAGAAGGCGCAGGTGTTCCTCAGCGATGTTGACATCGAACGATTCGAGTGCGGAGAATGCACCGGCAAGCTGGTAGAAGCTCCCCATGTAGCCGGTGATCCACCCCTCCGGCCACTCCAAACGATGAGCGTCGGCCCTCAGTATCCGCGCCTCGGTCAAGTCCCCGGCCACAGCGAGTGTGCCCGCCGAGAGCGCCATCCCCTGGAGCCCTGCCTTGAGCCCCTTCGACTCGCCTACCGCCGCGGACCGGGCGAAGGAGTCGAGCGCGGCCTCGGTGCGACCGGCGTAGAACAGCGTTGTACCGATCTGGTTGTGCAGCGTCGGTTCGGCAAGCCCGAGGTTGTCACGCTCGTCAGGACTCATGGCGAGCAGGATGTCTCGGCCATCCAGGGCGGCGGTGAGCGCGGCGTCGAATTTGCCACTCACACGCAGCGCGGCGGTCTCGATCGAGCGCAGGACCGCGCGATCAGCCGGGCTTGAGCGTTCCCTCTGGGTGCGAGACGCATGACCGGCAAGCGCGAAGAACTCGAGTGCTCGCAGCCGGTGGTGCCCGGTGCGGTTGTAATTGAGCGCGAGCAGCATGGAGATCAATGGTTGTCGGCGAAGAATTCCCAGCGGAGTGCCGGCGAAAAGGCGTCGCACCTGTGGGCCGTAGTTGCGAAGCAGCTCGTTCCAAAACTGGCGGACAACGCGAGCGGCCAGCGTCCAGTCGTCGAACTCGACTGACCGCCGCAGCGCAGCAAAAGGGTTCGCATTTTCCAGTTCCCACTGGGCGACTGCGAGCGAGAGAGCCCGCACCAGATGCGGTTGATCGGCGCGGAGTCGACGTTCAAATGCGTCCCGAATTGCGGGCGTGTAGACAAACGTGGAGGAATCGCGGGATTTGCCACCCCAGAGGCCAAGACCTTCGGCCTCGGCGCGGTCAAGCAGCGCGGATGTCTCGCCTGCGGCATCCGCCCCCTCTCCCGACCCCGCGTCCACCGCCGTTGTAGCTGATCGTCGGCCGATGGCGTCAAGCTCGGCTGCGAGTCGACGATCGATCGATTCCGCGACAGATGTCACCGTCACAAACTGGGCGAAGCGCGGGTGCCAGGATTTGCCCGTGATCTCCGCTCGAATGAACGAGTCAATTATTTCGGCGATGGAGGATTTCGCGGGCGAATCGCTGTGACCGTCTTCCCTGATTCGCTGTGCCATCAGTTGGGCGACGAGGGGGAGTCCGCCGCTGTCGAGTACCTGGGCTACCGCAGCCGACCCGGCGTCAACCGGCAGGATTTCCGCCGCCTCCTCGGCGGTGAGAGCAAGCTCAGCGGGCCCGATGGTCGCCACATCGATGTGGAATGCGAGGGCAGGTTCGGTGGCGGCGCTGGTCTGCCGTGCCGTCGCCCGGATGCTGATCGAAGGCACATCGATGACCAGATTTACCAGTCCGTCAACGCTTTCCTGGCTGAGACGGTCGATGCTGTCGAATACCAGAACGGGTGCGACTCTCAGCATCCGGAGTCCGTGCCGTAACAATAACCAGGGGTCTGCGCCGCCCGCCAAAGCGTCAGCTGCCAGGAGTAGCGGGTTATGGACGTCGAGCAGATCGGCAATGAGCAGTTCAGTGGCGAGGTGTTGCACAAGGGCGGCGGGCTCGGCGTTGCCCTCACGGATGCGCAGCCAAATTCCGTCGGAGTCAGTTGCCGATGCCCACTGTGCCATAGCGACCGTTTTGCCGTAGCCTGCCGGCGCCTGTGCGATGACGATTGCCTCGGGTCCGTCGAAGCGAGCGGTTAGCCGAGCACGCGAGCGAGCGCCCGAGGGAACGCGCGGCACACCCTTGATCGTCACGGTCTATCAACCCCTTTGAATCACAAACCTCACCAGCATAGGACTTTTCCTCACTTCGATGCCTGGCCGCGTGTGACGCCGTCGTCCAGAGGCGGCCGAGACGGCGGGTGATGCCGCGGGTGAAGTTTGCCGAATATGAGTTTTGGTAAGCGACCGCGCCACGAGCATAGGTCGGCAGTAACCCAGCTGCCGGGCATAGCCGATCTCTCATGGTGCTGTGCCATCCGATCGACCATGGAGGAGCCGATCACATGAGACGACTACGTCCCAATTCACCCACTCGCGCCAATCGCGCGCGTACATTCGCGCGAGGAGCGGTTGCCGCAACCCTCGCATCCGCACTGAGCCTCGGAGGAGCATCCGCCGCATTCGCCGTGGAGTCCAGCGTTCCCGCCGCAGCGAACCCCGCGCTCGCGCAGCAGTGCGAAATGGATTTCGCCATTAGTCTCGACCTGTCGAACTCGGTCACTGACCCGCAGCTGGCCCAGGCGCGTCAAGAACTGTCTGCGCTCGCCGACTCGCTCGAGGGCTACCCGATCCGCTTCGCCGTGCACAACTTTGCCTCGAACGCTCCCGCCACCGGCAGCGCCGCAAACGCGTCGCTCCCGCTGACGTCGGTGGCCGACGCGGCAGGCGTTTCGGCCATCCAGTCGTACATCAACGGTGTTCAGCGCCCTGCATCTGCTCAGGGTGGAACCAACTGGGACCGCGGAATCGCCGCAATTGCCGCCGCGCCCGAGAGCTACGACGCACTGTTTTTCCTGACCGACGGCAACCCGACCCAGTACTCGAGTCCGGTGCAGGGCCCCGGCAACAGCACCAACCAGGCAACCATTGACGCCGCTGTGCGCAGTGCCAACGCGTTGAAAGGCGAAGGCACCCGCATCATTCCGATCGGTGTGAATGACAACATTGCGGGCAACGACCTCGCGACGTTCCGCGAGCACATCAGCCAGATCTCCGGCCCCACGCAGGGCAGCGACTACTACCTCGCAGGTTTCTCCGCGCTGTCGAGCACCCTCATCGACATCGTCAACGCGAAGTGCGCCACGATCGACCTCGAAAAGACGGGATCCCTCGCGTCCGGCGCCACGGGTGTCGCAGGTGACACTGTCAACTACGCGTTCACCGTCACCAACACCGGCACCGTCGCGCTGCACAACGTGACGCTCACCGACCCGAAGCCGGGACTCTCTGCGGTCTCCTTCGGCACCTGGCCGGGAGCTGCAGGAGTGCTTGAACCGAAACAGTCGGTAACCGCATCCGCGCAGTACACCCTCACGGAGGAAGATATCGCCGCGGGAGAGGTTGCGAACACCGCTACAACGTCGGGTACACCGCCTGCGGGCCAGCCGGTGACCGACCAGTCGCCCGCGCTGGTCACTCTTCCAGAACTCACCCCTGGCATCTCGCTCGAGAAGACGGGTGTGCTGACCGGTAACACCATTGCGTACAGCTTTACCGCCACCAATACCGGCGATGTTCGGCTCACGTCTGTATCCATTGCCGATGAGCTTGAGGGCCTTTCCGACGTCGTTTATGGTGCCTGGCCGGATGCCGTGGGCGCACTCGCGCCCGGGCAATCAGTCACTGCCTCCGCCACCTACACGGTCACCCAGGCCGACCGAGACGCGGGTGCCGTCGACAACACCGCGACCACGACGGGCACCCCACCCACCGGACCCGCGGTCACGGACGACGACGACTTCACTCAGCCCCTCGGCTCCACTCCCGCAATCACGCTGGAAAAAACGGGAACCCTCACGGGCAACACCATCGCGTACACGTTCACTGCGACCAACACCGGCACCGTGACCCTCACCGCGATCTCCATCTCTGACCAGCTCGACGGCCTCTCCGACATCACGTATGGAACGTGGCCCGCGTCTGCGGGAGTCCTCGCTCCCGGTCAGTCGGTCACCGCAACCGCGAACTACACGGTCACGCAGTCCGACCGTGATGCAGGCACCGTCGATAACACCGCAACAACCTCGGGCACTCCGCCCACTGGTCCCGCTGTCACCGATGAGGACGATTTTGACCAGCCCCTCGATGGCATTCCGGCGATCACCCTCGTCAAAACAGGTTCGCTCAGTGGCAACACCATCAGCTACACGTTTACCGCGACCAACACGGGCACCGTCACGCTGAAGGCAGTCTCTATCGCTGACGAGCTCGACGGCCTGAGTGACATCGCCTACGGATCCTGGCCCGCCGCCGCCGGCGTACTCGCTCCGGGTCAGTCGATCACGGCCACGGCGACCTACTCGGTCACCCAGTCCGATCGGGATGCAGGCGGAGTAGACAACACCGCGACGACCACCGGCACCCCGCCCACCGGTCCCGCTGTCACCGACGAGGACGATTTTGACCAGCCCCTCGCGCCAGCCCCAGCGATCTCGCTGGTCAAGACAGGCGCCCTCGATGGCAACGGCAGCAAAGTCGACTCGATCGACTACCGCTTCACCGTCACCAACACCGGCAACGTCAGGCTGAAGGCAGTCTCGATCGCCGACGAGCTGGACGGTCTGTCCGACATCGCCTACGGCACCTGGCCCGCCGCCGCGGGAGTACTTGCCCCCGGCCAGTCGGTGACAGCGACCGCCAACTACACGGTCACGCTCGCCGATCGTGACGCGGGTAGCGTCACCAACACCGCAACCACCACGGGCACCCCGCCCACCGGACCCCCGGTCACCGATGAGGACGACTTCGAGCAGCCGCTCGGCTCGACCCCCGGCATCGCACTCGTCAAAACCGGCGAGCTCGATGACAATGTCATCCGATACGAGTTCACCGCGACCAACACGGGCAATGTCACTTTGACGGCGGTCTCCATCGCCGATGAGCTCAATGGTCTGTCCGACATTGTGTTCGGTGAATGGCCGGATGCTCCCGGTGTACTGACTCCGGGGCAGTCGGTCACCGCGACCGCCACCTACGAGGTCACCCAGGCCGATCGCGACGCGGGTGCTGTCAACAACACGGCGACCACCACGGGTACCCCGCCCACGGGACCGTCGGTCACCGATGAGGACAACTTCGACCAGCCCCTGCCGTCGACGCCGGCCATCTCGCTGGTAAAAACCGGTGTGATCAGTTTCGATACCAGTGACGGCGACATCATCACCTACGAGCTCGCGGCGACGAATATCGGTGATGTCACCCTGAGCGGGGTGGCGATCAGCGATGAGCTGGCAGGACTGTCCGACGTGACCTACGGCGAATGGCCGACTGCTGTCGGTGTTCTGGCTCCGGGTGAGTCGGTGAAGGCATCCGCCAGCTACACCGTGACACAGGAAGACCGTGATGCAGGTGGTGTGCTGAACACCGCCACGACCACGGGAACGCCTCCCACCGGACCGTCGGTCACCGACGAGGATGAGTTCGATCAGCCTCTTGCCTCCACCCCGGCGATCGCGTTGGTGAAGACCGGCCTGCTCACCGACAACGGAAACACCATCAATTACACGTTCACCGCCACGAACATTGGCACTGTGACGCTGAACGCGGTGGTCATCGCCGATGAACTCGACGGTGTGTCCGATGTTTTGTACGGGCAATGGCCCGCTGCACCCGGAGTTCTTACTCCGGGACAGTCGGTGACGGCAACCGCCAGCTACACCGTGACGCAAACTGATCGCAATGCGGGCAGCGTTGTTAATAGGGCCACCACTGCGGGTACCCCGCCGACCGGTTCGCCCGTCACGGATGAGGACGATTTCACCCAGCCCCTCACGCCCGCTCCGGCCATCTCCCTGGTCAAGACGGGCGCGCTGAACGGTGACACGATCACCTATTCGTTCACCGCAACCAACACCGGCAATGTCACGCTGACGTCGGTCGCGATCACGGACGCCCTGCGCGGCCTTTCTGCGATCACGTATTCCGTGTGGCCTGCCGAGGCCGGAGTGCTGGCACCCGGAGCATCCGTCACGGCAACAGCGACCTACACGGTCACTGACGCCGACCGGTCGGCCGGATCCATCACCAACAACGCCACCGTGACCGGCACGCCGCCCACCGGCACACCGATCACGGATGAAGCCAGCGTGCGTACAGCCCTGCAACCCGCAGGGGTACTGGCGAGCACCGGCATAGACGGGGACCGTGTTCTTCGGGTCGGAGGGTTTGGTTTCCTGACTCTGCTTCTCGGTGCGGCCGCCGTGATGACCGGACGTCGTAAGCGCGCCTGATGTGACGTCGCCTGACCTCCCCCCAGGCTGACGTCGCCACGATGCTCCCGCACCCGTTGATTCTCAACGGAGGCGGGAGCATTCGGCGTCTACCGGAACCAGCGTCGGCAGGCAGCTGTGCGCACACCGCGCAGCTAATCGGGTGCCAACCGTGTTACTGAACCGGCGCGGCTTCCGGCGCCTGGGCCGCGGGCGACAGGATCAATTCGCGGTCGCCCAGCGGCGTCTCGAGAGGCACCCGCACAATAAGCCGATCATCGGCATTCGATGTGCCGTATCCATCGCCGGCGCAGGGGAAGACGGCGCCGAGGACGATCTCCTCGCTGCGGGCTGTGACGGCGACCGTCACTGACTGGGCGGATTCTTGGATAACAACCGCCCCGAGCTCACAGGAGCCAAGCTCCACTGCCACGAGGAGGTCGCCGACGGCGAAATCGGTCTCGAGGGCACCAACTGCGTCCGTTCCCACAACCGCACTACCCTCGACCTGAAGAATCTGGGTTTGACCCGCTAACGCGGCCTGTACCGTGGCCATATCTTTGACTCGATTGACGTCAGGGTCGGCGTTGACCTCGAGCGCTACGCCGTTGTGGACGCTGATTCCCCAGGCGTCTTCGCTGGCCTGCTCGGCGTCGTCCATCCACTGGTCGCTGAAGTGGAACGCGCCGGCGCACACCGCAGCCACGATCAGGAGGGCGCCGATCACCCGTCCGTAGACGATGTATTCCGGGCTTGGTTTGAGTTTGTCGCCACCCTCCACCGACATCCGGGTCTGCCAGGAGACGCCCGGACCGAAGACGACGAGGGCAAGCCCAGACAGGCCGAGCACGGCGGCGATAATGAGCATGCGTTCAATGTAGCGGCCCTGGCGTTTGCGTTATGCGCCCCGGCGAGCGCACACGGTGTTGCAACCTGCGTTACTGAACAGGCTCGCTCGGGGGCGCTGGCTCACCTGTCTGAACTGGCTCGGCCGGGGCCGGGGTCGCGGCAGGGTTGGGCGCCGGGATCATCCACGGGTAGGGATCGGCAGAGGGCCCTTCGGCCGCCCCTGCCAGGATTAACTCGCGGTCGCCGAGCGGCTCCTCGAGGGGCACCCGAACGATAAGAACGCTGTCGGCATCCATCCCGGTCCACCTCGCGCCGCCGCAGGAGATGACGGTGTCGGGAATATATGCCTCGCTCAGTGCCATAACGGCGACAGTCACGGACTGCTCGGACTCCTGAATGGTCACGCCCTCGAGCTCGCAGGTGCCCACTACCGCGGCCACGAGGAGGTCACCGTCGGCGAAGTCGACGCCCAGGTCGCCAATCGCATCGGTTCCCACAATTGCGGAGCGCTCGACCCTGACGCTCTGGTGCTGGCCCGTCAATGAGGCAAGCACAGCGGCGACGTCCTCAACGCGGGTGACCGGAGGGTCGGCTTCCAGGCGCAACTCTTTGTCGCCATAGATGGAGATGCCCCACGCATCCTTGATGGACTCGCGCGCCGCGTCCCGATCTTGAACGTAGAAGTGGAAAAACACCGCACCGATGGCGGCCGCGATCATCAGGGCGCCAATGACCCGAGAGTAAACGATGTACTCGGGGCTTGGTTCGAGTTTCTCGCCGCCCTTGACCTGCCATCGCAACTGCCAGGGAACGCTCGGTCCCAGGATGAGGAGGAGAAGCCCATAGAGGCCGATCACGGCAGCGAAAATGAGCATGCACTCAATGTAGTGGTCAGGTGTGTCTGCTGGGTGGTGACCGAGATGTGACCGGGATGAGCAGCCGAAGCGGGCCGCACAGTGAAGCGCGGCCCGCTCTCTGTTCGCTGTGTGCGCTTTACTTCTTCGCGGTCGGCTTCGCAGCGCTGGCCTTCTTCGAGTCGGCAACAGGACCGAACATCGCGTCGACCTCCGCCAGCTCCAAGTCAGCGGTCGCCTGGATCAGCTTGAGCAGCTCCGGGTCGAGACCCGGCGCGAACTCCTCGAAGCGCTCCTCGGCAATGACGATCGGCACACCCTCGGGGGCCTGCTCGGTCGCGTCGAGGGTGGTGCCGTCCTTCGAAGGGGAGAGCCCCTGGAAGATCTTGCCCGCCTCGGACGCCCCGGTGAGGTCGAAGGTGTACTGCTTGCTCTGCAGTCCGAGGTCCACGAGCTTCTTCACCTCCGGGAATTTCTCCGCATTGGTCTTCGGGATCGGCAGGAGTTTGTTCCACTCGACACCGAGCGACTCGAGCGCCTTGGCATAGGCGTTCTCGTGTGCCTGGTCGCGAACGATCAGGTACGACAGCGTCGAGCGCGCGGTTTTGTTGTCGGTCATCTCGTAGATGCGGCACTTCTGCAGGCGTCCCGTCGACTCCAGCATGAGGTTGTACAGCAGGTCGAGCACGAGGTTGCCCGAGTTGTAGACGTAGCTTCCGCTCCACGGGTTTCCGACGGCGTCGACGGGCAGCGCGCCCTGCGCACCAACGAGGTAGTGGTGGATGTTGCTGGTGTCGAGTGCGATGTTCAGCGGCGTCGCTCCTCCGGCTCCCGGGGTGTCGAGCGGGTCGGTGGGTTTGCCGTTGTAACGCGGCGACCCGTCGAGCAGGCGCGAGATCGTGGTGCCGATGAGCTCAACGTGGCTGATCTCCTCGGTACCGATTCCCTGAATCAGGTCGCGGTAGGGCTTCGCTGCCGCTCCGCGAAAGTTCATGCTCTGGAACAGGTACTGCATCATTGTGCGCATCTCGCCGAACTGTCCGCCGAGACCCTCCTGCAGCGCGTTGGCGGCGGCGGGATCCGGCTCGTCCTGCTCGATCTCGTTGATCAGGTTCTGAACGTGGAAGTACATCGTGGCCTCCATCAAGGTGATGCCGACGACTTGTCGACTCCTCCACTGTGCGCCTCCTCTCCGATTCACTGCGTCCCCCTTGCCAAGGGGAGATTTAGGGTGATAATTCGGGTGGATGCTCCGGCTAGAGTTCCAGAAGAATGCGAGTCTCTCCCTCGACCTCAACCACGGTCGCCGTGATCTGCGAGTAGTCCGCGATGCGCGGGAGTCCCTCGGTAATCGGTCCGGTCGCGGATCCGACCACCACACACCGCATCCCGGCTGCGAGTGCGGATTCGATGCCCGCCTCGGCATCCTCGAACACCACGGCGTCTCTCGGCGCGACGCCCAAGAGTTCGGCCGCGCGCAGGTAGGGGTCGGGGTGCGGTTTGCCGCGTTCCACGTCATCCGCGGTCACCACCACCGCGGGCATGTCGATCCCGGCGGCGGTCAGGCGGATGGTCGCGAGGTTCAGCGGCGCTGACGTCACAAGGGCGACGGCATCCCGGGGCACCGCGTTGGCGAAGGCCGCGGCACCACCCACGGCATACATTCCGTCTTTCTGTGCGAGCTCAAAGGTCGACAGGTCGTCGCACTCCGCCTCGATGTCCACACCCTCGGGTGCCCATCGGGCGACGGTCTCGCGCATCAGCCGACCGTGGGAGGTGGCAAGAATGGCATTCACATCGAGTCCGTGCCGGTCGGCGTACCTACCCCACACCCGCTCAACGACCACGGTCGAGTCGACCAGTGTTCCGTCCATGTCGAAGAGAATTGCTGCGGCCGGAATTGTGATGGAGCTCATGGCCCCATTCTCGCGCATCAGTTGATGCACGCCCCCGCAGCGTAGGAGCGCTCGGTACCGGTGGAGGCGAAGCCCGTCGGGGTATCAACGGGAGCGGTGGGCTCCTCCGCAGCATCCGTCCCGCCCTCGGCCGGAGCAGCAGGTGCCGCGGGCGGAGTCAGGGCACCGTCGAGCCCGTTCTGGCCGAGTACCAGGGTGACCGCGTCAACGGACGCCGACGCAATAACCTCTGCGCCGGGTAGCGCCGCGGCGAGGGCTTTGGCGTTGCTCTCCTGGCCGGGCGGGTACTCGATTGTGGTGGTGCTCCGCAGGTCGGCATTGCCGGGGGTGCCGGTCTGAAAACCCATTCCGGCGAGCGTTTGGGTTCCGGATGCCGCCGCGCCACCGACTCCGCTGCCATTG
>Ga0247807_10000357_pt1 | contig 28927 bp, 23 predicted proteins | sample UWRJL074202C1_FD_179931 | JGI IMG/M metagenome (GOLD analysis project Ga0247807, IMG submission 179931) | Plant litter microbial communities from Arlington Agricultural Research Station in Wisconsin, United States - UWRJ-L074-202C-1 | ecosystem: Environmental > Terrestrial > Plant litter >...
GTCGGATCGCGAGGTCAGCGACCTTGTCATCGAACTGCGCCCACATGGCGGGGTCGTCTGGCAGGGACTCGGCCAACGCGGTGACGACCTTCGCGTTCTGTGGGGTGATCTCACCGTGACGGAATGCCGCCCACGTCTTCGGGGTGCGAGACCGCATGACCACTGCTTGACGGTCGTAATTCAGAATCATGTCCTCGGACAAGCTCAGCTGCACCGCGAGGTCGCTGACCGCCGCACGAACAGCAAACTCGACGTGCTCACGGTTGGTCGGGTCAGCGTGACGTCCGACGAAAACTGAAGGGTTCTCCCGTGCTTCGTCAAGAACCGTGTGGATCGCGATCGCGGCATTGGCGGCGTTCTGATTAATCGTGCGAATCGCGTAGCCGGCTTCCGCGATTGCGTACTCGACCCGGGTGCCCGCGTCCGCCATTGTGGGCAGGTCGTGCTCCCACGTGAGGGGGTCTAGGTCGAGGTGTTCCATACAGGTATTTCAGCAGTAGCCACCGACATTCGTGATGGCTCGAAAGGGGATCTGATCGGGATTATCTATCGGTTTCGCTCCCCACTGAGCCGCCATCACTCGCTTCGCTTCGCGCTGGACTGCTCAGCGTGGGCCCACACGCCCTAGAGGGCGTTACTCAACCAACGGAGATGGGTTAGGAGCGTCATAACGGAGGCAGGTAGAAGCCCGTTTGAAAGGTGACTGGGTGTTGGAGCGGGTGCCGGGCGGTGACGGGTGACTTGTGAGTTTTGAGCGGCCGCGTGAGCCATCACTACCCGACACGCTCGTCGAGGTGATGGCTCGCGCGGTCGCTCAATGTTTGAGCTGGAACCCGTTGCCGTCCGGCAACCGCGGACCCAACCACGTCGACGTGCCGCACGAGGCAGCCCCTTCGACAAGCTCAGGGAACGGAGATGGCGTCGGGAACGGAGATGGAGTCAGGGAACGAGGGCGGAACACACGGAACGGAGGGGAGAGTTCACGGAGGGGAGACAGCACTGTCTACCCTTCGACAAGCTCAGGGACCGGAGATCAAGGCTCAGGGAACGGAGACGCGAGCTCAAGGAACGGAGACGCGAGCGCAAAAGAGAGTACAGGGAACTGTGATGAAGCACCCAGGGTGAGACGTTTGCGAACGACCACCCCTCATCCGTGCCGGAAACTAGGCGCTTAGACGCGGCAGAACGGGGCCGCAGGGTGACCGCGCAAGAGGGAGTAGACAGAGAAACCTGTGAATATGCCTAGAGCGGATATATCGAAAACCGCGACAGTTCGCGGATGTGGAGGATAGACAGGTCTGTATGTCCCCTAGGTTGGGGACATTTCCTATGCGATTGCATGTTTATAGTTTTACTGCTGGGCCACCCACGGCTGCCCCGAACGGCCGGACCCAGTACTCAAGGAATCCCAAAAAAATGACTGCTAACCCTCCGCTTCCGCGCGCCAGAAAACGCCAACTCGGCGCCGAAAAGCGCATCCAACCTCTAGCTGCCCTTCACGCAAAGCCCTCTGAGCGCAAGCTCATCGCCGGTCGCCTCGCTATCATCGCGACCGTCGTGTTCTGGATGCTCTACGTCGTTACGACGATCATCCGCCAGTTCATCGAGTACGGCTCGCAGAACTTCCGGTTCACGATCGAGGCCGTTTCATACCTCATCGTCGTGACCTTCCTGTCGCTGTCGGCGCTTCTGTACCTCGTGGCCCGCCAGGGAGCTCTCCTCCGGTTCGCCGCGCACGATCGTGTGCCGCGCGCCGACCTGGACAGCCACTTCAGCGACCACCACGGTGCAGCAACGGTGCTCGTCCCCTCGTACAGCGAGGAGCCGGACATCGTGCGTGCGACCCTGTGGTCTGCCGCGCTGCAGGAATACCCCAACCTGCGCGTCGTGCTGCTGCTCGACGACCCGCCCTTCCCCAACGACCCGAGCACGCTCGAGCGCCTCGAGGAGTCTCGCAACATCACCAACCGCATCCAGGCCGAGCTTGCCGGCCCCGCGGAGCGGTTCACGAGCGCTCGACTGCTGTTCGCTCTGGATGTCGAGAACGGGCGCGTCAGCGACACCGCTGTTCGCACTCTCGCTGAGAACTATGGCTGGGCTGTCACCTGGCTGCAGGACATGGCGGCTGCTGAGAAGCTCGATGACCACGTTGACGAATTCTTCGTGAGCCAGGTTCTTCTCGGCCTCGCAACGGAGCTTCAGCTCGTCGAGCGCGCACTGCACACCGCCGCGGATGAGGGCGCGACGCTCGACCCGAGCCGCATCTCGCAGCTTTACGACCGTCTCGCCTGGACGTTCTCCGCCCAGATGTCGACCTTCGAGCGCAAGCTCTACTCGTCCGTCTCGCATGAGGCGAACAAGGCGATGAACCTCAACGCCTACATCGGCCTCATGGGCGGCAACTACCGCACGGAGAAGCTGACCACGGGCACCGTGCTGCGCAAGGTCGAGGAGGGTGAGCGCTGGGATCTGTCAGTTCCAGACTCGACCTACATCCTGACCCTTGACGCGGACTCGATCCTGCTACGCGAGTACTGCCTGCGTCTCGTCTACATGCTCGAGCAGCCTGGCAACGAACGCATCGCCGTCACCCAGACCCCGTACTCCTCGTTCCGCGGTGCCCCCACCCGTATCGAGCGGATCGCGGGTGCAACCACTGACATCCAGCACATCCTTCACCAGGGCATGACCTACCACAACGCCACCTTCTGGGTGGGCGCTAACGCCGTCATCCGCAAGGCCGCTCTCGAAGACATCGTCGAGGAGGAGATGGAGGGTGGAAACCTCGTACGTCGTTACGTGCAGGACCGCACCGTCATCGAGGACACCGAGTCGAGTGTCGACCTCGGATCCCACGGCTGGACTCTCGTCAACTACCCCGAGCGACTGAGCTACAGCGCGACTCCTCCGGACTTTGGCTCGCTCATCGTTCAGCGTCGTCGTTGGGCTAACGGTGGACTGCTCATCATGCCCAAGCTCTTCCGCCAGATTCGTGAGCGTCGCGCCCGCGGCGAGCGCGTGTACTGGGGCGAGATCGCCTTGCGCGTCAACTACATGGGATCGATCGCCTGGGCGAGCCTGGGGCTCATCTTCCTGCTCGCGTACCCATACGACGGTCGTCTGCTGAGCCCGCTGCTGCCCCTCGCGGCCGCACCGTACTTCCTCGCCATGGCGAGCGACCTCAAGTACACCGGCTACAAGTACAGCGACGTGTTCCGAATCTACGGATTCAACCTGCTGCTGCTGCCCGTCAACATCGCTGGTGTACTCAAGTCGATCGAACAGGCCATCACGGGCCGCAAGATCCCGTTCGCCCGCACCCCGAAGGTGCGCGACCGCACTGTAGCTCCGCTGCTGTACGTCGTCGCTCCCTACGCGATCGTCGCGTTCTCCCTCCTCACTTTCTGGCGGGACTTCTCGGCTCAGAACTGGGGCAACGCCACCTTCGCCGCGTTCAACGCGCTTCTCACCATCGGTGCGATCGTCGCGACGATCGGTCTGCGTGCATCGCTCGTCGACATCTGGCTGGGACTCACCGGTTGGATGTGGGTGGATGCTCAGAAGAAGTCGCGATACAGCAAGGCTCGTGCCAAAGCGGAAGCGACGGACACGCGTCACGAATCCAAGACTGCCGACTGGCAGACCCTGCTCCACAACGGTGACGTCGCTGCACACATTGTGCGTCCATCCGAACGAGCACTGTGGCGCCACAAGACGCTGCACAACGAAGAGGCAAACAAGTGACCACCCCTGAGGTAAGCAAAACGAGCGGCAAGCGGCTCTCCAAGGCGAGAGTCACCATCGCCCTGAGCGTCATCGGCGCTATCGCTGTTGGCGGGGCGTTTAGCTACAACGCCTGGACGGATGCCGAGGCCTCCCCCGCTCAGGCACCGTGGTTCGCCGGGTACGTCGATGCCACGGCAACCCCGACCTTCGAGTTCGAGTCGCCCACGAGCGAAGCGGGACGCGATGTCGTGCTCTCGTTCATCGTGGCCGACAAGACCGACGGCTGTGAGCCCACGTGGGGCACCGCGTACTCGCTCGATGAGGCGTCGGTCAGTCTTGACCTCGACCGCCGCATCGCACGTCTTCGCCAGGCCGGCGGCGAGGTAGCAATCTCGTTCGGTGGCTTGACCAACGACGAGCTCGCGACATCCTGCAAGAATGTCGACGATCTCGCTGCCGCATACTCCACGGTTCTCGACCGCTACGACGTTGCCACCATCGATCTCGACATCGAAGGCGACGATCTCGCGGACGCCGCCGCAGGCCAGCGCCGGGCTACCGCCATCGCCGACCTGCAGTCCTCCCGTCGCGCGGCAGGCGATGACCTCGAGGTGTGGCTCACACTTCCCGCAGCAACTTTCGGGATGACCGAGGACGGCACGGACTTCGTCGCCCAGATGCTAAAGGCGGGCGTCGATATCGCCGGACTCAACGTCATGACGATGAACTTCGGGGACAGCATGGATGCCGGTGAATCGATGGCTGATGCAGCCATCCGCTCGCTCACCGCGTCTCACTCGCAGCTCAGCACGCTTTACTCGCGCGCCGACATCGAGCTGAGTGACGCGACGGTGTGGGGCAAGCTTGGCGCGACCCCCATGATCGGCCAGAACGACAACAAGGGTGAGATCCTCAGCCTTGCGGATGCGAAGAAGCTCAACACGTTCTCCGTAGAGCACAAGCTCGGCCGCATGTCGATGTGGTCGCTCAACCGAGACGCGACGTGTGGCCCCAACTACGTCGACCTTGAGCGTGTGTCCGACTCGTGCAGCGGAATCGATCAGGGAGACACCAAGTTCGCCGATGTGCTCGCATCGGGCTTCAGCGGTCGCATCGCGGAGAACCTCGGAAACGTGACAACCTCCGAGCCCGTTGACCCCGCGGACATCGTGGACGACCCCGCGACGAGCCCCTACCCCGTGTGGGCAGAAGACTCCTCGTACCTCAAGGGCACCAAGATCGTCTGGCACCAGAACGTCTACCAGGCGAAGTGGTGGACGAAGGGCGAGCTGCCCGACAACCCCGTGCTCAATGCGTGGGAGACCCCGTGGCTGCTCATCGGCCCCGTGCTCCCCGGCGAGACCCCCATCGAGCAGCCCACGCTGCCCGATGGTACCTACCCGGACTGGACCGGAACGGCCATTTTCGAGAAGGGCGCTCGTGTGCTCTTTGACGGCGTACCGTTCGAGGCGAAATGGTGGACTCAGGGTGACAGCCCTGAGGCCGCGTCATCCGATCCGGACAGTTCCCCGTGGGTTCCGCTGACGCTTGACCAGATAGCTCAGGTCATCGCGCCAGCGAAGTAAACACACTGGTCGGCTGACGAGACCTCGGGCCGTCAGCCGACTAGTGCTTTAAGGGCGGGAAGACTCTCGTCGTTGAGCGCCGACCCGAGAGATACGACGCGAGCGCCAGCCGTCAGGAATGACGGCGCGGTCGTGACGTTCACTCCCCCGGTCGCCACGAACTTCGCCCCAGGGAACGGCCCGTGCATGGCGGAGATCCAGCCGGGACCGAGCGCTGCTGCGGGGAATGCCTTGAACCAGGTGAGGCCGAGCCGCATGCCCGCTTGCACCTCGCTCGCGCTGGCAACTCCGGGCAGGGTCGGGAGTCCGGCATCCAGTGACTCCCGGATCACATCTACGTCGAGGCCGGGGCTCACCGTGTACGTTGCGCCGGCTTCTGCCGCCTGCGCTACGTGCGTGGCGTTAAGAACCGTGCCAGCACCCACAGTGCGACCGCGCTCTGCGCCGAGTGCAACGACGGCCTTGAGCGCCTCCAGGTCTTCGGGGGTCTGGATGGGCAGCTCAACTGTCGCCACCCCGATGTCCCACGCGAGAGCCGATAGCTCGAGGCTTCGCTCGATGCCGAGGCCGCGCATGATGATCATGACGGGGGATGCCGCGAATTCGCGGTCGAACCAATCGTTGGATGTTGCGGCGGTCATGGGTGCTCCAATGTTCTGTGGCAATGGTGGCTAAACGTCGGCTGTAGTGGTGAGAGCGACCGCAGCCTTGCGGTGCCCCTGGGTGAGAAGGTCGATGGAGTCGCCGCCCGCGAGCAGGCCACTCAGGTAGCCGGCCGCGAAGGCATCCCCCGCACCGACGGTCTCGACGACCTCGACGGGGAACGCGGGCACGAACACGCGCCCGGCCTCGGTGTACTCGGTCGCGCCGACATCGCCGTCCTTGACGACGAGGCGGGCCACATCGGGGAACAGAGCACGAATGTCGTCGTCGGTGGGGGTATCCCACAGAGACTCCGCTTCGTCTCGGCCCACAAACACGATGTCTGCGCGACTCGCGAGGTCACGCAGCACGCCTGCTGCGGCATCCTTCGACCACAGACGCGCCCGATAGTTCACGTCGAACGACACGGGAAGCCCCGCCGCGTGACGATCGTCGATCAGCTGCCCGAGAAGCGCGTGACAGGATTCAGACAGCGCCGCGGTGATTCCGGAGATGTGCAGGATGCGCACCGAGTCGAGTGGGAGGGTTGCCGCGAACGCGGGCCCCAGTCGAGAGGCGGCCGAGCCTGCACGGTAGTAGTAGACGCTCGTGGAGGTCTCGCCCGGATCCTTGAAGTAGACCCCTGTCGGTGCTTCGGCGTCCACAAACACGAGTGAGGTGTCGACGCCAGCAGCAGAGATGGCCGAGAGCACGCGTCGACCGAGAGGGTCGTCGCCCACGGCACCGGCCCACGCTACGTCGAGGCCTTCTCGCGCGAGGTGAATCGCGAGATTGGACTCGGCCCCCGCCGCCTCAAGCCGAAACTCCGCGCTGGTCTCGAGAGGACCGGGCACATTCGGAGTCACGAGCACCATCGATTCACCAACAGCGAGAACGTCACGGGTCACGCTTCGATGCTACCGCGCGTGTTACCTCACGTTTCGCGCATCGGCTCATCCGCAGCGAGCGGGGCTAGCGTGGAATCATGACCGGCCCCCTCATCGACTCTCCCGTCGTCTCCACGCAATGGCTCGCCGACCACCTGGGCGCCGAGCGTTTGGTGGTGTTGGATGCCACCGTGCTCGGCTACACGCAACCGACCGGGCGCCCCGGCTATTTGAGTGGCCACGAAAGCTACCTTCTCAATGGCCACATCCCCGGCGCGATCTTCGCCGATGTCATCGAGGAACTGTCCGACCCGAACGGCACCTATCCCTTCACCCGGCCCAACGCCGAGCGCTTCGCGGCGGCCGTAGTTGCGTTGGGCATCGACAATGACACCTCGGTCGTCGTCTATGACGCGGCGGTTGGGCAGTGGGCATCCCGCGTCTGGTGGCTGTTCCGCGCCTTCGGCTACGACCGCGTCGCCGGGCTCGACGGAGGGCTCAGCGCGTGGAACCGTGAGGGCCGAGAGACAGAAACCGGACACATCGAACCGACGCCCGCCATCTTCGAGACGACCGAGCGCCCCGAACTGTGGGCGGACAAAGCGGATGTCGAGGCGATCGTCTCGGGTGACGAGTCCGGCTCCCTGGTCTGCGGAATCCCACCCAAGGAGTTCAGCGGAGAAGAGAGCCACCGCGAGCGCCGAGGACACATCCCGGGCAGCCTGAGCGCGCCCGCTGGGCGGCTCGTGGATCGCGGCACGAACACGCTGCTCGACCGTGCCGCGCTCGCACAGACCTTCGCTCCCGTGCTCTCCAGCGACCGCGTCGTCGTGTACTGCAACGGTGGCATCGCGGCTGCGGCCGACGCACTCGCTCTCACCCTCATCGGTCACACCGCAGTCGCCCTCTACGACGGTTCGCTCAACGAGTGGACAAGCGACCAGGATGCACCGCTCGTCACGACACCGTAAATTGTGAGGCGTGATGACCACACGCCCCCGATTGCTTCTCGTTGATGACGACGAGGCCATCCGGTCCAACCTCGCCCCGTTCCTCGAACGCGCGGGTTTCGATGTGACGGTCGCCGTCGACGGCGAGGATGCACTCACTCACATTGCAGCGGCGACACCGGATGTAATCGTGCTCGATGTGATGATGCCGCGACTCGACGGTCGAGAGGTGCTTCGCCGGCTACGGGCGCGTCAGGATTTCACCCCGGTCGTGCTTCTCACCCAGGTCGGAGAGAGCGTCGAACGAGCGGCGGCTCTCGAAGAGGGAGCGGACGACTACCTCAACAAGCCCTTTGATCCGCAGGAACTTGTCGCGCGCATCCGGGCCATCCTGCGCCGCTCGGTCGCGGGCACTCCCCCGCTCGCGGCGAGTCAGGCGCTCAGCTCTGGGGCGCTCAAGATCGACCGCGTCGCCCGACGCACGTGGGTTCACGGGCGCGAGGCGACAGTAACCCCGAAAGCCTTCGCCCTGCTCGAATACCTCATGACCCATCCCGACGAGGTCATCACTCGCGACCGTCTGCTCGCGAGCGTGTGGGGGTATGACTTTCCCGTGACCTCCCGCGCGGTGGATCATCGCATCGCCGAGCTGCGCCGCGTCATCGGAGATGAGCCGATCGAGACCGTTCCCGGAATCGGATACCGGTTCGCGGGACGGGTCGAGCGCTCGTGAGGCGCTACCTGCTCGCCGCCGTTCCGCTCGCGATCGGCGCCGCGGCCACCGTGCTCGCTCTCGCCATTGGCGATTCGCGCACCCTGCTGTCCGAGACGCGCATCGCGTGGCTGTGGTTAGGCCTCGGCATCGTCGCGACGGTGGTCTGGCTCGCGATCCTGCTGCCGGGTTCGCTGCGGCGACGAGCGGTGGATGCCGCGGTGCGCACCGCTGTCGCGAGCGAGCGCGATAACCAGGCTCGCTTTCTTGCCCGACTCGACCACGAGCTCAAGAACCCGGTGACGGCGATGCTTGCTGGGCTCTCGAACCTCGACTCTGCTCAGCCTGCCGTCGCGAGCATCCAGGGTCAGGCGGAGCGGCTGTCCCGGCTTACGGGAGACCTGCGCAAGCTTGCCGAGGTGCGCTCCGTGGCGCTCGAACTCGAGCCCGTGAACCTCGTCGAGTTGTGCGAAGAGGTGCAGGATGCCGTCACGGAGCTGCCCCAAGCATCGGATCGCACGATATCCCTGGCGTTTCCACGGGCTCCCCGCCCGCTGCCAGCGGTTCGTGGGGATCGGGATCTGCTCTTCCTCGCGCTCTACAACCTCGTCTCGAACGCGCTCAAGTACTCGACTGCTGGCGACACGATCGAGGTGCGAGGCTCAGAACGTGAGGGCGGGGTGACGATCGAGGTCGCCGACACCGGCCGAGGCATCCCGGAGCACGAACACGCCCAGGTGTGGGAAGAACTCGCGAGAGGCCGCACGACACTCGATGTTCCCGGGTCCGGGCTCGGCTTGCCCTTTGTGCGCGCTATCGTCGAGCGGCACAACGGCTCGGTCGAGCTCAGTTCGCGACCCGGCGAGGGTACCGCGGTGCGGGTGGCGCTGCCGCTCTAGGGAGCGACGACCGTGTTGCCCGTGCCGGAGTCGGTCGCCGATGTGGCGCCCGAACTCCACGCAACGAAGTTGGTTGAGCCAGAGATGCTCGCGGTACCGACGTCATTGAGAGTCACGGAGATACTCGATCCCGGAACCTCGAGTGTTGCTACGTCCCCACCGTTGTAGGAGTTCTGCTCGCCGCCCATCGATACGGAGCCGACCTTGCCTGACACAACGACGTCGGTGAGTGTGCCCTGAACGGTGACCGATTCGGCGTTCTCGACGGTGATGAAGACGCTCGAGGCTGACACGGTGATTGCACCGCAGTCGCCGGACAGCACGGCCTGCGTCTCGTCCTGGTCGATCGTGACGTCTTTGCCCGTGCAATCGCCGTTGCTGAAGCCGCCGCCGGAAACCGGATTGTCGGTCTTCGTCTCAGTGTCCGTCTCCGTCTGCGGCGCGCTCGGCGAGGCGGAGGTGGGTGCGTCGTCCCGCACTTGGAAGGAGCACGCGGACAGCCCCACGAGCACGAAAGGAATAAGGCCGAGGGAGATGAGCGACTTCTTCATGTCTTTCACACTACGGCCCACTCGTCGCGGGGGTGTCGCGAGTCTGTCGCAGTCTTGAGACACGTCACGACTACTCCGTGAGAAGAGACTCGAGCTCGGTGGCGTTGGTTACGGGCAAACGACAGACGAAGCCCTCGCAGACGTAAGCGGTCGCACTCTCCCCAACCGTCACCCGGCCCTCGAACAGCTCGAACCCCAGCTCGGTGAAGCGAACCGCTTGGTCGCTCGTCAAAACCGCCGAGACCCCGCCCGCTCGACTCCATCCGCGAGCGATCGACACCACATCGCTCCGACTAGCGTCGTCGACGACAACGAGCTGTCGCACCGGAGCCGCGAGGCCGAGCATGACTTCGAGCGCGGATCCCAGCGAGACGGGGCGAGTGGATGCCGACCCCGCGACGCGCTCCATCGCGCGAGTTGCGGTATCCCGATACGGAGAATGAGCGGTGAGCAGATACAGAAGGTCTGCCGCAGATGCCATCGCGGCGAGACCGGAGGGATGCGCGCCGTCGGTCTCATCGGAGGGAACGACAAGTCCCTGAGCGGCAAGAATCGGGTCGCCACCGCCCGGCACACCGAACGGATCGCTCGCAGCCAGCGACGCGTCCACGAGTGATCGTGCGACGACGGCGTAATCGGCGTCTCCCGTCGCGATCGCGAGGCGAAGAAGCCCGGATGCGAGCATCCCGTGATCCTCGAGGGTCGCCGGGGCGTCGGTTATCACCCCGGCTACCGAGGCTCTCACGAGGGTCGAGCCGACGTGACGCTCGATCAAGAAATCGGCTGCCCGACGCGCGGCGGCGATCCACTCAGGGCGGTCGAGCACGGTGCCAGCGATGGACAACGCCTCGATCGCGAGCCCGTTCCAGCCCGTGAGCACCTTCTCGTCGAGCGGAGGTGGGTCGAGGCGCGCGCGGCTGTCGGCATCGAGAGTGAAATAGAACCCCTCGACTCGACGTCCGTCGACGGTCGACTCGCTGTCTTGTGCGGACGCGAAGCCGCCGTCCGGGAGCTGCAGGGTGCCGATCAGGAACGACGCGACACCCTCGGCGACCGTGGCGTGGCCGGCGAGCGCATAAGCGCGGAGCAGCTGGGCGTTGTCGTAGAGCATCCGCTCGTAGTGCGGCTCGGTCCAGTCGCGCTGGGTCGAATAGCGGAAGAATCCGCCGTCAACGGGGTCACGCAGAGCAGAGCCGGCCATGGTGTCGAGCAGGCGCCCGCCGAGCGGCGCACCGGCCGCGACCAAGAAGTTCGCTACAGGGGCGACAGGAAACTTAGGAGCATCGCCGAGGCCTCCGAACTCGCGATCTTCGAGTTCCTCGAGGTCGGCGATGAGCGGCGCGAAGTCCGTGATGACCTCCGACGGGGTCGCGCTCACCTGCCCCAGCGCGGTTGCGATGGCCGCGCCGTTCGACTCGACTTCGTCCCGGCGCTCGCGCCAAGCATCTAGAACCGCGTCGAGCACCTGAAGGAACGCGGGATGCCCGCCGACCGGCTGCGGCGGCCAGTACGTGCCCGCGAAGAAGGCTCGCCCCTGAGGCGTGACGAAGACGTTGAGCGGCCACCCGAGGTTGGGCGTGAACGCACCGGCGGCGGCCATGTAGGTCGAGTCGACCTCGGCGTGCTCCTCGCGGTCGACCTTGATCGCGACGAAGTTCTCGTTGAGGAAAGCGGCGGTACGCGGGTCGCTGAAACTCTCGCGCGCCATCACGTGACACCAGTGGCAGGTCGAGTATCCGATCGAGACGAGCACGGGCACATCCCGACGCTGAGCCTCCGCAAACGCCTCCGCGGACCACGGCCACCAGTCGACGGGATTCGACGCGTGCGATTTCAAGTACGGACTCGCGGCATCCACCAAGCGATTGGGCATAGTCTCAAGAGTATGTCGACGCTGACCTTCACCTACATCGGTGGACCAACCGCCGTTATCGAGTACGCAGGACTTCGGTTCATCACGGATCCGACGTTTGATGCGCCCCAGGCCTATGACGATGGCGACGGCGAGCCGCTCGTGAAGACCTCGGGTCCCGCCATCGCCCGCGAGAATCTCGGGCCCATCGACGTTGTGCTGCTGAGCCATCACGCGCACAAGGACAACCTCGATTACGAGGGGCTTGAACTCATCGCCACGGGCATCCCGACCCTGTCAACGCCCGAGGCCGCGACGGACCTCTGGGGCGGCTCCGTCATTGGGCTCGACTCGTGGGAGACCCACGAGATTGGTGCCGTAACAATTACCGCCGTACCCGCGCTGCACGGACCGGCGGGCATCGAGCGCATCATCGGCGAGGTCACGGGTTTTGTACTCGAATCCTCCGGAGAACCCACCGTCTACGTGAGCGGAGACAACGCCTCGCTGCCCCTCGTCGAGCAGATTGCCGACCGGTTCCCCGAGATCGACATCGCCGTGCTCTTTGCCGGGGCCGCACGCGTGTCTCGCATCGATGCCGACCTCACGCTGTCGTCGGAGAATGCCGCTGCGGCCGCGGACCTGCTGGGGGCAAGCACCGTGCTTGGTGTCCACACCGAGGATTGGAAGCACTTCTCCCACTCACGCGCCCAGCTCGAGGCCGCCTTTGAGGCCAGTGGCCTACTCATGGACACCCCGCGCGGCGAGACCGTGGTCGTTAGGTCGTAACCCCTCAGGAGGGGATGCGCTCACTGAGCCCAGCATCCGATCACTGAGCTTGTCGAAGTGCACTTCGACAAGCTCAGTGACCGTGGCTGCGCGTCAGCGCTGAATCTCTAGAAGGTCGCCTCGTCCGGGTTTGAGCCGACGCGCAAGCCCTCCTCGAGACCGTCGATGGCCGCGATCTCGGCATCCGTCAGCTCGAAACCGAAGACGTCGAAGTTCTCGGCCATACGCTCGCGCGAGTTCGACTTGGGGAACACGATGATTCCCTTCTGCAGGTGCCAACGGATGACGACCTGCGCGGGGGTCGCGCCGTGCGCGGCCGCCGCATCCGCCACCGCGGGCTTGCCGAAGAGGTCGTACTTGCCCTGCCCGAGGGGACCCCAGGCCTCCGTCGCGATGCCCTTGCTCGCGAGGTACTCGCGCAGGGGCGCCTGAGCGAAGGCCGGGTGCAGCTCGATCTGGTCGACGGCGGGAACAACCGTGCTGTCGGCGAGCAACTTGTCGAGGTGCGGGGCGTGGAAGTTGGAGACACCGATCGACGTCGCCTTGCCCTGGGCCTGAATCTGCTCAAGCGCGTGCCAGGTCTCGGTGTACTTATCGAGATCCGGACGCGGCCAGTGGATGAGGTACAGGTTCACGTGCTCGAGACCGAGCTTCTCGAGGCTCAGGTCCATCGCGTCGAACGCCGACTGCGTGCCCTGGTCGCTGTTCCACAACTTTGTGGTGATGTAGAGCTCGTCGCGCGGGATACCGGAGGCGGCGATCGCGCGCCCCACCCCTACCTCGTTGCCGTAGACAGCTGCGGTGTCGATGTGTCGGTAGCCGACTTCGAGAGCGTCGGAAACGATGCGCTCTGTCTCGTCTGGGTCTACCTTGAACACTCCGAAGCCGAGCTGCGGAATAGTCGTGCCGTCGTTGAGGGCAAATTCAGGAACAGTCATGCGTTAAACCCTACGCCCGCCGTCCGTTCACACGATGGGGGTTGACGGTGGACGGGTTCACTTGCTGTCGATCCACCCTCGCGGATGCCGACAGCAAGTGAACCCCTCGCCCCGTTACAGGTGACGCTCGTCCACTCCCACGTACTGGCTCAGCGGACGGATGAGCGCATTCGCCTCAAGCTGCTCCATGATGTGCGCCGTCCATCCCGTGATGCGCGCCGCAACAAAGAGCGGCGTGAACATGTCCGTGTCGTAGCCGATGAGGTTGTAGGCGGGTCCGCTGGGGTAGTCCAGGTTAGGCAGGATGTTCTTGCGCTCCGTCATCGCCGTCTCGAGCGCGTCATAGAGCTCGCCCATCTCTGGGCGGTCGTAGTGCTCGATGAGAGTGTCGAGGGATGCCTTCATGGTCGGCACACGCGAGTCGCCGCTCTTGTACACGCGGTGACCGAATCCCATGATCTTGCGCTTCTCGGCGAGCGCCGCATCCAGCCACTCTTCTGCCTTATCGGCCGTACCGATCTCGTCGAAGATGTGCATGACGGCCTCGTTGGCCCCGCCGTGCAGCGCGCCCTTGAGCGCACCGATGCCGCCGACGACTGCCGAGTAGAGGTCGGACAGCGTCGAGGTGATCACACGAGCGGTGAACGTGGACGCGTTGAAAGAGTGCTCCGCGTACAGGATCATCGACACGTCGAAGGCCTTCACGACCACGTCGTCCGGCACCTCGCCAAACGTCATGTTGAGGAAGTTGGCGGAGTAACCGAGGTCTTCGCGGGGCTCGACGAGATCCTGCCCGCGGCGGCGACGCTGGTCGTACGACACGATGGCGGGAAGCTGACCGAAGAGGCGCAAGGACTTCTCGAGGTTGGATGTGCGGCTCGAGTCGGCGACGTCGGGATCGAGGGCGCCCATCACGCTGACCGCGGTGCGCACAACGTCCATGGGATGCGCGCTGAGCGGCAGGTCGTCGATGACGCGTTTGACGACGGGCGAGAGCTGACGAAGCGACCGCTCGAGGCTCTCGAACTCGGCGAGCTGCTTCGGAGTGGGAAGTTCGCCGTGCCAGAGAAGGTAGGCGACCTGCTCGAACGTGCAGTTGGCCGCGAGCTCCTGCACGGGATAGCCGCGGTAGAGCAACGAGTTGGTTTCGGGGTTCACCTTCGAGATTGCGGTGGTGTCGACGACGACACCGGCAAGGCCCTTGCGGATCTCTGGTTCGGTCATGATGCTCCTTTGCGAGTCATTCGTTCACGCGGGTCCAGCTTGTCGAGCCAAGCGATCTTGCCGAGCATTTCGACAGGCTCAATTGGTTTCGACAGGCTCAACCCACGAGGGTGGTTCTACAGGGTGAAGTTGAACACCGAAGTGTCGAAGGTGTTGTACGACTCGTAGTCGAGCAGTTCATACAGTCTCGCGCGAGTTTGCATCCCCGCAACCTCGGAGTTCAGCGAACCTTCGCGCTGGATGGTGTCGAGACCACGCTCGGCCGCCCCCATCGCAATGCGCAGCAGGCTCACCGGGAAGATCACGATGTTCACCCCGACGTCGGCAAGCTGCTGTGTCGTGAAGAGCTCGCTCTTGCCGAACTCGGTCATGTTCGCAAGGATCGGCACATCCACCGCGGCCCGAACGGCCTCGAACTCGCTCAGGTCCTTCATAGCCTCCGGGAAGATCGCGTCCGCTCCAGCATCCACGAGCGCTTTCGCGCGATCGATGGATGCCGCGAGCCCATCGATCGCGCGGATGTCGGTGCGCGCCATGATGAGCAGGTTCGAGTCGCGGCGAGCGTCGACCGCGGCGCGGATGCGCTTGGTCGCGGTGTCACCGTCGACAACGGCCTTGCCGTCGAGGTGACCGCAACGCTTGGGGTTGACCTGGTCTTCGATGTGCAGACCCGCGACTCCAGCATCCTCGAGGGACTGCACGGTTCGCGCGACGTTCATGGGTTCACCGAAACCGGTGTCGGCGTCGATGAGGGTCGGGAGGTTGGTCATGCGGCTGATCTGCTGGCCGCGGCCCGCGACCTCGGTGAGCGTCGTCAGTCCGATGTCGGGAAGACCGAGGTCAGCGGCGATCACGGCACCCGATATGTAGACGCCCTCGAAGTTCTTGTCTTCGATGAGCTTTGCCGAGAGCGGGTTGAACGCGCCGGGAAAGCGCAGCAGCTCGCCCGAGGCCAGACGTTCGCGAAGTGCGACGCGCTTCTCGGCGGGGGTGACGGTGTTGTACAGCATTAGAAGATCCCCTTCGCCGTCACTGCGGGGAAGTTTCCGCGCACGGTGAGTTCGTTAAGTTCGCTTGCGCCCAGCTGAGGCAAGCGCTGTGCGACGTCGAGGAAGCGATCGATCTCCTCGGATGCGAGCACTCCGTCGGCAAGCTGACGGAACTTCGCCACGTACTGGTCACGCGCGAAGGGCCGGGCACCGAGCGGATGCGCGTCCGCTACCGCGATCTCGTCAACGATGCGCGATCCATCGGCGAGCTCGATCTCGACGCGACCGCCGAAGGCCTTCTCACTGATGTCGTTGGAGTGGTAGCGGCGCGTCCACTCGGCATCCTCGATCGTCGTGACCTTGTTCCAGAGAGCGACCGTGTCCGGGCGGCCCGCGCGCTCGGGCGAGTACGAGTCGACGTGGTGCCATGCGCCATCCTGCAGCGCGACCGTGAAGATGTACGGGATCGAGTGGTCGAGGGTCTCACGGCTCGCGGTGGGGTCGTACTTCTGCGGGTCGTTTGCCCCGGAACCAATCACGTAGTGCGTGTGGTGGCTCGTGTGCAGCACAATGCGCTCGATGGATGCCACCCCGTCCGCCTGCCGAAGAGCGGGGTATTCCGAACCAAGCTTGCGGGCGAGGTCGATCCACGCCTGCGCCTGGTACTCGGCCGAGTGCTCCTTGGTGTAGCTGTCGAGAATCGCAAGGCGTGCTTCGCCCGCGGTGGGCAGCGGAACCTCGTAACGACCCTCTGGACCGTCGAGCAGCCAGGCGATGACGCCGTCCTCTCCCTCGTAGATCGGCGTCGGGCTTGTCTGGCCGCGCATCGCGCGGTCGACGGCTTCGACAGCCATCTTGCCCGCGAAGGCGGGAGCGTGCGCCTTCCAGGTGGAGATCTCGCCCTTGCGCGACTGGCGGGTCGCGGTTGTCGTGTGAAGCGCCTGACCGACCGACTGGAAGATCGTCTCGGTGGGGAGGCCCAGCAGCGTTCCGATTCCCGCCACGGCCGAGGGGCCGAGGTGAGCGACGTGGTCAATCTTGTGCTTGTGCAGGCTGATGGCCTTGACGAGGTCGATCTGAATCTCGTATCCCGTGACGATGCCGCGAAGAAGCTCGGCGCCGCTCTTCTGCAGGTGCTGAGCGACGGCGGTGATCGCGGGAATGTTGTCGCCTGGGTGCGAGTACTCGGCGGCGAGGAAGGTGTCGTGGTAGTCGAGTTCGCGCACAGCGACCCCGTTCGCCCAGGCAGCCCACTCGGGGCTCGTCAGCTGGTCGCTCCCGAACACGGTCGCGCCGGATCCGCCGCGTGACACGAGGTGCGCCTCGGCCTGCGCGCGAGCGGCCACGACGGGCTCGCGGGTGAGGGATGCCACGGCGACAGACGCGTTATCGATGACGCGGTTGATCACCATGTCGGTGACCTCGGGTGTGGGCTCGAGCTGCTCCGAGGCGACCTCGGCGATCTTCCAGGCGAGCTGTTCCTCGCGCGGAAGGTTCTCGTCGCTGCGGTAAGTGCGGACGGGGTGGAGCTTCATGCTGACTTCTTTCGATCGTCGTTACGGTAAGTGTTGAGTCGTTCGGCCGTGGCGAGAATGCTCGTCAGGCTCTGGTGAAGGTGCACGTGGGTGGCAGATGCCGCAAGTTCCCCATCGCCCGCGGCAACGGCCTCGACGATGACGAGGTGTTCGCGAGCCGAGGCCTCGAGGCGCTCAGGGTTGTCCGCCGAGATGCGACGCAAGCGCACGAGGTGTGGACGCAGGATGCGCAGCGAGTTCACGAGGTAGGGGTTTGCTGCAGCGGCATCCATCGCACTATCGAACCGGGCGACGAGCTCGTAGTACTCCGCGCTGTCGGTGCCGTGTAGGAGCGCACCGGCATCTCGAAACTCGGCGGCAAGGGCGTCGAAGACGTCCGGGTCACGACCGGCCGCGGCACCGCGAGCGAGAGCTTGCTCTAGGGCTTGGCGCAGTTCGAACAACTGGGCGATGTCGTGAACGGAGACCGAGGTGACGACGAGTCCGCGTCCGCCCTGGGCCGCGACCAGTCCGTCCGCGACGAGTCGCGCGAGTGCTTCCCTCAGCGGGGTACGAGAGACTCCCAGGCGCTCGGACTGCTCGACCTCGCCGAGCACGGTGCCGGGCTCGAGACGCCACTCGATGATGTCTTCGCGGAGGGTCTGGTACGCGCGTTCGCTAGCTCGCACAGCATCCCTCCTTGAGCCTTGTGTATACACAGACTAACCCAGGCGGCCATTTGTTGCTTGGATTTTAGTTTTGTGTATGCAGTCGGACGCCTCGACAGGCTCAGCGCACGGGAACCGTCAGCTTGTCGAGCGGGGTTCCCGCGAGGGGATCCTTTCGGCTCGCGCGCGCCCAGTGGCTCGCCCGGTTCGATGACAGAGCGAGCAGCACGAGGATGTCGATCGCGAGTCCTACGAGGTTGGTCTGCTGCGAGAGCTGCGAACCACCGCTAGCGAAGTCGACTCCATAGGTCAGGATGCTGACGGTCGACACGAACATCACGATGACTCTTGCCACATTGCTGCCCATCACCACGAACACCCCGAAGACGAGTTCGATGACCGCGAAGACAGCAAGAGTGCCAATAGCAAAGGCGAGACCCTCGCTTTCCGAGATTCCCGACTCCTCGAACTCAACAAAAAACTCGCCCGAGCTGATCGCCACAAGACCAAACACCAGAAGAAGGGCGGCCCGCGCGGCAATGAGAACGGCCGCGACCATGACAGGCGCCGGGCGGCGGCGGTGAGAGGCCTCAAGGGCAATGACCGCATCCTGCCTGCCGGTTACTGCCGTGACGTCCAGGATCGGAAGGTCACCGTCGGTCTGGATCGTGTCGCCGCCACCGTTGCGCGAGTGGTAACCGGTCGAGAAGTCCTTGATGACGGTGACGGTCGCCGCAGGCTCGGCTCTCGTCACCGTCTCAACGATGTGATCGCGCTCGGTGTCGGTGTTCTCATCGATCTTGTGCGTGATCTGCAGAGTAAAGAGGGAGAACCCGACCGCGCGGTCAAACGTGCCGGCGGCGAGCCACCCGACAGGAATTCCACCGGGCAGGAGCCAGCCATCCGGAGCCCGCCAGAAGCGCACGTGGTGGCGCTTCGCGGGATTGCCGTCGACCTCCTGCTGGTAGGCGAAGTCCTGCTGACGGCCGAAGAGAAGGAGAGGACTGACCGGCGCACGGTGGTAGCTGCGTCGCAGCACGGTGGATTTGATAATGCCGAGCGCGCTCCTGAACGACAGGTCGTCCGCGCGAATCCAGCCTCCGGCCAGCAGTGCGGCGTGAACCTGGGACTCGTCACCACGCACGGCAAGATTCACGGGGTCACCGAGAAGGCCGTCGCTCGTGCGGGTGCGACCAATGAAGTAGTCGGGCACATACAGATAAGTCAGGATGCGGTGCAGGCGTGGCAGCGCGAGGTACGCCAGGATCGCCCAAAACGGAACGTAAAACCAGATCTGCGCTAGTCCGAACCTGAACCCTTCGGCGAGCACGAGCCAGGCGAGCCAGATGGTTGCGGCACCCGCGAAAACAAAGAAGACGCTGTCAATGCGATTGCTGATCGACATGCGCACGCGTCCCATGGGCTAAATCTATCCGCGAGGCGCCACTTGTTGCAGGGTTACGCCACTCGGAACCGCAACACGTGGCGCTTCGCGAGCGGGGGTTAGTGCTCGAAGTCGGCCAGCCACTTCGTGAGGAGTTGTTGCAGGGTGCGCTGCTCATCGGGGGCAAGGGATGCGAGCAGGCGACGCTCGTTTGCCATGTGCTGCTCGAAAGCGCGATCGATGAGCTGTCGGCCGCTCTCGGTGAGTGCGACGACCCGCCCACGGCCGTCGGTGTCCGAAACGCGGCGGGCGACCAATCCCGCTGCCTCGAGCCGGTCGATGCGCTTGGACATGGCCCCCGTCGTCACCATGGTGTGCTCGGCGAGCCCTCCGGGGGCAAGCTCAAATGGAGCGCCAGATCTGCGCAGGGTTGCGAGCACATCGAAGTCCCCCTCCCCCAAACCGTGCTCCCTATAGACGACGAGCAACTCATCAGTGAGGTGAGCCGCCAGCCGGTGGAGGCGTCCGATAACGGCCGAGGGCGAAACGTCGAGGTCGGGTCGCTCGCGAGCCCAGGCCTCCTGTATGCGATCAACGGCGTCCATCCCTCGACTATATCTTCCACGGAAGCTATAGTGTCTTCCGTGGAAGATAAATGGAAGTGGATGGCGATCACGGCGATTGCGCCCGTCACATGGGGCGCAACCTATTTCGTCACGAGCGAGTTTCTGCCCGCCGACTATCCGCTCTGGGGCGGCGTGATCCGAGCGCTGCCCGCCGGCATCCTGTTGCTCGCGATCACCCGCCGCCGCCCGCGCGGCTCGTGGTGGTGGAAGTCGGCCGTGCTCGGCGCACTCAACGTCGGCGCTTTCTTCGTGCTTGTCTATCTCGCAGCCCAGCTGCTGCCCTCGAGCATCGCGTCGACGCTCATGGCGACGTCCGCGGCAGTCATGATGCTTCTCGCGTGGCCCATCCTTGGGGATCGACCCCGACTGCTCTCGCTCGCGGGAGCACTCATCGGCTTCACGGGTGTCGCGGTCATGCTCGCGAACGGGGATGCCGCAGCTAACGGGTGGGGAATCGTCGCGTCGCTCGCGGCCATGACGATGTCATCGATCGGCTACGTGCTGGCCAAGCGCTGGAGCACAACGATCCCGATTCTTGCGACGACGTCATGGCAGCTCATCGCGGGCGGACTCATCGTTGCTCCTGTCGCCATGATTGTCGAGGGACCGCCACCCACGCTCGATCCTCCCGCCATCGCCGCGTTCGCCTTCGTGTCGTTCGTCGCAACAGCCCTCGCGTTCGTGGCCTGGTTCACGGGGCTGCGCCACCTCCCGGCAGGTTCGGTAGGACTCATCGGCTTGCTCAACCCCGTGACGGGAGTGCTCCTAGGAGTACTCCTCGCGGGCGAACCCTTCGGCATCCTGCAACTAGTGGGTGTAGCCCTAGTGCTCACAGGAGTAACCCTGGGCCACCAAGCGAGCAAACACACCGCGAGGTAGCCAGTTGTGTGGATGCTTGGCCGACAACATCCACACAACTGGCTACCTCGCGGAAGAATCGCTAGCGGTAGCGGCGGCCCTCGTCTCGGCGGAAGAGGACGAGCGCCAGCACTAGCAGCACGACCGTCCACGCGATGAGGCCCAGCCAAGTCAGCAGGCTCAGGTCGCCGCCCTGTACGGCCCAGATCACGAAGTCGCGGGCCTGACGCGAGGGCAGGAACTCAGAGACCGAGTTAAGCCAATCGGGGAACAGCTGCGGCGGCAGGAAGAGCCCCCCACCAAACGCCAATCCGAAGAACAGCACCTGAATCACCGCGATCGCCGCCTTCATCGGCATCGCGTAACCAATGCAGATTCCGATGAGCATGAACGGAAGCGAGGCCGCAGCCACGGCAACGAGGCCGATGAGAATCTGTAGCGGGCTCGCCTCCGCCGAGGTGAAGAACGCACCGATGATCACCAGAGGGATGAGTCCGACGATCGCGATCAGGCCTGTCGAGAAGATGTGAGCGAGCACCCGAGCGATCCCGGGAACGGGGAGCGTACGTAGGTACGGATCCCAGGGCTTCTCACGGCTCTCGGCAATCGTTAGCCCAAAGCTAAACAGGCTGCCGACCATCACGGAGAACACGCTCATGGAGATCACTGCCTGCGTCGCGTACACCGGGTCGCCTGCGACCGACTGCTGTGGCACGACAAAGAACAACAGGGCGAGAGCGGGGAAGACGATGGTGCCTATGAGGGCGATGGGGATGCGAGCCGTCTCGATAATCGAGTACTTCGCGTGCAACACGGTGAGGGATGCGACGGACATGATCAGACCTCCAGCTAGGCCGTCGGCGACGGCGTATCGGTAAGGGACAAAAACGCCTCTTCGAGGCTGGCGCCGCGCACGGTGAGGTCGGAGAACTCAATCCCGGATCTCACGAGGGCCACGACGAATGCGTCCGAGTCGGCAACGAGCAGAGTGTTCCCCTCCGCCCGCAGCACTCCGGGGAGATCAGCGACCTTCTCGAACTGCGGCGAGCTCAGCGTCGCGAGCTTGCCTCCAACCTGGGACAGGATGCCGCCAAGCGAGTCATCCGCAATGACTGCGCCGTGCGCCATGACGACGACCCGTTCGGCGAGGGCCTCGATCTCCTCGAGATAGTGGCTCGTCAGCACGACCGTTGCACCTCGATCGTGCTGGGCGCGGATCGCTTGCCAGAGAGTGTGGCGCGCGTCGACATCCAGCCCCGTCGTCGGCTCGTCAAGCAGAACGAGACTGGGGTTTCCCGCGAACGCCAGAGCGACGCTCACTCGACGCTTCTGGCCACCAGAAAGCGAACCGACCTGGCGACGCAAGAGATCGGTCAGCCCGAACTCCTCCGCGAGTTCGGCAGCGGGCCTGCGATCGGGAAAGTGCGCGCCGACGAAGTTGATGACCTCCCCCACTTTGAGCGAGTCGGGCAACGCAGTCTCCTGCGGAGTGCTGCCCAGACGGACTCGGTTTCGAGCCTCGGCCGGGTCGCCACCGAACAGCGTGACGGTGCCCGAACTTGCCTTGCGAAGTCCCTGAAGCAGGGAGATGATCGTGGTCTTTCCTGCCCCGTTCGGGCCAAGCAGACCGAGGATCGTGCCCGGCTCGATGGTGAGGCTGACGTCATCCACGGCCGTAACAGAGCCGAATCGGCGAGTGACGTGATCGAGCGTTGCGAGAGTAGTCATGATGCTCCTCCTAGTAGTTCTCGTAGTTGGTCCATGTAGTCCTCGAACGCTCGCCTGCCCTGCTTGGTGAGGGCGAGGTAGGTGACCGGGGTGCGGCCCTTGAAGGCCTTTTCTTGGCTTACGTAGTTGGCTTCTTCGAGCTTGCGCAAGTGAGTCGACAGGTTGCCCGCCGTCATATCGAGCAGTTCCTGCACTCGGGGGAACGACATGCTCGAGTCCGCGTCGAGGGTGGCGAGCGTCGACATGATGCGCAGCCGAGCCTGGGCGTGGATGACGGGGTCGAGGTCAGCCACGGGTCGCTCGCTTCGACCGGGCGCCGAGCACGCCGATGATGACAGCAGCGACCCCCATGCCACCGCCCGCAAGGATCGACATAGCGAGCAGGTTCATGGGGTACCCGAGAAGAGATGCTCCGCAAGCGATAACGAGCATGCCAATTCCAATGATGAGCTGACTCTTCTCCTGCCAGATCGCGGCGCCCACGATGTAGAGCACACCGACGACGAAGCCATACATAGCCGGGTAGTAGACCCAGGCCGCTTCGGGCGGGAGCCCCGCTTTCAAGAGAGCCGTTCCGATGACAAACACGCCAATCATGGAGAGGGGCCAGGACAGCCCGTAGACGGTGCCCGAGAAGGCGGCCGAGCCGCGCACGCCGGCGTTCATCTTCATTCCGGCGATCGTGCTGATGACGATTCCCGCGACCGTCAACACGGCGAACGCAACATTCGCGAAGAGCGCGGGTATGGGAATCGGGGATCCTGGCGCCGCGGCCCACACGATCAAAAACCCGACCCCCCAGGCGACGGCCCAGCTCGCGAGGATCAGAGAGATCGGACCGCTCTCATCAAGGGCGACCCGCTTGGTCTGAGCTTGCGATAGCGCGAGAGCAGCAGCCGGATCGAGCATGTCACCCTCGGCATCCTCTGGTGTGGTGGTCTGAACATTCATTGCTGGACTCCCTGGCTGACTCTTCTGCATTCCATCTCGTGGACGTTTCCTGCCAACTACTTTGCACTACAAACCTGTTTGCGTCAATGCATTCCGCGAGGTCGCCACTTCTGCTCATGTTTTTCGCTGAACATCAGCAGAAGTGGCGACTTCGGGGAAATATGGATGCGGCAACTTGGCTCGCTCAGACGGTTTAAGCTGAAAGGCTCATGTCAGACATCGAGATCCCGCAGATCACCTACCCCGACGCACTGCCCGTCAGCCAGCGCCGGGATGACATCATGCGCGCCATCAGCGACAACCAGGTCGTGATCATCGCGGGCGCCACCGGATCGGGCAAGACGACCCAGATTCCCAAGATGCTGCTCGAGCTGGGCAAGACATCGATAGGCCACACGCAGCCCCGCCGAATCGCCGCTCGCACGATCGCCGAGCGCATTGCCGAAGAGTTAGGCCAGGAGGTCGGCCAACTCGTCGGCTACCAGGTGCGCTTCACCGATCGTGTCGGTGCCGGCACGCGCATCAAGCTCATGACCGACGGCATCCTGCTCAACGAGATTCACCGCGACCGCGACCTCAAGAAGTACGACGCGATAATCATCGACGAGGCCCACGAGCGCAGCCTTACCGTTGACTTCTTGCTCGGCTATCTCAAGCAGCTACTCCCCCGCCGACCCGACCTCAAGGTCATCATCACGAGCGCGACGATCGATCCCGAGAGCTTTTCGCGGCACTTCAACGGAGCGCCGATCATCGAGGTGTCCGGTCGAACGTTCCCCGTGGAGATTCGGTATCGGCCGCTCGTTGCGGAGACGAGCGAGGACGCAGACCCTTCGACAAGCTCAGGGACCGAATCGGCGGATAACCGGGACTACCTCCAGGGCATCAACGACGCCATCGACGAGCTCGGCCGAGAGGGCGACGGCGACATTCTCGTGTTCCTCTCCGGCGAAAACGAGATTCGGGATGCCGAAGACTCGATTCGCGGACGGATTTCGACCGGTGGCAGACCCGGCTCCCTCAGCGCGGGCACCGAGGTGCTCCCGCTCTATGGCCGCCTGAGTGCCGCCGACCAGCACAAGGTTTTCGAGAACAGGCGCACGCCCGGCATCCGTCGCCGCATCGTGCTCGCCACCAACGTGGCAGAAACGAGCCTCACGGTGCCCGGCATCCGCTATGTCATCGACGCCGGAACCGCACGCATCAGCCGATACAGCGTGCGCTCGAAGATCCAGCGTCTGCCGATCGAGGCGATTAGCCAGGCGAGCGCCAACCAGCGCTCGGGACGAAGCGGCCGCACGAGCGACGGCATCGCGATCCGCCTCTACTCCGAGCAGGACTTCACGTCGCGGCCAGAGTTCACCGAACCCGAGATTCTGCGCACGAACCTCGCCGCCGTCATCCTGCAGATGATCTCGCTGGGGCTCGGCGACATCCAGAACTTCCCGTTCCTGCAGCCGCCGGACTCCCGCGGCATCAAAGACGGCCTCGACCTGCTTCGCGAGCTCGGTGCCGTCACGGTCGAGACGGGCGCCGCTACTCCGAAGATCACGCGAATCGGCAAGCAGCTCTCGCAGCTGCCCATCGACCCTCGCCTCGCGCGCATGGTCATCGAGTCGAAGCAGCACGGTGTGACGCGCGAGGTCATGGCCATCGTCGCGGGGCTGAGCATCCAGGACCCGCGAGAGCGTCCGCTGGAGAAACGCACGCAGGCCGACCAGCAGCACGCGCGCTTCGTCGACCCCACAAGCGACTTCTTGACTCTTCTCGGCCTCTGGAACTACCTCGAGGAGAAGCAGAAGGAGCTCTCGGGCAACGCGTTCCGGCGCCTCATCAAGAGCGAGTACCTCAACTACCTGAGGGTGCGTGAGTGGCAGGATGTGTACCGCCAGCTCAGCAGGATGGCTAAGCCTCTCGGCCTGCACATTGGTGATGCGAGCACCAACCCCGACGGAATCCACCGGGCGCTGCTCGCGGGTCTGCTGAGCCAGATAGGACTGAAGGACACCGCCAAGAAGGACTACGTCGGCTCGCGCCAGACGCGCTTCGTGATCTTCCCGGGGTCCGCTCTCGCCAAAAAGCAGCCGAACGCGATCATGAGTGCCGAACTCGTCGAAACGAGTCGCTTGTTCGCACGAACGAACGGCGCGATCGACCCGGCGTGGGCCGAGCCCATCGCGGGTGACCTCGTCAAGCGCAGCTACTCCGAACCACACTGGGAAAAGAAGCAGGGCAGTGCCGTCGCCTGGGAACGCGTGACGCTCTACGGTGTACCGATCATCGCGAGGCGCCGAGTTCAGTTCTCCCGCATCGATCCGCAATACGCCCGCGAACTGTTCATCAGGCACGCCCTCGTCGAGGGCGAGTGGGACATCGACCGCCTCGACAAGCGCGTGAGCGCATTCGACCGAGCCAACCGGGCACTGCGCCAGCGTCTCTCGGAGGTCGAAGAGCGCACCCGCCGGCGCGACATCCTGTTCGATGACGAGGCCATCTTCGACTTTTATCAGCGCCGGATCCCCGCGACGGTCGCATCCACTCGCGACTTCGAGACGTGGTGGCGCAAGGCGCGCCAAGAGACGCCCGACCTGCTGACGATGACAGCAGAGAACCTCGTCGATGAGACGCCCGAAGCGACCCTCGTCGAGGCCGATTATCCACAGAAGTGGCAGCAGGGCGACCAGAGCCTCAAGCTCACGTACCGGTTCGAGCCCGGCTCAGAAGACGACGGCGTAACGGTCGCGGTTCCGCTCCCCTTGCTCGCTGGTCTGCGAGCGGACGGTTTCGACTGGCAGGTGCCGGGTCTGCGTGAGGAGCTCGCGACCGCCCTCATCAAGTCGCTGCCCAAGCAGATCCGCAAGAACGTTGTTCCGGCTGCCGACTGGGCCAGGCGTCTTCTCGCCGAAGCTCCGGAGCAGCCGAGCGGTTCGATCACCGAGTATCTCGCCGCCGAGATCGCCCGCCAGACCTACACGCCAGTGACTCCGGCGGACTTCGACCTCAGCCGCATCCCCGACCACCTTCGCGTGACCTTCGCCGTGATCGACGAGCGCGGCAAGAAGATCGGCTCGGGCAAGACGCTCAGCGCGCTGCAGGCGAGCCTCAAGCCCGCGGCCCGAGAGAGCGTCGCGCGAGTGGTGCAGAAGCCGACGGTGGATGCTCCGCGCGACATCCTCGAACGCGCCGGCATCACCACGTGGGACTTCGACGCCCTCGACCGAACCCGCGACATGAAGCACGGCGGCAACACCATCCGCGCGTATCCGGCCCTCGTCGACGAGGGCACGACCGTCGCCATCAGGCTCATGAGCACGCCGGAGGACCAGACCTCGGCCCATCGACTCGGCGTGCGCAGGATGCTGCTGCTCGGCATCCCCTCCCCCATCGGCTACGTGCAGGAACACCTGACGACGCAGGAGAAGTTGACGCTCGCGCAGAGTCCGTACCGCTCCGTTGCTGCGCTATTCGAGGACTGCCTCATTGCGTGCGTGGATGCCGTGCTCGGCGAGCGCTCCGTGTTCACGCGAGAAGAGTTCGAGGCGGTGCGAGCCGAGGTATCGGCGTCGATCATGGACTCCCTATTCACGACCGTCGCGCTCGTGACCAAGATCATCGCGGCGTCCCGTGAAGCAGACAAGTCGATCAAGGGCGCGACGAGCATCGCGCTCATCGCCCCGCTCGGGGATGCGAGAAGCCAGCTCGACGCGCTCGTGTACCCGGGTTTTGTCGCGGCATCCGGTCTCGAGCATCTGCGGAGAATTCCCGTTTACCTGACCGCGCTCATCCACCGCGTGAGCAAACTGCCCGAGAACCCCGGCCGCGACCGTGCCTGGATGAACGACGTGCAGCTCGCGACCGAACGCTACATTCGCGCTGGCGGATCGCTGCCCCTCAAGCCCGACACCGACCCGCGTCTCGCCAAGGTGCGCTGGATGATCGAGGAGCTCCGTGTCTCCCTGTTCGCTCAGCATCTCGCCACCACGGGGCCGGTCAGCCTGCAGCGCATCACGAAGGCGCTCGAGGTTTAGCTCAGCCGCTTGCCCACTCCGCAGACATCCGCGACCTCATAGTCGGCCTGTCCTCCCCCTCTCTTTTGCGAAATGCAGGATGAGATCGGCACGACCCGCACAAATCCAGGTGTCGAGTCGCGAGCACAAGCGGGTGCATCCTGCATTTCGTAAATCTGACGGGCCGCTCAGCTTCCCGGATGGGGCAACCCGGTAGCCTAAACCGGTGACCTCATCCCGAAACATCTCTGCCGAAATCTCACGATCCTGGCTTCTCGTCGCGGCAACGAAGCCCGACACGTTCGACTCAGCCGAAAAGTCCCGCGCGGACCAGATCATCCTCGACGTCGAGGACGCGGTTGACCCCAAGCTCAAGCCCAAGGCTCGCGGCGATGTTGCGAACTGGCTCAGCTCGGGCGGCAGCGGCTGGGTTCGCATCAACGACCGGCTCAGCGACTTTTGGTCAGACGACGTGGATGCTCTCGCCGGCCTCCCCGGACTGCGCGGCGTCATGCTCGCCAAGGCAGAAGCAGCCGAGCACGTCACCGAGACCTTCGACCGACTCAAGGGTGCGACTCCCGTGATCGCTCTCGTGGAGTCCGCGCTCGGCATCGAAGAAGCCGCGAACATCGCGCGCGCCCGAGGTGCCTACCGCTTGGCGTTCGGCAGCGGCGACTACCGTCGCGACACCGGCACGAGTGCCGACGACATGGCCATGTCGTACCCTCGCTCCCGCCTCGTCATTGCGAGCCGCGTGGGCAACCTACCTGGTCCGATCGACGGCCCCACGGTTGGCTCGAGCCATCCCGTTCTTCGCGAGCAAGGCGGCATGGCCGTCGCGCTCGGGATGACGGGCAAGCTGTGCCTCGACGTCGAGCAGCTGCCGATCATCAACGAGGTCATCAGCCCGACTCGCTCGGACGTGGCGTGGGCTCGCGACTTCCTCGCCGACTTCGAGGCGCGCGGACGCGTTATCCGCGATGGCAGCGACCTGCCCCGCCTCGGTCGCGCGGAAAAGATCGACAAGCTCGCTCGCGCGTTCGGCGTCGAGCCCGCCTAGTCCGCGCCGCTACGCCTCTACGGGTCGGTCCGGGTGGTTCGACCACTGGCTCCACGATCCGGGATACAACGCGGCATCGAAGCCGGCAATCGCGAGAGCAGCAACCTCGTGGGCCGCGGTCACACCCGACCCGCAGTACACACCCACGGTCGTGTCCGTGCTCACTCCCAGGGTCTCGAAGCGAGCCCGAAGCTCGTCGGCCGGCAAGAAGCGACCAGAAGCATCAACGTTCTCGGCGGTCGGAGCGTTGACGGCACCCGGGATATGACCGGCCCGAGGATCGATTGGCTCGACCTCCCCGCGATACCGTTCCGCCGCGCGAGCGTCGATCAGGATGCCGCGCTCGGGCGTCGCGGCAGCGTCGTCGATGTCAATCGTGGGTACGG
>Ga0247807_10000360_pt1 | contig 28797 bp, 27 predicted proteins | sample UWRJL074202C1_FD_179931 | JGI IMG/M metagenome (GOLD analysis project Ga0247807, IMG submission 179931) | Plant litter microbial communities from Arlington Agricultural Research Station in Wisconsin, United States - UWRJ-L074-202C-1 | ecosystem: Environmental > Terrestrial > Plant litter >...
GCAGGAAATCCGCGACAGTCAACTCTTCGCCCCGTGCGGTTGGTGCGACACCCGCCGCTTCGAGGCGAGCGGATGCCTCGGTTGAGCCTCCCAAAACACCGGAGAGTGACTGCCTCAGCATCTTGCGCCGCTGCTGGAACGCGGCATCCACCAGGGCAAAAGTGGCGAGCCGCTCTTGCTCGGTACCGGGCTGTTCGCGGCGCTCGAAACGCACGAGGATCGAGTCAACGTTGGGAACCGGCCAGAACACCTGGCGACTCACTTTGCCCGCCGTGGAGAATTCGCCGTACCAGGCGGCCTTGATCGACGGAGAGCCGTAGACCTTCGACCCCGGGCCCGCCGCGACGCGTTCACCAACCTCGGCCTGCACCATGACAAGTCCGCGATCGATCGAGTCGAAGTGCTCGAGAAAGTGCAGCAACACGGGAACCGACACGTTGTACGGCAGGTTCGCGACAAAAACGGTTGGGTCGTCGGGCAGCTCATCAACCCGCAGGGCATCCTCGGTGATCACCGTGAGGGTTGAGCCCGGCGCGAGCGACGACACCGTCACGGGAAGCTGAGCCGCGAGGCGCTTGTCGATCTCGACAGCAACGACAGCGGCTCCGGCCTCGAGCAGACCGAGCGTGAGCGAACCGAGGCCCGGTCCGACTTCGACGACGGTCTCCCCCGCAACAACGCCAGCTGACTTGACGATGCGGCGAACCGTGTTGGCGTCAATGACAAAGTTCTGGCCCAGCTTCTTAGTCGGCTGGATGTCGAGCAGGTCTGCGAGGTCGCGAATCTCTGCCGGCCCGAGCAGGGTGACGTCAGTCATCGATGACGACCGGCTCGGCATCCCAGCGTCCGTAAACCTCTTCGGTCGTTGACGAGATCTGGGCCGCGAGCATCGTGACGTCGGTGCCGAGGTGGGCCGCCATGGCACGCAGCGTGTACGGGATGAGATACGGCGAGTTCGGTCGCCCCCGCAATGGATGCGGAGTGAGGAACGGGGCATCCGTTTCGATGAGAATCTGCGAGCGCGGGATGATCTCGAGCGCCTCGCGCAGGTTCGCCGCGTTCTTGAAGGTGACGGTTCCCGCGAAGGACAGGTACCAGCCCTCGTCCGCGCACAGCTTCGCCATCTCGGCATCGCCCGAGAAACAGTGGAAGACCGTACGCTCTGGCGCACCCACACGACGAAGCGTGTCGATAACCTCGGCGTGAGCATCCCGATCGTGAATCTGCAGAGCAATGCCGTGCTTCTTCGCGATCTCGATGTGAGCCTCGAAGGAACGGAACTGGTCGTCGCGCCCGTCCTCGCCCGTGCGGAAGAAGTCCAGTCCGGTCTCACCGACAGCGCGCACGCGGGGCCGCGAGGCGAGTTCGTCGATCTCGGCAATGGCCTCATCGAGCGTGCCCGCCTGCACGTAGCGAGCCACCTCATTGGGATGGATAGCAACGGCGGCGAGAACTCGCGGCTCGCGCGCGGCGATCTCGGCCGACCAACGGCTCGTCTCGAGGTCTCCGCCGACCTGCACGACCCCCCGGACGCCCACACTCGACGCGCGGTCGAGGTGTTCGCGGTAGTCGAGCTGGCCATCGGGTAGGCCGTCGGCGATCTCCAGGTGGGTGTGGTTGTCGTAGACACCCACGGTGAGAGCCTCGGGCAGCGGCGGGTACTCGAGGTCGCGGGTCTGCCCGTGCTCAGAAGTTGTGTCGCGCTGCCGAACGAACGGCTCAGGGGAGGTCACTTAGGCGTCAGTCGTTTCGATTCGAGGGAACAGGGGCGCATCGAGCGGCGATACCCTTGTGCCGCCCTGGAACTCCCACGCGGTGGCGATCGACTGGGCATCCAGAGACTCGGTGGCGCCGAGCGCCGTCCAGAGCTTGGCCGTGGCCTTGGGTAGCACCGGGTTCAGGAGCACAGCAAGGGTTCCGAGGCCATGCACGACGGTCGCGAGCACGGTCGCGAGACGCTCGCGATCCGACTCGTTCTTCGCGAGAGCCCAGGGCTCCTGCTCGGTGATGTACCCGTTGAGCTCGTCGACGAGTTCCCAGATCACGGCAAGCGCGTCGTTGATCGCGAACGCATCGATCGCGGCATTCGCGGCGTTCGTTACGCGCTGTTCCGTGGCCCGGATTGCCTCGTCCGACGCCGTGAGAGCACCGGCAGTCGGGATCTCGCCGTCGAAGTACTTGGTGACCATGGCGATAACGCGGGATGCGAGGTTGCCGAAACCGTTGGCAAGCTCGGCCTGGTAGCGCGCGCTCAAGTCTTCCCAGCTGAACGAGCCATCCTGACCAAACGTGATCGCCGACAGGAAGTAGTAGCGGAAGGCATCCGAACCAAAGGTGTCGGTGATCTGCGAAGGTGCGATACCCGTGAGCTTCGACTTGGACATCTTCTCGCCGCCGACGAGCAGCCAGCCGTGGCCGAAGACGGCCCGAGGAACCTCGAGCCCTGCAGCCATGAGCATTGCCGGCCAGATGACCGCGTGGAAGCGGGCGATGTCCTTACCCACGATGTGAACGGCGGGCCAGCGGCGCGCGAAGAGCTCGTCGTCGACGCCGTAACCGGCTGCCGTGATGTAGTTGAGGAGCGCGTCGAACCACACGTAGACGACGTGAGTGTCGTCCCAGGGAACCTTGATGCCCCAGTCGAAGCTCGAGCGCGAGATCGAGAGATCCGCGAGGCCTTGCTTGACGAACTGAACGATCTCGTTGCGCACGCTCGCGGGCTGAACAAAGGCCGGGTTGGTCTCGTAGAGTTCGAGCAGGCGGTCGGCGAATGCGCTCATGCGGAAGAAGTAATTCTTCTCCTTGAGCACCTCGACGGGGCGAGAGTGGATCTTGCACACGAGCTGGCCGGCAAATTCGCCCTCGGTTGCTTCGAGCAGGTCATCCGGTCGCTTGTACTCTTCACAACCGACGCAGTAGTAGCCCTCGAACTCGCCCGAATAGATATGGCCCTCGTCGTGGAGCTTATTGAGGAAGGTCGTGACGGCTTTCTCGTGACGCTCTTCCGTCGTGCGGATGAAGTCATCGTTGCGGATGTCGATCGTCTCGAGCAGCGGCTTCCACGCCGTGTCGACGAGGTTGTCCGCCCAGGCCTGCGGGGTCGTGCCGTTAGCGACAGCGGTGCGCAAGATCTTCTGGCCGTGTTCGTCGGTTCCGGTGAGCAGCCAGGTGTCGTCGCCACGCTGGCGGTGCCAGCGGGCGAGCACGTCTGCCGCCACCTCCGTGTAGGCGTGACCGATGTGCGGCACATCGTTCACATAGAAGATGGGCGTGGTGATATAGAAAGAGTCGCCGGAGGGCATGGGGTCAATCCTAAACTGCGGAGGCGTTCAGCATCCGCGTATTACGGGTGAGCCGGGGCGACAGGAGAGAGATGACGAACCACGACGCTGAGGCCGAGCTGCTCGCAGCGCTCGTTGACCATCAACTCGTCGGCAACCCGCGACGGCTAGACGAGTTCTTCTTGCCGGAGGAACCCACGAGAGAACAAGGATGGCTCGCGCGAACGTTCGGGAGGCCCGCCGCCGACATCCCGCGCACGCCCGTCAATGAGTATCTCGACGACGTGAGCATCGACTCGGTGTTTCTGTTCGACCTGCCGGATGAGATTACCCATGCGGCGAGCGCCCAGACGCGGTGGGATGCCGCCGCGCTCGCGAAGTCGCTCGTTGAAGACGCGGAGTTCGTGGCATCCGTCTCCCCAGACATGGACGCGCCCGACTTCGACGCGAAGGTCGAGGTCGCCGTGCGAGCTCGACTGATGGAGTTGTTCTCGCGTGGAGGTTGACCAGACCTGACCAAGTCTTAAGGGTGAATCCATGGGCACCATGGTCAATGTGTACGACGCGAAAACTCAGCTCTCGCAATTGCTTTCTCGGGTCGAGAACGGGGAGGAATTTGTCATCGCGCGTAACGGCAGGCCCGTGGCGCGGCTGATGCCTCTCCCCCGCCGCAATGACCGCAGCCCTGGGCTCTATGCCGGCCAGATTCATATGAGCGACGATTTCGATTCCCACACGACGGACGACGACAACGACTGGTACGGCGCGTGAGGGTTCTGCTCGACACGCACGTCTTTCTGTGGTGGCTATCCGACGATGCCCGACTTGGTCCTCGGCTGAGAGCAGAGATCAGTAACGGCGCACACGACATCTATGTGTCGTCGATCACCATCACAGAGATCGCGATCAAGCGTTCGCTGGGAAAACTCAGTGCTCCACCTGGGCTTCTTGGCTCTCTGGTCGAGGAAGGGTTTGAAGAGCTCCCCTTTATTTCGTCCCACGCGGCCGCCTTGGAAAACCTGCCATGGCACCATCGCGATCCGTTCGACAGGATGCTCATCGCGCAGGCTTCAGTGGATGGCCTCGCTCTCGCCAGCCACGATTCTCGCATCAGCGAGTATGACGTCGCGGTGCTCCGGGACTAACGTCCCTCAACGTCAGTTCGGTCCCTGAGCTTGTCGAAGGGGCGCTTCGACAAGCTCAGCGACCGGAACCTTCGCTCAGCGACCGGAACCTTCGCTCAGCGACCGCACCTAGGTGGGCGCGACGTAGGGGGTTAGGTCCGCGAAGCGGGCGCGACGGCGGACCAGGCGCTCGTCCGGAGACTCAGTCGCTAGGGCGTCGAGGCTACGCGCGATCGCCTCGGCGACCGCAGGGCCGAGTCCGGCATCCTCGGAGACGATCTCGTCAGCGATGCCGTCTGCGAGAAGGTGGGCCGAGCCGATGCGTTGGCTTCTCGCGAGCTCGGGAGCTCGGGATGCGTCGCGATGCACGATCGCGCTTGCTCCCTCGGGAGGCAGCGGCGACAGCCAGCCGTTCTCGGCGACGAGGATGCGGTCGGCGGGCAACAGGGCAAGCGCAGCTCCGCCGGTCCCCTGACCGAGAATGACCGAGACCGTGGGCACGGGAGAATCCAGCAGCGCCACGAGGCAACGACCGATTTCGCCCGCAAGTCCGCCCTCCTCGGCAGCCCGCGACAGGGCAGCGCCGGGGGTATCGATGACAGTCACAAGCGGTAGTCGCAGCTCTTCGGCAAGCCGAATGCCTCGCACGGCGACCCGGAGCGCCTGGGGTCCGAGCGCGACTTCACCGGTCTGATTGCGGCGGTCCTGACCGAGGAGCACGACGCCGCGTCCCCCGAAGCGCGTGATCGCGAGAGTCAGCGTGGGGTCCGACTCCCCTTGCCCAGTCCCCCTGAGCGGAACGGGCCGCATCGTCGAGCTCATGAGCAGGCTGCGGAGCCCTGGCCTCGAAGCTTGCCTCGACTTGGCGACGACCTCCCAGTCGTCCTCCTCGAGCGCCATGGGCGAATCGGGCGAAGCATCCCGGCCGCTGCTCCGGGATGACCACGCCTCGATGACCGAGGCGGCGAGTGACGCGAGATGGTGCGGTTCGAGCACGGCGTCAACGAGGCCGTGCTCGAAAAGGTTCTCGGCGGTCTGCACATCCGGTGGAAAGTCGGTGCCGTGAATGGCCTTGTACACACGTGGGCCGAGGAAGCCGATGAGGGCTCCCGGTTCGGCAACCGTGACGTGCCCGAGCGAGCCCCACGAGGCGAAGACGCCGCCCGTCGTGGGATTACGCAGGTACACGAGGTACGGGAGCCCCGCCTTGCGGTGGTCAGAAACGGCAGCGGAAATGGTGACCATCTGCACGAAGGCGACAGTGCCCTCCTGCATACGGGTGCCTCCCGAAACGGGAGCGGCAAGCAGGGGAAGTCCTTCGGCGGTCGCCCGGCGCACCGCCGCCGAGATGCGCGCCGCCGCGGCGACTCCGATCGAACCGCCCAGGAATCCGAACTCGCCGACGATGACCGCAACGCGGTGCCCTCCGACTCGGCCCTCACCGGTGAGCACAGACTCGTCGCTGCCGGTCGCCTCGCGAGCTGCGGCAAGCTCAGCGAGATACTCCTCCGAGCCCCGCACCTCCCCGATCAGGTCATCCCACCCGATGAAGGTGCGCCGATCCAAGACCGTCGCAATGAGTTCTCTCGCGGTGCGCCTGGCCATTACGGTGCGACGGTGGAGAACTCATGGCGCAGGCTCGCGCCGTGCTGATTCAGCAGGGGTGGGGCAGTGTGAACGACTTTGGTGACCTCGCTGTCGTCGTCACCGAAGAATCGCAACGTGGGGCCGGGAAGCGTGATCTCGCCTAGCGTGCTGTGCTGAACATCGATGAGTAGTCCCTGAGACCGGGTCTGGTCCCACTTGTAGACCTCATCGATCGAGCGAACACGACCGGCCGGGATGCCGAGCTCACCGAGTCGATCGAGTAGGGCGTCTGCCTCGAATGCCGCGAAGCGAGACTCGACGAGCTCGATGAGCGCGGCCCGATTCTCGACGCGTGACGCGTTGCTGGCAAAGCGGGGGTCGGCGGCATCCAGATCGAATCCCGCGGTGAAGCGCGCCCACAGCGACTCCGACCCCACCGAGATTTGCACGGCACCAGTTTTGCACCGGAAGAGGCCGTACGGGGCGATGGAAGGATGGTGGTTTCCGGCTGCCGCTCCCACCTGGCCCGCGACGGTCCATCGAGTTCCCTCGAAGGCGTGAACACCGACGAGCGCGGCCAGCAGCGAGGTGCGCACGGTCGTGCCGAGCTTGGTTTCCGCTCGCTCGACAAGCGCCGCGAGAACACCGACGACACCGTAGATACCCGCGAGGAGGTCACCGATCGGCACCCCGACCCGCTGAGGATCGTCGGGTCCAGAGCCCGTGAGCGACATGATTCCCGCCTCGCCCTGGGCGATTTGGTCATAGCCTGCGCGAGCCCCCTCGGGGCCGTCGTGGCCGAATCCGGAAATCGACAGGCCAATGAGCTGGGGGTTGATCTCCCTCAGGCGCGCGGGGCCGAAGCCCAGGCGCTCCATCGTGCCCGGGCGGAAGTTTTCGAGCACGACGTCGGCCTCGGCCAGCATCGCGGTGAGCACAACGAGGTCATCGGGGTTCTTGAGGTCGAGAGTTATCGACTCTTTGTTGCGGTTGCAGCTCAGGAAATAAGTGGATTGTGCATCGCCCGCGTCTCCCACGAATGGTGGACCCCATCCCCTCGTGTCATCGCCGGATCCCGGCGACTCGACCTTGATCACGCGCGCACCTAAGTCGCCCAGGATCATGCCCGCGTGCGGTCCCGCGAGAGCGCGAGTGAGGTCGACAACAAGAAGCCCGGCAAGGGGGCCCAAAGCGATGGCGCTCACGCGACGGCCACCCGATTCCAGAATCGGCGCAAGCCTGCGCGAGGGTCATCCTCGACGTGCGGAACTGTGTTGAGGATCATGGTCTTGCGTCCGTCGGCCGTGTATCTCGGCCAGTCGGGAAGCGCCGGCGATTGCGGGGCGCCGCGACGGGCGAACTCGACCCAGGCACCAGACATCCACTCGGACAGCTGCTTGGGAGGGTTCTCCCCCACGAGGGATGCCGACTCGATTCGGTCGAGTTGGCGGAACACGAACGGCACATCGAGCGCGTGGCACGCGCCGAGTTTGCCCTCCATGAGCGGGCTGGGCCAGGTGAACAGGTAGGAGAAGGTACCGGCGTTCGCGGTAGCCCGGGCATCCAGCAGACGGTTGGTGGGCTGGCGATAGAGAGTGTCGGAGAGCACCGACTCGAGCATCGCGTCATCGTCCGCGGGATGCCCCAGCTCGGCATCAAGCTCGGCGCGATACAGGTCACCCTCGTCGCGTGCTCGCTCACCAAACTCCGCCTCGAGCAGAAGCGCGAGCTTGTCGGACGTCGTTCGGGAGTCGCCGTCAGCCCTGTGCAGGGTGAAGAATGACGCTTCGTTAAGGTTCGTGCCTACAAGAAGTTCGACCTGCGAACCCACTCCCGCAGCAATCGCCTCGAGGGGACTGCGGTCGAGCACGTGGCCATCGATCGTCGGTTGGAATGGCAATGGAAGCCCGATGACGCGCTGGGCGTGCTGTGCTCCGACGACGGCCTGTGCGGCGAGCAGGTCTGCCGTGGGCAGATCCACGAGCGACGCCGCGTCATCCTCGGTCAGTCCCACCGCCGAGAGGAACTGCGCGGTCACCTCGATCGAGTCCTCGACGGATCGCGCGCGCTCGGCCGTGCCGCTCTGCATGATCGCGCGAGTGAACAGCCCCTGGGCGCGCGGCGTTCCGAGAAGCGTGCCGACTGCCGCGGCCCCCGCGGACTCGCCAAACAGTGTGACGTTGGCGGGGTCACCACCGAACGCCTGGATATTGTCGCGCACCCACTCGAGGCCAGCGATCTGGTCGAGGATGGCCGCGCTCGACGACATCGCGAACGAGTCGCCCAGCAGGTGCTCGAGATAAAGGAATCCGAGGGCGCCGAGACGGTAGTTGAGCGAGACCACAACGACATCGAGCGATGCCGCGAGTTCCGAGCCGTTGTTGTAGCCGCTCGAGTTGGATCCGCTGACGTAGGCGCCGCCGTGAATCCACACGAGAACGGGCCGCGCGCGGTCGTCGGCGCGAGGAGTCCACACGTTGAGGTTGAGGCAGGATGCCTCGTCCGTCGGCGGCTGCCAGAATCCTCCTGCTGCCATCACGGGGTCGGAGTTCTGCGGCGCGGCAGGAGCGTAGCGCTTGGCGTCGCGCTCCCCCGTCCACGCCTCAACCGGTCGAGGAGCCCGGAAACGCAGCGCCCCCACGGGCGGGGCCGCGAACGGCACCCCGAGGTAGCTCTCGATATCGGCCCGCCGGGTGAGTGTTGTCGTTCCTCGAATGAGGCCAGCGGTGGTGGGGACTACGGTCACGAGGCATCATCCAGGGCGAGCACACGCTGGCGCTCAATTCGGCGCTTGGCTTGTTCACGCGGATTGGGTACCGGTGAGGCCATGAGCAGTTTGCGGGTATAAGGGTGCACCGGTGCTTCAGTCACCTGAGCGCAATCGCCGTTCTCGACGATCTCGCCTCGATACATGACGGCGACGCGGTGGCTGATGTGGCGCACGACGCTGAGGTCGTGGGTCACGAACAGGTACGAGACGTTGGTCTCGTCCTGAATCGAGATGAGAAGGTCGAGCACTCGAGCCTGAGTCGACAGGTCGAGAGCGCTGACGGGTTCGTCGCACACGATGAGCCGCGGACGCAGGGCAAGAGCCCGAGCGATGGCGATGCGCTGGCGCTGCCCGCCGGAGAAGTTCTTCGGGAGACGGTCTATCGCGTCCACCGGCAGCTTCACCTGATTCAGCAGCTCTCGGATGCGGTCGTTCGCTTCGGCCTTACCCACCCCCGCGGTGCGCAGGGGTTCCTCAAGAATCGCGCCAATCGTCATCGACGGATTGAGCGAGGAATACGGGTCCTGGAAGACGACCTGGATGTCGCGGCTGAGCGCGCGACGAGCCGACGTGGACAGCGACGTGATGTCGCGGCCCTCGAACTCAATCGCACCCTCGGTGACGGGAGCAAGACCCAGCACCGCGCGGCCGAGCGTGGTCTTTCCGGAGCCAGATTCCCCCACGAGACCGACAGTCTCACCCTCGCCGATGTCTAACGAGACACCCTTCAGGGCACGGAACGGCTTCGTGAAGACTCCCTTGAGCGGAAAGTCCACGACGAGGTCGCGAACATCAAGCAGGGGTGTGCTCATGAGCGGCTTTCCTTAGCAGTCAGTGGGGTGCGTGCGGGCCCGCCCTCGAGGGTCGATTCGAGCAGCATCTGGGTGTACGGATGCAGCGGCGCGTCGAAGATCTGGGTCACTGTTCCGTGTTCGACGACCCGGCCGTGCTGCATCACCGAGACGCGATCGCACAGGTCTGCCACGACGCCGAAGTTGTGGGTGACGAGCATGACTCCCATTGACCGCTCGCTCTGGAGGGACCGAAGCAGGTCGAGCACCTCGGCTTGCACCGTGACATCTAGAGCGGTCGTCGGCTCGTCAGCGATGAGCAGCTCGGGATCGCACGACACGGCTCCCGCTATGAGCACACGCTGAGCCATACCACCGGAAACCTCGTGCGGATAAGCGTCGAACGTGCGCTTGGGGTCGGTGATGCCTACTCTGTCGAGCAGATCGAGTGCGCGAGTCTTGGCTGCGGCCTTCGAGAGCCTGAGATGGCGTCGCATGGGCTCGACGAGCTGGAATCCCAGTGTGAAGGTCGGGTCGAGGTTCGACATGGGCTCTTGCGGGATGTAGCCGATGCGCTGACCGCGGATAGCATCCCGCACCGTCGCTGCGGAACTTGTGAGTTCGACGCCGTCGAAACGAATCTCGCCGCCGATGACCTGTCCACCTGCGGGGAGCAACCCGAGAATCGAGAATGCCGTCTGGCTCTTCCCCGATCCGGACTCGCCCACCACGCCATGCACCTCGCCGCGGTCGATGTGAAGGTCGACGCCATCCACTACGACGGTGGTGTCGCCATCCGGTCTCGCGTATCCGACACGAAGTCCGCGAACGTCCAGCAGGGTGCCGCGGCGATCGACGTCGCGAAGAGCGGGCTCCACGACCTCGATCGATGCGGGGACGTGCTCGACTCCCCCAGCACGGCGGCGCTTGGGCACCGACTGCGTGCCTTGCACGGCGTCCCGAAGCGCGGTGCCGAACAGAGCGAGCGAGCCGACCGTGATGCCGATCATGAGCCCAGGCCAGATGAGCATGGTGGGAGCGACGTAGATGTTGAGGAACGCGTCATTGAGCATCTGGCCCCAGCTCGTTGTGCTGGAGTCGCCGACGCCGAGGAACTCGAGACCGGCCTGCAGCACGACGGCGATACCAGCCATCATCGAGCCCTGGATCACGAGCGGGGCCTTGACGACACCCAGCACGTGGCGCGTGATGACGCTCAAGTCACTGACTCCCGAGACCTTTGCGGCGTCGATGTAGAGCTCCTTGCGCACCGACAGCACACCAGACCGAGTCAGTCGGAACACACCAGGAGACAACAGCACGCCGAAGACCGCCATAACGGCGTACATGCGCGGGCCGATGATCGAGATGACCGCGAGTACAACAATGAGGCCGGGCATCGACATGATGAGGTTGGCTGCCCAACTCGCGATCGAGTCGAACCACTTCTGGTAGTAACCGGCAATGAGTCCGGTCGGGATGCCGATGGCGAGCGCGACGGCCAGGGCGATCACCGCGCCCAGGAGTGTCGACCTGCCGCCGTAGAGCAGTCGGGCAAGAACATCCCGCCCGGAGCTGTCGGCACCGAGGATGTGCTCACCAAACGGGGGCGCGAGCACCTCGCTGAGCTCGGCGCGAGCGGGGTCCCACGGGGTGAGCAGCGGAGCGAAGATCGAGGCGAGAACGATGAGACCGAACACGATGAGCGCGCCGAGAGCCATCTTGTCGCCAAGCACACGCCGCAGAAGACCGCCGCGTGCGGTGCCCGGGGTCGCCTGGGCCTGGATTACTGACTCGCTCATGAGACACGCGCCTTCGGGTTAAGCCATCCTGTGGCGAGGTCGATAAGCAGGTTGACGATGACGACCAGCACGACCATAACGACGACGAGGCCGAGAATCTGGGGCAGGTCGCCCTGGGTGGTCGCGGCGACGGCGAGGCTGCCGATGCCGGGAAGGGCGAAGACCTTCTCGATGATGATCGCGCCGCCGAGCAGTCCGACGAACTGCAGGGAGAGCACGGTGAGTGCCGGCGTGGCCGCGTTGCGCAGAACGTGGCGGAAGAGCAGCGAGCTCTTGGCGATTCCTCGAGCGCGCAGGGTGCGCACGAAGTCTCGCTCGAGGATGTCGATTGTCGCGCCGCGCACCTGTTGTGCCGTCGAGGCGATGGTTCCGATCACGAGCGCCGCAACGGGCAGCACAAGGCCGAGCGCCCATTTCGACGGGTCGGTAGCGATCGGGGTAAACCCCGTGGCTGGCAGCAGGCGCAGGTTGACGGCGAAGATCGTGACGAGCACGAGAGCGACCCAGAAGTTCGGGAGGGCGAAGCCGATAACGGCGAACACTTGCACAAAACGGTCGATCCAGCCGCGCTTGACCGCCGCGGTGATCCCGAGCACGGTCGCGAGGATCGCGGTAACGAGAATGGCGACCGTGACGATCGAGAGGGTCACGGGAAACTTGTTGGCGAGCGAGGTCATGACCGGCTCGTTGGTGAACCAGGAAGACCCAAAATCACCGGTTACAGCGCCGCTGAGCCAGTTCCAGTACCGCTCCCAGAGGGGAAGGTCGAGGCCGAGCTCTGCTGCCTTCGCGGCAACCTGCTGCTCCGTCGCACCCTCTCCGAGAATGTTTCGGGCGGGACTGCCGCCAGACAGGCTCATCAGGAGGAAGGTGATCGTCGCAACAGCGAAGACCAACACGACTCCCGACGCCAGTCGGCGAAGGAGAAAACTGATCATGGGATGTCCTTTGCAGCTGCGCGGAGGCGGGCGGTTGCCGCCCGCCTCCGCGGTGCTAGTTCGGTCGAGTTACTTCGCCGGGGCGTAGTTCCAGATGTGTCGAGTTACTTCGCCGGGGTGTAGTTCCAGATGTACGGCACGACGTTCTGCGGCTGCATCGTGACAGAAACGTCGGCGCCGGTGAGGTAGACGTTGTTCTGCACGTACCAGGGGGCAAACCAGGCCTGCTCCACGAGGTACTCACTCACGGCCTGGAAGGCCTCTTCGCTGCCGGTGTTCTGCGCCTCAGCGATGAGGGCATCGAGTTCAGGCGTCTCGCTCTTGTACATGTTCCAGGGAGCGGTCGGCTGAACGATCTTGAGGATGTCCTGCCACGCGTTCGAGGAACCCCACGAGAAGATGAAGGCCGGGAACTCGCCCGAGAGCAGAGCGCTGATGACCTGGTCAGGCGCGACAGTCTGCGGGGTGACACGGATGCCGACATCGCCAAGCTGCTGGTAGGCGATGGTCGAAACGTCCGAGAATCCGGCGAACTCGGGCATCGTGATGTCGAATCCGTCTGGGTATCCCGCCTCGGCGAGCAGTTCGCGCGCCTTGTCAGGATCAAACGGGTAGGCGTCGCTGAGCGAGTCGTCGTAAGCGAGGCTCGTGGGATTGAAGACCTGAGTGGTTCCTTCGCCCTCTCCGAGACGCACGGCCTTGAGAATGCCATCCCCGTCGATCGCGTAGTTGATTGCCTGGCGCACGAGCGGGTCAGCGAGCGCGGGAACCTTCGTGCCTTCGCGGTCGACGATGAAAATGCCCTGCCAGTCGCCCTGCATGGTCTGCGCGGTGAGGCCGCTGGCCGTCGCCTCGGCCATGCTCTTGGGATCCCCGAGGGCACCGTCGATCTCGCCGCTCTTGAGTGCGTTGAGTCGAGCGGTCAGATCGGTGAGCGGCTTGAGCACGATCTCGTCGAACGGGAACGCTTCGGCATTCCAGTAGTCGGCGTTGCGCTCGTAGGTGTACTGGCTGCCCGCGGTCGTGGCCGCAGCATCCAGAACGTATGGGCCAGAGCCGACCGGGGTGGTCTTGAGGCTGTCGCCCTCGAGAACAGCGGGGCTTGCCTGCATGCCGGACACCAGCGCGAGGTTGCGCAGCAGCGCGGGATCCGCGGCGCTCAGGGTGAGGTCGAGCGAGTAGTCGCCGGTGACCTCGACAGAGGCGACGGCACCGAGGGTCACGGAGTTCTGTCCTGTGCCCGACTTGAAGTGCTCGAGGTTAGCCTTGGCGACCTCGGCGTTAAAGGCCTCGCCGTCACTGAATACGACGTCGTCGCGCAGCGTGAGCGAGAGCACCGTGTTGTCGTCGTTGTACTTGTACTCGGTCGCGAGCCACGGCTCGATCTCAAGGTCGGCGTTTACGTGAAGCAGCGAGTCGTAGACGGGCTGCATGTACTGGATGCGGTTGCCGAACTCGGCGTCAGCCGGGTCCCACGAGGCCGCATCCACTGTGGTCGCGAGGGTGAGTGTGCCTCCGGTCGCGACGGGCTTATCGGTGCTCGGGGTTCCGGCAGCGCAGCCGGTGGCTGCAAGACCGATACCCGCGACGAGGGCAATCGTCGCGATAAAACGGTTCTTCTTCATGTCAACTCCTTCGTTGCTGTGTGGTGCGTGGTGGATCTGGTTTCGTGCTCCGCTCGGGATGCGGGCGCGAAGGTAGGGGGTCGGTTGTGCCGACGAACGACGCTAGGCGGGGGTGACCGAGGCCGGCACGAAACGGAGGGAGCGAGCGCTGGCGGCGAGAATGCCGCGGGCCGCATCCAGAACCACCGGGGTGGCGCAAGAACGTAGCTTCATTGATCGACTCTCCATTGAGCGTGCTGAGGTTTCGATTAACATACCGTGTACTCGGTCGGTAAATCAACCAGCAGTTTCAGCACCCATCTGAGCGCCTCTCGTGCGGTCCGCGAGGGAGGCCCGGCGCTAGGGAGCGAGCGAGTCCTTGAGAACCGCAGCGATGAGCCCGTACGCGCTCCGCATATCGACATCGCGATCGTAGATCCACTGCAGCTGGATGCCATCCATCACGGCGATGAGCGCCGATGCCAGGTCTTCGAGTTGCACGTCTGGGCGCAGTTCGCCCTTCTCGATTCCGGCCGCGAGAGCACCAACGAGACGCTGGCGAAGCTTGTCGTAGCGACGGCGCATGTACTCGTGGCCGGGGTGCTCGATCGCGGTGCTTTCGGCGACGAGAACGGAGAAAAGCCGCACGCCTACGCGGTTTGCGGAGTAGTCGGCGACCATGTCTCCGAGCGCGTCGATGACACTCACACCACCCCGACTGAGCGGCTTGAGAAGCAGAGCGTCGTCGGCGAGCTCGTGCTGCTCGAGCACCCCCAGGAGCAGTTCTTCCTTGTTTTTGAAGTGGTGCAAGAGGCCTGACTGAGTGACGCCAGCACGTTCGGCAACCGCGGCAAGACTTGACCCGCGATAACCCGCCTCGGCGAAGACCTGCTCGGCGGCAAGGAGGATCGCTATCTTGGTCTGTTCACCCTTGACGTTGTTTTGACCGAGCTTTGCTCCCATATTCACAATCTACCGCACGAGGGTCATCTTGTGACCGAGTACACGGTCTGGTTTTGCTCAGTCACACGGGAACGCAGTGAGGCCAGTCACGCGTTGGCCTCGATCGATGTACCGGAGCCCCGTCGGCGGATAGGGGCGCGCCGGTCGGGGCGCGTCCCAACCGGTTCGCCCTCGTCGATGACAAAACCGTTGTCCCGGATGAGTTCGAGATCGTCGGCCGCGGCCTGACCCTCCGCGGTGAGATAGTCCCCGAGAAACATTGAGTTTGCGACGTGCAGCGCGAGGCCCTGCAGGCTTCGAAGGTGAAGTTCTCGTCCCCCGGCCAGACGTACCTCTCGATCGGGGCAGACCAGACGAGCGAGCGCGACGATCACGAGGCACTTCGCGGGGGTCAGAGTCCACCGTCCCTGCATCGGAGTTCCGTCAAAAGGAACCAGGAAGTTGATCGGAATAGAGTCGACGTCCAGATCGCGCAGCGCGAAGAGAGCCTCAACGATCTGTTCGTCTGATTCACCCATACCCACGATGAGACCGCTGCACGCGGAAACACCAGCGCTCTGCGTCTTAGAGATCGTGTCGAGTCGATCCTCGTAGGTGTGAGTCTGAACGATCTGCTCGTGAAAGGACTCTGCCGTATTGATGTTGTGGTTGTAGGCATCCACCCCGCCCTCCGCGAGCTGCTCCGCTTGTCCTTCCTTGAGCAACCCGAGACACGCACACACCTCGACCTCGGGGTAGTCCTGCTTAATCGTGGACGCGATGGTCGAGACCCGATCGATATCGCGCGTCATTGGTCCGCGCCCGCTCGCGACGAGACAGACACGAGCTGCGCCGCCAGCAACCCCGAGTGCGGCCTGACGCACCGCTTCGTCCGCGTCGAGCCAGGAGTATTTAAGGATGGGAGCGGTCGATTCGATCGACTGCGAGCAGTAGTTGCAGTTCTCCTGACACAGACCCGACTTCAGATTCACCAGGTAGTTCAGCTTGACGCGGTTGCCGAAGTACTCGCGCCTCACGTGCGCTGCTGCCGCAACAATGTCGAGAGTCTCGACGTCCGGAGCATCGAGAATCGCGAGAGCAGCGACACGATCAATAGGGATGCCGTCAAGAACTCTCTGAGCGAGCGCTTGGTACTGACTCATCAGTCGCGCTCCCCTGAGCCGCCGTGCACCCGCGCAACGATCCGCCACAGCGTGGGCAGCAGTCCACTCAGAACGACGACCTTGAGCGCGTCACCGAGAAGGAACGGGACGACGCCAAGAAGAATCGCCTGCCCGAGGTCCATGCCAAGGGCGACCGCGAGCCACGGCACTCCGCACACGTAGAGCACGAGTGTGCCGAGCGCCCCGAGCGCGAGAGCCGTGCCGACGTGCCGATCGGCCCGTATCCGAGCGAGTTGACCGACGACAATCGCGGAGATCACGAATCCGATCACGTATCCGAATGTGGGGAACAGAATGCCGGATTGCCCTCCGGAAAAGACCGGAGCGCCCGCCACCCCGATGAGCAGATAGAGCAACGCGCTGAGCGATCCGCGCAGCGAACCCAACGCGGCCCCGGTAGCCATCACCGCGAAAGTCGACAGCGCGATGGGCACGGGGGTGAAGGGCAGCGGGATCACGACGAACGCGGAGACCGTGATGAAAATCGTGCCGCTCAGCACGAGAACGATGTCTCGCAGAAGAGCGCCCGGGATGACGTCGGCGAGATAGATCCTTGGGGTGGGCGATACGTAACTAGTCATATTTCTTCTCCTGAACAGCGTTCGTCGAACAACGTTCGTTAACCTAGCAGACCCACGGCCGACCGCCGACGAGCGGCCTACAATGACAGGGATGCGAAACCGGGGACTATCAAAGGATGAGGTCGCACGAACCGCGCTGGCCGTGCTCGACGACTTTGGTCTTCCCGACTTCACGATGCGGCGCCTCGCGGCCGCGCTCGACGTTCAACAAAGCTCGCTGTACTGGCACTTCCCCAATAAACAGACGCTGCTCGCGGAGCTTTCAGATCGGATTGTGGGGCGAGATACGGCGGCGATCGACGGCGAGTGGCCCGACCGAATCAGGCGTGAGGCGCTCTCTCTGCGTGATGCACTCCTGGCCTTCAGGGATGGAGCGGAGGTCGTCGCGAGTTCACTGGCCTTGGGTCTCGGCGAGAACCGCGCGGAGACGAGGTTGCGTGAGGCACTCGATGACAGCCCCTTTGACCCCACAACCGTGCGGCGCGCATCCGCGACATTGCTTCATTTCATCCTGGGACATGTGTCACTCGAGCAGCAGAGGCTGCAATACGACAGCCTCGGAGCGCGCGACGGAGACTCGGAGACTCGGCAACAGAACCTCAGTGTCGATGATTTCGAGTTCGGCGTGAAGACAATTATTTCCGGGCTTCAAACGGCATCAAAGAAGGTATCGTCCAGCTGACACCGGACGAATGGTCGGATGCGCCGGACGAGAGGTCGGGCGCAGCCAGGCACTGGCCGCGAGAGTGGAAACATGACAATCACCGCGCCCGTATCGGTCGTTTCCTCCTCCCCCGCTGACCGCATCCGGTATGGCGGACTCGTCGTGCTCATGCTCATGAGCTTCCTCCTCGTCACCGCGGAGTTCCTACCTAATGGCGTGCTCACCGAAATGGCCGCAAGCCTGGGCGTCACGCCGGGACAGGCGGGACAGACCGTCACAGTAACGGCTCTCGTGGGGCTCATCGTCGCACCGACGATCGGCCTGATCTTCCCTCGCCTCGACCGTCGGTCGCTACTGGTCGGGATGGCGCTCGCCGCCGCCGTGTCCAACATCGCCGTCGCTCTCGCGCCGAACCTTCTGCTCGTCTTGGTCGCTCGCTTTCTTCTGGGAGCCGCGATCAGCTCGTTCTGGGCCATGTCCATCACCGTCGCCTCACGCGTAGCAGGTCCAGAGCGGCTCGGACGCGCCGTGATGTTCACCTCGGCGGGCGCATCTCTCGCGACCGTCGCGGGAGTCCCGCTCGGCGTCATGCTGAGTGAGATCCTTGACTGGCATCTGGTTTTCGCCCTGGCAGGAATCGTCACTGGCCTGTTGGCAATCGCGCTGCGAGCACTGCTTCCCTCGGTCCCCGCCGCAGAGGCCTCCAGCATCGCTCTCCTCATCGACACCATCCGCCGACCAGGCATCAGCCTCGGCCTCGTGGGCCACGTCTTTGTCGTCCTCGGGCACTTCCTCGCGTACACCTACATTCGCCTCGCACTCGAGCGACTCCCCGACGTGGATGGCGGCACGATAGTGCTGCTGCTCGCGCTCTTCGGTGCCGGTGGGCTTGTGGGAAACATCGTCATCGGCATCGTCGTTGACCGCACGTTTAGGTTCTTTGCGGTCTTCACACCGGTCGTGATCGCCGTATCCGTAACGGCGATGATCTTGCTCGCGGGATCCATCTGGGCTGTCGCCGTGGTCGCCACCGTCTGGGGCTTCTTCTTCGCGTCGTGGCTGATCGTCGTCAACACGTGGGTCGGACACAGGATGCCGGACCGGCTCGAAGCCGGCGGAAGCCTGGTCGTCGTCGGGTTCCAGGGCGCAATCATGGTGGCCGCGGGCGTGGGTGGCATCCTCGTGGATACCCTCAGCGTCGAACTCGTCTACGCCCTCGGCGCCGCATCACTGCTCATCGGTGCTGCGCTCTTCGGCGCATCGAATCGCGTTCGTTCCTGACCGCGAGCGGGGCTCAGGCGGAGATGCGCACCCGGTGAGACATCCGCCACTGCGATGGCGCAACCCCGGTGTGTCTGCGGAACGCACGACTAAATCCCTCATCGGAGGCGTACCCGAGTTCGCGGGACGTCTCCGAGACGGATCGCCCGGCATCCAGCATCCCCTTGGCTGCATCCATGCGCACCTCGGTCACGTAGCTGCCAGGCGAGCGACCGAGCACCGTGCGGAAACGCTCGGCGAACACCGACCTCGACATGACGGCGACGTTTGCGAGCAGTTCGATGGTCCACTCGCGCCCGGGCTGGTCGTGGATTGCATCGACGACACGGTCGAGGAACGGGTCTCGGGATAGCGCCGGCCACCCCTCGGGAGCGCAGCCCCTTTCCGCCCAGGCGCGGATGACCGTAAACAACAGCGTGGTGGCCATCAAGCGGCAAATTACGGGGTCACCGCTGCGCAGCGGGCACGCGTTCTCATCGATGACCCCCATGTTGCCAGCGAGCGCCGCGGCGGCCGGCTCGAGCGCGCCGAAGCCCGTGACGGTGAGGAAATCGGGGAGCAGCGTCGCCAGCGGCGGCGTGCTGTCGGAAAACTCGAGATCGACAACCATGAGTGTCGTGTCGTTCTCCGCCTGCAGCGTGAACGGCTGACTACCCAGAGTCAGGAAGACATCGCCTTCGACGAGTCGAGGGCGATCGTTGGGCGTCGTCACCGCAACGCGGTGGGATGTCTTGTCGATGTCGAACCGGCAGCCGGAATTCAGCGGTGGATGCCCACGCACGCTTCCCGAGAGCACGTACACGAGAGTGATGGCGGCGGGAGCAAGCGGAAGCAGTGACGATTCGGCCAGCGTCACTCGCTTTCCGACGCCGACGCGCAAATCGACCGAAGAGAGGACCTGCGAGAGGGCGTCCGAGTCGACTGTCATACCTGTCGGCAACACCCCGCCCGTGACGCCTATTCCGCGGAACGCCCACTTGCCAAATGAAACACCCGTGAAACACTATTGACTCAAATAGATCACTTTGATCTGTTTGACTGACGCACCGAAGCGTCACCGGAGGTTAGACATGCCCGTAACAGTTGCAGGACTTCAGCACCCCGGTGTTCCGGGTGATGTCGAGGCCAATCTGCACATCCTCAGCACGGCCGCGGCGAGCGCCGCCGCGCAGGGTGCGCGCATCCTCGTGACCCCTGAGATGTTCGTGACGGGCTACAACATCGGCAATCGCCTTGTCGAAGTGGCTACCCCCGAACTGCCACAACGAGTGGCCAAGATCGCCGTGGATGCGGGGATCGTGATCGTCGCGGGCCTCCCCGAACCGATGGGAGACGGCACCGTCGCTAACGCGCTCGTCGTCGTCGATTCCGATGGCTCGGTGCTGCTGAACTACCGCAAGACTCATCTCTTCGGAGACCTAGACCGCTCGCTCTTCGTCGCAGGCAATGCGCTCCCCGACCCCATTGAGATCGACGGCGTGCTGTTCTCGTTCCTCATTTGTTACGACGTCGAGTTTCCCGAGACCGTTCGCGCTGCCGCACTCCGTGGGGTGGATGCCGTCATCGTGCCGACCGCACAGATGGAGCCGTATGGACACATCGCCGAGCACCTCATCCCCGTGCGCGCCTGGGAAAACCAGGTCTACGTCGTCTACGTGAACCACTCCGGCGAGGAGCACGGACTGCGCTACGTGGGCCTCTCGAGCATCGTCGACCCCTCGGGCACGACCCTCGCTTCCCTCGGTGGCACGGATGCCGATGGACTCATGATCGCCACGATCGACCCTGCCGTCACCGCCCAGGCCCGCCTCGACAATCCGTACCTGCGCGATCGGCGCCCCGAACTGTATTGACTCGCACCGCCCAGCACTGCCCACCCGCACCAACTTCGCACCATCTCCCTCGGAAGGATCTCTATGTCCACCACTGAACTCACCGCGGCCAAACCCCGCCTCACGGGTCATCTCGGAACAGGCGCCATCGTCTTCATGGTTATCGCCGCCGCAGCTCCTCTCACGGTCATCGGCGGGAATGTGCCGCTCGCCGTCGGTGTAGGCAACGGCGCGGGAGCTCCCATCGGATTCGCGCTCGCCGCCGTCATCCTGCTCGTCTTCTCGGTCGGCTTCGTGACCATGACACCCTTCGTGAAGGAGGCGGGCGCCTTCTTCTCCTATGTGACGGCGGGGCTCGGCTCTCGAGCGGGACTCGGCGCTGCGTTTACTGCTCTCGTCGCGTACACCGCCATCCAGGTCGCGGTTTATGGCTATGTCGGCTGGGCCCTGGATGATCTCGTCACCTATTTCGGCGGACCGACGCTCCCGTGGTGGCTCTACTCGTTCGCCACAATGGCCATCGTCGCCGTGCTCGGGTACCGTCACATCGAGCTGAGCGCGAAGATTCTCGGAGTGGCACTCGCGCTCGAGATTCTTGTGGTTGTTGTGCTCGACATCGTGATCTTCGCCACGGGAGGAGCAAACGGGCTCGCCCTTGAGACGTTCGACCCCGCCAACATCTTTACGGGCAGCATCGGTGTTGCCGTGCTGTTTGCTCTCACGGGCTTCATCGGCTTTGAAGCCACTGCCGTCTTCCGCGACGAGGCTCGCACGCCCGAGAAGACCATCCCCCGCGCAACCTATCTCGCCGTCATCATCATCGGTGCCTTCTACGCAATCTCCTGCTGGGCTCTTGTCACGGGGATCGGTGCCGACGCCGTCGTCTCGGTCGCCCAGGCGACCCTCGCGGGAGACGGAAACATGCTGCTCGACACGACCGAGCAGTACCTAGGCGTGATCATGCGCGATGTCGTTCAGGTGCTACTCATCACGAGCCTCTTCGCGTGCGTGCTCTCGTTCCACAACGTCATCGCGCGCTACCAGTTCAGCCTCGCCAACAAGGGTGTGCTGCCCGCACGCCTCGGCGTGATCGACAAGAAGCACAATTCGCCGTCGGCATCCTCGATCGTGCAGACCGTGACCGCGGCGATCGTGCTGGGCGTGCTCGCGCTCATCGGCCTTGACCCGCTCGTCGGAGTGTTTGGCTCGATGGCGGGTGTCGCGACGGTCGGGATGGTCATCCTGCTGCTCACCACATCCGTTGCCGTCTTCGTGTTCTTTGCTCGTCGGCCGCAGCTGACCGGAGGGCGAGTGTGGGGCTCGAGGGTATTCCCGATTCTCGCTGTCATCGGGCTGTGCGTCGCGCTGTACCTCGTGCTCTCGAACTTCACCCTCGTTACCGGCGGTAGCCCGCTCGTCAGCACGATCCTCGCCATCATCCCTGCCGCCGCCTTCGTGATTGGTAGTCTCTTGGGCAAACGCTTCAGGCTCGATATCGACGAGGAGTAGCCCATCGACCTCGCCTCTGCCTCGCTCGGCTCCATCCGCAGAACCTCGGCGGTCGACACGGTGCGCGCGCGCATCTCGCTCGCCGTCCAGCTAGGGATGCTGCAGCCTGGCCAGCGCCTGCCCTCTCCCTCAGAGACAGCGCACGCCTTCGAGGTAGGCGAGATCACGGTGCGCCGTGCTTACAGCGCACTTGTTGACGAGGGTCTCGTCGTACGTCGGCGGGGGCACACCGGTGGAACGTTTATCGCCGATGTGCCGCCCGCCGCATCCGCCGCCGACACCGAGGCATACCGCGCAGACGCCGACCACGTTCACGGTCTTATCGACCAGCGCGCAACGCTCGAGGCGGGGCTAGCGGCGCGAGCGAGCGCAAACCGGTCGGGTGCGCACCTCGCCACGATGACGAGTCTCGTCGACCGCATGCGACTGGCGACGGACTGGGCCGAGTACCGCGAGGCCGACGCCGCGTTCCACGCCGAGCTTGCTGCGGCCTCCGGTCTGCCCGCGGCGGCGGCTCTGCATCACCGCATCTCCCACGAGCTATACGCGTATTTCATCCCCTACCGGATCGACCTGTTGCACGCCTCGAACGAACAGCACGCGGTACTCGTTGAGGCGTTGAGCAACCAAAATGCGGGCGAGAGCAGCCGGTTGGCCTTCGAGCACGTCGCGCACCTGCACGACTCGATGTACGTCGGGCTCGCCTCGAAGCCCTAGCCCAGCAGCTCCTGCCAGTTGCGGGGAACACGCTGTGCGGGTCCCGGAACCGTCTGGGACTCGGGATGGCTGTGCGGGGGCGCGAGCACTGGACCGTCGACGTAGTCCTCGGTGCGGTAGTCCCAGAACCAGTCCTCGCCGGGCTCAAAGCTCTGGATGATCGGGTGGCCCGTCGTGCGCGAGTGCGCCGTCGCGTGCTTGTTCAGCGAATCGTCGCAGCATCCGATGTGGCCGCACTCGGCACAGCGACGTAAATGGAGCCACCAGCTGCCCTGCTCATCGCACTCCACGCAGCCCTTTCCACTCGGAGGAACCGTGGGGTCGATGTGCTCGTTCGATGCCATGACGGGAGCGTACTACCGACGTTCACCGTGCGGCTAGAGCGCCCTCATACAACTCGCGGCGGGAGAGGCCTGTCGCCTCCGCGACCTCAGTCGAGGCATCTTTAAGACGGGCGCCAGCGGCGACGAGCGCCGTGACCTGAGCGATCGCGGACGGCAGGTCGGACGCGACCGCGGCCGCTCCCTCGACCACGAGACAGATCTCCCCGCGAGCGCCGTCGGCGAACTTAGCCGCGAGTTCTGCAGCGGTCCCCCGAGCGACTTCCTCGTGAAGTTTGGTGAGCTCGCGGCACACGACGACACGGCGGTCGGCGCCGAGCGCCTTCACGAGATCGGCAAGGGATGCGGGCAGCCGGTTGGGCGACTCGAAGAACACCATCGTGCGTTGCTCGCGGGCCAGACCCGTGAAGTAGCCGACGCGACCCTTGCGCGGAAGAAATCCCTCGAACGTGAAGCGGTCGGTGGGCAGCCCCGATACGGCGAGCGCCGTGAGCACCGCGCTCGGACCGGGCAGAGCGGTGACCGTCACTCCGGCAGCGGCGGCAGCAGCGACGAGCGGAAAGCCGGGGTCGCTGATGGCCGGCATCCCGGCGTCCGAGAGCACAAGCACGTCAGTCTCGCGGGCGAGCTCGACGATCTCGGCTGCCTTCTCGGTCTCGTTGTGCTCGTGGATCGCAATGAGGCGGGGGCGATTCTCGACGCCGAGCGCACGCATGAGATGGATGGTCGTGCGGGTGTCTTCACTCGCGATGATCTCGGAATTCTCGAGGGCTTCGATGAGTCTTCTTGAGGCATCCCCGAGATTACCGATGGGCGTTGCCGCGAGGATGATCATGCCCTCATTGTCCCCTAGTTAGCATTGTCACCATGGCCTTGCGCGACTTCGACTCGGTTCTCGAGCCCAGGGCCTCGGTGCCCGTGCTGCAGTACGCCGGCGCGCTCGGATCTCGCCTCGACGACTGGTGGTCGCGCCGCAGCCTTCGGGTGCAGCGCGGCATCACCTGGGGAGCACCGGCACTCGTCATGCTGCTGGCAAGCCTCACGAGGCTCTGGAACCTGGGCCATCCAGACAGCCTCGTCTTCGACGAGACCTTCTACGTGAAGGATTCCTGGACTCTCGTGAACCTCGGCTACGAGTCGAGTTGGCCGGCCGAATCGGACACATTCTTCAACGCCGGCCAAACCGATGGCTACACGAACGATCCATCGTTTGTCGTGCACCCGCCGCTCGCCAAATGGATCATCGGGCTGGGGATGCTTGTCTTCGGTGCCGACAACACGGTCGGCTGGCGCATCTCCACGGCTATCGTCGGCATCCTCGCTGTCGCCCTGCTCATGGTTGTCGCGAAGCTGCTGTTCCGCTCAACGGTGCTCGCGACCCTCGCCGGATTCCTCTTCGCGATCGACGGCAACGCGATCGTCATGAGCCGCGTTGCGTTGCTCGACAACTTCCTGATGTTCTTCGCCCTCATCGGCTTCCTGTTCGTGTTGCTCGACCGAAGGCAGAGCGCAGTGCGGCTCTCCGCGTGGGTCTTCGAGCGGGAACGGGCGGAACGCTCGACCGACTGGGGGCCAGCGCTGTGGTGGCGCCCCTGGCTCATTCTCGCGGGAGCGGCGTTCGGTGCGGCTACGGCCGTCAAGTGGAACGGGCTCTACTTTCTTGCCGCATTCGCGATCTACACCCTCGTGGTGGATGCGCTCGCTCGCCGCAGCCTTGGGCTCGAATTCTGGGCATCCGGAACCGCTTTCAAGCAAGCACCCGTGAGCTTCCTGCTCATGGTTCCCGTCGCTCTCGCCGTCTATCTCGCGGCGTGGACCGGGTGGTTCCTCTCGTCGAACGGGTACGACCGCGACTGGGCCTCGGAGCCCGGCAATGCGTGGGGTGGAGCGCTCGCGTGGGTTCCGTCAAGCATCCAAAGTCTGTGGCATTTCGAGAGTTCGGTCTACGACTATCACGTGGGTGAGAATCGGCCGCACTCCTACCAGGCGAACCCGCTGACCTGGCTGCTTCTCGTGCGCCCCACGAGCATGTGGTACCAGTCAAGCATTATGGGCGAGAACGGCTGCGACTACTCGAATTGCGGTGCATCGATCACGGGCATCGCGAACCCCCTGATCTGGTGGGCAGCAACGGCCGCGGCGATCTACCTCGTGTACCGGCTCATCCGGTGGCGCGAATGGCGCGTGGGCCTCGTGCTCATGGGCCTCGCGGCGGGCTACCTCCCGTGGCTCATGTACCTGAACCGCACCGTTTTCCAGTTCTACACAATCGCGTTCGAGCCCTATCTGATCCTCGCGCTCACGATGGTCATCGGCATCATTCTCGGCACCGCGAAAGACCCGCGCGAGCGAAGAACGAGCGGCATCCTTGTCGTCACGATTTTTGTCACCGCGGCGGCGGCGATGAGCGTGTTCTACTGGCCGCTGTGGACCGGGATGCAGATCGACTACGACTACATGCGCATCCACTGGTGGTTCGAGACCTGGCGCTAGGCAGGCCGTAACCTCGCGAAACGTCACAGTCGCGGTGGGTACCCTGAATACATGGCAGACAGAGAGTACGGTTTCCGCACGCGCGCGATTCACGCGGGCAACATCCCCGACGCGGTGACGGGCGCCCGCGCTCTCCCCATTTACCAGACGAGTGCTTTCGTCTTCGATGACACCGCGGATGCCGCTGCCCGCTTCGCGCTGCAGAAGTACGGCAACATCTACTCGCGCCTCGCGAACCCCACAGTGGCAAGTTTCGAGGAGCGGGTCGCCTCCCTCGAGGGTGGTCTCGGCGCTGTCGCAACCTCGAGCGGGCTCGGGGCTCAGTTCATTACGTTCGCCTCGCTCGCGGGAGCCGGTGATCACATCGTCGCCTCGGCCAACCTCTACGGTGGCTCGATCACTCAGCTGGATGTCACGCTGCGTCGCTTCGGCATCAACACCACGTTTGTGCGCAGCTCCGACCCTGCCGACTACGCGGCGGCGATCACCGACAAGACCAAGCTCATCTTCGCCGAGACGATCGCCAACCCTTCCGGGGAGATCGCCGACATCGAGGGCCTCGCGGATGTCGCGCACGCGCACCACATCCCTCTCATCATCGACTCGACCGTGGCAACACCATTCCTCAACCGGCCGATCGAATGGGGAGCGGATGTCGTGACCCACTCCGCGACCAAGTTCCTCGGTGGGGCGGGCACCACGCTCGGCGGTGTCGTTATCGAGTCGGGTCGCTTCCACTGGGCTAACGAGCACTTCCCGCTCTTCGACCAGCCCGTCCCCTCCTACGGCGGACTGAACTGGCACGGCAACTTCGGCGAGTACGCCTTCCTCACTCGCTTGCGCGCCGAGCAGCTGCGCGACATCGGTCCGGCGCTGTCCCCGCACTCCGCGTGGCTGCTCGCGACCGGCGTCGAGACTCTGCCGTTCCGTATGCAGGCTCACGTCGACAACGCTCGGATCGTCGCGGAGTGGCTCGAGGCCGACCCGCGCATCGAGAAGGTGTTCTGGGCAGGACTTCCGGAGCATCCGCACTTCGAGCGCGCGAAGAAGTACCTGCCGAAGGGACCGGGTTCGGTCTTCAGCTTCGTGGTGAAGGGCGGCCGAGAGGTGGGTCAGAAGTTCATCGAGAACGTGAACCTCGCGAGCCACCTCGCCAACATCGGGGATGCCAAGACCCTCGTCATCCACCCGGCATCCACCACCCACGCCCAGCTCACGGAGCAGCAGCTGCTCGACGCGGGTGTTCTGCCCGGCGTTGTGCGCATCAGCGTGGGAATAGAGGACCCCGAGGACATCGTTGATGACCTTGACCAGGCACTGACCGCTGCAACGAAGGGCTAACCATGAGCACTGCTACCGCCGAGGTACAGACCACGCAGCTCGCGAACGGACTCACGTGTGAGCTGCCCGCGGATTCTCCTCTTGCGAAGCTACTGAAGTCGCAGCGCACCTGGGTCGGTCCGAGCGCCAAGGAACGTCTGGCGATCCTGCGCAAGGCCAAGTCGATCGCGATCGTGGGGGCATCCCCGAACCCGACGCGGTCGAGCTACTTCGTGGCGACCTATTTGCTGCAGTCGAGCGACTACACGGTCTACTTTGTGAACCCGATGGTCGACGAGATCCTCGGTCAGAAATCGTACAAGTCGCTCGCGGATCTGCCCGAGGTGCCGGACATCGTGGATGTCTTCCGCAAGGGCAGCGATATCCCGGCAGTCATCGACGAGGCCATTGCTATCGGCGCGAAAACCGTGTGGGTACAGCTCGGCATCTGGAACCAGGATGCCGCGATCTACGGCGAGTCCAAGGGCCTCACGATCGTCATGGATCGTTGCATCAAGATCGAGCATGCTCGCTTCCACGGAGGCCTCCACCTCCTCGGTTTCGACACGGGAGTAATCACGTCCCGCAAGACGGTCCGCTAGGGGCATCCGCTTCCGGTCCCTGAGCCTCGCGTCCGATCTCTGAGCCCTATCCCCGGTCCCTGAGCTTGTGATCCGGTCCTGGGGCCCGCTCTCCGGCCCCTGAGCCACGCCTCCGGTCCCTGAGCTTGTCGAAGGGCGGGGCCTCCGGTCACCCTGAGTTTGTTGAGCACTCCGTTCCCTGAGCTCGTCGAAGGGGCTGGCTCGTACGCCCCGTGAGCATGGCTGGGTCCGCGGTTGCCGGACGGCAACGGGTTCCAGCTCAAACATTGACCGACCGCGACGGCCACCAGCTGTTGGTGCGCTTCGGGTTCTGGTGGCCATCGCGGTCGGTCAAAACTCACAAGTCACCCGTCACCGCCCGGCCCCGCTCCAGAACCCGGTCACCTTCTCAGACGATCCTGTGCCCGTCTCTGTTATGACGCTCCTGCCCGCACTCCGGTGGTTGAGTAGGCCGCTCTAGCGGTCGTGGGCCCACGGCTGCGCAGTCAGCCGGGCGGCGAAGCCGTCTGGATGCGGCACAGCTGGGGAGCGAAACCGGGACCACTTACCGTCTCTAGAACGGTGGCGGATCTCCATCAACGACATGCCCGGTTGGGCTGGTCCAGCGGATGCTGCCGTCCGGCATGTGCTCGGGTTCCCACAAAGTGTGGTGTTTCTCTATGTGATGCTTCTTACACATGTGCCCGAGGTTCGTGACCTTGGTGATTCCGCCGTACTGCCGGTCTTTGGTGTGGTCGATCTCGCAATGTCGTGCGCGTTTGCCGCATCCGGGGAAGATGCAGATTTGGTCTCGGATCTCTAACCACCGCCGCATGTCGGCCGGTATCCGCAAAGTGGTCTTGTCGATGTCGAGGATCGTGCCGGTGATCGGGTGGGTGAGGATTCGGTAGAACGACGGTGCGGATGCTGCGAGTTTCTTCGCGGTCGCGATATCGATGGGACCGTATCCCTCGAGCGTTGCCGGTTCGTCACTGTCACCGAGCAAACTCATCACCGGGATGAGTAGCCCGACCTTCACGCCGACCGCGTTGCGCCCGCCCGTTCGAGTGCCGGTGCCGGCGCTGTTGGAGTCGTCGGCTCCGGCATCGTCGCCGACTTCAGCGACGGTGAGCATGATGTCCGCAAACACGTCCGCGCGCAGCTGGTCCAGGGTGCGCGTCTCACCCGGAACGCGACTCAACGCCCGTGCCTCTTCCTCGATGCGAGCCATCATCAGGGTGACTTTGTCCGCGGTGTCGTAGTAGTAGACCGATGCCATGCCATCGGGGTGAGCCTCGGAGATCACTTTCCGGAATGCCGCTTCGGCGATCGTCCGTTCCTCGAGGGTCGCACCGAGGAGCTTCTCCCGGATGACCCTCGCACGCGTGCGGAACCTGGCCGGTGTAAGTCGGATCGCGAGGTCAGCGACCTTGTCATCGAACTGCGCCCACATGG
>Ga0247807_10000361_pt1 | contig 28791 bp, 25 predicted proteins | sample UWRJL074202C1_FD_179931 | JGI IMG/M metagenome (GOLD analysis project Ga0247807, IMG submission 179931) | Plant litter microbial communities from Arlington Agricultural Research Station in Wisconsin, United States - UWRJ-L074-202C-1 | ecosystem: Environmental > Terrestrial > Plant litter >...
CCGTATCATCGAATAATTTCCCGTGCATGTGAGAGTGAAAAAGCAGGGAGGTGACTTACGAAGGGCCCAATTCCTGAATGCTCAACTTAGCCAACCATTGTCCTTGGTCAACAGCCTGTGCAAGAGAAACACCGGCAACTAAACCAGCGGTGAAGCCAGCAGCGAACGCATCACCAGCACCAGTGGTGTCATTGATCTTAGAGCTCTCAATGGCATGCACAGGATACTCCTTTACCTCTCCATTGGCAGCCACTATAGTAGGGTCAGTACCCTGAGTAATAACAGCCACTCTCTCCCTCTTCGTGTTTGCCTTGGGCAGTGCAGCCAAATGCTTTGCAATCTCCTTAATGTCCTTGGTCTCCAATCCATGGCTCTCGGCATACGACAACGCCTCTGTCTCATTACCAATAACATAATCCCAGTAAGGAGCACTAGCATCAAGTGGATCCTTGAAGAATTGGGGGATGAAAGGTGCAGACAGTGAAAACACAAACACCTTGTTGTTCTTGGCTGCCTCCTCAGCAAGAGCCTGGATAGCCGGTGGGCAGACAGTGAGATGGTAACCACCAACAAAGTAATGCGTTGCACCTTCCACCAACTTCCACACCTCAGGACTCTTCAAGTGGTCCAGGTCATAATGGTTAGCAGCACCAAGGTCAGTAACCATAGAACGATCATGCCCAGTAATCACCACACCACAACGTCCAGTTTTCTCCTTCTTATCAACTCGATATTCGACTCGGAGACCGGCTGTCTTCACGGCATCATGAAGGATGGCTGCATATTTGTCGTCACCAACACCGCCGAGATACACAACAGAATTATCGGGTAGAATGTATTGAGCGCCGCGAGCTGTGTTTTGAGCTCCACCTCCAGCAATAAGCTTGGCAGAGTAGTTATTTAGGAGGTCCTCGTAGATGTCTAAGTGCTTCTCTTCGGCGAGGATGGCATCATTGGGCTTGAGGCCATACTTCGAAAGGAGTGCTTCGTCACCTAGGGCTTGGATATCTGTGTTGGATAAGTTAGTAAATTTTCTAAGAGATAAATCGCTCTTTGACCATTCTCTACTCCTAGCCGCTATTCTGAAGCCTTATAAGGTAACATTACGCCATGTAATTTTGTTTGATTTGAGGCTTTCAATATACTTGAATGCCAGAGTGGAAAGTGCATTGTGTCACTATATTGATTTCTCCGAGCACACAATTTCACGACGGCACCAGGAGCTAAAGTGCAAGAAAAGCTTGGGAAAAGAACGTACCAAGCAATGGGTTCTCTAGGCAGAGAAGTGCATACTCGTTAGGCGCCATTTTGATTGTATGAGTGGTTTAGACTTTTCAAGAAATATATGGAAGTTATGTTTTCAAATGTTTGGTGGGGTACCTCTGGAGGGGTTCCGCCAAGGATTTGGAAGGTGTCCTTAATCACCCATATGTTAGCCGATCGTAGGCAGGTCCACTACTATAAGCAACTGTTTATTAAGCTAATTGTGATTAATACTGAGGATTTTAGACTGTCACTGTCCCAGAACTGCACGAAAAAATGCTGAAGAGCTCGTCCCAGTTTTCGAGGTTGGAGAAATCATTTTAGGCATAGAAATGCACTTGGAAGAATAGATCATGGAAGGAAGCGGGATCGCAGAAAATATGTAAGTTCACATGTTCACCAAACAAAAACTCCAAGCATGTGTCAAGTTCTTTGTTTATATCCCCAAGCTCCAGGAAATACAAAGATGCGTAGCCAGCATGTCCCATATGCAATGAAAACCTCATCAATCAATTTAGTCCTTGACCTTTTGAGTACCACGTAGCAGACCAGTTCTCCGAGCAGCGATGAGACCAGCCTTTTGACCTTGAACAGCGTATCTCGAAATAGTCGAAGCCTTACCAATATGTTGATGGTTACCACCCTAGAATTTGTTAGTCCTTCGTCTTGTAGAAATCTGAATATACATACTCCGTGAGGATGGTCGACAGGGTTCATGGCAACACCACGAGTCTTGGGCCACGAGTTGCGCTTAACAGCGAACTTGTGCTTAGCACGGGAAGCCTCTGTTTCTTGTGTTAGCAAATAATTCCCATTTCGTGGATCCGCAGAAAAACGTACTCATCAATGGTTTGTCGGTTCTTCCACCTCCAGCGACAATACCGATCATGCCTCGTGCACTGCTCTTGATAACCTTCTTTGCGCCAGATGGGAGCTTGACTCTGGTCTTTCCCTCGTCTGGGTTGTGGCCAATGACGGTGACATAGTTTCCAGATGTACGTCCGAGAGTTCCACGATCACCGACCTTCTCCTCAACGTTTGAGATGACAGTTCCCTCAGGGACAGAGCCGAGAGGAAGAATGTTTCCGACAGTAAGGTTGGCGTTCTTTCCGGCATAGATGAATTGACCAGTGTACATTCCCTCGTTGGCGATGAAGGTCTCAGTGTGAAGCCTGAATCGGTATGGATCACGGAACTGGACCTTTGCGAGTGGTGCACCTCGTCCAGGATCGTGAATAATACTTCGTGAGGTCAGTTTGGAGAATTATTTGAACTCGTTCGCTCTCTGCACTTACTCCTTTACAACTCCACGAATGTAACCATGACGCTCCGCATAATCCAATTGTCTGAAAGCAGCAGGGTTTTCTGTAAGAAAGCAGCAAAGTTAGCAAGAAGATCTCGAAAAGTGACAGGCACTGTTTGTTAGAAATTTGTGCCAGCCTGCGCAACGGCGGATTGAGAGAGATGGAGGAACTTGCTGTTGAGGCGGGTGTTGGCTGTGAAGATCGAGCCACGACCCTTTCTCTGATTACGAATAACGCGACCCATGATGCGTGGTTGTCGACGTTGTGCTTTTTGGGTCCTCAAAATTGAAGAAGACGGTGTTTTCGATATTGTTGTGGGAGCGCCTAGTGTGAAATTAGTTTAGCGCCTTGGCTGTGCAAAAGGTGCAAAGCTGTTACGAGGCTGAGAACGGTGGGGCTGCACACCTATTGCGTTCTGCTTGTTAGTATTTATCATATATTTCTTTCATCTTGTAGAAGACAGACATCATAGCTGTTCGTGTCTCGAAGTATCAAGGCACTCTTTCTTCTTATCATTACTACGAAAAATATTATTATCACGTGAGTGTCGATAAAAGGCTGAGGGTTTTTGATTTTATCACGACAACACCACTGCACTGGAGGTCATATCGCTATTTTCCTGTTCAACACTGCGACCCGGAATGCCTCTTCTGTATTGAGAGTGCTCGCTACGCAAGCAGTAAGCTGCGACGTTCTTGACCAGCATTTCCTGTGATTTTGCCGAGAATAATTGGACGGCAAAGGACGGAATCAAGTTGATTCCTCTTATCATGTTCCCACCTATTTCTTTCCTGCAGGTTGAGTTGAGTTGAGTTCTCTATTTCTGTCTGTCCCTTTTGGTATTGGAGCTGGAAGGGGAGTCGTCAGCAGAGTTAGTTGTTCTGAACCTTGCCTTCAGCGTGAGCTGTGGCTGCGATGCTCTCTATCCAGAAAAGGTTGATGACGTTTTACATCAACTAGATTTGGCAGGCAAATACCAGATTAACCTAAATTGGGATGGATTTCAATCCTAAATTCTGAAGGGAGTTCGACCTGTCTTTGGAGTCAAAGAGGTTTTCGTTTAGCGATCGTCTAGAACGATACTTAATCCTATTCTTCATCTAGTGAAATCTCAGAGAACGTTTCTGAGACGCCGCGTTGCGTTCATTTCTCATCCAATTAATCAAGTATTATGCTGATGCCGTCTATCCAGGTTGTTTCGTTTGTTATCGGAATAGCTTCTTTCATTATGTGGAGATGCTGTTAATTTAGCAATGAACTCATCGCACGGTACAAAGACAAAACAATGGGGAGTTTACCTAGATATGCCGTACTAAGTCGTTATTACGACTTCACGTTTTGGGTGAAAGACACTCGAAAAGTATTCTAGGCAGTCCGCCTTTGGAGTCACAATCCGCCTGGAGCTTCCCATCTTTGCGAACGCCCCTTTCCTCTTTTAAAACAGTCAGGGGCAGTCAGTTGTCTGTTTTGCAATGGTACGTTACTGGCGGAGAAGTGTAAGGAGATCATAGACGGACTACGGTGAGAGGAACAAGCTTGTCTGCATTGGATAGAGCATGATTTGATAAGGGCTGAGCGGGTGGAGAGCGTTACTGCATACTGTATAAGAATAGAGAAGAATGAGGCGATGGTTTTGGAACACACGAAGGCGATGGCGAGATGATTTTCAGAGCAACAGCTGAGAAAGAGAAAGAGAATTGGCTGGCAGCTTAATTGCCATTTGGACAATAAACAATTATTATCCTGAACTATTCTGCGGGAGCCTGCGTGACAAAAGCCTTGGAGCTCAGACCAATAATTAATCCTGGGGCGGGCGGCGTCCACTTTGAACTTTCTTGACTCTCACCTTTCCACCTCCGCCAACGTACTCCACCCATCATCAAGAAACACAACCAAACTCCACAAACTTCACAACCATGAGTGATGATGATTCATCTGAGCTATCCTCTGTACCCTCGGAGGATGAGACTCTACAATTGACAAAAAAGAATGGTATTCTTAAGTTCTTCTCAAAAGCCCCGGAGCCTGGTGCAGCTACCACAGCTCCCAAGTCTCCTCCCCGACCAAAGCGCGATCCCTCTCCAGATCATGAATATGTACTGGCAGATAATTCAGATATCGCTGTAAGTATATGGCTTCATTGTCGCGTTCTTACACGTACAAAACGCGTCTGTGTAGTATCGAATCATCACTCATAATAATATAGTTTATTGTCATGTACCGAGCAAGATTTACAGAAGCATTCCCAAAGTCCCTTCCTAATTTCGGTCCCCAAGAACTGGAACGCGATATCGTCGATACCGTGCCTGGAGAACATGCTGAACTGTTCCTCTGTGCTGTTCTTGGACTGTTGTTGAATCGCAAGCAGGATGTAAAGTAGGTTGATCCTTGGCTGCAAGCCTGTTCATGTTTGTTATGCTAGCACTAGAAGCTAAATCAGTTTAAAGGCCTGGCCACTATAATCGAGCGCTGGAGGAAGCTGTACAGACTCACAAATCACAATGGGCGAAGGACTGGGAGGCCAAAAATCCTCTCTCGCAAGGAGCTACGTTTGCCACTATGCAACCCACCCAGCGAGTATGGCCATCGAAAATCAGCTCTTTCATAATAAGCTAACTCTGCAATAGCTTACTCTCCTCCGAACCCTTGTTCTCTGGTCTCTCTCTTCATCCGATACTATAAAGGGAATAATTACTACTTCGTACAAACAAAGTCGTCACGAAGATGATATGAACCAGCCACTCTCTGTACAGCCCTGGGGATCAGATGGCGACAAGCGCCGCTACTATCTCATTGAAGGCTTAGATGACACACATTTTAGAGTTTACAGGGAAAGTAATTATACTGGTATCAAGCGCACATGGTGGAGCGTTGCTGGTACCATTGACGAATTGACGGCTTTAGCAGAGAAGTTAGAAAAGGAAGATGGAGGTCAGAAGGCAAGACTGCTGAATGGGAAGATGTTGGCTGCTGTTCCTCGGTTTGAAGCAACCGAAGAGGTAAGATACTATGCTTGTGCTAATACGGTGTCATTGACTAAAACCCCTTCAGAAACGAAAGCGTCGTGAGTATAGACAAGCTCGCAAGCAACAATTCAAGCGCCCTGAACCCAACTTCTCGATGTATGAAGGCCGAACAAGAGGCAAGCGCATGAAATATACCTATTCTGATGGGGAAGACGAAAGTTTCTCCGATGCCACTACAAACCGCCGCTCCACTCGCAATACACGCAACCACACCCCAATCGAAGGCCCTACAGTGACGCAGAGTGGCCGCCAAGTCAAGTCTCGCCAGGGAGGTTTATATGGAGAGAGCATACTCAGCGGGCAAGCTCCTAGTGTAAAATCTGGACAGTATGACGAAAGCAGTGATGAGCCAGAAGAGTCGAGCGAAGGAAGGCCACGGCGAGCTGCTGCGGCGAAGGTAACGAATGGATGGGGTGGCAAGGGAAAAGCGCACATTGAAGGATACAATTCAGTCGATGAGATGGATAGTGATGAGGATGATGCAAGTGAGCAAGATTACGGCGACGATGAGGAAGAAGATGAGGTGATTCCACTTGAGAGTGACATCGATGATCGAGACGACATCTCCGACGAAGCACTGTCAGACGTGGACTCGGAAATGAAGAGTCTTGTGATCAAGCTTCCGGTTAAAACACCAACTCCTGAGAAGAAGACTCTGGTAAAATCCCAGTCCTCAGAGTCATCCGACTCGAATCACACTCGGACGGTTCCTACTATTCCTCCTGAACTAAGCACTGAAACAAGTTCCAATAAGGCGAAAGAAGATAGCAACATCGATGCCGTCGCCGGTCCAATTATTAGTCACATATTAACTCCAGATACACCACCAAAGCCTATCGCCATCCCCCAGTTGACGGAGATCTCGCCTATCTCACCAACACTCGCATTCAGAGGTAGTCCAGAAAAAGCGCACTTATTCCCAACATCCCTTAAGGTTTCTGGAGACCCATGAATTATGATTGATTACTGGTTTGGTAAAAGATGGGGTCTCATGTATAAGATAAACTAGTTAGATTCCGGCGTTTGGAGCGTGCTTAAGTAGCATGCATACGCGACGTATTTGCACTAATTCATGTCAACGAAATAGTAATGCAAACCACTGGACATGCCTAAATTAGTATCAGAGTGAACTGGCCAAAGTAGTTCTGGAGACAATTGATGCTAGCATGAACTCATACGTGTTATACCGTTTACAGTGCTGGTGTAATATACTTTCTTGATAGAAGTCAGACCTTGCCATGTAATGCTCATCGACGATCCATTTCTGCCAGCTTGAATGAGGAGAAATATATATTACCCAAACTATTGCGATAATTTGAACATGTCAAGCGCCAGGAATCTAACAAGGTAACAGGTAACCAGTAGTATCTCCATGATTTTTCTCTTTTCACAAAGAAACACTTTGCCATTCAGACCGTTCATTTATGACAATATTGATTGTTGCTCCCTCTCCACCAGTAGGTCCATGGTGACAATTGAACAACACAGATGAATGCTCGTAAGTCCACTTAACTCAGCTTACTAGCTCTGGTAACTTTCCAGATATTCCTTGTAAATTCCTCCACCCCTTTGAATCCCTCTCCCTTTTCATTCTTTTGAGGATTGCCATTAGCCCCACTTCAAGTATAAAAAGCTTGATAAATATAGCTGCTACGTATTCTTTTTAATCACTAAGGGGACTTTTTGGAGTGGTCGTGTAGGAGCACATGATACGAGGAATGATTGTTGTACAGAGGATCACTCCACTTTGAAAGGTGTTATGGATAGAAGCCGCAGTTCTTACAGGAATTGCAAGATACATTCTCACGTTGTGCGGACAACTCTCTGGGAATATGTTGTGTATTCATCACTATCATACACACGCCGTAATCCGGTCTAGGATTCAATCAATCACCAGTCGAGCTCTGGTTCTGATAAAACTGTCAGATCTCAGTCAGTAAAGCCCATTGTGGGGTCTTTCCATCTCACATCTCCCATCTCAGCAGCCAGCTTTCTATCTTGTCCAAATTTCTTCAGATTTTCTTTTATAGGCCAGTTATTTGTTCGATACCACCATCTCCGTACTTTCGCCCCTAGTGAGCCTCCGCTTAGCTGGGCGCTTCTGTTCCAGTGCCGCCATCCTAGGAGCCCGAGGGTCAGAATGGTGCCTTGAAGAAGGGGCTGCAATATCTGTGAAGTTTGTTAACGGCCGTTTGATGATGATCGAAAGTGGTCAAGACATACTTGGTCACGTATAGTGATAAAAACAACTTTTGCTGTCGTGTCCGCATGCGCAATACTAGCTAGATAACTCTGCTCAAACCTCAAGTCTGGCAGAGGGGGCAACGCTGCCTTTCGAGGTAATGGCCGGATAACGCTGTATGGTAACTCATCTTCATCGTCATGATCAATTCCTTCCTCGTCATCGTATGCGTATCTGTCTAGAGAGTCATCCGAGACAGATATGTGTGGGGAGACGGTAACGGGTTGCTTTTCTGAGGCGGCGGTAGAGGGATTGAGATCGTGTGAAGGGTCTGGGGCATGATTTATGGATGCGGTTTGTATCGTTTCGGCAATTTGAAGAGGGAGGGAGGAAGACATGGTGATGTGGTGAGGAATTTGGCTCAGTAGGTTTCCCTGGTAGAGGAGCTTGCGATGTAGTCAAGTAAAGAGTAGCCTTGCCGAGACGGCTGGCGGGAAAGTTTAAAGAACGTCACGAAATCAAAATTATACATCAGTTTTAGGCAGCGTATGTGCATTCCATTGTTCCATTACATTAAGTAGCTTGGTTATTATAATGGGTTCGTGAAGTCATTATCATTAACTCATAATCTACAATTTATTAGGTTTTGAGTAGCAACGGCTTTCTTTGGACAACATACCAAGCATGGATTCTCATGTACCTGGGTATGGCTGAGAGCTAGCTAGTGTACTCGGGATGGTCGTAGTAGCGACAGCACCACCAGCCTCGGATTTGGACTCCCTCACATCATTCTGCTTCTGCTTCTGCTTTTGCTCCTCCATCTCCTCCTTCGCAGCTTCTTCTCCAGAAATGCTTCCCGTACGCTTCTTCTTACGGACGAGTCTTCCATCTTGGAGACGATAATTGTAGAGGATATCCGGGAGTGTCTTGCCTTCGCGTTGAAGCTCACGGAGATCTTGAAGAACCTGCTTGGAAAGGGTACTGAGGTCTTTAATAGACAGCTTCTTCTGTTCGGAAGACATCTCTCTGGGTTGGCTGATGTTGGCGATATTCAACGTGAGATGGTAGGATATTTTCTTTCTGTTGAGCGTGAGCTCTTCTGATGAGTTGGCGTTGCTAGCTTATGCCTATGGCAATGAATTTATGCGTGGCAAATGTTGCGTGTTTCGCTGGCTGTGTTGAATCACGCGCAGTTTCGATTCAATCAAAGAAACTAGCTTTGTTGAACACAGAAGCCTTGGCAATGTCTTTTGCTCAAGCGAAAGTTTCAACAACGGATAGTTCAAATCCTTCTCTTTACGCTGTCTTGTGTGTACTGCAAAGATGACTGCCACGGAATAAAGATCAAAGATTAAAGATATGGCCAAATTATTAGGTTTAACATTCATTTTCACACCTGCATAATGTTCGCAACTTCATCCAGAACCATTTTCAGGTTATGCAATATAACTTAGCCAGCAGTAGCTCGTTATGTGACCTTTTTGGAATATGTAAAGATTTACAGGAAGAGGGTTGGGCTAGGTAAAGCAGCTCTTTGTTTGAAAAGTTGTTATAGTGTTGTGGTGTTGTGTTATTTAGATGTTAATCTGGTCTACATTGGTGAACTCAATCGTAGAGATCAGACCCATGCTTTCTCATCACTCTTATAGTTTTATTCTATGGATTTTCCACATGGAATTAACTTTAATCTATAGGTATTTGAGGGGAAAACGCTGAAAGATTAAATAAAGCGATTTCTCTCCTTTGTGTTGTGAGAGAATAGAAGCACTCCATCACGTAGTGCAACTAGTAGCTAGGAAAATATCAAGTAAGAACATCTTATCTCAATTTTTGATACTATCACCATCTCAATGCTCTATCCAATACGTAAGTATTCAAACATGCCCATATAATAATGCAGCCACCCCGAGATTGTTACCCGCACCTGGCAGTCAGTCTTAAGCAAGCACCACGATATCCTACTCATTCTTAACAAAAGACATCAGCTATTGCAAAGGAAAGTTCAATTACGAAGAACAGATGTTTCAACCTGGCTAGCTAGATACTCTACTTCAGACAGAATCAGAAAGTCTCAAGGCTAACAAAACAGGTTGACATATGACATAAGCGGCTAGCGTTTCCGTACCGAAGCGAGGCTCCTACCTTTAAAAAGACATCGCTTTCCCACAGCCCACGCCACAAGAAAGGACCTACCTGACCACTGTGCGATTTACGGTACAGCATCAGAACATTCATTGCGCGAAAAACTTGCAATAACATACCACCTGACGTGTCGCACCCGTCAAAATGAGTGAAGCTCAGGCCAACGAGGCAGAGAAGAATATTGAAATTTGGAAGGTGAAAAAGCTGATCAAGCGTTTGGAAGCTGCAAGAGGAAATGGAACGTCCATGATATCTCTGATTATTCGTACGTTTTACAGCCCATACTCTGAACCAATCTAACAGAATCTGTAGCGCCAAAGGATCAAGTATCTAGAGCGGCGAAGATGTTGGCAGAAGAATATGTAAGCCAAGTAAACTGCCCCATCGTTTGACATCCTTATTAATACTTCCATAGGGAACTGCGTCTAACATCAAATCCCGCGTCAATCGTCAGTCCGTACTTTCGGCCATCACATCCACACAACAGAGACTGAAGTTATACAACAAAGTACCACCCAATGGTCTGGTAGTGTACTGCGGGGAAATCTTGACCTCCGAGGGCAAAGAAAGAAAGGTCAATATCGACTTCGAACCTTTCAAGCCCATCAATACGTCTCTATATCTCTGCGACAACAAATTCCATACCGAAGCACTCGCAGAGCTCCTAGAGTCTGATCAGAAATTTGGGTTTATTATCATGGATGGTAATGGAGCTTTATTTGGAACCCTCAGCGGCAATACACGTGATGTTGTTCACAAGTTCTCTGTCGATCTACCAAAGAAGCATGGCCGTGGAGGACAGTCTGCTCTTCGTTTTGCGCGTCTGCGTGAAGAGAAGCGGCACAACTATGTCCGTAAGGTCGCTGAGCTAGCTGTACAAAATTTTATTACTGCAGACAAAGTTAATGTTGCTGGAATTATTTTGGCTGGTTCTGCTGATTTTAAGAACGACTTGAACCAGTCGGATTTGTTTGATAACCGTCTCCAGACGAAGGTTATTAAAGTTGTGGACGTGTCTTACGGAGGAGAGAATGGATTCAACCAGGCCATCGAACTCTCCGCAGAAACACTTAGCAACGTCAAATTTATTCAGGAGAAGAAGTTGATTGGGAAGTACTTTGAAGAGATTAGTCAAGACTCTGGACTTGTTTGCTACGGTGTCGATGATACTCTGAAGGCGCTTGAACTCGGTGCAGTCGATATTTTGATTGTCTTTGAGAACTTGGAAATCAATAGATGGACGCTCAAAGATAGTAACGGAGTGGTGACTATCCTTCATACCACTAAGCAATCGGAAGCAGCCAACCGGGACCAATTCATGGACAGAGAGACTGGCCAAGAAATGGAAGTAGTAACTCAAGAGTCTTTCCTCGAATGGATCGCTGAAAAATACAAGGACTTTGGTGCTACCTTGGAATTTGTTTCCGATCGTTCCAGCGAGGGAAATCAGTTCGTAAAAGGATTTGGTGGCATTGGTGGCCTTCTTCGTTACAAGGTCAATTTCGAACAGCTACAAGAAGTTGATGACGATGATGATTACTACGACGGTATGCCATATCTCAAACATGCCCGAGGACTGATGCTAACTTATGATAGATTGACAGATTGAGGACCTCGCGCATGGCGAGGCGCCAACTTCATCCACACCGTCAATTCAAATTCTGCCTACACGCCAATGTGCCGCAGAGCCAGAAGTCAAAGCCACTCGTGCCACGAAAGGAGTAGTAGCACGGCCCAGCCCGCTTCGATCGATGATGACGACGTCTTGAGTTGGGCCCCCATCTAGCACTGGTAAGCACAATTAAAAAAAACCAGCTCAGTAAATTAATACGGACCCTAGTATAAAACCTTGCCAACTGACTACCAATGTGCTGCTTATCATGGGCAAGGTATTAGGATGTGGAGGAGCGCGTTTCGGCAAATTGCTTCAGTCATAGGTATCGATGTCTTTGATTTCAGCTTAAGCTATGTGTATATCATATTCCCCCAACTAAAAAGGAGAAATCAAAAGATTCTGCCCGTGTGCATTCTGTTCTTCCTTGTGAATATCTACCTATACATTGCAGATTTCGTGAAAGCGAATTCATTCTCGTTTTCTGGAGTCAAGAAAGCTGCACGGTGGGCAAGTATTACAAGCTGTGACTACTGCTAGTTATAGTTTTCCAAATAATCCAGCGCATTGTTCGTACGCTAAGCTTGAAAACCTAGAATTCTCTCATGTATTCCCTAGTTAATCACTATATGTAAAGCTTCTTGTTTATGGGTAAAAGGCAAAAGTATTGGCGTGTTTTGTATAGCTGTTATCTAGCCTGGTGCAAAATAGGCCTACAGTTCTGTAAACTCGCATAATGGTGGGGTGGTGGGGTATGCCGATCATCGCTAGTCCATAAAATGTTTGTATGAGAGTCCTCCTGGCATTCTATGTACACAACAGGGCGTGGAATACTCAGATCTATCCCCACATGGTATGAAATTGTAACACAAATCACGCAGTATATCCGTGGCTCTATTTTGGAGATCACACACCTTTAGAAATGAGGTGAACGAGATCCTCCAACTTCTCCTGCTGTTTCTAGAAAGCCCTTACACTTAGTCCTAAGTCCTAAAGATGAGAGGTCTTTACGAGGAATCCAAATATGCTGTTTCTTTCCTAGGCCCAGTATCTTCATACACTCATCAGGTAGATGAATCCATTCCTTGCATATATTACACAACTAATAAAAGATCAAGGCAACCCTTCAATGCTTTCCCAGCGGTAAACATGACTACCAGCCAGCTACGACCATAGCAGGTAAGATGCGCACAAGATATAGTAATGTTGTATCTAATTGTCATTTCAGATGTGTTTGATGCTGTACAATCAGGAAAGGCTGATCGAGGCGTTGTGCCATTCGAGAATTCTACCAACGGAGCTGTGATACCCACACTCGAACTACTAGCTGATCGTAACGCCCTTTATCCAGATATCTTCATATCTGGCGAAACATATCTCGATGTCCGCCACTGCCTTCTAGGACATAAAGCCCCCCCAGCCTCGTTGACTAGCTCTCCAGTCTTGTCAGGCACAAACACTCCGACTCCATCAGTCCCTGCACCGCTTCAGCCGAAATCGAAACCGATTTCAAGTCTCAAGCATATCAAACGAATACACTCTCATCCTCAAGCATTTGGTCAATGTGAAATATTCCTCAGTGCATATTTGAAGGGCGTCGAGCGAAGGGAAGAAAGCTCCACGAGCCGATCTGCGGAGATAGTGAAAAGTGATGAATCTGGAGAAAGTGCAGCTATTGCAAGCAGTCTCGCAGCAGAGGTCCACGGGCTAGATATTCTGGCAGAAAATATTGAGGATCGTGAGGACAATACTACCAGATTTTTTGTTCTTCGAAAAGGCAAGCCAATTGACGAATCACCTGGTAATACAGAAGCTCCGAGCAAGTCCATGGTGTCGTTCAGTGTCGAGCATAGTAAACCCGGTACTTTGGCAGATGTGCTTGAGTGTTTCAAGCTTCACAAGCTTAATCTCACTAGCATCAATAGCCGCCCTACTACCACAGTTCGATTCCAGTATATCTTCTTCATTGAATTTGATGGAAGTCGAATAAAGGACAGTGATAATAGGGTTGAAGGAGCATTGGATAGTCTTGGAAAGTTTACAAAAAGCTGGAGATGGTTAGGAAGCTGGGAAGATAAGCTTCAGAGATGAGCTCAACTAGACTGGGTTTGCATAGGTAAGATTTCAGATAGCGATAAAATATTACACCGTACTATACTATTTATTACCATCGGTGTCGCGTCTCTTATCGATAACATATAAAGTGACAGGGCTACCTAGGCTAGGTTAAGGGGCTTTTAAGCGAGGCTGTCTATAGTAGACTTCCAGGCTCGAGTCTTGATCAACTCCGCTGCCACAAGCCATCCCATTAAACCTCTTGCAAAACCCTCTCTTCTCTCTGAGAATGAGACCACATTGTTCCCTTCTCCAAATATCCCGAACTGGCGCATGGGTTCAAGCCAGCTTTCCTGGTACAAAGGCAGCCCGATATTCGTCTATAGAGGCATTGCAGTCATCTCTTAGTCAAGATCTTACTTCACGTCCCAAGAATTATATCTTCGACTACTTATCGCCCACCCCTTCCCATCTGTTAAATATTACCCTTTCTGATTTCTTACCGGAATCATGCCAGCCATCTAGCTTCTCTAGAACAAGTCTTGAACTGCCAGCGACAAATTCAGATTGTAGCAATGGCATTCCTCTTCCACAAGGTCACCATCTTGTTTACTTTCCCCCGCAGGTCCCAAGCAGTAGTCTTTTAGCAGATGGGACAGATCATCTGCAGTCTCCTGGATCCCCCTTTGATCGTCGGATGTGGGCTGGAGGATCCCTACACTTTGACCCTCAGACATCCAACCAACTACTTCTCAGTAATGATCGCGTTTATTGCGCAGAATCGATGACAAATGTTGTCGTGAGAGGAAAGGATAGAGACGAGAAGATCTTTGTAAAAATAAAGAGAGAAATCGGACGCAGCTTGCCCAAAAAAATGGTGAACCACGCCAAAAGTGAGATAATCATGAATGCTGAGGAAATCGGCAATAACTATATCTTTGCCCCATCCCTTGTGGAGGAAAGAAACTTGGTCTATTTTAGACAAAAACCTCCAGCTACTACGAAGGAAGAATTGGATAGACCAGGCAAGATACTGAAGCGTACGTTCTCTCCACTTTGTATCATCTGCATTTATTATGCCTATACTAATATCACGTAGCTGCTCAAAAGCCTGACTTTTTTGTCAACATCATACCTACACCAGCTCTATTGTTTCGCTTCTCAGCCCTTACCTTCAATGCACATTCTATTCATCTTGATCCTCAATACTGCCGCGAAGTCGAAGGACATAGGAACCTTCTTGTACATGGCCCGTTGTCACTAGCATTGATGTTATCGGTCTTGCGATCTCAGTTGAAGAATAGTGAAATCGTTCTAAACTTTGACTATCGAAATCTCGCACCACTCTATGTCAGCGAGGAGCTGAAGGTCTGTATCAAGAAAGATAGTACAAAAGATGACAAGTATACTGTATGGATAGAAGGAAAAGAAGGGGGCTATGCTGTAAAAGGAACTGCAATTATCGGGAAACTTAGGCCAGGGACTGCGCGATGGTTGGAGCAGATGGAAAAGTCATAAAAGCGTGCGCTTCAACAATTCTCAAGACTGGCATTCTATATCGTATTAAGTGAGAAGTTCTCTCAGGATGGATCACTGCTTCGAATAACCCTTACCAAGTGAAACAGCCGCGATTGAGGATCTATGTTGCTGAGAAACTTTCCACAATCGAAGGACACCGGATCGGAGGTATTGCGAACTATGAAACTAGATGGATTTGCGCAATGCATAGTAGCAGCCATTGCTGGTCAAAATTAAAATTCCATAACCTGAAGTCCAACTCATACAGAATATATAAGCATGTAACTCGTATTGTAGAATTCGTATCACAGGTTAACAAAAGAGGTCAGCGTTGGCCATGATCATCATCTCGTATTCATGTACTTCTGGCCATCCAGCTTGGGCCAGTAAAAACGCCACTTAATTGTCAATGTTCTTATGTCGCTGCCTCTGTCGACCGACTATTTAAAAAAAATTGCTGAGTTGTGATACACTCGAATGGTTTTTATTGCGCTCTCGTGGCTCATATTGTACAGTAGGGAGTCCTTACTCCCCACAAGTGATTACCACTGAATTAATGCGTCCCTGTTTCAGATCTGCTAATGATAGACACTAAAGGCACTCCCAATAAGACCCTAAGGATCTACTGCTTGTTCTTGGTGGGGGTCCACCTCGTCATCATCCCTGTCCAGCAACCTGAGCACATATCAACAATCAATTCTTTGTATAGCCATTTGCAACAATCTTAAGCGCACCTCATTTTCTAGCAAAACCCCTTGCGGTACTTATAGAGAAGATTGAGTTTTCCTAATGTCTTCTGCCAACAGCACGCACGAGCTGCTTTGGACTGCGTAAGCGCCAAACTTTCCGTAATACAATAAGACAACCATTCTATTAACGCGCCTGTTCCTGTCTACCTTTCTTCGACTTCTTGTATTCTCTACGTCTAACGTAACAATCTCAATCTGTTAGCCCATGCGAAATAACCAACTCGGCTTCCTCTTTAGCTCCTTCGATAACAGCTTGACAGCCACTGGGGGTCCGTTAGAAAAGAGTCATGGGCACAATGGCACCACCTTCGAGCGAGTCAAAGGATAGCATTGGGCGCCGGAGAAGCCTCAATCCGTTCTCTTCTTCGAGATCTTCTTCTTCCCATTCCAGCACCGCAAATCCAAGACTCAACGTTGAAGGCAACCAGTTGCAGAAGAGAGACAGTTCCAAGTCTAGCAGACGAGCGTCGATCTTTGGGTTGACACCACTCGCAAATACCACTCTGGATACGGCACAAAGCGACAGCACAGCAGAAGGTACGGGTCGGTATGATGATGGCGAGAGTGCCAGTTTGCATGCACGACCTCGCACGCTTCAGAAGCAGAAAGGCCGACCGTCATCCATTTTTGGATCAAGGGGCAAACGATCGTTACAAAATATCAACAATAGCAAACCTCCGTCGATCTCCGAGGATATGCCGGAGATGAGCACTGTTCTATATGATGGGGAGGTTCAGACGACAAGCAGCATGTTTCGAAAGAAGAAGGAATATCTAGTACTTACCGATAGGCATTTAGTTCGATTCAAGAGCCAATCTCGTAGGTGAAATTCTTCTGATTTCTTGCTTTTTATTGTCCTCAATTCTGAGAATGATAAATGTATTGTTTCACTCAGCCTGAAGCGACCGCTAATCACGAAATTTGTAGGAGCAGGAGAAGCATATCCCAGTATACTCGATGACGATCAACATGCCAGGCGCCGTCACTTCTCGTCCGCCTCGAGTAGTTCCTTGCAGGACTTCCAGTCCAACAATTCTCGCAATTCGGCGGAACTTGAGAATCGAATATCACTTGAGCAGATTGTGACTGCCTACAAGTTGGAGGACGGAAAACCTTATTTTACAACTGAGGTGGTATACCTTGATGAAGAGACTAATGCGGTTGGCTCCATTCAACTGATGCTACATGCCCCGGAGGAAGCAGATATTTGGATTAGTTCAATCCGTGGAGCAGCTCAGAAGGCGAGATTACTCATGAAGGAACCATACCCAGAGCGTATTGTCCGCCATCTTGTTGATGTCCTTGAGAAAGTTAATGACTATGATCCGAGACGCTGTAACATTTTCCGTGTTGTTCGACGAGCTCCCTTATCAAAAGTCGGGAAACCATCTTCGGAAGATCTTCAGAAGCTAGGAGCTTCAGTATATTATCTTGTTATTGGTGTTAACCGCTTACACTTGATCCCTCCACCTACTTTTACACCACACGGAGGCCTCATTAGTACCAAGCTGAAAACACTTTCATATGGCTTAGTTGCACTTGTGGCTATGAATGTGAAAGAGTCAGATGACAGATTCGAACTGCAATTCAGGTTGCCTATGAAAGAGCGTGAGTCTTTCGAGCTGGCTGCATCCGCTTCTTTTGACATTGCGAATTACATTTTCCGCGCTCTTCGATACCTGAAGCCGCTCTCAACAGACTATAACTTAAAGTTCACCGGGCCTATGCATTGTCAAGACGGGGCGGAAATCCTCGCTGATTCGGAAGAAAGCGAAGCAGAACGCGAAGCCGAGCTTGGTTGGTTTGATCGGACGCTTACTGCATATTGCGTGGCTTATGCTTGTGATCCAACTAATATTCGATATTCTGTCGACTACCAAGCTGAAGATGCACCAGAGTTCAGATTGCTTCCCTCTGCAAGAGCTAGGTCATACACAGCGAGAGAGCTACTGGCCGTCATGCGCGCACTACGATACAACATATCTTTCTGTTCTCTATCATTTCGGGGTATTGATCTTCACTACATACACGGCTTGAATGATCCCTTTGGAGGTGAATATATTGCATGGTTCAATCTAGATAACGTGCGGATAGATAAATTCTGGGATCAAAAACCTAGTCACATGTCGTTGCTATACCAGGAAACCCAGGCTCTGGCGCTGCTGTGCAGAACTGTACGCAGGATGGATTTCAGTAATTGTCTTCCCCGTCGACGAGTAAGAGATACATTTGATGCGGAAGGCAAACTCGAATTCGACAAAGATCCGGGCTGTGAGATCGTTGCTGGTATTTTTATAGTGGCTCGATCTCGTATGACTAGTGTAACTTGGATAGATATCAGCGGCATTGAACTCGGAGAGACCGATCTTGAAGCTATGCGATCCGCATTAAGCGAAACAAGAGCTCATTTCAGAGCTGTTGAGTGTTCGCGTTGCGGGTTAACCGACTCTGGCATTGTTAAATTTCTTCGGCTTTTGGAAAAGCAGAGCAGGCATATTGAGTGCCTTAATATATCCGACAATCCGGGACGGCTTCATCTTGGCCGATTCCAGACTTCCTTAAGCCACTTTACCAAACTCCGAAAGCTAAATCTTTCAAGAATGGCCAAAACTCCTGGTGAGGAAACCTTTTTCGCTCCAGAGGTTGTGAAACATTGGAGACTCGAAGAGCTGTCCCTAAGTGGAATCTCACTGAATGCTGCAACCCTCACATCCATCTCAGATTATCTAAAGAATGAAATGTCGGACAACCTTTGTGTCCTAAACTTAGATAGGTGTAATTTGAATGGGGGCCAGGTGGGTTTGCTGATGCGATCAATTTCTCGAGTGCCTGGCAAAGCTCGCGAGTTGAGGCTTGATGTTAGCAATAACGGTTTAGAGCAAGGAATTGACAATATTATCGGGGCCATACGAGACAATGAAACACCTGCGCATCTAATAATGCGAATGATTGAGTTCGCAAAGGAGGCTCATTTCAGGCAGTTGTTAGATGCTCTATGTGTAAACAACACCATTAGGTGTTTGGATATTTCACAAGCGTCACTCCCATATGATGCTGGCCCAGAGACTTGCGACTCACTTAAGTCACTATTCATCAAAAACAGAACACTCGAAGAACTCGACATATCCGGCGAGCAGGCGCATTTGGAAGTGATTCGATTTGGAATCGGTCTCAATCAGGCACTCACTGGTCTCGAGCACAACACAGCACTAAAAGTGCTCCGAATAGAGTACCAGAACCTAGGATTTGAAGGAGCCAACACACTTGCCTCGGTTATCAGGGAGAATAAATCACTAACCCATATTCACTGTGCGCATAATGATATTGGTCTACAAGCTTTCACGTCTCTTGTTAACGCCATGGCAAACAATTATACAGTCGTCGAACTTCCACTAATGACCGAGGATCAAGAAAGGTCGATCAAGCGGATGAAAGCAAGCATGGCCGGCTCGGTGCAAACTCAGAATTCGGTGCGTCGCATTGGTAGCGCACTTCGTGTTACTAGTCATGGCCACCCGGCCCAAGAAATGACCCAGCAAGATGTAGTCACTGCAGGCGAGCTCTTGGAGAATCAATGGGAGTCTCTAAATGAGAAACTCACCCTATTCCTCAATCGTAATAACGCAGGCTATGGATCCGAGTTTGTAAGTTAAGTTCTTAAACTTTCTATTTCCTCCGCCACCTTCGGTGGTTATCTACACCTGATGTACCGATTCTATTACTGACTCTGTCATGTAAAGGTGTTTGGCGAAGAGGCTATGCGACCGACGACCTCCATTAGTGAGGGCGGAATAGTTCAAAATGTGCTTGACCACACTACACCTAAAGCCGAGCTTGAAGATCCAGTTGACAACTATACCGGCGTGTTAGCGAACCTTAATCGTAGGTTTTCACACTCCACGCCACATTCCTCAGGTTAAGGCATGAATTTAAGGTGACATACCATATATTGGGAAGGCATTATTCTCCACTTTTTCTGTTCTTGGATATGACATCGTTCATAACGATGCGACTAGCGTTTCTATTGAAGAATCTCGCTAATCACACATGTAGTCAAAAATCGGCCAGACAATCGACCACTCGCCGAAGTTGAGGCGAATCATACAGATTTTGAGAAAAGAAAAGTTCTATTGAACGGGGAGGAATATCATGAAGAGGGTTTGGATTGGAATCCACACGCATTTGGTTAGGAGTTTTGATATTAGCGGCATGGCATTCAACGGAGTAATAAGTGAAAGATGGTGAAATGGAGGGATTTGCATATATGGGATGGCGGCGTTATAAAATATTTGGGGCTTGTGATTAGCTTCCACGGAGTTCTGTGCGATGAATGAGAAGCTATGTATAGATCAAGTCCAAGACTGTAAACATACTCGTAGCATTAGCTGCACCAGTCGAAAACACACAGTTTCGGAATTTTCATCAGGACCATTTTACATGCGTGTGGGGATACAGGACTTAGATTGTCAATGACAGTTGCAAGTGGTAGGCACGTAAAAAAAGAGATAGAGCTCGTTTCATAAACAATGTTGGGAGATAATAAACTGGGAGTTTAAGTTGTTGATTTTGAAATCCCTATTTACTTTCGTATTTATATCAAACCCAACTAGCTACGAACGGCACACGGCAGGTTCACTATAATGACGAATAATTCATACTCTCTTCCCATTCACTCGGTAGAACAATCGACTGCATTTTATCTACAGCGAGGCAGATTCTGCTTCTTTCACGGCTTTAAAGAATGGATCCTCAATATCATCTGGAATCTCCTCTTCTCTCACAAACGGTCTTACGTATTTCTCTACATATGACACTTCCATCCCCTCTACTATTGCGTCCCTGGATTTTAATCAGTATGGCTTTGAACTTACACAATTCTGACTCTCAGGTCCTCTCAAGGCATGAATATAGATAAGTAGTTGCAGGAGGTGCACCAGTGCTACAAAACCTACCTAATTCCTCGATTCATCCTCGCAACGTATTCCTCTCTGCAAGTGCCGTCGGCCACACGCACGGAGTCGATATACACGAGTGCTAACACCCTTCTCCAGCTATTGTTCTCATCCCTAGAGGGGATGTAGATCCAGCGTAGATGTTTCTGGTAGGAGTGTGGGACGCCTTCAGCTCTATCGAGGGCTTCTTCATCTTTAGCTGTTATTGTGAAAAGCAGGCCCTGAACTTCGTGCTCATATTCTGACGCTGCAACTATTAAAAATTGGCCCTCTCCGTGGTATGAAGGACTGCACCCACAAAATGATTCTGTTTTCAGGTCCTGATGGAGGAGCGATAGCTGTTCTTCGTGGACTGTCTGATGGATAGTATGCTCGAACCCGTCTACTTTTGGGTCCTTGGTAATTATATTCGCGTAGCCACGTTCACTTATAATCCACTAAAATGATTCTAATCAGCAGTCGTGTCCAACCTTATCTCGGGGGACTAGTCAATCTTCCCAGGATGTTAGTGCTTCAGTCAAATCAAAGGCGCCGACTACATCAGAGCCTTGTTTGGTCGGAATAACTAATCAGCCCCTATACGGATTCAGGAGAAGATAGGTACCCTATAGTTCCTCAATACTCCGAAAGCATAGAATGATGAGTTCGGACAGCGACTTTTCATTTGCTGTAAAGCGAGGTTCGAGCCATAAGCGAAATAGTAGAATGGTTCAGATATTTCCATGTTAGCCATACCTGAAACTTTCATGCTTAAGATACTACTTGACTTATATACTTAAGATATTGAGACTTTGTGGTAAGTTTGTCCGGATCTGGTAGGAGTGAGCTCTATGAAAAGATATCAACGTTATTCGTGTAGAGCTTAGGTAAGTCCCGGGGAAAGGCGGGAGATCCTAATCCACCCCATGCTCTACGATGATTTTGAACATATGATCATGCCTAGGTGGGCGATTGAGATAGGGACGATTGGAGCAGCTACGGCGAAATAAATCAACGACCAGTCCCACAACTGAATATTTCAAACACTCATATCAAGAATATAAATAGAATTCTATGTTGTGGATATTATTACAATGTGTCATTATAGCGCCCATTCATTCATATCATCAGTAGGCAACACAAATGGTTCATCTATTCTCTTTATGGCAAAATCGCTGCATAAAATGCTATCGTCTGTTAGCAAAATTGAATATCATCGGTTCGTAGATAGACTTACCACGCAGAAGCAATTAGGCCGTCTAACTCCGCAATCGCAGCATCCCTCTTCGACCCGGCTACTAAACCACGACTGATAGAAGTTTGCAGCTCCTTTATTTTCTTTCCCTTTCCAAGACCAGCTTGTTCCATGACTTTCTTTCCCAAACAGTCACTGTGGAAGGCATGCTGGCATGGAAAGACAAAGAATTGCCGACTTAATAATGGTAATGAACAAACATAGCACTTCTCTCCAGGCTCAACAATGGCATATCGATGATCAAGAGCTGCAATGTCTAGCTTTATGTTGGTGGCCGTCTGAGAAGACTCGTCCATTTCTTTCTTCAATATATCTATATTTCGGCTGTAATCCTCTAGAGCAGCACAAATCTCTTCCTTGAAATCATCGATGACAACAAAATCAGGGAAAAAAGGAATAAGATCCTCAATCTTGAGCAGGTCACACCGCTTCAGGAAATCGATGGCCGTCTTGATACCATTGGCTTGGGAGATGACTTTTTTCCCTACTGCAAGCCAAAGTTTCTTCCGTAAAGCTGGATCGGAAACCGGTCGGTCTGCGATCAGTGACGCAAGTTCAATCTCGGAATGGGACAAGGCCAGCTCAACAGCTTGAAGATATTGGCCCATTGTGCTATAAATATGGACGCATGCTTGGACCCGATGATGCTCGATACACAACCGGAGAGCAAAATCAGAATCAAAATTAGGTTCATCGCCCTGGGTTTCGAGGTAGTTTAGCAGAGCCGTCTCGTCTTTCGAGGGATGTGCAGCATAAATAGAGATAAGTGTATTGTGTATAGCAGCATCCGTCGAATTCAATTGATTGATGACATGGAGAAGATAACGGACGGCTTGGTTCTGTGCAAGCGGGCCACGGAAGTTGCGGTCATAATTGAGTAATGCCGGAATCAACTTCCTTGCCGTTAAATCCGAGTGCCGCATTAAAATATCAACAAGATCAGTAGCAACATGTGTAATGAGCCCACTGCTGTAGCGGTAAAAGGTCTCTGGCTCAGTTTGCTTGTTAAGAACATTCAACGCCTCTATCCACCGTTCTCTCTGAATCCAATATGACAATACGTAATTATGATCATCCACCGCGCTTGCAAAATAAAGAAGCTCGTCTTCTCTACCGTGACTGCTAATTATGTCATACGTTGTCCTCCGATCTAGATCAGTTTTGTATTTCTTGACAAAATTCTGAAATTCTGATCGAATAGTTTCCAATTGTTCTTTAGATTGCTCTGGATTCAGCGTCTCTGACAACTCAGCTTTGGTGACAATAGCGTCATCGAGTGAGTTTAGCTTGGACATGAAGATCTCCACGAGCCAACTGGCAATCATAATGCGTTGCATAACAAAAGACTTCTTAAATGTTGTTATTTTTGTGAGAAGGTACTTTCTCAGCGCATCTTGTTGGTCGTTGTCAATAAAAGTGAGTGCGACTTGCTCAAAAGGTTTGCTACTCTTTCCATAAACCCCAGCAGCTTCGAGGAAGGATCCTTTAGTGACAAGATAATCACCAGAAGCAGTGGCTACAGCATCCTTTTGGGCTGGCCCTTTAGCATAACGCAACGCTGCATCGAAATGCTCGGTCTTCAGCATTACTTTCCAGACGTCACGATCTTCGTCATCCACGGTAATTTCGAATATTTCTTGGGTAGTGAACAACCAGAACGTGTTTTTTTGTTGGTCAGCAAACAGTCCCAGTGCCTTCTGGTCCGGTTCTAGGACCATTTGATCAAATACTACTCTATCATCAAGACGATTGACCGCGACGACCCGGCCACCGATGAGATGCAAAATATGCCATTGGGTAAGAGCGACGGAATCGATCGAGCCTTGCACCGCTCTTTGCCTCCCATTTGTAGTGTTTCCGAGGGGCAATTGTGTTATAGGCAACAATTTCCCTTCTGCAAAAACCATGTTGCCCAAATCAGGACCAGATGATGCAGTTAAAAGTCTCCCATAGTAGACACCTTGCGACGAAAGCCACGCAAAGCTACGATCCGGACTGACGCTTTCTAACTGATTCGATTCCGAACTGTCTGGCGATATCACCAGTGACGATGATGCTTTGTCCGAGACCTTAGAGATTTCATGAACAGAGGGCTGCTCTGTTTCAAATAGTCGGGTATATATCGAGGCCCCCCCTTCATGTGCAAACTTCCCAACCTTCCCAACTAAATGAAGTAAACTATCCTGCGTAGCTATAAGCACCCTCCGTACATCAGTTCCTGGTTTGCTTGGGATCGTGTCTACCCATAAACCGGTCACTGGGCTATTTGAAATCTTCTGTAAAGACTTTAGATATTTGTCTTCCTTTCTATAGAACTCGGTTGAGGTTTCAATATATGCCTCATATATGTTACCATCGGTAGCACCTATAAGAATTTCTCGTGTAGAGGCGGTAGGTAAGGATGGGTTCCAAGCGATGCACTCAATGGAGACGCCACGTAGTCTCGACAATGGTACAGGCTTCTTGGACTGAGTATGTAGATAGTAGTTTTCTGCCGCACCAGTTCCACCAGCCGTAGAGATTATCAAGTGAGAGGCTGTTGGGTCCAAGAACATACGCCGTATCACGCCAACCTCATGCGTCTTTTTTGGAAGGTCAATATCTATGTGAGGGTTAACAACTGTACTTTGTACAAATTGAAGCACGCTGAAGGCATACCATCAACTTCTTCTGGGCTATCAAGATCTATCCGGATGATTCTGCCATTTGAAAGGGCAAATATCAGTACGTTATTTGCTACCTGGGCAGCAACAAAGTCCGAGGCTATCGAGAATTGTAGCTGGACAGGAACGACATTGAAGATTGGGAGGGTGATCTCCTGGAAACTCTGGAGATCCTGTGCGGCTGCATAGCCGTTTGGTGGATCGAGAGCCATCCGTCACAACAATTTGGGCTACCTCATTGTCCGTGGACTTGCGTAGTCCAGTCAACCACTGTAATGTTATATATATGAAAGTGAGGAGAGATACTCCCGAGGCTGTGACGTGAGGCTGATGCGGGTTGTTGAGCTTGTAGGGTTGTTTTGGCAACCAGAATGGCAGATCTCCTTGTGGCTAAGGCTTAAGCGAGCATGTACATTCTTGGCGAGCTCAAGTTATTATTACTCCACAATCCACTATTCAGAATGAGAATGAGAATAACAACATAATGTCTGCAGTCTATTCGTTGGGATCTAACGGATCTGGCCAGCTCGGAGTCGGACATAAAGAAGATGTTTCGGTTCCAAAACCAGTGCTGCTCGATATCACGTCCCTTGATCACGCAACCCAAGTAAAAGCTGGTGGCAACCATACATTACTGTTATCATCTGGTATTTTGTATTGTGCAGGGGATGCGCTCGCTGGAGCTTGTGGTTTAAGGAAAGACTCTAATGAGGAAGCATATCGGTTTGAAAAAATCCAACTATCTATTGATGGTCTAGCCCATCAACCAAATATCGCGTTCTGCACTGCTTCCTGGGAGGCTTCTATAATTGTTGCTAGAGATACCGAAGGGCGCGCGACAAGAGCCTATAGTTTTGGTACGGGAAACAAAGGCGAGCTTGGCCTTGGAGAATTCATATTTCGATCATTCAAGCCCCAAAGGATCGAAGACTTCCCTCCACCAGACTTGGAGATTGTAGATCTTGCAGCATCAGTCAGTCATGTTGTAGCAGTGTTGAGTAACGGGGAGGTCTATGGATGGGGAAATGGAAGGAAAGGCCAACTGGGTTTGCCAGAAGGCATAATTCACGCCCCACGAAAATTGGCAGGCTTAGACTTCAAAGTCGTTCGAGCGGTTTGCGGCAGAGAGTTCACCTATCTGGTAGGGGACAAGGCCCTGGGTCGCCATTGTATTCTAGGGTCCGATCGATGGGAAGTCAGATCTAAAGCTCCGCATGATGTATGTGGATGGAAAGATATCGGATCCACTTGGGGAAGTATTTACGTCCTTTTGGAAAGTGGCAAACTTTCCTCATGGGGACGGGACGACCATGGCCAACTCGCTCCTCCCGAAATACCCATACTCGAACAGATAGCAATTGGAAGCGAACACGCGCTTGGACTGTCCATTAGTGGAGAAGTATTAGCTTGGGGATGGGGTGAGCATGGCAACTGCGGGCCTGGCACGACAGACGGAGATGTTAAAGGCAGATGGAATGTCATTGCATCTTCTAAATATCTACCAGAGGGCAGCGAAATTTCAACTATTGGAGCTGGTTGTGCAACAAGCTGGATTTGCATGACCACTTAAACTACTTCCCTGTCGTTTTCGTAGCTACTCCTCAAGTTGCCCGTGGCCACACGTTCCCAAGAGGTCGCTATCGTAAAAGGACGCCAATTCTACTCAGGAGATAGCTCCGGGGGGTTTCATGATTGTTGAGTTCATTCCTTTTGCCGTGAGAGTATAGTAGCACCACCGTTCAATCATCGAAAATGCCTCGAACCTAATTATTTAGCCATCGCACCCGGTGAAAGATTAAGTTTGGCATACCTCTGAAAGACGTTGAGTAGGTGCTAGGCGTTGAGTCGGTGGCAGTAAATCGTCCGCTTCTTGAGCTGAAGCTCTAGAAACCGCTGCAGTTCGTTGATTTTGTGACTCGGTGCTCTGGAGTCGTTGGCCGGAATTGTCTTTAGAAATGCCCTAAGGCCATGTCAGTAGGGAGGTGAAATAGATGACAACACTTACACTATCACCACCGGCATCCCAAAGGAGCATCTCATCTTCCTCTTCGTCATAATTCACCGGATCCCATCTCTGATCATCATCTGGTTCTGGAAAGAATAGAGCATCTGGCTGAATGCTGGGTTGAGGTGGTGGTGGAGACGGCCGGGAAGTTTTTGCCCTGGTTGCCTCTCGAGTCACACCTGGGGCTGCAATTGGCGGCGGTGGAGGCATGCCAGAACTTGCTGTTCGTTTGGAATTTGGTGTGGCTTCTAAAGGTTGCCTTGGTGCTGGGCGCTTTGAACTCGCACGAGAGGCGTTTGTGACTGGAGTAGATGAGCCAGCACGAGATTCACCAATGGTCATGAGGATGAATTCGGCTTGGAGCCCCTCATCGCTGTAACTCAATTGCATAGGACTTAAAGGGAGTGAGTATCGAGCCTTAACGATTGTGTTATTTAATCCAGCATGAGCAATAATAGATTTGAAGTCTTTGACGCTAACGACAATATGAAGCTTTTCTTCAACTGTGAACTCACTGAACTCTAGTGCATCTATGGCAATAGTTGTATGTAATGGTTGCTTTAGTATCTCTGTCCTCTACGTTAGTAATTGATAGAATTAGGCGACTATAAAGTTTTACCATTTCCTGACATTACTTTTTCTGTGTAGCTAGTGAGACTCACTCGGCCTTCCTCAGAGTAGATATCGAGTTGTTCTGTTCCCGGCCCAAAGTGCTCGACGAACTCTCGAAGAGTCTTGGACGAAATTGCCCATGAATTGTTTGCGCTTTCTTTGGCAAATAACGCATGCATGGGCGCAACCGACTCAAATGTTAGACGGTAGGTTTTGAGAACCCCTTGATAAATACATCAGTCATGTAGCAGTGCTAGCCTTGCCATAACTCACCATGTCTGCACATGATTTTGATGATAAATCGACTTCTGGCCTTACCCTCTCCATCCTCAATAGATACATCACATTTTTCAACAGCGGTGTCCTTCTCCCTTATAGGGTCACCCACACGGCTCTTGAAAACGGAGAGCAGAGCCTGAATTTTGTCAATATATGCTCATTCAAATGAATTTCATCTAATGATAGACGGACTTTATTATATATTTTACAGTTAAACTTATCTCTGGATGCAGTGCTGCTGGAGCCTTTGAAGTGATATTTTAAAAAAAAACTGCTCCCGATTAAAGTGAAGGACGCGTATGCTGACTTGGACGAGTTCAAAGCGGTCAAAATAAGCTGGTGGCAATCAATATACAGACGTGTAGAAGGATTTATTCATAGTACCTTGTCATGAACAGCTTCGATAGACACAGCTTCACTGAATTTCCCAAGACAAACCAAGGCATCATGGAACTTGCCCAAACTTTCAGGGCCAAGCGTGAAGCTTAAGATTGCCATATCGAGATCTGAACCATTTCCATTGTCCTAAAATGCACAACTGATCAATGTGTGTAAAGTCACTTGAATACGCGACGCGGACGCGTTTTTGGTGACACCCCGCAATCCTTGGCATTGGAAAGCTCCCATTAGGCTACGTCCCGATCGTCAAACAACTTGGATATACCACAATCTGTGGCCATTTACTACGAATCTGTTATTGATGTTTTGCCAATTCTGGACTTAAAGACAGGTTCACTTATTCCCCGGATAGTAGTCAATATCTCTCCATCGAGCTTCTCAAGATGGGGAGGTTACCGGTAGATGTCCTTGACATGATTACAGAAGAACTGGGAAAGCAGGGAAACCTCAAAACTCTCAAAAATTGCACCTTAGCCAATCGATCTCTCGCTGAGTCTGCTGTCCTTTATTTGTACAGGTAAAAGCCAATTTCTCATCTCCTCGATAAAACAACTGATTCATTACTCATAGGTATTACAACCAAACCAACGCCCTTGAGGAAAATGAAGCGGAAGCAAAGGTGACGTGGGAGGAGGGTAAAGCTTTGGCGGAAGCTCACTCGACCCGATGGGCCTTGATGTGGAGATCTCTGATCAGGTCAAGTCTCGGCAGTACCATGTACCCTTACTGTCTCTATATACGTTAGTCCGTTACCTTCGTTCTTATGTCAGATCACTAAAACAAGCCTAGGATCACT
>Ga0247807_10000363_pt1 | contig 28688 bp, 24 predicted proteins | sample UWRJL074202C1_FD_179931 | JGI IMG/M metagenome (GOLD analysis project Ga0247807, IMG submission 179931) | Plant litter microbial communities from Arlington Agricultural Research Station in Wisconsin, United States - UWRJ-L074-202C-1 | ecosystem: Environmental > Terrestrial > Plant litter >...
AACGCAATGATTATCTTTCTTATAAAGAGATTGCTGAAGTCATGGACATTTCTGAACTCACGGTCAAGACTCAGATGAATAAAGCTATTACTATTCTCCGCAGGAAACTGGGGGATCATATTGCCGTCTTCTTTACCTTGTTATAATTGCCTCATCAAGCCGGGTTATATGTTATTCCTGCTGTAATGGTAGTAAAGATTAATAAAAATATAATTTTTTTTTAATATCACGTACAACATTGATCCCGGTAAACTGTCATCCTTTTATACTACCGTATAAATATTTATGAAAAACCTTAAATCTGAAGATATCATTGACGCCTTTCTGGACGGGAAAACCACACCAGAAGTGTCTGCCAGGATTGAAACCTGGTATCTTCTGAAGGCAGAGGAATCTGCTGAAACTGATGTAAAACACGATTACAAAGCAAAGAATGACAAAATGTGGTTAAATATTCAGCAGGTTATTGAGCGTGACCGTGTGCCGGCCACTAAAGTAATGCGCTTATCCAGCATTTCGAAATGGGCCGCGGCTGCTGCAATTCTCCTGATCTGCAGTTTATCAGTTTTATATTTTAAACAAAACAAACAGCCTGCGCAGCACTTTACAATCAGTAAAGAAAAAGATATTGCCCCGGGCAAAAACAGTGCGTTTCTTACCCTGTCCAATGGAAAGAAAGTGGATTTAAGCGGCTCTGCAAATGGAATATTGCTGGCAGAAAGCGGCTTAAGCATTGTAAAGACAAATAACGGGCAGATTGTCTATCATACCCAGCCAGGCCAGGCCGGATCAAACAAACTCAATACGATTGAAACACCGGTTGGCGGACAATATATGGTGGTATTGCCGGATGGCTCCAAAGTATGGCTCAACGCTGCCTCTTCGCTGACTTATCCAATAGCTTTTAACGGGGATGAACGCAGGGTGAACTTAACAGGAGAAGGCTATTTTGAAATAGCACATATAACGCAAAAATCCGGGAAAGCAGTAATTCCTTTTGTCGTAACGGTAATGAAAGCCGGAAAGCCTGGGCAGCAGGTGAAAGTTTTGGGAACACATTTCAATATCAACAGCTATCCGGATGAACCGGTGGTAAGAACTACGCTTTTGCAGGGTAGTGTGGCAGTAAGTGCCCCATCAGCTAAATCCGCGGTTTTAAAACCCGGTCAGCAATCCATCCTGAAAGGCTCACAACTGGATGTATCGGCAGCGGATACAGAAATGGCGCTCGCCTGGAAAAACGGTGAGTTTGTTTTCCGTGAAGACCTGACCATTGCCATGCGGAAAGTAGCACGCTGGTACGGTGTGGAGATAATTTATGATGAATCCGCTCCAAAAAACCTGATGTTAGGGGGCTGGATGTCCAGAGAAACCAATATATCAGACGTACTGGACCACATACAATTAACAGGAAAAGTTCATTTTAAGATAGATGGAAGGAGGGTTATAGTTTCAAAGTAAACTACATGCCCGCATAGAAAATAACCAGAAGTGCTGAAACACTTCTGGTCTTAAGTCTGGCGGATATTAATATTAAAATATCAACTAATTAACCATATGCATTTGCCTTGCCTTCGAAAACATGGGCATTTGCGTAACCAAACCTTAACAAATGTATAAAAATTTTACCATAAATTTTGAGGTACGTTATGCGTACGTCCGTAGATTTTTCCTTTTTATGCGATTGACTGTCCTGCTTTTACTGGTTGCTTTCCTGCAATTGAGCGCATCTACGATGGCCCAGAAAGTGACAATTGTCGAAAAAAATACGACACTGGAACATGTATTGCGTGAGATACGTAAGCAAACCGGTTATTCGATCATCTATGATCTTGAGGCGGTACTGAGTGCTAAACCTGTCAGCATCAACGTAAAAGGTGTCTCTGTTTTTGAGGCCGTTCAGCAATCGCTTGTTGCTCAGTCCCTTGGCTTTTCATTTGAAGGACGTACTATTGTCATTAAAGAGCGGACGCTCACAGAACGTATTACCGAAGCGGTAATTGCTGAAGAAGTGAGGATCATCGTACAGGATTCTATCGGCCGTTTGCTCCCGGGAGCAAACGTTTACGACAAGACAAGGAACAAAATGTATACCGCCGATTCAAAAGGAGAGGTGCTGATTACCAACATTCCGAAAAATGGGCTCGTTTTGCAAATCACCTTTGTGGGGAACAAAACTGAAGAGATCTTCGTTGACAGGAAAAGCGGCAGTCCTTATCTGATCATTATGAGACCGGCACAGGCTGATCTCAAAGAGATAAGCGTGGTCTCTACAGGTTACCAGAAGATTAGCGCTGACCGCGCAGCTGGCTCCTATGCGGTGTTATCCAGCGAAGAACTGGCCAAAACCCCGGCAGTGAACCTGTTGGAAAGGCTGGAAGGTAAGGTTCCTGGTGTTAAATTTGACGTTAAGAATAATTCGGTCCAGATCAGGGGAGTAAATAATTTTGGTGGCAATGGAGGTGTACCCCTGATCGTTATTGATGGATTTGTGATGATCAATTCAAGTGACCAGCCGAAACTCACCCAGGTAACAGGAAATACATTTGGAAATCAGACCATCAGTAACCTGAATATAGCTGATATCGAACAGATTACTTTTCTTAAAGATGCTTCAGCTACTTCTATCTGGGGATCCAGGGCAGCTAATGGCGTAATCGTAATTGATACCAAGAAAGGTAAGGCTTCCAATCCTTCATTAAACTTTGGCTATGTATTCGGGATTTCGAAAAACCCTTCTTTATCCAAACTAAAATGGATGAATAGTGCCCAGTATGTGAACCTGGAGCAGGAAATGGTAAATAAGGGATTTATTACGGATCCTGCCCTGGCCTCTCCTGGTAATGAAATTTATGCGCAAAATAACAGTGAGGCTACAGAATGGATGTTTAAGGTAAAGCGGGGCACAGCAACACCGCAGCAGAGAGATGCAGCCCTGGCAGAAATTTCTTCCAGAAACGGACAGCAACAGATTGAAGATAATCTGATGCAGAACGCGATCAATAATCAGTATAATCTTTCCTATTCAGGTGGTACTGAACATAGCAACTATTATGTATCAGGCGGATATATTAAAGATGTCCCTGTATTTAAAAAGAATGTGGGAGAAAATGCATTTTTTAATGCCAATACTTCTACCAGCTTTCTGAACAAACGCATTACCTTGCGTACACTGCTGAATTACCAGTACTCCAAAAGTATTTACAATAGCAGTGGCGTAGATGCTTTATCCAACAGCTTAACGTCATTAAGACCTTATGATCTGCTTCTGGATGCAAGTAGCAATCCGATTTTCCGGACTATTATTTTCAGGCAGTCCATAGCAGATAGTTATACTGCAAAAGGCTATCTTCCTTTTGGCTACAATGCAGTTGATCAGCTGAATTACTCAAATTATACCAGTAAGAATAATGTATTCAGGTTCAATGCCGGACTGAACGGAAAAATTACCAGCTGGCTGAATGCAGATGTTTCCATATCCAGTCAGCGTCAGATAGGTTACAACACTATGCTGGATGAGCTGAATAGTTATAATTCAAGGATTCTTGTCAATACAGGAACTGTAGTTACAAATGGTAAACTGGTATATAATGTACCTTATGGTGGCAAAGTTTTTACCTCTAATGAAAATTCGTATGATACCGGAGTCCGCGGTCAGCTAAATTCTGATTTCACCCTCCAAAATATACATCATGTGAATATTATCGCAGGTGCAGAGATCAGGGAAACAGGTAGTACCAGAACTAATGAAACACGTTATGGATATAATGAGGACACAGGGGGGATTGGCACGGCAAATCCTACAGCACAATACATGACATTTTACGGCTACTCCAGCAATCTGGGCCAAAATCTGGGGGGCATATTGCAGTCCCGTAAACGCTATCTTTCTTATTATAGTAATGCCTCCTATGCTTTTAATGACAAATATTTCGCTACTGGTAGCGTAAGGTTTGATGATTATACACAGCTTGGGCTGGACAGATCTAAACGGGCTAAACCATTCTGGTCTGCTGGTGTAAGGTGGAACGCTGCTAAAGAGGACTTTTTGTCGGGTATAAAATGGATTACTAATCTTTCGGTACGTGCAACTGTAGGAACTGCGGGTTCTATCCCGCTTAGCGGAACCAATATAACACTACTTAATATAACAGGTACAGATCAGCGTACCGGACAGCCTGTGGCCAGCATCAGCACTCCGGCAAACTCAGCATTGGGCTGGGAGACTACCCGATCGTATAACCTTGGACTTGACTTTAACTTATTCCACAATAAATTATCAGGTACATTTGATGTTTACAAAAAACGCACATCCGGGATTTTGAGTAATTATGCCTATAATGCTACTTACGGCTGGTCATTCCTGGAATTTAACAGCGGAACGCTAAATGGCAATGGTTATGAGTTCGGACTAAACGGTGAAGTACTGCGCGCTGGTATGTTCAGCTGGAAATCAACCCTTAATTTCTCTTATAATACAAATAAGGTTACTGATGTACGTTATGAAAATAATGCCAGTTCTCTTGCCGGAAGCGGTAGTACGGTAGCTGGTATGCCGCTGGGCTCCCTGTATGTGTACCGCTGGGCAGGTCTGGATAACAAAGGACAATCTCAGATCTATGACCGTAATAATAATATTATTTCCAGCACGACAAACTTAACTTCGGCATTTACCAAGCAGGATCTGAAATATGCAGGCAGACAGGTTGCTCCTTATTCGGGTGGCTTTATGAATACTTTCCGTTATGGTCAGTTTGAAGCTAACGTCCAAATTACCGGGTACTTTGGTCATGTATTTACCAAGACATCACTTGATAGCTATCCAACATTTCAGGGGAATTTCTCTGGCGTGCTGGGCAGAAATGCAGATCTTGCATCACGCTGGAGAAACCCTGGGGATGAAGCTACAACCAATGTACCGGGACTGAGCGATGTGAACTTTAGCAGTATTAACAGATATTCAAACTCTGATCTGCTGGTTCGCAAGGCAGACAATATCAGACTGCAACAGGTTTCACTGGCCTATGTGGTTCCGCAAAGAATGCTTCCTGCAGGTATGATCAAATCACTGACCGTCTCTGCAAATGTAAGAAACCTGGGTTTGATCTGGAGAGCAAATAAGGATGGAATTGATCCGGAATATGTCAATACGGTCAAATTTAGTGGCCTCCCGCCAACACAGAGTTATGTATTTGGATTGAACGCTTCATTTTAAAGGGAAAACATGAGAACAAAATATTTAATACTATTTGCAGCACTCTTAATTTTAGGGACAGGTTGCAGAAAATATGTGGAAATTGAACAAAAGAGTATAAGAACACTCAAATATACGACTGATTTCAGGTACGTAATGAATAACATCCAGACCATTGAGGGTACATGCAGCTACCCCGTATTTTCTGGTGATGATACCGAAATCACAGATCCTTCGCGCATTCTCGTGATGGATGATATACAAAGTAATGTATATACATGGTCAGCTAAATATACTAATGATTCACAAAGTGACAGCGATTGGGACAGGCTCTATAAAACTATTTATACCTGTAATGAAGTCCTTGCTGGTGTGCGTGATTCGCAGGGCGGGACAAATGCAGATAAGGAGCAGATTTATGCAGAGGCATTGGTGCACCGGGCTTATACTTATCTGATATTGGTAAATATGTATGCCAAACAATATAATTCAGCCACTTCATCTACAGATTTAGGGGTACCTTTGCTGCTTACACCAAATTTGTATACCAGCTTAAAGCGTCAGCCGGTAGCAGCTGTATACGCTCAGATCCAAAAGGACCTGACGGAATCTGTTTCCAGGCTGCCTGCATTACCAGATTACAATATGAAACCTGCAAAGGTTTCCGCTTATGCGATCCTGTCGAGAACTTACCTGAATATGCGTGATTTTAACCGGGCCGGATTATATGCGGACAGTTCACTGACCCTGCAAAGTACATTGCTTGATCTCCAGAAATATGCAACTGCTCCGGGTACGGTACCTCCAAGGCTGAATGATCCTGAGGTGTTATTGTCTAAAACTACCGGGGTAACCGTTACAGCAGTTTCTATCAGCAATGATTTGCTGACCTCTATGGGAACCAGAGATCTCAGATACCAGATTTTTACAGGTGCCAGATCAGTTTTTGGTTCGGCATTCAGCGGCGCTTTTACTGGGAGAGCATCTTCAAGATATCTGCTGAACGGGGAGTTTGTGATCGTAAATGGGCCGTCTGTCCCTGAAATGATGCTCGTTAAAGCAGAATGCCTGGCACGTTCAGGAGACGCCGCAGCAGCAATTGCTCTGGTGAACAATCTGCGCAAAAAGCGTTTTCTTCCTGCAAACTACACAGATCTGCCGACCGGCACAGCTGATGCAGCACTACAGACAGTGGTAGATGAAAAGCGGAAAGAGTTTATTGGAAGGGGGATGAGATGGTTCGACCAGAAACGCCTGAGCCTCGATCCGGCATTTGCGCAAACCAAAACCAGAACATTTAAGAATCAAACTTATACACTTGAACCTACCAGTAACAGGTATTTATATCCAATCGGTGACAAGTATATTCTTCTAAATCCTGAAGTAGAACAAAACCCAAGATAAACGACACAAATCACAACATGAATAAACATATCGCAAGTATATGCTGGCTATTGCTATGCATTTTTTTCAGCAACCGGTTGCTCGCACAGCAGCTCAGCTGGTCTCCGAAACCCCCAGTCGCAGGTCAGGATGCTGTCCTGCACTACGATCCTAAAGGCGGAGACCTGGAGTTTAGTGACCAGATCTCTGGCAGCTTGATCTGGAGCGAGGGTTCACAATGGCGGAGCAGCACCCTGGTTATGACTAAAGTCAATAACCTGTGGACCACAAGCTATCAATTTCCTGTAAATGCGGTATTTGCAGCGGTAAAATTCTTTCAGGGGACAGCCGAAAAGGTAGAGGCATCAGACAATAATCATGGCCGCGGTTTTTATACTGCTGTATTGTCAGCCAATAAAAAAACTGCTCCGGGAACCTACATTGCTGAAGCCAGGTTTATTACACCAACCAGCAACATGCTTTTGAATGGCTATGTGAACCCTGTTTTGAGTGCAGGCAAAATTGATTCGCTTTTAACCAGGGAACTTGCTATTAAAGGATCAGCTGTAAGCAGCTATCTGGCAGACTACCTTGATCTGAAAAAGAATACCATGGACGAACCAAAGTTCAAAAGTTTTGCGGACCAGGTATTACAGCATGAATTGAAAAACAAAAAGATTGACGAGGATTTGCTGGCAGCGATTCAGCGTTACTATGCGTTTAACCTCCGCTCTGCTGAACAGGCTGCAAAAGTGGAGCAAATTATATTCAAGAAGTACCCAAAGGGCAGTACTGCAAGGTTTATTGCTTATAACCGGCTGGCTGCACAGAAAACGGCTGAAGGCTATCGTAACGCGGCGGAAAATTTCCTGAAAGATTTTCCTTATCAGGAATGGAAACAGCATCCCAATAAACAGGCATTTATTTATTATACGGTACATGCCGGCCTGGAAGTAATTTACTTTAGCAGCAAGCGGTATGATCAGTTCCTGGCGATGTTTAAAGCCTTCGATTTCAAGACTGCTAATGAGATTTACCGATGGAACCTGACCAAGTCTGAAATGTCAAATACCGGGGATAAAAAGGTGCTGTTCGAACTGAGCGGGAAAATTCTGCCTTACCTGTTCGAAAGAAGGACAGATGGCTCTTACCGTGAGGATTTTGGTGGCGATGTAAAGAAGGAGCAGGAAAATGCTGATAATCAGCTTGACGACCGCATTTTTACGTATATCAACCTGGCTTATGCAACGAAAAACTACCAGGATGGGCTTGCGGCTTTTAAAAATCTTTCTCCGAAGGGACTGTACGGAAATGCAGACCTGAATGAAATGCATATGACGATGTTAAAGGAAATGGGAGACAGCAAGGCGGTTTTTTCATTGCTGGAAGCGAGTGTTAAATCAAATGCAGTTACACCGGCTATGTTCGCGGAAATGAAACAAATCTATATGGATCAGCATAAAGGGAGTATTGAAGGATATGAAAAGTACCTTTCGGAACTCATGCCTGAGCATAAAAAAGCGGAAATGCGCGCTCATGTGATGGCCGGTATGGTTAACTATCCGCTAACACCATTTACGCTGGAAAGTGCAGATGGTGGTTTTGTGAACTCATCTGACTGGCAGGACAAAATCGTAGTGATTGATTTCTGGGCGACCTGGTGCCGTCCATGCATCATGGCTTTTCCGGGGATGCAACTGCTGATCGATCAATATGCCAAAGATCCAAAAGTTGAAGTCTATATGATCGGAACAATGCAGTTTGGAGATTACAAGACCAAGTCGGTCAACTATGTGAAGTCGCAGGGATACCGTTTCAAGCTCCTGCATGATGCTGTTGGAGATAACGGTGAACAAAGCAAGGTATTCAAAAGCCTGACCCCTTTATTCAAATCGGGCGGAATCCCAAGAAAGATCATTGTGAAAAACGGTATAGTCAGATATAGTTCTGAAGGTTATGGTGGCAGTCCGAGTGAACTGAAAGATGAGCTGTCCATAGCGATTGAAATTTTACGTACAGAAAAATAAAGATGAAAAAAAATTTAACTACAATAGCTGTATTAGGTATCTCTTTGCTTGCACTGAACGCTCAGGCGCAGATGAATCCTAAGGTAAAGCTGGAAAAGGCACTTTCACTTATCCAGCAGAATTATGTTGATCCTGTGCCGGATGAGCCCATTGTAGATGTGGCGATTAAAGCGATGCTCGCCAGCCTGGACCCACATTCCAGTTATATGAACAGGGAAGAAGCGGAAGCGATGAAGCAATCACTCACCGGAAGTTTCGCGGGTATCGGAATTCAGTTTTCAATGGTGAATGACAGTACTTTTATTACTGGGGTGAACCCTGACGGCCCGGCAGCAAAAGCAGGTCTGAAACTTGGTGACCAGATTATCAGCGTAGATGGTAAATCCATTTTCGGGAAATCCCTGAAGAACCAGCAGGTGATGCAAATGATCAGGGGCGAAAAGGGTAAGGCGGTGGAACTGGATATTAAACGTGTACAGCAGCAGCCCCTTCACCTGAGTGTGATTCGTGAATCAATTGCAGAACTGTCGATCAATACCAGTTACATGGTGGACAAAAATATAGGTTATATCTCACTGGCAGGCTTTAGTCTGTCTACACGCCGCGAAATGGACGAAGCTTTAAAAAGCCTGAAAACACAAGGGATGACTAAGCTGATACTCGACCTGCAAAGCAATGGCGGTGGATTGGTAGAGGCGGCAATTGGCGTAGCAGATGAATTTCTCCCAAAAGAAACTGAAGTATTTTATGCGGTGACCAACTCTGGGGTGCATGATAATTACATGACCGGGGGCTTTGGCCAGTTTATGGATGGCCAGATGGTGGTGCTGATCGATGAGAGTACGGCTTCTTCAAGTGAAATACTGACAGGTGCGCTGCAGGACTGGGACCGTGCTGTAGTGATTGGCAGACGAAGTTTTGGAAAGGGATTAATGCAGATGGGTTTGTCCTTACCTGACGGATCAGTCATCAGGCTAACGCAAGCGCGGTATTTTACCCCCTCGGGCAGATCGATACAGAAACCTTATGGTAATAGCAAAACAGATTACTTTCAGGATTTCAACCGCAGGATGGCCTCGGGAGAGCTGACAGATGCCAGCCATATTCATTTCCCGGATTCCCTGAAATATAAAACCAGAAAAAGTCAGCGGATTGTATATGGTGGCGGCGGTATTATGCCGGATAAGTTTGTACCTATTGACACTGCTATTTACAGCAGCTGGATGGCCAGAACGATGAACAGCGGGCTAACCACAAAGATTGCTTTCGATTATGTACAGCAGCAGCGTGAGCACCTGATAAATACTTATAAAGATTTCCCCTCTTTTAATAAGGCATTTGAAGTTCCTGAGACATTACTGGACCAGCTTTACAAGCAGGCCCGGGCAATTAAAATTAGCCTTCCCGCAGCTGCAGACCAGGTTGCACGAAAATCACTGCGTGTAGAGATAAAGGCGGAAATTGCCGGCCAGCTCTTTACAGGCAGGGGATACGGAATGCAGATACGGAACCAGGCGAGTAAGGCTTTTACCGATGCAATGGCCATCCTGAACGATAATAAAATTTACAACCGTTTGCTGGAGAACAATTCTTCAGCAGCAAGAAAAAACATAAAAACTAAATAATCCAAGTTATGAAAAAAGAAATGAAAAAGATATTGTTTACCGGTCTGGCGCTCAGCTTACCTTTTATTGCGGCAGCCCAGAAGGGATACATAATCAAAGGACAGATAGGTAAATTAGATAAACCTGCAAAAGCTTTTCTAATTATAAACGAAAATGGGAATACGAAAGTGGATTCTGTTATGATTGTGAAGGGCAAATTTGAATTTAAAGGGTCAACTCCTTCGCCGACAGACGCAAATGTCATGATCAGGCATAACTTTAATAAGAATAGTGGTGCAGCGCCAAAAAGAGATTCAAAATCTTTTCTTCTTGATAATGAAAACATCAGCTTTGTGACTCCTACAGATTCAATCTCAAAAGCTTTAATTACCGGATCGACGCTAACTGAAGAGAGTGGTAAGGTAGACAGTTACCTGCAACCGCTCTATGACCGTTATCGAAAACTGGATGATGAATTCAAGTCGCAGCCAGAAGCAAAGAAACAGGATAAAGATTACGTAAAAACGCTGGAGGAACGCGCAAAGGTGATTGGCGATGAGATTGTAGCAGCCAAGCTTAAATATGTAAAGGAAAATCCGGATAAGTATATGTCAGTAATGGCATTGAATTCTACGCTGGCTCCTGGCTTTGATGCGATTGCTGCGGAGAAGATTTTCCTGGGTATTAATGAAAACCTGAGGAACACTTACCTGGGAAAAAAGGTAGCATTAAGAATTGCCTCGACCAAAAAAACACAGGATGGGGTTGAAGCACCTGAATTTTCTCAGACTGATGTGGATGGCAAAATAGTTAAACTTTCTGACTACAGGGGCAAGTATGTACTGGTTGATTTCTGGGCTTCCTGGTGTGCACCCTGCAGACGTGAAAACCCGAATCTGACCAAGGCATATGACCAGTATCATGCAAAGGGTTTTGAAATCCTTGGTATATCACTGGACAAACCAACCGATCGTGAGAAATGGCTAAAAGCTATAGCTGATGATAAGCTGATCTGGAAACAAGTGAGTGACCTGAAAGGCTGGGATAATGCAGTAGCCAAACTTTATGAGGTTACTGCGATCCCTATGAATTTTTTAATAGACCCAAATGGTAAGATCGTTGCGAAAGAACTGAGGGGAGAGGCTTTAAATAATAAATTGAAAAGCATTTTCGAGAGTAATTCCAAATAGTAGTTTAGTGAGAGTTAATAATAAATGCAGGTTGATGGATGTCGCCTGCATTTTTTGTATCAATACCAAAACTTGTGGAGTAATGTTTTTTGCCCGTACAAAAAATATAAAACAAAAAAAAGGCAACGTCTGGAGCAACGTCGCCTTTAATTAAGAGATAAATCTCCTGTACACCCAATAGGATTCGAACCTATGACCTACGGTTTAGAAAACCGTTGCTCTATCCAGCTGAGCTATGGATGCATTTCCCCTTGTTAGGGACGACAAAGGTAGGATTAAACTACTTTAAACGCAAATCTATTTTCAAATAATTCTAAAATACTATTGATTTTAAAAGATCGATTCTTTGCTCAGGATGAGATTCTGCATAAGAAAGAATCATATTTAAAATATAATCATTTGATGTATAAGGGACTATGCAAGACTTTAAGCTATCCTGATCAGTAATGTCTGTATAAAAAGAAATATAGCCCATGCCGTGGAATTTACCCTCTTCAACCCATAAACAGCTCTTTTCCTCTTCATTTCTTCCCGAATCTATCAGTGCAAAGGAGGGAAGAGCTGATTTTAAATGCAGGATTGCTTCGCTTACCCGGTTATTATAATCAGCAGGATCTTCTAAACCCAGGCAGGCACCATTGCAATTTCCTTTTTCCTGAGCAGTACAGGATGCACGGTTTTTTTGAATAAAACATAGTTTTTCACAAAGCGTATGTTCAGTGATCATACCTCTCAACATGCTTTGTCCGGATAACAAACTATTGAAAGTATATAAAGCACTGCTATTTTTTTTATACTTATCAATGCCCAGCCGGATATATCCATTCTGATCCTCAAAACTGTATAAAGCATATTTTTGCTCAAAACGTTTTAAAGCCTTATTCTTTTCCGGCCAGTGCTTCTGAATTTCTGAAGCTTCAAGAATGAGTGCCATTAACTCAGTACCGCAGACCGTGAAATCTACTCCGTAAATCTCTTTAAGAAAGTCTTGTCTTTGCTTATTGATCTTATTTCCTGAAAAATGAGAACATACCCGTTTTTTGATATTAACAGCCTTGCCAATGTATATGATTTTTCCTTTTTGATCTTTAAAATAATATACACCCGGTTGAGCAGGTAAAGCATCAATATTATCTTTTGATAAATTCGGAGGCAGCACCTGTTCTTTAGAAGTTTTAAGCAACGAAAGCGGGATGGCTCCTGTAAGATCTTTTTCCAGCAGCAGTCTGAGCAGTAATGCAGTTGCTGCGGCATCACCACCAGCGCGGTGACGATCATTTAAAGGAATCTGTAATGCTGCACAGAGTTTGCCAAGGCTATAAGAAGCAAGGCCGGGAATGATTTTTCTGCTCATCCTGACAGTACATAGTTTTTTTGATTCTAAGGTAAATCCTGATTGTGCAAGCTGGTGTCTTACAAATGAAAAATCGAAGTTTACATTGTGTGCTACAAATATCTTATCTTTTAATAACCCGTAAATTTTAGGCGCTACTTCCTCAAACAGCGGTGCATTGCTAACCATTTCATTGCTGATGCCGGTTAGGGTTTGTATATAGACAGGAATTTCCTGCTGAGGATTAATGAGTGTTTCAAAACTATCTGTGACTTTAAAACCATCATGAATCAGAATAGAAATTTCTGTGATTCCATTACCGGCGGCAAAACCACCGGTAGTTTCAATATCAACTACTGCATATTTCAACATTTATCAAGCTATAGGTATATACAAATGTGCTAATAAATTTAGTAATATGACGGATTATTGTTCAAAAATTTATGCTGAAGTTGTTTCTATTTGTATAGGATTACTTAATATTTTATGAATAGGGCATTTATCTGCAATTTGCATTAATCTGCTCAATTCCTCTTCGGACAGCTCCCCGCCAAATTCAATCTTACGGGTAATTTTAGTTGATTGATTCATCTCTTCTTCATTACTGATCGCTAAATGAATTTTAATACTGTCCAGTGGTATATTCTTTCTGTCTGCATACATTCTGATAGTAATCGCAGTACAACTCCCTAAACTGGCTAAAAGCAACGCACCAGGATTCATCCCTTCATCTGTTCCGCCAACATCAGCTGGTTCATCTGCATAAATGAAATGTCCGCCCGCATAAACTTTAGTCAGGTAACGGGAACGGTCCAGTTCTGTAACTGCGGTGATTTGTTTCTTATCCATAAGGTTGCTTTATTTGTTAAATTTAAAATTAGAAAAATTCATTCATGGAACAATCAGAAATACACGAACGATTGCTTTTTTTACAATCTTTTACAGGAAAACAACTATCGGGCTCACCCTCTAACTATATGAACTGGTTAAAGCCAACAGTTGTCAATGCGGAAAAAGGCGCATTGACATTCAGTTATGTGATCAGACATGAAATGACAAATCCTTACGGAATATTGCATGGAGGTGTAACTGCAGGTATTATCGATGACCTGATTGGTGCTACAGTTTATTCCTTAGGATTAAATGACGCATTCACCACAGTCAATAACTCGATAGACTATTTTGCTCCTGCCAGAGAAGGGGATCTGATTATAGCTAAAACGTCGATTGTTAAGCGGGGCAGAAAAATTATCAATTTGCAATGTGAAGTATTCCTGCCCGAAAAAGACAGATTAATTGCAAAAGGATATTCTAATATGCTGAACGTTAGTTAGAATTTAACACAAAAATGTTGTCAGCTTAAAATTAGTTAAACATTTGATAACCATATTTGTTATGATTGATGAACTAACCAGGTATGACTATGTTAAGTAATTATCTCAATTTTCAATTTGATGTACAGGGTAAACCTGTCAACGGTTTTTGTATGAGAATTCAGGATGATTTTCATGAGACCTACGCAGTTATAATGGACGGTTATCACTCGTTTTGTATCTGGCTTGATCAGCCTTCTTCTACCTGGCGTTCCTCTAAATATACCAATGTAGAACCTGGAGTACTGGAGAAAATCATCAGCCATTTAAACGTGCATAAGTTAGCTTAGTCCATATATACCAGAAAATGCCTCTTTTGAATAATCAGAAGGGGCATTTTTTGTGTGACAGGATATTACTGATTTGAATTGCTTGAACCTAAAGGCTAATGGAAAAATAAATAAGCTACAAAAATTGCAGCAATGATGCCTGCTAAATCTGCCAGAAGACCAAATGGAATAGCATAGCGTGTACGTTTAATCCCTACAGAACCAAAATACAGGGCTACAATATAGAAAGTTGTATCTGCAGATCCATTAAAGACACAGGACAAACGGCCTACAAATGAATCAGGGCCGAAAGTTTTCATCGTATCTACCATCATTGCTTTTGCACCGCTGCCGCTGAGCGGTTTGATCATCGCCGTTGGCAGGGCAGGAGTAAAATCTGTATTGATCCCAACGTGTACAAAACACCAGGTAAAACCGTCAACGATATAGCCCAGTACACCAGAATTTCTCAATACACCGATAGCAACCAGCATCCCTACCAGGTAGGGAATGATTGTAATACAAGTTGTAAAACCATTTTTTGCACCCTCAATAAAAGCATCATATACATTTACCTTTTTGCGTACTGCCCCTAAAATAAAAACGATAATAATTGAAAACAGGATAAAGTTAGAAGCAACTCTTGAAACTACTTCTATCTGTTCTTTGCTCAGGAAATTTGTAAAGTAGTAGATCATTCCTACTAAAAACAATGTAATTCCGCCTAACCAGGAAATCACTACTGTATTAAACAGGTTGATTTTTTGCTTAATCGCAACGGCTATCAATCCAACTACAGTAGCTACATAAGTAGCAATCATACAGGGGATAAATATATCAGCTGGATCTGCAGCGCCCAGAATCGCTCTCTGTGCCATAATACTTAAAGGAATCAGTGTAAGCCCTGAAGTATGCAGCACTAAAAACATGATTTGTGCATTGCTGGCAGTATCTTTATCAGGATTGATTTCCTGTAAACTTTGCATAGCTTTCAAGCCAAAAGGAGTAGCCGCATTATCCAGCCCAAGTAAATTGGCAGAAAAATTCATAACCATGTGTCCGGTAGCAGGGTGGTTTTTAGGGACTTCAGGGAAGATCCGGCTAAAAAAGGGGCCGATAATACGGGACAGAAAATTAATTGCACCAGCCTTTTCTCCAATATTCATAATGCCCAGCCACAGGGTCATAATACCTACCAGTGGTAAAGCAATATCCATTACACCTGCCTTAGCGGATTCAAATGTACCATCTACAATCAGTTTGAATATTTCAGTATCGCCAAAAAAGATTAACCTGATCAGTGCAACAACGAATGCGATAACAAAAAACGCAATCCATAAATAATTTAATGCCATATTTTAGTTTGAAGCTATGAAAGTAAAAAAAAGGATCTGCATTCATTAGAATACAGATCCTTTTTTATGATCAAAACGAATTATGTTTTAATTAAGGCTTCTCATCAGTCAGTTCAAAACCCCATGTTTTACCTTTTTCTGTAGCAGGAACTCCGCCAGTCATCCATACCGGTGCTTTTGCACCTTTCAGATAATAATCGAAAAACTGCTGTTCACGAATCTGGATATCTTTTTTATTTTGACGTTGAACCAGGTTATGGGCTTCATTATTATAATTTAATAACCATGCAGGTTTACCTAATCTTTTTAAAGCCGTAAACATTTCAATTCCCTGGTACCAGGGTACTGCCCCATCTTCGTCATTAGACATAATCACTACTGGTGTGGTTACTTTAGGCATAGCAAAAAGAGGGGAGTTCTCAATATATAACTCTGGTTTTTCCCATAAAGTAGCACCAATTCTGCTTTGTTGTTTTTCATATTGGAATTGTCTGTTCATCCCCGATTCCCAGCGGATACCACCATAAGCAGAAGTCATATTGACTACAGGTGCGCCAGCCCATGCAGCAGCATACATATTTGTAGCTGTAATCAGGTGAGCAACCTGATAACCACCCCAGCTTTGACCCTGGATACCAATTTTTGTCCCATCAACCCAGCTGTTTTTCTTTAACGATTCTACTCCTGAATTAATATATTCTTCAGCAGATTTTCCAGGATGACCGGTTTCATAGCTAATATCCGGTGTAAATACCAGGTAACCATTGCTCACAAAGAACGAGATATTTAATCTTGATCTGGTTGGTGCAGGAGGTGAGTATTTGTAAAGATCGTCAGTAAGTTTTTCGTAGAAATAAGCAATCACCGGATACTTTTTATTCGGATCAAAATTCTCCGGTTTGTATAAAATACCTTCAGCTTTATACCCTTTTGGTGTAGTCCACTTCACTAACTCTGCTGTCATCCAGTTATAATTCTGCTGCTGCTGATTAGTATTACTCAACCTGACTTCTGTTTTCAAATCAGCTGATACATATACATTTGGTGAAACTGAGTAACTTGATTTATCATAAATGAAACGGTCAGCACCTTTTGCTTTAGCTAAAGATGAATATTTAAATTTAGCCATTACTGCCAGTTCAGGATTTTTGCTGTCTCCAGCACGGGTTTTGTAAAAGCCATTTTCTTTAGTCACGTTATTGAAAGCCTTTAACCAAAGCTCATCCCTTTTGCTGATGAATTGTGCTGTGGAATCTAAGTTCTCATAACGTAAAGTAATGTTATTCTGTCTGCCGAATCCGTTAGTAATGTTTTTTGGAGCTGTTTTGCCATCTGGTGTAAAACTCCAGATATCATATTTGTCGTATATTAAAACCTGTTTATCTTCTTCAATCCACCCGGCAGTGCCATAAGTTTTCGCGTAATCAGGTACATCATTCTGTTCATCAGCAAATTTCACAGTCATGCCGGTGTTTAATACATTAGTCTTACCTGTTGCTATGGTATAAGTGGACCAGGTAGCATTTTTATTATCATAGAATAAAACATAGTTTCCACCAGGAGATACAGTTGCTTCTCCATTTAAAGCAGTTATAATTTTCTTTCTGGTACCGGTTTTAGTGTCAACCAGGTAATAGTCACTGATTTTAGCCCCTGTCCATTGTATCTGTGCACGATTTCCATAGTCAGTAGAAGCCAGTACAAAATTAGCATCTCCTTCTCTGACCAGTTTGGCATCCGGAAGTTTTATATCTGTTAACGGAACGATCTTAGGATCGCTGCTAAAAATGTCAATTACTGCTAAATAACTTCTTTTAGCTTCTTTACCTGCATTTTTTAACTGAATAGGTTGTAAATAATCATCTTTATATCCCCATATGTCCAGTTTAGCATGCTCTGAATCGATAAGTGTAGTGTCTTTTTCTTTTTTTACCGGTGCAATACCGAAAAACAGTTTGTTTCCATCTTTACTGAAAGTCAGTTTTCCATCTCCGCTAACTGCCCATTTAGCCGGCATCCCATCAATTTCATAATCAACTAAGGCCTGTGCGGTATCAAGAGTTAATGAATTGAAATAAATACTATAGTCTTTGATTTCTTTTTTCTCAGGAGAAGTCTCTCCTAAAAAGGCCACCTGCTCACTGGCTTCGTCAAAAATGAACTGTTTGAAGTTGCCTTTAGCACTAACCAGTGTTTTGATAGTTCCTTTTTCTGTATTCAGTAAAAAGACTCCGGGTTTTGCTGTTTTGTCTTTTTTAGAGCCTATACAATCAAAGATCAGCTGTTTGCCATTTTTACTGAATTCATATTCAGTAACGTATTTAAAAGTTCTTTCAGTACCAGTCAGTAAATTTCTTAGAACAAGATCTGATCCTTCTTTTTTCTCCGCACCTGGCTTAACTTTCAGCGTGGTGTCTAAAATTGCCTCTTTCTGATATGCCAGGTAATTTCCGGCATTTTCAGGTATTTTGAAGGATTTTACTCCTGGTACTTTAATTATTGCAGCAGAAGTAAGATTGACAAAACCTAAAGAGTCTTTAGTCATCTCATTTGCTTTTTTCTTTTTGATTCTTTCCTGACGGATAGTAGTATATAAAGGTCTGATCAGAAAACCTGCAAATTTTGAATCAGCACTGAATTTCGGCTTTTCACCTCTGGGTATATTGATTTTAACAGGACCGGTTAAGCTGTTCAAATAAAGATTTGCATCTCCTTCCTGCTGAAGTATGGAATAGGCTGCCCATTGTCCATTATCAGATAACAGTTTAGTACCTACTTCTTCCCATGTATCGTAAACTGAATGATTAAGTGGTTTTTTCTGGGCGAATGCGGCAGATGCAAAGAATAAAAGAATGAGAGTAAAGTGTTTGATCATTATAAATTTGTTTTTAATTGAGATGAAGCTAGCTTATGCTTTAAATCAGCTTTAAAAATTGTAATTTTTCACCAATATATGCCATTTGTAGATTAAATTTTACATAATTTATAAAACAATCATTGTTTGCTAAAAGGTATTAAATTAAAAAGGCAGCCTTTCCATATAGAAAGACTGCCTTTTACATTATCAAATGAATGATTATTTATTCTTTTTCTCTTGTGTTTTAACTTGTTGCTGCTGACGCATATAATCGTCTAAACGAGTCTGAAATTTAGATTTTTTCTTTTGCTCTTCAGGTTTCTTTTTATTTTCCTTAAGTATATTATGAATTTTCTCATCGTTTACCATTGATTTGATCAGGAACTGCTGACCAAAGGTTAACATATTCGCAAGGAAATAATAATAGTTCAAACCAGAAGGATAGCTGTTCAGTACACCTAAAAATACAACTGGCATAATATAACCGATGTATTTCATTTGTCCGGTAGCACCTGATACCTGGTTATTGAAATAAGTATAAATCAGGGTAGAGATAGTCATCAATACACACATTAAACTTAAGTGATCACCAATAAATGGAATTGTAAATCCAAATTTAATAAAGTCATCATAAGTTGAAAGGTCATGCATCCATAAGAAACTCTGTCCTCTTAATTCGAATAAATTCGGGAAGAAGAAGAAGAAGGCCATTACAATAGGCAATTGAAGTAACATCGGTAAACAACCGCCCAGAGGGTTTACCCCGACCTGTTTATATAGTTTAAGATATTCCTGTTGTAATAAAGTAGCATTATCTTCACCTACTTTGGCTTTAATCTCATCCATCTCTGGTTTCAATATTCTCATTTTAGCCATAGAGATGTAAGACTTGTAAGTCAATGGTGACAATACAACTTTTAACGCGATAGTTAAGACCAGAATAATCAGCCCGTAATTCCATCCAAAACCTTCAAGGAAGTTAAATACCGGCAATACAACAAACCTGTTAATGTATTTCAATGGCCAGTAACCCATTTCTACCAGTTTCTCAATTTCCTGTCCCTGAGCTTTAAGAACACTGAACTGATTGGTTCCGAAATAGAACTTCATCTTATAGTTTTGGGCATCAAGCTGGTTGAAAGGAAGATTTACTCTGGCAGTATAACCTTTTACTTCACCTGGTGCAGTCAGTATTTTTACACCAAGATTAACTTTAGCAAAAGGATCTGCAGGAATCAGTACAGCTGAGAAGAAGTGTTGCTTAAAAGCAATCCATTCAACTTTAGCCTTAGATAAATTCTCATTCTCATCTTTAGCAATGCTCAGGTGATCAGGGTTTTTATCTGCATACTTATAATAAGGTGCAGAATACTGCTGCTCGTTTTTCAACGATTTTTCCTGTTGAAGCAATACAGTTTCCCAGTCCAGTGCGATGCTATCTTTCTGAATTACCTGGTTCATCCCTTTCAGGTTGATGTTGAAACCAACATTATGAGATTTAGGCTGCAAATCATAAACAAATTCAATGTACTTATCCGCACTGTAATCAGCGCGCATTACCATTGATCTGTCTGTTTTTGTTGCTGTAAAATAAAGGTCATTGGTTTTTACCAGCTTACCACCAACGTTTAAGGTTAAGCCGAATATATTCTGGTCACCATCAAACAATACTACTGGTTTTTCAAGGTAAGTTTTTTCACCTTTAATTTCTACAGCCTTAATTTTACCACCTTTATTAGTGAAAGTTAATTTTAAAGCTTCATTTTCTAATACACTTGTAGTAGCAGTACCAGAAATACTTGTGCCGAAAGGACCTTTCAGCGCTGCTGAGTCTAATTGTGGAGCTGGTGCATTTTCAGCAAGAGCAGCCGGGTTATGTTTAACACCAGCTTTACCAGCGGAATCAAGAGAAATCCGCTCCCGTTCTTTTTTCATTTCAGCCTCACTAGGCTTGAAGAAATAGAAAGAACCCGCCAAAACGATCATGATCAGGAACAATCCTGTGAATGTATTTTTATCCATTATTGTTATTTAAACGCGTATTAGTTTGTTTTTTTCTTCGCATACTCCATCGCAGCGGCGACAAATTTAACAAAAAGTGGGTGAGGATTAGCAACTGTTGACTTTAATTCGGGATGAAATTGTCCACCAACGAAAAAAGGATGGTTTTTAAGCTCTACAATTTCCACTAAATGGCTGTCAGGATTAGTACCGGAGGCGATCATACCAGCTGCTTCATATTGACTTAAATACGCACTGTTAAACTCATAACGGTGTCTGTGACGCTCATTAATGTGTTGTTTTCCATAAGCACCAAATGCTTTAGTACCTTTTTTAACATCACAAGGGTAAGAACCAAGGCGCATTGTACCACCTTTGGTAGTTACTGTTTTCTGATCTTCCATCATATTGATTACTGGATCAGCAGTTAATTCATCGATCTCAGTTGTATTTGCTGTTTTTAAGCCCAGTACGTTACGGCCAAACTCAATAACCGCACACTGCATCCCTAAACAAATACCAAAGAAAGGAACATTGTTTTCACGAACGTAACGAATCGCATCAATTTTTCCTTCTATACCACGGCTGCCAAATCCTGGTGCAACTAAAACACCATCAAGATGACTTAATTTCTCTTTTGTATTTTCTGCATAAACCTCTTCAGAAGGGATATATTCTACTCTTACTTTACATTCATTTTTAGCACCTGCATGAATGAAAGCTTCAATAATTGATTTATAAGCATCTGGTAATTCCACATATTTACCTACCAGACCGATTCTGACTTCAGCAGTTGGGTTTTTAAGTCTGCCCAAAAAGTCTTTCCAGCTTTCCATATCCGGCTCATTTTTCTGTGCCAGTTTAAGTTTGCTTAATACCGTTTTATCCAGTTGTTCTTTCATCATTAACAATGGAACAGAATAGATGGATGAAGCATCGATAGATTCAATAACAGCATTTACATTTACGTTACAGAACAAGGCAATCTTTTTACGGATATCCATGTTGATATGCTGCTCTGTACGGCATACTAAAATATCCGGCTGAATACCATATTCCAATAAAGCTTTGACAGAGTGTTGCGTAGGTTTTGTTTTAAGCTCACCAGCTGCTGCAAGATAAGGAATCAGTGTTAAGTGGATCACAATAGCATTATTAGCGCCTGCTTCCCATTTAAACTGTCTTACTGCCTCAATAAAAGGAAGAGACTCAATGTCGCCAACAGTTCCGCCCAATTCAGTGATCACAATATCGTAATCACCCGTTTCACCAAGGATACGCATATTGCGTTTAATTTCATCAGTGATATGAGGAACAACCTGAACAGTTTTACCAAGATATTCACCCTGGCGTTCCTTGTTGATTACATTCTGATAAATACGGCCTGTAGTGATGTTGTTAGCCTGTGAGGTAGGTACATTTAAGAAACGCTCATAGTGACCTAAATCTAAATCAGTTTCAGCACCGTCTTCAGTTACGTAACATTCACCATGCTCATAGGGATTTAAAGTTCCCGGATCAATGTTGATATACGGATCGAATTTCTGAATGGTTACACGGTAACCTCTTGCTTGTAAAAGTTTGGCCAATGAAGCGGAGATGATGCCCTTACCTAAAGAGGAAGTAACACCGCCCGTAACAAAAATATACTTAGTCATGTTTGTGAGTTTGTGAAATAAAATCCGCTTTTAAAGGCGTTTTTATTGTTTTTGTACGGGATACAAAGCTAAGGAAATATTGTGAAACTGGGAAACTAATTATCAATCAAATCTGATTATCTGCAATCAGATAAGCTGGATTATAAAAAAAGACCAGATAAATTACCTGGCCTTTTTCAATTTTATATTTGGTTAGAATATGCTTGGTTGATTAAATGTTAAACAGCTACGCCATAACACTAAGGTAAATCTAATATTAATTTTAGAATTTAGTATATACATTGTTGAATAAAACAAATTTTAATTACAACTATCTGATTTTCAGTTATATTAATTGTAATCTTATTCTTATGTATATCAGTTTCAGGTAAAAATAACAGGCAAACGTGCTATTTTAATGTAAATACGTGGGTATCGGCTATTAATTATAATAATGTCGTCTTGTACACTAACATTCCTGTCTTACTTACAGCATTCGTAATAGTTTTTTACCTTTTTATCTTGTTCAGACCAGGCAATATAAACCTTGCTTTCTTTGCCCAGACGGTATTTGAAACCATTCACACCAGTTTTTTTTAATTCTTCAAAAAAGTTTTTATCAGGCGTATTCTTGTCAGGAATTTCTGTTTCAGTAACTGCCGGCTCAATAAAGTTCTCCTCATCAAAGAAAAGCGAGAGTTCTTCTCTCATAAATTGCAGCTGTTCTTTCTTTTTGCCTAAATCAATACTCTCCTTGTAATTATCAAGAAGTGCAGTGGCTTTCAGAACTTTTCTGTAAATCTGATGACTATTCTGAGTGGTAATTGTGAAAACCAGTTCCATGTTTTTTGGTTCGTCTCCATTAAGTACAATTCTGAAAGTATCCAGTTTTGTGGTATCACTAAAGGAACGTAAAGCAATTTTAGTATTAGACGCAGCATCGTGTACCCCAGACGGTTCTGAGGAGTTACAAGCCGCTAGAAAAAGTGGTAAGGTTAAGAGGTAAATATAAATGCTTTTCATGCAGAGGTATTTTATCCCTAAGATAGGGAATTAATTGCCCTTAATTCTAATGATCTTCTCCAGATCTTCAGGTGTATCAACGGCAATTGTCTCTAAATCAGTTATTTTAGTCTTAATTTTATATCCGTTTTCTAACCATCTCAGTTGTTCAAGGCTCTCTGCAATTTCTAATGGGGAAGGTTCAAGCTGAGTGATTTTCAGCAGTGTTTCTGTCGCATAGCCATAAATTCCGATGTGCTTGTAGAATTGAAAAGTTTTTACCCAGTCCTGTGGAGCTGTGTTTCTGAGAAAAGGAATAGTTTGTCTGCTGAAATAAACGGCTTCCTGAGCAGAATTGATAATAACTTTAGGAATATTCTGATTGAACAACTCTTCATCAGTATGTATTTTTTTAACCAGAGTAGCTAACTTTACCTGAGGATCTTCAAAACAAGAACTCAGCAGATCAATCTGGACCGGATCGATATAAGGTTCATCTCCCTGTATGTTAATGATTACATCAAATCCTGTGAAATTCAGCGCTACTTCTGCACAGCGGTCAGTACCGCTCTGATGGTCTGACCTGGTCAGTGCATATTCACCGCCAAAACGCTTTATTTCGGCTATAATGCGTTCATCATCCGTAGCTATCACAACTTTATCAAGGCTTGCAGCACTGCAAGCCTGTTCATAAACGCGCTGAATCATACTTTTACCGTTGATATCTATCAGCGGTTTGCCCGGAAATCTTGTAGATGCGTACCGTGCAGGAATAATTCCTAGTTTAGCCATTTTAAAAAAGTCCGTGTATTTCTGCTTCTATAGCTTGTATTACTGTACCCAGATCTTCTGGATTATTCGTGAAATCTAATTTATCCTTGTCCAGGATTAATAACTTGCCCAAAGAGTAATTTTTAATCCATGCCTCGTATTTTTCATTCAGTTTTGATAAATAGTCTAAACGGATACTTGCTTCATAATCACGTCCTCTGCGCTGAATGTTATTCACCAGGGTAGGGACAGATGCTTTCAGGTAAACCAATAAGTCTGGTGGTTTAATGAAAGAAGTGATGTTTTCAAAAATATCTCTGTAATTCTGGTGATCCCTTGTGGTCATTAATCCCATTTCATGCAGGTTTTCTGCAAAAATATGTGCATCCTCATAAATGGTTCTGTCTTGTATAACATCCCGTTTATTAGTCTGGATATCTACAATCTGCTGAAAACGGTTATTCAGGAAATAGATCTGTAAGTTGAAGCTCCAGCGTTTCATATCACTATAGAAATCTTCCAGGTAAGGGTTGTTATCTACTTCTTCGTACAAAGCTTCCCAACCATAATTCTTAGCCAACAGGCTTGTTAAAGTAGTTTTACCGGCGCCTATATTGCCAACTATTGCTATATGCATATGATTTTTATGATGAGCTTAAATTAATCTAAGGTATTAAAATGGTTTGAAACCGATCAGTTCTCTAACTTCTTTTATTGTTTTTCTGGCACTTTCTCTTGCTTTCTCAGCACCAAGATTAGCAACTTTACGCAGGTAATCCGTGTCTTTTGAGATTTCTTCGATACGTTCACGTATTGGAGAATTGAAGATAATCATGTCTTCGGCCAGTTGTTTTTTGAAATCACCGTAGCGGATCTGGCATTTATTATAAAGTTCGTCAAAATGAGCAATTGTATCATCTGCTGAGACAATCTTCATCAGGTCGAACAGGTTTTGTATGGCTTCTGGTTTAGGCTGGTTCTCTTCAGTAGGGCCACCATCAGAAACTGCTTTTAATACTTTTTTACGGATAATTTCAGGAGAATCTGCCAGGTAAATACAGTTAGCATCACCTTCTGATTTTCCCATTTTTCCTTTTCCATCCAAACCAGGAACCTTAACCAGGCTGGCAGAATAACTGAAAGCAAAAGGCTCAGGGAAATAGGCTGAATTATATAAACGGTTAAAACGATTTCCAAAAGTACGCGTCATTTCCAGATGCTGTTCCTGATCTTTACCTACAGGAACTTTTAACGCTTTATGGATCAGGATATCTGCGGCCATTAAAGCGGGGTAAGTCAGTAAGCCTGCATTGACGTTATCTGGCTGAGAACGGATTTTATCCTTGAAAGAAGTACTTCTTTCCAATTCTCCCATATAAGCATTCATGTTCAGGTACAAATAAAGTTCTGTTACTTCCGGAACATCAGACTGGATATAAATGGTTGCCACTTCAGGGTCAATTCCGCAGGCAAGATATTCTACTAATACATTTTTAACATAACCATGCAAATCTCCGGGAGTAGGATGGGTAGTTAATGAATGTAAATCAGCAATGAAGAAAAAACAATTATATTCATGCTGCATTTTTATAAAATTGGCTACTGCGCCAAAATAATTGCCAAGATGTAATTTTCCTGTTGGACGTATACCGCTTACTACTATTTCTTTCATTTTCCTGGGTTTGTTTTGCTGAAACCTGTCATATTTAATATCAATTGGCTGGTACTAATCCTTCCGGCAGATGTTTCTAAAAGTCGAAAATAATAAAAAACCCTTATCGAAGGGTTGTATAATTGATTTTAATGTTTGAATCAACTGTGTATGACCAATATAATGTTAAGATCCGGAAGATATGTTTGTGTGTCAGGGTCATGTTCACCTCAGGTCAGTATTGAGCCTGTTTTTTTCTGTTAACAGGCAGATTCTCCAGAAAACAGAATTGTACCAGATCTGTATTCGTACTTAAGTCTTTGTTATCTTAGGTAAATATTGATGACAAAACAGTATTTTTGAACTGATAAAAAATATCCTTTAAAAACATGAACATAGATAAAGCGACGATTTATAAGGTAGCAGACCTGGCAAGAATTGAGATTGCGGAAGAGGAAGTGGGGGCTCTGCAGGCTGATATGAACAAAATCCTCACCTTTATGGAGAAGCTGAATGAGCTGGATACAAAAAATGTAGCGCCTCTTGTTTATATGAACCCTGAGGTGAATGTCTGGAGAGAAGATGTAGTGAAGCAGGATATTACTGTTAGTGAAGGATTAAAAAATGCTGCATTGCATAACGAAGAGTTTTTTCTTGTTCCGAAAATACTCGATAAATAATTTCGTTTGTAACAACAGGCGGTTCAATAGATCTAACCTCAGAAGCTGCTTTAAGCTTGGTCATTGTTAAAATATAGGCGCAAATGGAAAAACCGTTAATTGTTATCAAAGAAATAGGTCGTAAATATGTGATAGGCACTGAGGTTATCCATGCCCTGAAATCAGTTTCGCTCCAGATTAATAAAGGTGAATTTGTGGCTTTAATGGGGCCATCAGGTTCAGGAAAATCGACTTTAATGAATATTTTAGGTTGTCTGGATACTCCCAGTAAAGGAGATTATATCCTGAATGATATTGATGTAAGCCATATGACAGATGATGCGCTTGCAGAAGTGAGAAACCAGGAAATCGGATTTGTATTTCAAACCTTTAACCTGCTGCCAAGATCTACATCACTGGACAATGTTGCTTTACCTCTGATCTATGCCGGAGTAACTAAAAAAGAACGGGACAGACGCGCAATGCTGGCACTGGAGAACGTTGGTTTAGGAAACCGGGTTACCCACAAGCCAAATGAGCTTTCGGGTGGTCAGCGGCAGCGTGTGGCCGTTGCCAGGGCATTGATCAATGATCCTTCTATTATTCTTGCCGATGAGCCTACAGGTAACCTGGATACTAAAACATCTATTGAGATCATGGGATTGCTGGAAGAAATTCATAGTAAAGGAAATACTATCATTTTAGTGACGCATGAGGAAGATATTGCTTTACATGCACACCGGATCGTGAGAATGCGTGATGGACTGATCGAAAATGATTATCTGAATACAGATATTAAAACTGTTTCTCCGCGTCTCTCTAAATTAATAGAAAGTGGTGAAGATTTTGAGAAAATGGGGCATAATTAATGAAAATATATACCAAAACCGGTGACAAGGGACAGACTTCTTTAATCGGGGGGACAAGAGTCCCAAAATTTCATTTGCGTATTGAATGTTATGGTACAGTGGACGAACTGAATTCTTACATCGGTCTGATTCAGTGTCAGGATATTGATACACATGCGCAGCAGGTACTCAAGGAAATACAGGACCGTTTATTTACCATAGGTGCTTCCCTTGCTGCAGATCCGGAAAAGTCAAAAATGAAAATTCCTGATTTGAACCCTGCAGATATTACTTTGCTGGAAGAAGAAATGGACAGGATGAATGAAGTTTTGCCAGAACTGAAACACTTTGTGCTGCCTGGTGGAAATACTGTGGTCTCGTATTGTCATATTGCACGTTGTATCTGCAGAAGAGCAGAAAGACTAACCGTTCACCTGGCAACGGATAGCTTTGTTGATGATAAAGTTACCATATACCTGAACAGGTTAAGTGATTATCTGTTTGTTCTGGCAAGAAAGCTTGGTTTTGATGATAAAACAGCTGAAAGTATCTGGTTACCAAGGTTATAAAATGGTGGAAAAAAAATTTGTTTTCATCAGTATTTTTAATATACTTTTGCAAAATAAATAAGAACAATAAAATAGTATAGAATATGTATTGGACATTAGAATTAGCATCGCATTTGGAAGACGCTCCATGGCCTGCAACAAAAGACGAACTTATTGATTACGGTATCAGATCAGGCGCACCTGTAGAGGTTATTGAAAACCTGCAAGCATTAGAAGATGACGGTGAGCCGTATGAAACTATTGAAGAAATTTGGCCGGATTATCCGACTAAAGATGATTTCTTCTTTAATGAAGACGAATATTAGAAACTTTTAGATTTTAAAAGTATTCTTGAATACGCATAATTGAAAGCTCTGGTGACAGGGCTTTCGTTTTTTTTGGAACGATGATTGTTTATGAAATGTCAGGAGTGTCTAAACTTTCAAATCATTTAATTAACAAACCAAAAAAAAATACTATTATGGGAAATTTACTTTATTTAGTTGCAGTCGTATTAATTATATTATGGGTAATTGGCTTTTTCTTTCATGGCTTCGGCGATGTCGGAGGTTTAATCCACGTATTATTAGTAATTGCAGTAATTGCTATTATTCTGAAAATAATTAACAGAGCTGCCTAACGGATCAACATAACGAAAATTTTTATAGAGGCTTCTGAGAAATCAGAAGCCTTTTTTTTTGAGCAGGAAGGAAGCCATTTCCAGATCCTGAGGATAAGTTATTTTAATATTGCGCCTTTCTCCAGGGATTAAATTAATACTGAATCCCGCCCTTTCCACAACAGAAGCATCGTCAGTAAATTCATTCCTATATGGCTGAAGATAAGCCTTTTTTAGCTGTTCCATCTGAAAGGTCTGAGGGGTTTGGATCAGGTAAAGCTCATCTCTGTTCAATGCTTCAGAATCCTGGTCATCATGTTTTATTCTAACAGAGTCAACGGGTTGTATTGCAGTGATTGCATTTCCT
>Ga0247807_10000364_pt1 | contig 28664 bp, 30 predicted proteins | sample UWRJL074202C1_FD_179931 | JGI IMG/M metagenome (GOLD analysis project Ga0247807, IMG submission 179931) | Plant litter microbial communities from Arlington Agricultural Research Station in Wisconsin, United States - UWRJ-L074-202C-1 | ecosystem: Environmental > Terrestrial > Plant litter >...
AAAGGGCGGCCCTTTGCTCGATTGCGCACCGGCAGGATGACGTCTGCTCCCGCGGCCGCGAGCTTCGTCGCGATGCCGAGACCGATACCGTCGCTGCCGCCGGTGACGAGGGCGCGCTTTCCGGTCAGGTCGGGAAGGGTGAATGTTGGGGATGTCATGCGTGCTCCAGTCGGTCGGTTGAGACAACCGTGTCGCAGGGCGGGAGATCTATACAGGGATGGCCGATCCGTGGATGCGCTCGCCGAAGCCCTGTAGAACTGGAGCATGGACATCGACCGCACGGGGCTCGCCGAATTCCTTCGCCAGCGCCGCGAGGCCCTGCAGCCCGAGGACGTCGGACTCGCCCGCGGACAGCGAAGGCGCACGACCGGACTACGTCGCGAGGAGGTCGCGGCCCTGGCCCACATGTCCACCGACTACTACTCGCGCCTCGAGCAGGAGCGCGGCCCGCAGCCCTCCGAACAGATGATCGCGGCCATCGCCCAGGGCCTGCACCTCTCGCTCGACGAGCGGGACCACCTGTTCCGCCTCGCGGGCCACAACCCGCCGGCGACGGGCGTCGGCAGCGACCACATCAGCCCCGGCATGCTGCGCATTTTCGACCGCCTGCAGGACACCCCGGCCGAGATCGTGACCGAGCTCGGGGAGTCGCTCAGGCAGACCCCGCTCGCGGTCGCCCTCACCGGTGATCTGGTCTCCCTGAAGGGTGCGTTCCGCAGCATCGGCTATCGCTGGTTCGCCGATCCCGCGACCCGCCTGCTCTACGCACCGGAGGACCACGAGCACCTCGGTCGGATGTTCGCCTCCGGCCTGCGCGAGCGCATCGCGGCCCGCGGCCCGGAGTCGCGCGCCGCCCAGCTCGCGCAGCTTCTGCTCGAGCAGAGCGAGGAGTTCCGCCAGGTCTGGGCCACCCACGAGGTCGGCATCCGGCCCAACGCGGTCAAGCGCTACGTGCATCCCGAAGTCGGCGAACTCGAGCTCACCTGCCAGGTGCTGCTCGATCCGACCGACTCGCACTCGCTGCTGGTCTACACGGCCATCCCGGGAAGCCCCAGCTACGAAAGACTGCAGCTGCTGTCAGTGATTGGGGCGCAGGCCCTGCGCTGACGTGAGTCGGGTGCGAGACGGCCGCGCCGATTGGCGCAGGTTCGCCCTGATCGAGTTGCCGACCTCGAGTGCCGTGGGCCGGTCGAAGGGCCGCTCGCGCGTCATGTCCTTGATGAGGGTCCGCCAGCTCCGCCCGATGTTCTTCGGGATGACCGGCTCACCCTCCACGCGCACCGCCGCACCGTTGCGCCCCACCGTGGCGAAGCTGCGCTCGCCCGTGAAGCTCTCCAGCATCACGAGTCCGAGTGAGTAGATGTCGGTGGCGGAGGTGAGCGGCTCGTCGGCCGCCTGCTCCGGGCTCAGGTAGGCGGTGGTGCCCTCGACGAGACCCGTTGGCCCCTGGGCCCGCTCATTGCTGACGGCGATTCCGAAGTCCGTCAGTCGCGCGCGGGGGCGCGAGAGGGGTGTGCCGTAATCGGTCAGCATGATGTTCGCCGGCGTCACGTCGCGGTGCACAACTCCCTGCGCGTGCACGTAGTCGAGCGCTTCGGCCACCTCGAACGCCATCTCCGAGACCTGTCGGCTGGACATCGGATGCTGCGCGAGTGTCGCGCGGAGGGTGCGGCCTCGGATGAGTTCCATTACGAGGAAGGGGCGTGGATCGTTCGCGGAGGAATCATCGATGCCGGCGTCCACGATCGAGACGACCCCGTGGTGGCTGAGGCGGGCGAGCAGCTCGATCTCCTCGCGATAGCCGTCGAGGTTGACACCCGCGTTGAAGACCTTGATCGCGACATCCCGACCCAGGGTCGTGTCCTTGCCGAGGTAGACGCGGGCGCTTCCGCCGCGGGCGATCAGCGAATGGGGGCGGTAACGACCGAGGAGAAGGGGAGCGACGAGGGGCGTGGGGGTGACCGGGTTACTCATGGGTACGCACATCTCTACTGTAAACGGAGCACTCAGCAACATTCGCGCCACGAACCGAGACGCTCAGGAGTTTGGGTATTGACGCGGTACTTGTTTTTTGCAAGTGTGGAGGGAACGAGAAGCAGAGGAGTTCGCCGTGTCCCAGATGTTCGTCAACCTGCCCGTCACCGACCTCGAGCGCGCGAAGGCGTTCTATGTGGCCCTGGGCTTCACCATCAATCCGATGTTCACCGACCACAATGCCGCCTGCGTGGTCGTCGAAGACGGACACAACTACTTCATGATCCTTACGCGCGAGTACTTCCAGACCTTCACCGCGCTGCCGATCGGTGATCCCGCGATCAACCCCTCCGTCTCGACGGCCATCTTCCTTGATAGCCGCGAAGCCGTCGACGCGGCGGTCGAGGCCGGACTTGCCGCGGGAGGCACGCAGCCCGGCGAGGCGACCGACTACGGCTTTATGTACCAGCGTGGTCTCGCCGACCCCGACGGCAATCTCGTCGATTTCGGCTGGATGGACCCGGCGGCCGCGGCGCAGGGTCCCGAAACCTTCGCGAACCAGCAGGACTAGGTGGCCGCCCGCGATTACGGGCAGTACGGCGGAATCACCCGAGCCCTCGAGCTCGTGGGGGAGCGCTGGTCGCTGCTCATCATCCGTGACCTGCTCGTCGGGCCGCGCCGCTACGGGGAGCTCGCGGGAGGGCTGCACCGCATCCCGAGCAATATCCTGGCGGCGCGCCTCAAGGAGCTGCAGTCGGCAGGGGTCATCCGCCGGGTGCCGCACTCCCGGGTGATCGTCTACGAGCTCACCCCCTATGGTCGTGAACTCGAGCCGGTTGTTCTCGCTCTCGGCGCCTGGGGCTACAAGGCTCTGGGCGAGCCGCGCGAGGAGCAGGTGATCACCCCCGACTCGATGACCATGGACCTGCGCACGGCCTTTCGCGCGAACGTCGCCGCCTCGCTTCCGTCGACGGCGTACGCGGCGAAGTTCGGGGACGCGGAGCTGCTCATCCGGGTTGACGGGCCTGCGCTCGCCGTGTCACGCGGGGCCGGCCCATCGGACCTGGCGTTCGCGGCCGGCCCGGACATCCGCCGCCTCATCTCGGGCGAACTCGCGGCGGATCGAGCGATCGCGACCGGTGTCGTCGAGGTGCTCGGCGGCCGTGGCGCGCTGCTCGACCGTTTCGCGAGCACCTTCCACCTGGCGGCCTAGCCCAACCGCGCCAGCCTCGCGCGGGCCACGCTGTACGCGCCATAGGCGATGAAACCGAGACCCACCAGAACCAGAATGACCTGTCCGAAGGGCAGTGCGGCGAGGGCCTTGAGGGCTCCGTCCAGCCCGGTCGCCTTCTCGGGGTCGACGGTGAACGCGGCGACGATGAAGAGAACGCCCACGATGAACAGGGCGATTCCGCGGGCGATGTAGCCGAACATCCCGAGACCGCGCACCGCCTTCGCCGTGGTGCCCGTCGGCATGACGAGGTCGTCTTCGAAACCGCGCGTTGCGCCCTTGTGCACCATGTACGCGCCGATGCCGCAGACCACCAGGCCGATCACCACAACGAGGATGACGCCTCCCGGCGAAGCCATGAGTGTCGCCGTGAACGAGGTCGACTGCTGCGAGCTGTCGCCACCGCCCCCGGTCGCGAAACCGAACGCGGCGCTCGCGAGCACGAGGTAGGCGATGCCCTTCCCCGCGGAGACGACGATGGCTGCGACGCGCTTCTTTGTCTCCTGCTCGGTGACGAAGAACGATTCGAACAGGTACCAGATGCCGAGGGCCGCGAGCGCGACGGCCGCGACCCACAGCCCGACGAGTCCGCCGGGATTGGCCGCGATCGCGGAGAACGCGCCCGACTGGTCGGCGCTTCCGCCCCCGCTCACCGCGATACCGATGGCGATGAGCCCGATCACGGCGTTCACCGCTCCGTTCACGGCGAAGCCGGAAAGGGCGAGCGCGTGCAGTGTCGAGCTGTTGCGAGAGGAGCGGGCGGCGGTCTTGGCGGTGGAGCTCATCCCGCCAGAGTACGGGCGGCAGCCCACATCTCGAGCCCCTTGCGCTCGTGCGCTCGGCTGGCTAGGCGGCGGTCTCACCCCAGTACGGGGTGTGTTTCCTCGAGAGGACATCTGCTTACGATGCTCACCCGGGCGACGCTGCCGATCTCACGTCGAGCCGGTGGAAGAGGAATGAACATGCTCGCCCGACTTGAATCACCGATTGCGGGACTGCTCGCGACGCCGCCCGCCCGTCTGCCGTACCAGGACAACGTGCTGGTGCGCTCCTTCGTGCTGCAGCGACCCGAGGGAAACGTGATCGTCTACAACTCACCGGGGGTCACCGAGGCGGCGTCCGAGATCGAGGCGCTGGGCGGCGCATCCACTCTCCTCATCAATCACGGCCACGAGGCCATGTACGGCGCTCCCGGCATCGCCGCCCGGGTCTTCGTGCACGAGAAGGACGAGGGCGAGGTGGCCCGCGCCCTGACCGTGGGCGGCGTCTTCACCGAGCGCGGTTTCATCGGCGAGGACCTCGAGGTGATCCCGACGCCCGGTCACACGGCCGGCACCACCTCGTACCTGTGGGACAACGGCGAGCACCGTTTTCTCTTCACCGGCGACTTCATCTGGATCGAGAACGGCGAGTGGAAGGCGGTGGTCCTCGGCGATCGCGAGGCGTACCTGGCCAGCCTCGAACTGGTGCGCGGCCTCGACTTCGACGTGCTTGTGCCGTGGGGCGTGACGGATGACGGTCCGCCGCTCGCCGTCGCTTCACGTGACGAGATCCGCGACCGGGTGAGCGAGATCATCGCCCGGGTGAAGGCCGGCTCCGACCGCTGATCCGCGCGGATGTGTACAACGTCCACATCGCTGCGCTACCGTCGTGCCATGACTCAGCTTCGCGCGCACAACATCGCCATCTCGCTCGACGGCTTCGCGACCGGTGAGGGTCGCACTTTCGAGGCACCCTTCGGTCACGCCGGCCAGCGGCTTATGCACTGGTTCTTCCCGACGCGCACCTTTGTGAGCATGTCGGGCCACGAGGATGAGTCGGTCGGTGCGGGCACGACCGGGATCGACGACGACTTCGCCCGGGCCACGAACGACGGCATCGGCGCGGAGATCATGGGGCGCGGCAAGTTCGGCCCGCAGGTAGGTCCGTGGGAGGACGAATCCTGGCGCGGCTGGTGGGGCGAAGAGCCGCCGTTCCACTCCCCGGTCGTGGTGCTCACGCATCACCACCGACCCGACCTGGTCGTGGGTGAGACGACCTTCCTGTTCCGGGATGCGTCACCGCGCGAAGCGCTGGCCCTCGCATCGGAACGGGCCGGAGGACTCGACGTGCGCCTGGGCGGCGGCCCGACGATCATCCGCGAGTTCCTCGAGGCGGACCTCGTCGACTACCTGCACGTGGTGGTCTCGCCGATCATCCTCGGTCGCGGTGTGCGCCTGTGGGATGGGCAGGAGGGCATGGAGGAGCGGTTCGACACCACGACGACTTCGTCCCCGTCGGGCGTGGTGCACATCGAGTTCCGACGAAAGCTGGCAACGCCCTGAATTAGTTGACGGATGTCATCTATATGCATATAGTTGACGTAAATCAACTTTGTCTGTGTAGGGATTCCTGTGTCTTCTTCTGTACCCCAGCCCGATGAGAAGCGCCGACAGCGCGAGATCCTGCTCGCCCTGTCCGGCCTCGTTATGGGCATGTTCGTTGCCGTCCTCTCCGGAACGGTCGTCTCCACCTCGCTGCCCCGCATCATCGCGGACCTCGGCGGTGACCAGGCCGGCTACACGTGGGTCATCACCGCGAGCCTCCTCGCGACCGCCGTCTCCACGCCGATCTGGGGCAAGCTCAGTGACCTGCTCGACCGCAAGCTGTTGCTGCAGCTCTCGCTCGGCATCTTCGTTGTGGCGACTGCGGTCGCCGGTTTCGCGCAGGACACCGCAACCCTCATCGCGCTTCGCGTGGTGCAGGGAATCGGCGTCGGTGGCCTGACCTCGCTCGTCTTCGTCGCGGTCGCCCTCATCATCAGCCCGCGCGAGCGGGGCAAGTACATGGGGATCGTCGGCGGGGTGATGGCCGTGGCCACGATCGGCGGACCGCTGCTCGGCGGTGTCATCACCGACGCATTCGGATGGCGCGCCAACTTCTTCATCGGGGTGCCCTTCGCCATCCTGGCGCTGATCATCATCCAGCGCACACTGCACCTGCCGCGCAGCTACCGCAAGGTGCGCATCGACTACCTCGGTGCCGCGCTGCTCGCCCTCGGCGTCTCGCTCCTGCTCATCTGGGTGTCCATGGGCGGCACGCAGTTCGAGTGGGACTCGATGATGAGCTACGCGCTCATCGGGGTCTCGGTCGTCGCGCTGCTCGCCTTCGTTCTCGTCGAGTTCATGGTCGCGGAGCCGATCGTTCCGATGTCGCTGTTCAAGAACCGCACCTTCACCCTCTCCGTCATCGCGAGCATCGCCGTCGGTGTCGCCATGTTCGCCACGAGTGTGTTCCTCGCGCAGTATTTCCAGCTCGCGCGTGGTGCCAACCCGACGCAGTCGGGACTCATGACGATCCCGATGGTGGTCGGGCAGATGGGTGCGTCGATCCTGATCGGCCAGTTCATCAGCCGCTTCGGCACGTGGAAGCGCTGGATGGTGATCGGCTCGGTCATGATCCTCGCCGGCGTGAGCCTCATGGCGACGCTGCGCTACGACACCGACTTCCTGCTGGTCTCGGCCTACATGGTCATCCTCGGTGCAGGCCTCGGAATGGTGATGCAGAACCTCACCCTCGTGGTGCAGAACGACACCCCTGCGGAGCAGCTCGGTGCGGCAAGCTCGAACGTGAGCTTCTTCCGATCGGTTGCCGGCGCGATCGGGGTGACCGTGATGGGCTCGATCCTCGCGAGCCAGGTCACCACGCACATCACCTCGTCGCTGAAGAACTTCGTGCCCTCCTCGCCCGCCGAGGTCACGGCGCTCAAGGAGCTCGCCACCGGAAGCCTGCCGAATGTGAGCTCGCTGCCCGACGCGGTGCGCGTGATCGTGGAATCCGCCTACGGAGCCGGCATCGCCGACGCGTTCCTCGTCGCCGTGCCGCTCGCCCTCGTGAGCCTCATCGCGGTGATCTTCCTGCCCAACAAGCCGCTGTCCACCAAGACCGCCGCGCAGACTCTCGCGGAGACGGCGGAGGCGTCGGCGATCGACCAGGCCGAGGCCGAGGTCGGGGCCACCACGACGGGCGCGATCACCATCGTGAACGCCGACGGCACCGATCGCGTGGCCGCGGGCAGCGGACGGTAACGTGTCCGTCATGACAGCGCCCGAGGCCCCCAGCGACTCCGACCAGGCAATCGCTGACGTCGAAGAGCAGCTCGGCCTGCTCTTCGGCCGGGCCCGGGCGATGTGGAAGGACTCGGCCGCGAAGATCCATCCGGACCTGCAGCCCGTCGGCTACAAGCTGCTCAGTACCATCGTGCGCCTGGGCGAGACGAATGCTCTCGCCCTCACCCAGCTTCTCGAGACCGACAAGAGCGTCATCAGCCGCCAGGTGCGGGTGCTCGAGGACCTCGGTTTCCTCACCAGTCGCGCCGACGAGAAGGACGGCCGCGCGCGCGTGCTGACCCCCACCGCGGAGGCCATCGACAAGGTGCGCGCCGTGCGGTCGGGCCAGCAGGAGCGGCTGCGCGAGGTGCTGCGCAGCCAGCCCGTCGACGACCTGCGCGCGTTCGTGAGCATGCTGCAGCTCATCGGCGAGAGCTGATCCCCGGCGGCTAGGTGACCAGGGCCTTCATCTCGGCGGAGTCGGCGCCCGCGGTCTTCACGCACGGACCGTTGACCACCACGAACACCGAGGCGCCCCGACCGTCGCCGTCCGCGTCGTCCGTCGAGGTGATGCGGATCGTGGCAAGCGACTCCGTGCTGGTGAGTTCTACGGTCACCGAGTGGGCGACCGGGTCGGCCTCCGCGGAGATCCAGCCGCTCTTCTCGAGCGCCGCCACGGCGCCCGCTGCGGCCCCCTCGATGTCGCGATCTGAGGCGCCGACGATGTCGAGCAGAACGCTGGACCGCCAGAAGAAGCGATCCTCGTCCGGCTCGTCGCCGCAGGCCAGCGCGGCGTCGTCGTTCTTTGTGACGCCCTGGATGGCAGAGTCGTCGATGGTGTCGGCGATCACGTTCCTCAGCAGCTGCACCGTGGATTTGCTCTCGGAGATGGTCACGGCATCCGATGCGCCACTGCACGCCGTCAGGGCCGGAGCCACGACCAGGCATACGGCAACCGTGGTTATGAAACGTTTCATTTAGTTGTCCTCGTCATTGAGAGCCGAAAAACTTTCGCGGGGTCCTGCCAATGACAGGCTAGGGCCTGGGTGTACCCGGGTGGTGACCCCAGTACGGGGGTGCGCCGTCCGGGTGCGGTCAGGTGATCGCGCAGTTCACGGGAGAGAGCTGATCACTGCAGGCAGAACTCATTGCCCTCGGGGTCGCGCATCATGATCGCGTACTCCTCGTAGGGCCCCCAGCTTCCGACCAACTCCTTTTCGAGGGATGCGCCCAGCGCGACCAGCCGATCCCGTTCGACCTCGAGTTCGGCGCGCGACGCCCGGCGGTCCTCGAAGGGCGTGACGTCGATGTGCATGCGATTGCGCTGCCGGCGTTCCCGGTTGTACCGGGTGAAGTAGAACCGCTGGTGGCGCGGGTCACCGTCCCACGCCTCCGCGCGTTCGGCGATCTCGTCTTCGCCCATCCCTGCGGCGCGCAGTGCCGCAAGCTCGTCCTCGGGCCAGCTGACCCATTCCGGATAGCCCATGACCGCTCCCCAGAATCGGGCGAGGGCGGCCGGGTCCTCGGCGTGGATGGTGATGTTCGAGATCCGTGCGGTCATGGCATCGAGGATAGTCAGAGGCCGGTGAGGAAGTCGCGCAGCGGCCGGGTTCCGGCGTGCTCGTGCAGGTCGGCGATGTCGTCGAATACGGCGATCGCACCCGCCTCGATCAGCTCGGCCCGTCCCGTTCCGCCCGAGAGAAGGGCGATGCACGACACTCCTGCCTTGGCGGCCGCGATGACGTCCCAGACCGAATCGCCGATCATCACGGCCTGCGTCGCGTCGACTCCGCCCTTCTCGAGCGCGACGTGGACGATGTCGGGCTCGGGCTTGGCGGTGGTCACGTCGTCCGCGCTGGTCACCGCGTGCAGGTGCTCCTCCACATCGAGAACTTCGAGCAGGGCGGTGAGTTCTTCCGGCGGAGCGGACGTCGCCAGCACGACCCGGTTGCCCTGCTCCGTGAGCGCCCGGATGAACTCGCGGGCACCGTCGAACGGCGCGAGCCGGGGCATCAGCGTCGTGAACACCGCCGCGTTCCGGGCCTTCGCCTCGTTCTTCACCGCCTCGGTCTCCGAGCCGATGAGCTGGTCGAGCAGCTCGCTCGAGTCGGCGCCGATGGCCCGCTGGATGCGCCAGGCCGGAACGGTGAGGCCCGCCTGCTGGAAACCCTGCTGCCACGCGTCCACGTGCAGGAAGTTGGAGTCGACGAGAGTGCCGTCGATGTCGAGCAGAATCGCGAAGGGGGTGTCCATCCGAGGACGGTACGCCTCGAGCCCGGTCCACAACCACCCCCTTCGGGCGGTTGCCAGCTTCGTCGTCGTTACGGTGGAGTCATGAACTCCCGGCCCGCAGCGCAGGATGACGACCACTGGCTCGTGATCAACGGACGACGCTGGCGTCGCACCGACCCCGCGCTGCCGGCCGACCTCGTCGACGCACTGAAGTCGCATCTCGGGCGAGGACGGTCCGCCGTCGGGGTCTCGCGTCGGGCGGGCGACGAGGCGGCGACCGCTGCCGCGCGCACGCGGGTCGGACTCGCGAAGCACGGTCTCGGCGAACGCGGCCCGCGCTGGTGGGAGTGCGAGGTGGAGGACCGCCTTGTGCGCGCACGCGAGGCGCTCGCTGAGCTGGAGAAGCTCGACTAATTCAGGCGGATGCGGATCGGCCCGTGGATGGTCGTCGGATCGATCGCCTCGCCGCCCTGGGTGATCGTGACCCGGCCCTGGGCGACCAGGCGCCGGGCGGCATCCCGCGCTGCCTCCATCCAGTCACGCCAGTCGTCGGGGCGCACGGCCCGGGCCGCGTCGGAGGGGCAGATGGTGGCACCCGCGGCACGCCGGCCCAGCAGCTCGAGGATCGTGGCTTCGAGGGCGTCATCCTCTTCGCTCAGGTGATTCATGCCTTCAGGCTGCCACTCTTCGACGACAACCTGCCCCGTTCGGCGAGAGTCCCGTCAATGTCACAGTGGGGGACCACAATAGGACCGTGACTCGCCGCGGACTCCTCCTCTTCGCCAGTCTTGGGCTCGCCTGGGGCATCCCGTACCTGTTCATCAAGATCGCCGTCGGTGAGCTGGAGCCGGCCATGGTCGTGCTGGCGCGCTCGGGGCTGGCGGCGGTGCTGCTGTTGCCGCTCGCCTTCTACCGGCGCGAGGTGTGGACGGTGTTGCGCCGCTGGAAGCCGATGCTCGCCTACACGATCGTCGAGATCGTGCTGCCGTGGTACTTCCTGAGTTCGGCCGAACAGAAACTGCCGAGCTCGACCGCGGGCCTGCTGCTCGCCGCCGTTCCACTCGCCGGCGTCGCCATCGCCTTTCTCATCGGCCGCCCCGCGAAACTGTCGACACTGAACTGGGTCGGCATCCTGGTCGGGATGCTCGGGGTCGCCGCCCTCGTCGGCCTCGACGTCGGCGGGTCCGACCTGCCCAGCGTGCTCGAGATGGGCGTTGTGGTGGTCGGCTACGCCCTTGGGCCGGCGATCCTCTCCCGCTGGATGCCGGACCTCCCCGGGGTGGGCGTCGTGGCGATCTCGCTGGCCGGTGCCGCGATCGTCTACGTGCCGCTCGTGGTGTTCACGAACAGCTGGCCGACGTCGTGGCCCTCGACCGAGGTCACCGTCGCCATCATCGTGCTCGCGGTGATCTGCAGCGCGCTCGCCTTCCTGCTGATGGTGGGCCTTATCGCGGAGATCGGGCCCGTGCGGGCGACGGCGATCACCTACGTGAACCCAGCGGTCGCCATTCTCGCGGGGGTGCTGATCCTGAACGAGCGCGTCACGGTGTGGACCATTCTCGGCTTCGCGCTCGTGCTGTCCGGCTCGTGGCTGGTCACCCACCACCGGCGTGAGGCGGTGCCGGCAGCCGGGCCCGAGGAGGCCTCGGCCAAGCTGGAGTGAACTCAGGCCTGCGAGTCGGCCCAGCCCGCCACGTCGACGCCGTGGTTGTCGGGCGAGGCGAGAGTCCACCACTTCGGTGCGTAGTCGCCGTTCACGATTCGGCCGCCCGCGGCGATCGCCGCCTGTACCCGCCTCTCGGCCTGGTCGGCCGGCACGGAGACGTCGATGTGCGTTCGTCCTCGCCCGGGCCGTGGCGAGTTGAGCTCGTGGAACCACAGGTGCGGCCCGCGACGCAGCGGATCGGTGAGGTCTTCCTCGCCATTGCGCTCGTAGCCGGTGATCGCCTCCCAGAAGGGACGGGTATCGACGTCCGTGTCCTGCGCGACCGCGATGCCGATGAACAGCAGTCGGCTCGGGTCGGGTTGCAGGCCCAGCGCATGAGCGGCTCCGCTGATCGCGGCGGCGAGTTCCGCGTCCTTGCGGGTCAGGGCGCCGTTGGAGCGTGAGGCGGTGCGCACCGTCACGCCCTCCGGCCGCAGGTCGACGTCGGGCTCGTGACCGACGGTCGTCGCGATCTCCGCGATGGCCGACACGAACTCGGCTCCCTGCACGAATGAGTCGGTCGAATAGAAGGCCTGGGCGCCCCAGAACAGGACGCGCCAGTCTGCCACGCCAGGTGTCGCGTGGAAGTCGAGGGGCTGCAGTTGCTCGAGATTCGTGTTCTCCGTCATGCCACGAGAGAGTAGACCCATCCACCGATGGTGGAAAGTGCGGGTTCGGCCCGGCGCGGGAAGGTAGCCTCGTGCTGTGAGCCAGCGGACCAGCACCAACGTCGAGCGACGGGGCGGTCGCCGCGCCGAGATCCTGGACGCCGCGACCGAGCTCTTCCACGCCCGCGGCTTCGCGGGCGTCACCGTCGACCAGCTCGCCGCCAGCCTCGGGATGAGCGGTCCCGCCCTGTACCGTCACTTCCGCGGCAAGCAGGACCTGCTGCGCGCCGTCGTCGACGACGCGATCACGCGCCTGGAATCGGCCATCCTCGGCCGGGAGACCAGCGATCGGTTCGTCTCAGAGCTGAGTCGGGTGTGGAGTGACCCCTCGCACCTCGGCAGCATCATCGAGCGCGAGATCGTTCACCTCGAGGAATCCGAGCGGGTCGCCTTCGACGACCGCATCGCTCGCGTCTTCGACACGATCGCCACCGCCATCGACCAGGGCAACATCGATCGACGCGCCGCCGCGTTCCTCGCCCGCGCGATGGTCGCGGTCGCAAGTTCGTCATCCTTCGCCCGCATCGACGGGGCGGGCTCGTCGGGAGAGGCCGCCATTCGCCGTTCGCTGCGGGTGCTCGCCTTCGACGGTGGGCTGGCCCTGGGCGACCTGGTCGACCCGGTCGGTCGCGTCGCCGAACCGGTGCGCGACTGGCTTCCCCGCGAAGAGGCGATCCTTGCGGCGCTCCCCGGCATCACCTTCGAGCGCGGCGGCATCGGCGCCGTGACCCTCGAGGCCGTCGGGTCGTCCGCGGGAATCAGCGGGCCGAGCGTCTACAACTACTTCGACTCGAAGGCCGCGCTCTGGACCACGTGGCTCTCCCGCGTCTCGAACTGGTCGATCTCCTCGCTGCAGCAGGCGCTCGCCTACTCCGATGGTCCGCACGAGGTGATGCGCCGGGCGCTCGAGGGCTACGCCGAGATGACCCGCAGGGTGCCCGCCTTCGCCATGCCGGTCGACCCGAGCGATCCGCGGCTCTCCGAGGTGACCCGCTCGGAGATCGAGGAGTTCTCCGCCGACTACCTCGGCCTCTGGCAGGTGTGCGCGCAGACCGCGCGTCCCGACCTGGATCCTCACGAGGCGGAGGCCTTGCTGCTCGCCTCTCACGCCGTCATCAACCGTGCGCGCACGCTGTCGCCGGTATCGGCCATTCCGAGTGACGAGGCGCTGTCGCGCCTCGGACTCGCCGTGTTCTCCGCCTGATTTCCAGCGTTAGCGCCCATTCAGCAACCTGAGGGAACAATTCCTTTGCCATGCACCCGTTTGAGGTGTTACGTTAACGCTCATTAGTTAACGACGAGGGACTGACCATGGCGACAACGGCGACGCGAGTCGAAGCACGCACCGAATCAGGTGTAGTGGCTGGGCTCGAGCGTGCCGGCATCGCGGTGTTCCCGTCGGTGCCCTTCGCGGCGGCACCCTACGGTGAACGCCGGTTCGAGCTGGCCCAGCCCGTCGAGCCGTGGGACGGCACGCGTGACGTCACCGCGACCGGTGTCGGCTACCTGCAGCCGTGGCGTCGCGACGACCCATGGGATGGCTACGTCAACCCGGGGCGCCAGGGCGAAGACCTGCTCAGCCTGCAGATCACCACGCCCGATCTCGGGGCAGCAGGCCTGCCGGTCATGGTCTGGATCCACGGTGGTGCCTTCGTCTCGGGCGTCGGCTCCGCCCCCGCCTCCCGCGGCGACAGCTTCGCCCGCGACGGTGTCGTTCACGTGAGCGTGAACTACCGCATGTCGCTCGACGGCTACACGCTGCTCGAGGACTCGATCGAGACCGGCACCGAGAACCTGGGCCTGCGCGACCAGCTCGCCGCCCTCCGCTGGGTGCAGCGCAATATTGCGGCCTTCGGCGGTGACCCCGCCCGCGTCACCGTTGCCGGCCAGTCTGCCGGCGCCGTGAGCGTCGGTTACCTGCTGAGCTCACCGCTCGCGCGTGGGCTGTTCCAGCGGGCGATCATCCAGAGCGGATTCCCGAGCCTGATCCGCACGGTGTCCGAAGCGGAGGCTCGTTTCGCCGCCGTCGCCGAGGCCGCCGGTCGCCCCGCCACGCGGGCCGCCCTGCGCGATCTCACTATCGACCAGTCCCGGGATGTCGTCGCACGGCTCCACGACGACTTCGAACGCGACCTGTACAGCGGGCGTGCGGCGCTCTCCGACTCGGTCTTCTCCGGTGTCTCGGGCACCGAGTCGCTGCCGGTCGGCATCGCCGAGGGACTGGTCGAGGGAGCGGGGAGCCACATCCCGATCCTGATCGGCAACACGCGGGACGAGGCCTCGGGCATCGTCGAGCGGATGGGTCTCATCGAGGCGAGCCGGTCGCCGATAGCGCGGGCCATCGCCACCGATCTCGGTGCACCGGCCGATGCCGCCGAGCGCTACCGCGCGGCCAGCCGTGCCGGTGCGGGCGATGGCGTCATCCTCAACGCGGTCTTCACGGATGTGACGGCGCGGATGCCCGCGATCGACATCCTCTCCCGTCGTTCCGGTCTCGGCTACCTCTACGAGTTCGCCTGGCAGTCGCCCGGTCGCCCGGCTGGACTCGGCGCCGACCACGTCGTCGACGTGCCGTTCATGCAGCACGACTTCGAGTCGTTCCGGGATGCCGCCCCCATCGGGAACACGATCCTCGGGGACCACCCGCCGGTCGCACTCGCGGAAGCCATGCACGGCGCCTTCGTGGACTTCGTGCGCACCGGCGAGCCGGGCTGGGCGCCCTACACAAACGTGGACCGCATGACCATGCGGTTCGACACGGACAGCGCGGTGTTGTCCGATCCAGCACAAGCAGAACGAGAAATCTGGGAGGGTCAATGACGACCAACGAAGCACAACCGATCGCGCCGACCGCAGAGGCCGACGCCAGCACCTACCCGGCACCACCACGCAGCCTTGGCGGCCTGATGGCGTCGTACTTCCTGGTGCAGCTGGTGATCAACACGGCGAACGCCGGCGCAACGAGCTTCCTCGTTCCGCTGCAGCTCGACGCCGTCGACCCGGTCAACAAGGTCGCCAACCTCGGGCTCATCGGAACGGTGGCCGCGATCCTCGGCATCGTGGCGCAGCCGCTCTGGGGTTCGCTCTCCGACCGCACCCGCTCCCGTCTCGGACGCCGGGTGCCGTGGGTTCTCGGCGGCATCCTCGGCCTCGCGGTCTGCATGGCCGCGCTCGCCTTCTCGAGCACCTTCCTGGCGATCCTGATCTTCGCGGCCTCGCTGCAGATCTTCTACTCGATGGTTGCCGCACCGCTCGTGGCCCTGCTGCCGGACCGCACGCCCGTCAGCAAGCGCGGCACGTTCTCAGCGCTCGGCGGGCTCGGCGTCTACGTCGGTGCCGCCGCCGGCCTGTTCGCCGCGTCACCGTTCGCGAGCAACATCCCGGTCGGCTACCTGGTGCTCGCCGCCATGGTGCTGCTGATCGCGACCCCGCTCACGCTGCTGATCCGTCGCGACTCGCGACAGCTGCCTCGCGAGGCGAACACGGGAGCCATCGACACCGTCAAGACCTTCTGGGTCTCGCCGCGCAAGCACCCCGACTTCTTCTGGGCGTTCCTGTCGCGTCTCGTGCTGATGTCGGGCTACTGGGGTGTGACGTCGTTCCTGCTGTACCAGCTTCAGGATTACGTGGGCCTGTCGAAGGCCGACGCGGCATCGACCTTCCCTGTACTGTCCCTCGCGCTCATCATCGGAATCCTGATCGCGATCGTGCCCGCCGGGCGCATCACCGACCGCCTGGGCCGACGCAAGCCGCTCATCCTGGCCTCGTCGGTGCTGATCGCCGTCTCGGTGATGATCCCTCTCGCGAGCCCCACGGTCATCGGCCTCGCGATCTCACTGTTCGTGGCGGGAATCGCCCTGGGTGCCTACATCTCCGTCGACCAGGCGTTGATGACGCTGGTGCTGCCGTCCACGTCGGCCTCCGGCAAGGACCTCGGCCTGCTCAACATCGCCCAGTCGGGTGGCCAGGTGCTTGCCCCTGCCGTCGCGAGCATCGTGATCGGTCTCGCCGGCTACCCCGGCCTGTACATCTTCGCGGCCATCATGGCCGTGCTCGGCGGTCTCGCCATCCTGCCCATCAAGTCCGTTCGCTGATCACCCACTGGAGATAGCCGTGTCAGTCTTCCCCACCTCTCCCGGACTCGACTCCGACCCGCAGTGGTACCGCAGCGCGGTGTTCTATGAGGTCATGGTCCGCTCCTTCGTCGACAGCAACGGCGATGGTTCGGGAGACCTGCAGGGGCTCATCGGCAAGCTCGACTATCTCCAGTGGCTCGGCGTGGACGCGCTCTGGCTGCCACCGTTCTTCTCCTCACCGCTGCGTGACGGCGGGTACGACGTTGCGGACTACCGCTCGGTGCTGTCGGACTTCGGCACGATCGACGATTTCCGCGACCTCGTCACCAAGGCCCACGAGCGGGGAATGCGCATCGTCATCGACCTCGTGCTCAACCACACGTCCGACCAGCACGACTGGTTCCAGCAGTCCCGCACCGATCCCGAGGGGCCGTACGGCGACTTCTACGTCTGGAGTGACGACAACCAGAAGTACCCGGACATCCGCCTCATCTTCCCCGACTACGAGGATTCCAACTGGGCCTTCGACCCGGTGCGCCGGCAGTTCTACTTCCACCGCTTCTTCTCGCACCAGCCCGACCTCAACTTCGAGAACTCCGCCGTGCGCGAGGAGATCCTCGACGTCGTGCGCTTCTGGCTCGGCATGGGTGTCGACGGGTTCCGGCTCGACGCCGTGCCCTACCTCTTCGAGTCGGAGGGCGGCACGGGCGAGAGCGAACCGCCCACCCACGACTTCCTCAAGGAGCTGCGTCGGGTCATGGACCTCGAGTTCCCCGGACGGGTGCTCATCGCCGAGGCGAACCAGTGGCCGGCGGAGACGGCGAAGTACTTCGGCACCGACGAGGAGCCCGAGTGCCACATGGCCTTCGACTTCCCGGTGATGCCGCGCATCTTCCACGCGCTGCGTTCCGAGGAGGCCGGCGAGCTCGCGAGCATCCTGTCCCACGGCACGAAGCTTCCGCAGGGTGCAGGATGGGGCGTCTTCCTGCGCAACCACGACGAGCTCACTCTCGAAATGGTCTCCGAGGAGCACCGCCAGGCCATGTACGGCTGGTACGCGTACGACCCGCGGATGCGCGCCAACGTGGGCATCCGCCGCCGACTGGCTCCGCTGCTCGACAACTCGCGCGCCGAGCTCGAGCTCGCGCATGCCCTCCTGCTCTCCCTGCCCGGGTCACCATTCCTCTACTACGGCGACGAGATCGGCATGGGCGACAACATCTGGCTGCCCGACCGCGACTCGTCCCGCACGCCGATGCAGTGGACGCCGGACCGCAACGCCGGGTTCTCCACCGCCGAGGCAGGCAAGCTCTACCTGCCGGTGGTGCAGTCGCTCGTCTACAACTACGCGCACACCAACGTCGAGTCGCAGCTGGCACAGTCGTCGTCGCTGCTGCACTGGGTGCGCAACCTGATCCAGGTGCGCAAGGGTCATCCCGCATTCGGGCTGGGCGGCATTCGCGTGCTGAAGACCAGCGACCCCTCGGTTCTCGCGTTTGTGCGCGAGCTGGAGAGCGACGATCCCACCCGACCCGGGGAGAGCATTCTCTGCGTCTTCTCCTTCGCCCACGCTCCCACGTCCGTGCGCATCGACCTGAGCGACGTCGAACAGTCGGGGGTATCCGACCTGTTCGGCGGCCGCCGATTCCCCGGTGTGCAGGACGACCGCAGCCTCACGGTGACCCTGTCGCCGCAAGGCTTCTACTGGCTGCAGCTCCACGCCGACGTGGACGAGTACGTGGCGGAGTTTCGCGAAACTCTGACAGCATAACGAGAGAGACGAGGAACCGATCGTGACCATCGACCCAGCAATCGCCGCCCTGATGGCGCTGGCCCCAGCCCCCGATCCCGCCGCCGGACTGCAGCCGGTCAGCGTTCGTCGTGATGCCATCGAAGCCGACTTCGCCGCGATGATGGGCTCGCTCCAGGGTCGCACCTTCGACGACGTCGACGTCGTCGAGACAACGGTGCCGGGGCCGACGCGCGACATCCCCGTGCGCATCTTCCGTCCGACCGGCGAAACCGCCGAGCTTCCCGCGCTGCTCTACTTCTTCGGCGGTGGCTTCTGGATGCGCGCCTACAACTCGCCCGACATCCTGAACGCGTGTCGCCAGGTCGCGAGCCAGGCCCGAGCCGTTGTGGTCGAGATCGACTACGCACTCGCGCCGGAGCATCCCTTCCCCGCCGCCATCGACGAGGGTCTCGCCGTGCTCGCGTGGATGGCGACCGGGGCCGGTGAGCACCTCATCGATCCCGCGCGACTCGCGGTCGGGGGGCAGTCGGCCGGGGGCGGCCTGTCGGCGAGCATCGCGATCCGCGCCCGTGATGAGGGCGGTCCGGCGATCGCCCTGCAGGTTCTCGAGGTGCCCGGAATCGACCTCTCCTTCTCACAGTTCGTGCCGCCGCCCGCGCCCTACACGGCAGAGGACCTCGCGGGACTGGTCGAATCGATCGAGTTCTACCTGCCCGAGGGCATGGACTCGGCCGACCCGGCGGTGTCGCCGATCTCCGTGGCGGACCTCTCCGGACTGCCGCCCGCTCTCGTCATCAACGCCGAGTACGACCCGCTCCGCCCCTCCGGGGAGCGCTTCGCCGCGCGGCTGCGTGAGGCCGGCGTGCCCGTCGTCTCCACGACCTACGGCGGACAGGTGCACAACTCGCCGGGCCTGCCGGGCATCAGTGCGGCATCCCGGGCCTGGCGGGAACAGGTCTCCTGGGCCGTCAGCACCATGCACGGCGACGGCGGGGTGTTCTGGTGATCGTCGAGACCGAGTACGGCCGCATCGAGGGCGTCGAGGTGGACGGGCTCTCCGTCATCCGCAACATCCCCTACGCGGCACCGCCGTTCGGCGAGCGACGCTTCCGTCCGCCGGTGCCGCCCGAGAAGTGGGACGGCGTTCGCGACGGCACGGTCTCCGGGCCGTCCGCGCCGCAGCCGATCGACGACGAGACGCGGTCGATCAACTACTTCAACCCGGAGCGCTGGGGCGAGGACTGCCTGACCCTGGAGGTCTGGACGCCCGACACCTCGGGCTCGGCGCCCGTGATGGTCTGGATCCACGGCGGCGGCTTTATGTTCGGCGTCGGATCCGCTCCCGGCCACAGCGGTCGCACCTTCGCGCGCGACGGGATCGTGCACGTCGCCATCAACTACCGGCTCGGGGTCGAGGGATTCCTGCCCCTTCCCGACGGCGGCGACAATCTCGGCCTGCGCGACCAGGTCGCGGCGCTCGAGTGGGTGCAGCGCAACATCGCATCGTTCGGCGGCGACCCGGACAACGTCACGATCTTCGGGGAATCCGGCGGAGCCGTCGGCGTGATGCACGTGCTCGCCATGCCCTCCGCCCGTGGGCTGTTCCAGCGCGCGATCGCGCAGAGCGGCAGTCCGTTCGCTTCGGTGAGCCTCGCCGAGCAGGAGAAGAAGACCCGCCAGTTCGCCAAACGACTCGGCGTGCCCGCAACGCGCGAGGGGCTCGGCACCGTGTCGCCCGAGAAGGCCGCCGCCGAGGCCTTCCGCTTCAGCATCGAGTTCATCAGCAACCCGATCGCGAACGGCTCGAGCTCGTTTATGCTCAGTCCCTTCCGTGCCGCCTTCGACTCGCCGAGCCTGCCGCTCTCCCCGGTGGACGCGGCGCGCGCCGAGGAGGGGGTGCCGCTCATGACCGGCACCAACCGCAACGAGTCCTACGAGTTCGCCAACATGCTGAACGCGCCGGGCTTCCAGGCCCGGCTGGTCTCGGGGCTTGCGCAGCTGATGATGGCCGGCGTCGGTCGGATCGGCCGGTCCTACCGCGAGGGTCCGCGGAAGATACCCAAGGGATTCCGCCTGCTCGAGGCGATCTGGAGCGACTGGTCGTTCCGCATCCCGACCATCCGGCTGGTCGAGGCCCGTCGCGCCCGCACCCACCTGTACGAGTTCCGCTGGGAGAGCCCGAGCCTGCCGAAGGGTGTCGGCTCGATCCACACGATCGAGATCCCCTTCGTTCGGGATGACTTCGTCTCGGTGCTCGACGCCGGCGCCTGGGGCGAGGCACTCGTCGGCACGAACCCGCCCGCGGCCCTCGCGACGGCGATGCACGGTGCGTGGGTCTCCTACGCCCGCACCGGGGATCCGGGCTGGCCCGCGTACGAGCTCGACACGCGCAGCACCATGCTCTTCGACGAGCACAGCGAGGTGGTCGACGACCCCGCCGCCGTGGAGCGGAAGGCCTGGGAGGGCAGGCGCTAGCCGCGCTCGGCCAGGAACCGCGCGGCGAGCCTCTTCGGTGCGCGCACCAGCCAGGCCTCGATGAGCACCTCGTTCAACTGCTCGAGGCTCACCCGCTCGAGCCGCACGAGCACCGCCGGATACTCGGCGTAGCGCGGCATGGTGAAGAACACGTCGGGGTTGCTGCCGATGAGTCCGAGCTTGTCGGCGAGGTCGGGCACGAGCACTCCGAGCAGGTCGCCGGTGGGCATCGCGTCGCCGAGCTCCTCCAGGTCGCGCGTGCGCACGGGCCGCTCGTAGGCGAAGTACCTGCGGCTTACCTCCCACTTGAGGCCGTTGGTGTCCGAGCCCTCGACCACGTTCGGGAGGGCGAGGGCGAGTCGGCTCACGTCTGTCCAGGTCGCCATGGGAGACAGGGTACGCGCGACCGGTGACCTACGGCAGGGGCGGGTGCCAGCCGTCCTCCTCGCGGATGGCGCCGGCGATGCGGCGCGAGATCTCGCGCAGCTGGCGGGCCTGAGCCTGGGTCAGCGCATCGAGCACCAGCCGGTGCACCGTGTCGACATGACCGGGTGTCGCCTGTTCGTAGCGGGACAAGCCCCGGTCGGTCAGTGCAGCGAGGGTCGACCGCCCATCGGTAGGATCGGGCGCACGCTCGACCCAACCGCGCTTCTCGAGCCGCAGCACCGCGCGCGAGAGTCGCGAGAGTGAGCTGTTGGCGAAGCCGGCGAGCACGCTCATGCGCAGGGTGCGATCGGGCGCCGTGGCGAGGGCGAAGAGGATGCCGTACTCGAAGTGGGTGAGCTCGGCGTCGCGCTGCAACTGTGCGTCGAGGGCGGGCGGCAGCCACTCGAGTACGGTCGCGAGGGCGGACCAGGTCTCGAGGTCCTCGCCGGTCAGTTCCTTCGCGTCAGCCATGGGGCCAGCGTAGTCATTAACTTGACCAGTCAACTCATCCGGCCTAGCATTTACTTGACTGAGCAAGTAAATCGAGAGGGAGACATGGATCTGCGACTGGCAGGCAAGCGTGCGTTCGTGAGCGGCTCGACCCAGGGCATCGGCTTCGCGATCGCGGCGGCGCTGGTCAGCGAGGGCGTCGAAGTCGTGTTGAACGGCCGTACGGAGAGCCGGGTGCGCGAGGCCGTCGAGAGGCTGCGGCACGGGCATCCCGAAGCGACGGTCTCCGGCGTGGCGGCCGACTTCGCCGACGGGTCCCAGGTGCAGCGGCTGCTCAACACCCTGGGTGCGGTGGACATCCTGGTGAACAACGTCGGGCTGTTCGAGGTGAAGACGTTCGAATCGATTCCGGATGACGACTGGCAGCGCTACCTCGACGTCAACCTGATGAGCGCGGTGCGGTCGTCCCGTCACGCCCTGCCCGGCATGCTCGAGCGCGGGTGGGGGCGCATCATCCTCATCGGCAGTGAATCGGGGGTGAACGTGCCCGCCGACATGGTGCACTACGGCGTGACGAAGGCCGGCCTGATCGCGCTCGGCAATGGGCTCGCCAAGCTGACGAGGGGCACCGAGGTCACGGTCAACTCGATCCTCGGTGGGCCCACCTACTCCGACGGCGTCGCGGCGGCCGTCGAGCGGATCGCGGAGTCGCAGGGCATGACCGCGAGCGATCTCCGGGCCGGCATCGCGGCCGGCAACCAGACCTCGCTCGTGCAGCGCTTTCTCGAGCCCGACGAGATCGCGAACCTCGCGCTCTACCTCGCGAGCCCGCTGTCGTCGGCGACGAACGGTGCCGCACTCCGTGCCGACGGCGGAGTGCTGACCGCCATGCTCTAGGGCAGCGGCCCGCGTCGGGCGACGATGCCGGCGAACAGCGCGTGCAGCAACGGGATGACGGAGAGCCACATCAGCACGGTGCCGAGCACCGCATCGTCGCTGCGCAGCACGATGCCGCCGATCAGCAGGGCCGCGAACACCACGGCGGAGACCAGCTGCCGCCCGGTGCGCTCGAGGAGAGCGAGTCGGCGATCGAGCTTCGGCGTCTGCACCGAGACCCGGCCTTCCTCGATGCGGGTGGTGAGGTCGTCGAGCCGCTGGGGGAGTCGCGCGAGGGTGCCCGCGACCGATACCACCTGCTTCGCGACGTCCTGCACGAGGTTGCCGCCCTCGGAACGGATGAGCTGCGCAGAGTACGGCTCGACGGCGTCCCAGATATTGAAGGCCGGATCGAGCGAGCTGCACAGGCCCGAGGTCAACGACATGGCCCGCACGATGAGCAGGAAGTTCTCCGGCAGTTGGAACGGCAGTGTGCGCACCACGTCGCTGAACTCATTCGCGAAGGCGCGGAACTCGCGCGGGTCGACCTCCTGCAGCTCGGCGAAACCCATTCCGCCGAAGCGGGAGAACAGCTTCGTCATCGCCCGTTCGAGCTCGGTGGTGTCGGCGGAGGGCAGAAGTACGCCCACTTGCCGGATGCCGTCGACCATGCCGCGTCCGTCGCGCGAGGCGGCGGCGATGAGCAGCTGGCGTAGTCCCGTGCGCAGGCCGTCGGGCACCTCGCCCATCATGCCGAAATCGATGAAGGTGAACTGCCACTTCCGCTCGCCGTCGGTGAGCGGGGTGATGAAGATGTTGCCGGGGTGGGGGTCGGCGTGGAAGAAGCCGTGTGTGAACAGCTGGTCGAACATCACCGCGGCGAACTCGTGCGCGACCTCGCTCGGGTCGATGCCGGAGGCGCGCAGGGCGACGGCGTCGTTGGACTTGATGGCAGTGACATCCTGCATCGTCAGCACTCGTCGGGTGGTGCGCTCCCAGACCAGCTGGGGCACTCCGACGCGGGAATCGCCGGCGAAGTTCTCGGCGAAGCGCTCGCCGTTCTGTGCCTCGTGCAGGTAGTCGATCTCTTCGAGGCTGGTGTGCGCGAACTCTTCGACGAGCGCGGGCATATCGACACGGTCGGAGACCAGGCGCACGCGGCTCAGCCAGCCGCCGACCTTGCGCAGCGCCATCAGGTCGACGTCGACGATGCGGTCAATGCCGGGTCGCTGGATCTTGATGACGACGTCCGTCAGCCCGGTCTCGGCCGCGTCGGCCTCTGACAGCCGCGCGCGATGCGCCTGGCCGAGGGACGCCGCGGCCACCGGCACCGGATCGACGAACGAAAACGCCCGCTCGAGCGGCACCCCGAGTTCGGCTTCGGCCAGCGTTCGGATGGCCGGGAAGGGTACCGGCGGCACCTCGTCCTGCAGCCCCTCGAGCTCGCTCGTGACTTCCGGCGGCAGCACGTCGAGGCGCGACGACATGAATTGCCCCACCTTGATCATGAGCCCGCCGAGGTCGATAGCGAGCACGCGGAAGCGCCGTGCGATGTGCAGCATGCGCCGCGAGCGGGTGCGCTCGGCGAGGCGCTGCAGGCCGATGCGCGGCAGGAAGAGCTCGTACCACCAGGTCTGAACCAGGTAGCGCGCCGCGAACCGCAGGATCCTGCGATAACGGGCGCGCATGCTTTCGACGTCGGTCAACTGTTCTCCTTGCCGACGTGCTGGGCGCACTCGGTCAGTCCTGGGCGAGGATGGAGTAGAGCTTACGGCGCGCCTCGTCGAGCACGGCCACAGCCTCGTTCACCTGCGCGGGCTTGCCCGTACGACCGACCTGCGCGACGGCCTGGGCCAGGTCGATGCCGGCCTTGGGCAGGGCGCCGTGGCGACCGCGAGCTTCCTGCGCCTCCCACGGTGCTGTGCCGGCCGTGTCGGCAACGAGCCGACCTTCGGGCGTGAGCGAGTACGTCTTCCGCCCGTTCGATTCTTCCGAGAGGATGAGGCCCTCGTCCGCGAGCAACTGCAGGGTCGGGTACACGGAGCCGGGACTCGGCTTCCACGCGCCACCGCTGCGCTCTTCGATCTCGGCCATGATCTGGTAGCCGTGCATCGGACGCTCGGCGAGTATCGCGAGCACCGCCGCCCGCACGTCGCCACGGCCCATGCGGGAACTGGCCTTCTGCTCGAACTGGCCGCGTAGCTGCTCCATCGCCTCCCACACCGCGGTGCCGGGCCAGCCGTCGCTCTTGTTCGAACCGGTGGTGAATGGATTGCTCATGGTGACCTCCGCGTGTATCGATGTGTCTCAACGATATATCGCAATGAGGCTCCAACGCTCCTAACTCCGCAATCCACGGCAGTCGTTCAGAGTGCGGGAGTGTCGCTCAGGGCAGTCGGGGAAGCACGGCGTCCGTTCCGCCGAGCAGTCCCAGCAGCGTCGCGGCGTAGGTCGCAGCGGGCGCGGGGTTCGGAGTGAACCGACGGAGGTCGAGCGCCATCTCGCCGACCATGATGGTCGTGTGGGCGGCGAGCCCGACCCACAGCTCCGATGTGCTGGATGCGGTTCGACGCGCGATCGCCTCCGCGAGCAGTTCGTGCTCACGCGCCCTGGTCTCCCACAGCCCGGCGCGGGGACCGGCCGCGGCATCCACGATCTTCCTCAACCGCAGGACGTATTCCGTGGCCGGCTCGGCCTCGTCGAGGATCTCCTGGAGGGTGTGGCCGAGCGCGAGGTCGATGGGCTCATCGGCCGGCCTCGCGTCCAGGTGGCGCGCGATCGATCCCACATTGCGGAGCACGGGGTCGAGCAGGATCGAATCCTTGGTCGGGAAGTACCGGTAAAGCGTCGCGATTCCGATGTCCGCGGCGTCGGCGATCTGCTTCATGGTGGTGTCGTCGAAGCCGTGTTGTTCGAACAGCTCGACGGCGCGATCGAAGATCGCCGCGCGCGTGCGCTCCGCCTTCTTCTCGCGTAATCCGCTCACTGCCCCATCCTAGGTTCGCCGATGATGCCTCATGAAGCTCTCGGGACTATCCATTCGTACGTCCATCGATTATTATGATAGTCACTATCAAACGGGAGTCACTCTCGACTATCGTCCGACCCGCCATCTGGAGACTGAGGTCGCAGTCCCCGCGAGCAGAGGACCAACCCATGACCGCTTCACGCACCGTCATCTCGCTGGAAGACTTCGACCTGGTCGGGGTGGAGCAGGATTCCGGCGATCCGGGCCTGTTGGCCGCCGACTCGGGCCTCGACTGGATACCCGTCGCCGTTCCCGGCGGTGTGCACGAGGCTCTCATCGCGGCTGGTCGCATCGCGCACCCCTACCGCGGCGAGAACGAGCGCGCGGCGGCATGGGTCGAGGAGCGTGACTGGTGGTACCGCGCTCGATTCGACGCCCCCGTTGAACCGGGGAGAACCCGCCTGGTCTTCGAAGGGCTCGACACCGTCGCCGACGTGTGGCTGAACGGGCGCCTGCTCGGGCACCACGAGAACGCGTTCCGCCCGGCCGAGTTCGAGGTGGAGCTGGATGCCCACAACACTCTTCTGGTGAGGTTCAGTCCGCCCCTGCTGGGGCTGACGCTCAAGCCCGAGACCGAGCGGACCCTGACCCGCATGGGGCGACTGGCCGCACTCTCCGGAAGCAAGCCGAGCGGTGAGGTCAGCCCGATGATGGCGACACTCCCGCTCGCGACCCAGCGCCGCAAGGCCGCGTTCTCGTGGGGCTGGGACTTCGGGCCCAACATCCCCTCGATCGGCATCTGGCGTCCCGTGAGGGTGAGCGTAGAACCCGGGCCGGTCATCTCTGGCCACCATCTCGCGGTGACCGAACTCGCGGAGGACCACGGCTCGGCCACCGTCACCGCGACGATCGAGGCTCCCGCGGGCCTCCTCACGCGGGTCACCATCGTTTCGCCGAGCGGGCGCAGTTTCGTCGGCACGTCGACGACGGGTTCCGCGCAGATCGTCATCCCGAACCCCGAACTCTGGTGGACCCACGATCTCGGCGCGCAGCCCCTGCACGACGTGACCATCGAACTCCTGAGCGACGGGCAGGTCGCCGATACGGTGACCGACCGCATGGGACTGCGCACGATCGTGCTCGACCGGTCGCGCGACCGGTTGGGCAAGGGCCGGTTCTTCCGCTTCATCCTGAACGGGATGCCGCTCTTCGCCCGCGGGGCGAACTGGCTGCCGGCGAGCATGTTCGTCGGTTCGGTGACACCGGAACAGCACCGGGAACTGGTGCTGCGTGCGCGCCAGGGCAACTTCACGATGCTGCGGGTCTGGGGCGGCGGAGTCTACGAACAGGACTCGTTCTACGACGCGTGCGATGAACTGGGCGTTCTGGTCTGGCAGGACTTCATGTTCGCCTGCATGGACTACCCGAGTGCCGACCCCGACCTCCAGCGGGAGGTGGCGCTCGAGGCCGAATACCAGGTCAAGCGACTGCGCAATCGCGCCTGCCTGGCCATCTGGGTCGGCAACAACGAGGTGCAGCTCATCCACGCCGTCTCCGCCTTCAGTGTGCGCAAGGGCAGCTGGGGTTGGCACTTCTTCCACGACATCCTGCCGAAGGCGGTCTCGACCCACGACGGCATCACCCCGTACTGGCCGGGCAGCCCGTGGGGAGAGGGCGGTATCTTCGCCGTCAATGGCACACGGGACGGCGACCGCCACACGTGGGAAGTCTGGCACGGGATCTCGGTGCCCGGCTTCAGCGTCGGGCCCAGAAAGCACGCCTCGGTCGGCGACTCGCGGCACTACCGCCGCTACGCCTACGACACGGGGAAGTTCACGAGCGAGTTCGGCATTCACGCCGCCCCGGAGCTCTCGACGCTGCGGCGCTGGATCGACGAGGACATCGAGGTGCACTCGCCGGTGTTCGACCTGCACCAGAAGGACATTCCCAAGAACAAGGGAGACGAGCTGCTCTCCGTCACGACGGGCATGCCGGAGTCGATCGAGGAATATGTCGCCTTCACCCAGGCCGTGCAGGCGGAGGGGATGGCGTTCGCCATCGAGCACTACCGCAGCCGCCAACCGCACTCCGGTGGGGCACTCATCTGGCAGTTCAATGACGTCTGGCCGGGATTCAGCTGGTCGCTGGTCGACCACGACGGCATCCCGAAATCGGCCTACTACGCGGCCGCCCGTGCTTCCGCGCCGGTGGCCCTCGCCTTCATCGAGGCCCCGGATCGCCTCGAGTTGTGGTTGATGAACAACGGACCGGTGGCGGTCACCGTCGATCTCGAGGTCGAGCTCGGCAGGTTCGACGGCACCGAACGCCGCACGGCGGCCGTGACCGGCGCGGCAGGCACCGCGAGCTCCGCACTGGTCTGGTCGGGCACCCCGACGCGCGATGGCTCGCACTACGCCTGGGCGTCCAGCCCGAGCGGCGCGGTGGCTCCGGCCCGAAAGCACTTCATGGAGATCGGTGAGCTGCGGGTGGGCGGGTCGTCCCTCGATGTCACCGTTGTGGAGGGCGGTCTGCGCATCCGTTCGACCGGCTACACCTACTCCGTGCGCATCGAGCAGCCCCGACCGGGCATCACGCTCGGTGACAACTGCTTCGACCTGCGGGACGGCGACGAGCGCCTGATCTCCGTTTCCGGAATCGACCCGGCGCTGCTGCGGGTCACGTCGTTCCCGGTCCGAGAGGAGGCGCGCGCATGAGCCGCCGTTCCACGGTCGCGCTGGTGCTCGGAGGCGTGCTGCTCGCTGGTGGTGTGGCTGCAGCGGCCTGGGTCTACTCGGCCCTCAATCCGCCGTTGCCGAAGGTCGCCCGCGGGCGTACGATCATCGCTGCCATCGGCGACAGCAATACCTTCGGAGCGGGGGTGTTCTTCGACGACATGAGGAACAACGCGTACCCCGCCCGGCTCGAGGCGCTGCTGGGCCGCGACCACCAGGTGCTCAACTACGGGCTCAGTGGGCGCACCCTCCTCGACTCCGGGGACATGCCGTTCACCGACAATGCGTTCTTCGCCCACTCCCACGAGGTGGCACCCGACACGGTGCTCATCATGCTCGGCACGAACGACTCGAAGCCGAAGAACTGGAATGCGGCACGGTACGAGCAGGATCTGACCGACTTCGTGGACTCCTACTCGGCGCTGCGCAACTCGCCGACCATCTACCTGCTCACGCCGCCGGCGGCCTACGAGAACGGCGCCGGGATTGATCCGAGCGTCATCAGTGACCAGATCGTGCCGATCATCCGTCGCGTCGCGCGAGCGCACGACGCCGAGGTGATCGACGTGCACGCCGCGACGGAGGGACAGCCCGAGCTGTTCCCCGACGGTGTGCATCCGAACGCCGCAGGCTACGCGGTCATCGCCGAGACCGTGTTCGCCGCGCTGCGGTAGCCGGTCGCGCTGACGCGCCCCCGGACGACGCGTAGTGTTGCGGAAATGAACGCTCTCGAGCTGCGCGCACTGACGAAGAGGTTCGGCGGAGCTGTGGCCGTCGATGCCCTCGATCTTGTGGTGCCGCAGGGTTCGTTCTACGGGCTCGTCGGCCCCAACGGCGCGGGAAAGACGACCACGCTGTCGATGGCGACGGGCCTGCTGCGTCCCGATTCCGGAACGGCGCTCGTCGGCGGCATCGACGTCTGGAAGCAGCCGCTCGACGCCAAGCGCCTGATCGGAAATCTCGCCGACGGCGTCGACCTGTACGACCGGCTGACCGGCGAGCAGCTCATC
>Ga0247807_10000365_pt1 | contig 28622 bp, 28 predicted proteins | sample UWRJL074202C1_FD_179931 | JGI IMG/M metagenome (GOLD analysis project Ga0247807, IMG submission 179931) | Plant litter microbial communities from Arlington Agricultural Research Station in Wisconsin, United States - UWRJ-L074-202C-1 | ecosystem: Environmental > Terrestrial > Plant litter >...
ACGCTCTAGTTGATGTAGCGCCAAAGGAACGTGCAGCACTATTGTATGAGGCATGCAAGAGACGCCGATTTGAGTCATTACATTGGGATGAGGAAGGAGAACCAGATCCATTTTCTTACAACAATTTTTTCATAAAGCAACTTAAGACTTTGGCAAAGAAGGGTCGGCAATGGAGAACGCAGCTAGATAAGGAGGACTCAAAGCGGCCAGTCAAGGTTTTGGGCTGGTCGGATCCAGTCAAGGTCGAGATAGAGGATAAAATGTCGGCGACAGATACTACTGAGGTTGAAAAGAAGAACGAAAAGGAATAGAAGGGATAGGAGTCTTGCTTTCTTGTATAGATATGGGAGCAACATGTAAAGTATGTAAAATATGTATTATAGGTGCCGGTTAGCTAAGGACACATACGAAGTGTATCTAGCGGGTTCTAATTATATCATCACTCTAGAGATCACAAAGGTTGATTGATAATCAGTATTTTAAGTTTAATGTATCATGTCACTGTCAAATTTTCCTATTCATATTGAGATAATGCTTTCGCATTTACTTCCTTCTTAAAAGTGATTGGCTGCGTCCCCCTCCTCTATTAGATCAAAATTCAGCAGGTAGAACAAGAATAACAGGAAATTAGATAATGAACACGGACCAGGTTCTCTCATCAGATTTACTCATTTTAGAAATATCATCTTTCATCTCTGTTGGTCTAGATACACCAACACGTAGTCACGCAATGTGGCAAAGTCATATGATTGTCTTGTCAAGAAGTCATGCGGCCGGCGCTTATCGAACCCTTGATGCTCAGCTCTCACGGAAGTTTCAGAAGCCGAGAGACGCAGTGCATATAGATTGCTATTGTTGTGTATTACACGATCACTTCCTGTGATTTGTTAAATCCAAAGATCGGGTATACAACGTTAGCCAACTTGGTGGGGAGGCTGAGCAAATGAAGCTTTCGGTGTACTAAGCTTATGTGTTGTGAGCCGATTTTCTAATTGGCCACGAGGTGTTTCAAAACATTTTTGGCCAATCACGGAAGGAACGTATCGTCTATTTTGATCCGAACCCCTAAATTAAGCGATGAGTCCCCTGTTGCGGATGTATTAATTCCAGAACAAACATTGTAGTCACCTGTCAGCACATAGCCGTCTACTAGGAGAAGCCTTTCAGCTTTGTACTACCAACGGCGGTTTTGATATTTGAGATCTCTCTATATAAGCTGCTCTACCTTCTCGTTGAATGAGATATTCATCCAAACAATCAAAACAACGAAAACATTATTTCCTGAGTCTTTTCCTAGGTCTTTTCCTTTATCTTTTTTCCTATATTCAATCACTAGAAATTCTCGTTTTTAATTTCTCGATCTCCTCAACCAATAATCACCATGCATTTCACATCCTCTGTTATCACTGCCATCCTGGCCTCCTCCTTCACCCTCGCGGCTCCTTTCGAAGCTCGCAACGACAATAAGCAAAACACAACCCCTTCCTCACCACCACCATCTCCTCCAGCAGCGCCATCGTCTCCTAAAGACCCACTTCTCACACAGAAGTTGTTCCTCTCAGATCTTGCCTCTGATCGTTTCAAGCTCCTTCCCAAAAACGAAGATTTTGTCTTTGACTTCAACCAAGAAAAGGGCAAAGGCGGTAAAGGTGGAGATCTCTTCGCTGCCAACCGCAAGACATTTCCGGCGCTCGTTGGGGCTGGATCCGGCATGGCAGTTGGATTCCTTGGCCCTTGCGGGTTCAATACTCCTCATGTCCATCCTCGCGCCACCGAGCTGCAGATCGTCGTCAAAGGCAAAATCATCACCGAGATGTTGCCGGAAAACGGGGTCTTCAATGGCGCAGACAAGACTACTGGACGGAGGGTTATTCGCAATGAACTTAAGCAGTTCCAAATGCAGCCTTTCTACCAGGGATCTGTACACGCACAATTCAACCCAGATTGCGAGGAAGCTGTCTTCATAGCATCCTTCAATAACGAGGACTTTGGGGCTGGACAAATTGCCGATGAGTTGTTTGCTATGGATGATGAGATTGTGGCTGCTGCTTTTGGTCAGGCCATTGACGGAGCGGAGGTTGCGAAGTTCAAGAAGAATAAGGTCATTCCAGAGTCCATTGCCAAGGGTGTGGAGCAATGCCTTGCAACTTGCAAGATTGCTGCAAAGTAAAGAACTGGAGATCGGGACGTGGATGTAATGAATTGAGTAATGGCATGATTGTATGGTAATGACTTTGATGTGGTTTTACGTTAGCAAGGAGTTCAGTATGCTTTTGGGTACTTATTTTGGGACTGTTTGGATGGAAACTATAAGGTGGAGAGACCAACATCTAATATAACAATAGAGAACTCATATTGCCTTTTGAAGCCTTACGTCCTTCTCTGTCCCTCCTTGTTCTCTCTGTGTTTGCTCAACTATCACCTTATTGCCAAATCCAGCTCCTACTTTTATAGAGACAGAGTATGACTAGGGCGAATGATCTCCCCTGAAAATAAGGGAGCTGTCACTAGCGTGCTACTTTGTCGCTCTGTTAAAGAGTGGCAATCAGTAATGTTCTGGCTGTATAATGGGAAATGGGTCTGTGGCGTATAAAGCATAGCAAATTCTATTGGATTCTGGTTTAAAAAGCTTGAATTTGACTAGTGAGATGACTTTCTATATTCGCCTTAGCAAATCAGACGTGGACATTTAGAGAATGCAGAACGGGGAGAGTCCAGTATCTTGGGTAGATAGAGAGGGTGACTTTTGAGCTACAAACCATTTAAACCATTTACCTTGGAGGCTGTAAAATTTCTGACGTCTTAATTATAAGTAGCTATCAAGTGCTATTCAGATATCACACGTCTTGAACACAGGCTTCAATTACTATATTTTCTCTGATTCTGTTTGGTTGATTTTTTTAACTTTTGTGTTTGTTCTTGTTTGTGTTATGTTTTAATGTATTATGTGCTTAATGTGCCTTTCGTGCTAGGAATCTGTGTAATCTTAAGTTAGTAATTCCACTTACTACGATGGTGAAAGGATCCAAAGTTAAGTAAAACATACCTCTCCCTCTTTCCCGGCTACTCTACTTGTCGCCATCTTGATAGCTACCGCCAACGCTTTAAACGCACTCTCCGCTCGGTGATGGTCATTAAAACCTCTTAGACAATCGACATGCAATGTAATTCTAGCCGCTTGCGCAAAGCTTTCCATACAATGCGGTATCATCTCACAACTCAAATCTCCAATCTTCTCTCTCTTCAATCCTAGCTCTATCACAGCATAAGGTCGATTGCTCAAATCAACCACCGCTCTTGACAATGCCTCATCCAGCGGCGCGTACGCTGACCCAAACCTTGCGAGTCCGATTGGCACGCCCAGCGCATCTTTGAACGCTCCACCAAGTGCTATACAGACATCCTCCGCCGTATGATGATCATCAACTATTACCATTAGCTTCTCTACCACCCTACATATCAAAATAATGCATGCAAGACGTACTGTGTAAGTCACCTTGGCATTCCAGCGCCAAACTCCAACCTGCATGTTTTGCCAGCGCATGTAGCATATGATCCAAGAACCCAATGCCTGAATTTATCGCAATAGTCTGAGATTTCGAGGATTGGCTGGCATGGCCATCGGTTCCGTTTGTTAGGCGTTCATCAGTTGAGGCGGGGAAAGGGCCGCCATCAAGGTTTATTGCCAACTGGATTTTGGTTTCATTCGTATCGCGGGAGAGAGCCGCTGAACGAACTCGTGAGGGTTTTGCGTCTACCATTTTCGAGATGGGGAATTGAACTGGAAGAGGCAATCGAAGAAGGGAGGTTGACGTCCAAAAAATGTGGTTCGGCAAATTCTCGGCATCGATAGCTTCATGACGTGTATAGGCACGTCTTAAGCTTTAACTTCAACAACAAATCCCCAATGAATCGACGAAGATAATGCATATTTCTGGCGGCCTCAGAAGTGAAGAAGCAAATGCCGCAGCTTGGGAAGGTGGCAGAGGTGCTGTGGTTGGTGCTGCAAAGGTATAGCTGCTACCACTAGCATTTATAGACGGGATTAACACAATGACAGTGGGGCGTGTTTGCAGCAGTGTTAGGAGGAGTTGGTTATACAATTTCTCCAATCTATAGAGGATTGACATTCCAGTTTAAGGTGTAAGTCTCACGATCCGATTGAGAAGAATCCGTATTGATCTCAATTTAGCTTTCTCCAGATGTCTGGTACGAGTTCTACCTATACCTTACAGGATTCATAGACTAACTTTAGAGGGATGATAATGGGATCTTGTCTCGAAGCTGATCACCGTATACGGGATTACGAAGCTAAAGTAAGAATGCACAAACGAATGGTACGCGACAGAGCTGCATGGGAAGCCTACGAGCGAGAATTCGACGAACCAATGCCTTCTCCAACGAAGCCCAAATGAACACACCATGTAATGAATATGGGACATGGAATAGGACTGGTATAGAGCCTAGCTACCTGTACAACCTCGTGAATACATATCTGTCAAAACCCAATGCAAGCCATCCGCCTAACGCCTCAAATGTTCTTATCATCACTTTTTTGCTATAAATTTCTTCTTATCCATATTGATCTTCGAAAGTCTCGCAATGCATCCACTAAGCTGCAGCAGTGTCTGAACACCTTCTAAAATTTTCATATGCGTGAATCCGATCTCCTTAATAAACTCTAATTTCGAGTGTTCGCTAAGCGTCGGTATCGTTTTCGTAACTCTGAACATCGTGCTTATAATATCGTGACTTGAGTAACCCAAGTTCCAGAGCTCCTTCAGTGTGTCCAATGCTCCTTCAACATTTCCCTCGTAGCACGCCTTGATCATAGCTTGTACTTTGATCGGGTGTGGAGAATCGACAACTTTGAAAACATTATCTCCACTCACGAATCCAAATCCAGCAAATGTTGACTGGAGATTATTGATTGCCTGCCGCATATCACCCTCTGCACTGAATACCAATGCAGCCAACCCATCTTCGCTATACTCACACTTCTCTGCTTCAATGATTTGAAGTAACCTTTTCACCACTTGTGCGTCAGTCAGCCGAGCGTATCGTAGGATAGCGCATCTAGATTGTAGAGGTTCGATAATTTTATTCGATTGATTACATGCGAATGCAAATCGAGTTGTTGCTGAGTATATTTCCATTGTTCTTCGAAGTGCCTGTTGAGCACCAGATGTCATACTGTCTGCCTCGTCTAGAATAACGAGCTTTTGGCGGCCCTGGGGAAGTGTGACCTTTTTCTGAGCAAATCCTTTGATACGATTCCGTACCACATCGATGCCTGGATAAAGTCAATCACAAAGCAGATATATCAAAGAGCATTCGTACCTCTTTCATCACTGGCATTGAGCTCCAACACAGCCTCTTTATAATTATCTCCCAGAAGTTGTCTTGCTAGGCACAGCACTGAGGTAGTCTTTCCGATTCCCGGCATCCCAGAGATGATAACATGCGGCATGTTTCCATCTTTTGCGATGATCTTCAGCCGCTCAATTGTCTCGGTGTTTCCGACTATGTCGTCAAGAAATACAGGACGATACTTCTCGACCCTAGAAACGTCAGTGATGTCAAAACAACTTGGAGTATACTACATACCATGGTAATTCGTAGTTCGTAATTCCATTTGAGTTTGGTTTGAGTGAATTCTTTGCAGCCGCCATAGAGGATTCTCCTGGCTTGTCTCCTTTCGTGGCCGCCATGATGGTTGAGGTGAGAAGTGAATATCAGTGCCAGCTGTCGCGTCTTCAAGAGGTAGACGCGATCTCACAATTATCACTTAACACGGGGGTGGGTCTAGCCATAATTAGGAGTGTATTTAACCTCCAACCTGCCTCCTTGCATCTAAGGCAGACGAACTTGGAACCACAGCACAGCCAACTTTCAGAACTTTTCGTGTTTTGTTTGACTGATATATTGGTTTTCTGTGTGAGTGGAACGAAACCTGATTCATTCATAGAACATCAACAACCGAGTTGAACATTGATAAGAGCATTAATGAAACGGGCTATTTGCAAACATCTTTAATTGAGAGGGATCTCTACCAACGAACCTCGAAGGCCGTTGGCACTTCCGTCAACTCCTTATGCTGTCTGAAGGTGTTAAATAAGTTCTTTAAATCCCCAGCTTAGCCTCAAGAGACAATGTTTTCCTTTTTCGTTATAATTTTGGCAATGGCCCAGATATCACAAGCAATATATGTGATGTACTTGACTGGGTAATGGTCCTGCATAACAAACCCAAAGCCAACCTACTGACACGTTGAGACAACACAATATCGTTCCAGAATCCAAGCTAGTATCAGGAATCACCCATGTTGCTTTGGCTTTCATGCAGTCTTCGAGGTTCAATGAGGCGGTAACCCCAAATGAATGGCCGCTCTTCACTACAGTCAAGGAGACACGCCAAAGGTTTGGAAGGAAAACTTCAATAATGGTAGCAATTGGTGGATGGGGTGATACTCAAGGATTTTCTGTAGCCGCTGCTACTCCCGAAGGACGTCAACTGTTTGCTAAGAATGTGAAGGCGATGGTTGACTTCACGGGTGCTGATGGTAAGTTATAACTAAACACTCACGGCAAAGTTACTAACACTTGCAAGGGGTCGATATCGACTGGGAGTACCCTGGGTAACTCTTGTGCTAATATTCCTTGTTATTGCAGCTAACAGCATATAGCGGAAATGGTGAGGACTATAAGAAAATCCCAAATTCACAGAAGACCTGGGAAATCGAAGCGTATCCTAAACTCCTTTCTGAAGTCAGATCAGCTCTCGGTTCAAATAAGATTATTTCGGCAGCAGTTCCTGGTCTTCCAAGAGACATGCTAGCCTTCACCAAGGAGACCATCCCAAAGATCAGCAAGTCACTTGATTTCTACAATATTATGACATATGACCTGATGAATCGGAGAGACTCTACAACCAAACATCACACTGGTGTTCAAATGTCCCTGGACAGCATTGACGCGTATATTGGGAACGGAGTGCCACCTGAGAAGATGAACCTCGGCTTTGCATTCTACGTGAAGTGGTTCAGAACTGATGCCAACGGTGGCTGTGAAAAGAACCCGGTTGGATGTCAGACGGTATTAATGGAAGATCCAGTCACTGGCAACGACCTAGGCCATGCAGGTGCTTTTTCGTGGCATGATGAGGTTCCTTCCGATCTTCAGACTTCATTTAGCAAGGCGTTGAAGAACCCACAATACGATGAAACGCTTGGAGGTTCATATTATTGGGATTCGGAAGAGAATATATGGTGGAGCTGGGATTCAGAATCTGATATCAAGTCCAAGATTCCCAAGATTAAGGAGCGCAAAGGGCTAGGGGGTGTATTTGCCTGGGGATTGGGTGAAGATGCTCCATCGTTCAGTCATTTGAAAGCTTTGAATTCTGGCATGGAAAATGGGCCTATAGAAGAAATATTCCGTGACCCAAAAGACCAGATAACTTTTTTCAGAGATGAGCTATAGCAGAGCTCTCAGAAATCTGAAGGTTTCCATGGGGAAGGACAAACAGACTTTGAAGTATTATTGTTTAGGCGCTACTGAGTATTTAACTCTTTGAATTTGAGGATATACGTGTCTATGATGACGTAGGTTAAAAGGAAATACTATCCCGATAAATAATCGATCTATTAAAATGAGTACTGGTTTGGAATTCATGTTTGTTTAGCAGGGTATTAGCACAAGTGTTATTATTTGCGCTTGAAAGAGGAGTATTTGTTGGCATGCATGCTTGCACAGGGTATTTAAAGATATACGTGAATACGTAACAAAGAAATAAACATGCAACAAAGAAATAGATGAATACTCTCTATCGGGATTATTACCACGGCTCGATCACGCTAACATGAACCAACACTACAAGATCCGAGTTGAATGATAATTAATGATAGAGTGAAGTGTTCACGATAGTCGTTGAAGCAAGGTTGGCGATTGGCTTGGCGCCCAGGCTCAAGATAGAAATCCATTACGGATTCTCCCGTAAGCATAACATCCCCACCAGGCTTCACTTATGTACCAATGATAAAACCGGCAAAGGTAATATATTCTCCTTTACTTTCTCCCCTTTCCAATCTCCTTAAATGCGCCCTTTTCCTATCTCCATCTTTATTTCACTAGCTATTCGTGCTACTGCTACCAGAAGAGCTTTTCCTTTGATTGAAGATTCCCGGCGCAACTTCACTTGCATTTCTCCTTTGAAACAATTCAGCAATTTAATGGCAGACCTAAATCAGAAAGCTGGGGAGGAGTTAGATAAGCCTTGTGGAACCTCAGGCGACAGCAATGTATTAGGAACGAATGGCGCATCCCACCAGGTTGTGAAGGACAAGGCCCAAGAGGAGAAAGTTGAGCCAACCTTACCAAAACTCAGCGCTGCAGATTACAAGGTCTATAACAGAATGGCGGAGGGTATGGATTACTATGTTAGTCACCCACTTGTTAGATTTATGGACACTAAAGAAAACTTCTTTACATCCTGAATCAAGAAATTCTCTTAACAGAATCAATAGCACAATCATTTCCGTCACACATGGACTCTTCTACACAACGCCTGCTCCTCCAATGCCCGTCCAAAAAATCTCTCTTTGAGACAGTTCATTAACACGGGCATACAGATGTGCAACCAATTGTGAGTCGTCTGCGCTGCCTACACCTCCTTTCTAACTATAAGCAGAAACATGCACCACGGCATAGAAGAAGCCCATGTATTTCCTATGCTTGGTAAGTCCATCTCCATGCGGTAAAAGGTTACCATAAAAAACAAGAGCTAATACAGAGAATAGCCAAGAAAATGCCCGAATTTAAGAATGGACAAAATGCAGCGGAATTGCTGCGACAGCACAAGGAGATTCACAAGGGAATGGATCAGTTCTCCGCCTACCTAGAGAAATGTAACAGCGGCGAAACGGAGCTGGAACTAAAAGTGATGAAGGAGAAGATGGATAGTTGGGGCGAGGTGCTTTGGAAGCATCTCGATCAGGAGGTGAAGACATTGGGAGCGGATAATATGAGAAAATATTGGACTCTTGATGAGATGAGACGAATGCAAATGTAGGATGACTTTCTCGGGATGAGATCTAATGAGGGTTCATGGGATGGGTTGGTGTTAATAAATGGGTGGCGTTCTAAGAATGAAAAGTTATGGGAACTAAATAGACACTCTGGACGTGACTTAACTTGGATAGAGGGGATCTCGCGGCGCAATAAGCTCAAAGTCAATAGGCTATTTGAAATATTATTATATGATTGTTCAAACACCAACCAGAGATACAGACAATAGCCATAAAGCTCAGGATATCTACAGAATATTCTCAAAATGCTACAACGATATTCACTAACTATTTCTCTAGTACGCTTATTTAAGATAGGTGAAAATGTACGATGACATGTAATTGAAGCTTAACCGGGACATGGTAGATAAAGGGGCTGGGTAACAATGTATTGTTCATGTAAACATTTACATCCTTTGGTCATTTCTGCGCGTCCCGCCTCCACTGGGCCCATTGATCCTATCAATGTTCCACCTGCGTCCCAGACGCTCCTTGTAGATTCAAAGACTGCTTCCCATTTCAGCCTCTCCGGTAGTCACAATGACGAACATACGTAGATGCTCCGACTACCCCATTTCAAAAAAACCAAATGAAACACTTCGTTTCGTTAAAACTCCATATCTGTCCCCCGTTTCTAAATGCTAACCATATATGCTGTGAACGCTTGCTGGTGAATGATGGTACTTGAATGAAATGAAAATAAGGTCATTAATACTGCTCCCGTCTAAAGTTCTTCTACCCAAACCTAAGTTTGACGTTAGTACTTGTTGCTAGGGGAACTGACCGGGTCTGAACTTACTTCCATCTTTCCCATATCTAAACGTTCCTTTCGCGCCTGCGACTTCACACTCATGATGACCATTTCCAGATCATCTTGATCTCCCATGGTAATCATGTCGCCATCTGGAATATCGTCATCCCGAACCTTGATCTTGAATCGCTTCCGTAGCCCAAACTTCTCGCGGATTTTGTCCACCATATCGGGAAACTCAATTGCGACGCCAATCATGATATATCTCACATCATCAGCATGCACCTTCACCCGAATCTTGCGAAGCTCCGGCCTCCTTGATTGACCACGTCCAGACGATGACGGTGCGCGTCCGGTTGATCGAGGAGGTGGATTTCTAGCCGATACCATTTCGAAATCTCCCTCGTCAAAATCATCATCGTAATCGCTCCCATCCTCATCTTCTTCTTCGATGTATTTGGGTTGACGCCTGTTCCCGCCCTTTTGGCTGGACCTGGGCGAGCTATACATATCGTATACTTCATCGGGGTACTCTTCGTCCTCGTCTGAAGCTCGTCTTCGGGGACGGTTCCGCTCCGTATTCGCTCTACGTGGAGGTCCTCTTGGCTCAGATGCTGTCCGTGAGGTGCCCATTCGCTGTTGCTGTGGTGATATTTCCTCCCGGATTTCGTATCCTTCCTTTGGACGCGCCCTTTCAATATTGAGTTTCGCTGGCATAGGCTTCGGTCCGTTCCTGACGGACGCCCCTCGACTCACGCCGCTCGATCCAGATGTAGTTGACCCTTCAGGAGGGGGTGTGGGTGGGAACATATCACGGCCAATTGGTGGTTCCGACTGTTGACGTTTGCTTGAGAGACCAGGCTTAACCAAGTTGGAAGCTGCATATGATATGTTCTCCGTTGGTCGATCATCCTTAACGGCAGCTTTCCCAGCCTGTTGAATCAGTAATGCGACGAAAGAGGGATGGGTACGAACTCACATTCTTCATCTCGGAACCGGCAAAACCAGTAAAGGCATTTGCTCTGTCCGAGGCAGCTACTAGACGCGCTTTACCCAAATAGTCTTTCGTCTTCAGATTCTTAACCTTTGCTTGGTTCGGCCTATAAACAACACCAACAGGTATCGAAAAGACAGTATATCCCTAGTATTTAGTAAGTTATGATTTCTCAGGTTGCGCACGTATCGGGTACCTCAGCTTCTTCTCTGATTGCCTCATCAATAACATTATGATCCTCGACAACCTTCTCCTTGACAGCAAAGGAGAAATCCTGCATTCCAGCTTCCTTCTGTTGAAGGTATATATAACATAAACCCCGGTTGAACAAAACTTCGCAAGAATATAGCTTGAACATGAGCCCGAGCTGAGCATAATCGATCATGTTATTTCCTCTCAAATATAATAGAGTGTCGTTGAAATTTGCCAGCGCTTCTTCAAAATCCCCTACCAGAAAATTGGATACTCCTTGTTGAAAGTATGCCACCGCCAAATATTGATCCAAACGCACAGCGCGTTGATAACACTCAACCTAGGAATGTTAGATCGTGGTTGAGTAACACTACTATCAGTACTGACCGCTTTCTCATGTTCTCCCAATGTAGCATGAATAACACCGCAATTGAAAAGAATCTTAGAAGTATCTGAAATACCATCAAACTCCTTCAATGACTCGTCAAACTCATTATTGTCGTAGTGCGCAAGCGCCGCTACCCAAGTTTCGATTTCCTAAGTTGAATGTGAGCAACCACATCACGCACCACCGAACACGTTCCCGTGCACGTTAGCTCAACTCACCTGCTTCAAAGACATGGCGATGTCGTTTCCACAGCTTCGTAAAGGTCCTCCGTCAATTCAGAGCCGGTCGCTGCGTCAGCGACCAGCCGTCACCGTTTGTCGAAACGCAGGTTGAAAGTAGATGGACCGATCCCAATATCGCAGTATCTTGCACCACCGCCAGTTCGCAACGTCTTATATCCTGTTGATTCGTCCCCCAGCAATTGTGTTCCCACCGCAAAACTCAAATGTTCCCTGTCAAAATAGTGTTCTGTCGGTGGCTGGTGTCAACTGTGCGGGGTCCCGTCGCTAGCATTTATGGATCGACGTCTGGTAATTGATGTTATTCGGAGTTGTAGAGAGAATGTAGAGGATCGTCAGTAGGAATATTTCCAGTTGGGAGTATTCAACAGACAGCAGACGGTGTTAGAATGTCAGGTACGAAGTGGAGGACTGGCTGGCAGTTGATGGTAGAGAGTGGCCGGTGGGAGGGGTGACTTCAGCGCGTAACAGAATGCTGCATTGGGTGACAAGGCCTGTCCCAAGATAGACTAGTGACGGTGATACTATTCATGCATGGTCTTAGTGTTGCAATTGGAAGATTCAGATCTGGTTCGGTAGTGCAAATTGCTCCATGACATGCCAGCAGGACGGTTAGACTTTGGCAGAGTCTGTGGGTTATGCAAGATATCTACTACTGTATGAAGATGTGGTGAATAAGTAGCCGATGTGTGTCGCGGCTTGGTCCGGCCGTGCTTCGATCACCACCACAACATGAGCAACGCACGAGAATATCGGGAGTATGACAAGACACCACAGTGCACTTGGCGTGGACGCTACAGTATTATTGCTGTTTGGCAATTTGCTTGGGTTCCGACCCAAGCAGAGTGAGGATGAAAAGATGAGGAGGAGCCAGACCGGAACACCGATGACTGGGGCAGCTAGCTACTTGGTACTGTACCATGAAATCAAACACATTACAGTACGATAAATGTGCCAACAATAGACCAAGGCAAAGCAATACCCAGTGGCCAGTGGCCAGCTACCTAGCCATGCTGCAACAGGACCGGCGCTTGGTATGTACGTAGCCATGTAGCCATGTAGCCATAGCCATATCCCGTCGCCAACCCTGGGAGCGAGCGAGCAAGCAAGCACTCCAGGAGCGGCTATACTCCACTATACGAAGTTATCGCGACCCGGCGGGTTGTGTAAACCCAGCGGCCACATGCATGGCCTGTTCTCTGGAAAAGGAGATCTGCTTTCCAAGCAGAATCATTTCTTCAAGCAGAGCAGCCATATTGGAACCGCTTCCCTCGACCGCAAACACCTCTTGATTGGTTCCTGCGTCTGTCACGCGTGATGTTCCAGCGCGCGTAATGATGTTCACCTCACCAATCCATTCCATGCCAACATTTACGTTATTCTTGTGCCTCCTGGTCCGGGGAGAGTTCCTTTGGGAGTAAGCTACCACCTCATTCTCCATTCGATATTACATTCACAAGCCACAATTTAATTCGGCCATTTGGTTTGCGTGTTTATTGGCACTCTGCAATTAGAGGCAGCGAGCGTCAACTTTTAGCGAGCGCCGTCTGGTCCATACCACCAAACTTGGAAGTCAAGGCTCTTCCCGCGTGGTGGTCAAACATATCAGATTGTCCACTTCATCTCACCTTTGCGAATCTTAACTGTATAGGTACCGTCACATTGACAATAACAAGGCCCAGATGAAAATCTACCTTAAGCCTTATCGAATATTCCAAGGCGACCAGCCCAGAAACCCTTGGCGGGTCTCAGCATGTTGGCCCGCCAGGGGTCGAAACTCAACTTTGCCTCATATGATGTTTGAGCGTCAATATCCACGACGGGACATTTCTACATCTCACACTAGATCTCTCGAAACCCTGTAGTGGTCCCTTTGCATGGTCAAACGGTAGATCTGCCGTCGCCAAACAACAGGGACGTAGCACCTCTTACGGTCCATAATATTTCGTCTCAAGTCGAGAGCTGCGCATCATGAGTGGCTCAAGGTCGGTGTCCTTTGAATCAACGACCTGTTTCTTTTGGTAGCCAAGCAAAGAAACGACGTATATGCAACAATAAGGTTTCCCTGCTAGGGACCGAGACGTGGTTGGAAACACTACTCGAAGCTTATTAGTGCTTAACTCTTTGGCACATACGGACTACATGAGATCATTCCACCTTCAAGCTTTCTTTTCATTCAGGTGTAGCCTCTCATTCGTTAGCGTAGCTGACATAGTAGTGACAATATTTACACAGCTCATATGTAGAAGGCTTCCACGCCACTTTTCGTCTTATGATTCGATACATGATCAGAGCATGCCCTTCTCGACTTCATCCTTCCTCTCCTCCCACAAGGTCTTCCCCGAACATGAACAGACGGTCTTGTCATTATCCCAAACTCCCGCACTCCTGGCAATCACTCCGACCAGAGTGTTCTCGTCATTCCTTTCAAACTTTCCCTTCCCATCATGTTGGCGTGACACTATCATTCCCCTGCCGATCATTTCCCATATCTTGACAGGTCTGTCCAAAAAAACACTCCCTATACCGTTCTTTCCTACCTGGACCGTACCAAAGACACCTCTAGCTTGGCTCACGCTTTCCGCCGGTTCTTCCCAGATGCTACCTGTCGAAATTGCACCTTTTGAAATATCTCCTGTCTGTCGTACGGTAGCCCAGTAGGTGCCAGGAGCCAGTCCACGAATTGTAATATCAACAACAGTAAGGTCTGGGGCAACCTGTACCATTCGAGCCAGCCCTCTCACTTTGTCTGAAACTTCATTTGAATGAGTCTCCAATATGCAGACAGCAGCGCCTATTCAGGTTTAGCGTTCCAAATCTTATAATAAGTGACTTATGGTAGCATACTCTCTGTGGTTCCAGAACCTCTCAAAATGGCGTCTCTACCAGTTGCTTGTATGGCAGCAACAATCGCTGAGGGTGCAGCTAATATGATGTATCAGTCCCATGCTGAAAATAATCCTGAAGGGATTGACGCACCTGTGCCTTCTACCGAAACGAGCTGGTCCTTGAGATTCGCTTCTATCTTTTGAATACCACTAAGCTTGTTCAAGGAGCCGGATATATCTTTCACGCAACTTTCGCAGGTCATAGGCACAGCAAAAAGTGTCTATACAAATTCAGTAACAGTTATACAGGTACACGTGACTATATGTGAGATGTTACCTGGAAAGGGATTGTGATGGCCATCTCGTAGACCTGTTTAGATATCTGATATGAAAAATCCTTGGTAACTTTTTCCCCAAGTACGGCCGTCAGAATTCCTTTCTGTTGTTGGCACGTCAAGGTTATATAAAGCAAGCTGCTTTGAAATCGTATATGGGGACCGGTCGGGTAAACGTCGGTGGAAATACCGCGGAAAGTCTTGGCTCCAAAAGTCACTTTGACAAGCCTCAACACCACAACGATATCGTAGTGGAAGCAATCGAAATCCCCACCACCTAACCAACCTCCTCTACCTCTCTCCCCGGGCCTCGAGGCCGTCTTTTACAATGTCGCAAACCATTGGAATAGTGAGTAACGCCAATCCTCATACCCAAATATCAATTAACACCCGCAGACCAAACTGGCCTACTCAAGGACATGGCACCACGTTTCCTGCACAACCCCCCATCACGCGCTCTCCACAATCCGTCCGATCCCTCCTCCATCATCTCCAGAGCTACAGCCCCCTTCCCTCGGCCGGCTCGCCTCGCGAATCGCCGTGCTGCTCATGGGCAAGCACAAACCCATCTTCGACCCTTCCACAGACTGCGGCGACTACGTGGTGGTGACGAATTGCGCTGAGCTGCACACGACCGGCAAGAAGCGCTGGCAGAAGATGTACTACCGCCACAACACGCGGCCGGGAAGCCTGAAGTCGATCACCATGGACGGGCTGATGGAAAAGCTGGGCGGCGCGGAGGTTTTGCGAAAGGCAGTCAGCGGCATGCTGCCCAAGAACCGGCTGAGAGACGACCGGCTGTCGCGCTTAAAGGCGTTTGAGGGAGATGCCCACCCGTACAAGGGGAATATCGTCAAGTTCAACGGGCTCTGCCAAAGCCAGATGCCGGAGTGGCCGAGGGAGAACAAGTCGAACACGGTCAAGATATAGATATAGGGGGCCGTGGCAGTCGGTGTAATTATACGGGTATGAATTTGGCGCATAATGTGCATTTGCTTGGGTGTATATGTATATATATATAGAGGTCTGCACTGGCAACAGGCCCTGTGCTGGTTGTACTACGACCATATGTTGAATATCAAATGGTCTTCTCCTCGGTCTCTAGATTCTACGCTCTTTTCCACCATTGCGGATTGTGCGGAGAATTCGTCATGTCAGGAAGTATTCGCCCTGCTCGGCAAACAGTGCGATATGCTTAAAAGGGTTACAAGGAAACCGATCCCAAAGGGCCCTTGCGCCGTTTGCGAAATGCTATCAGGTTAGCTGCTGGTATCTAGGATCAGCAATGAATAGCAACAGAGCATGATTTCACCCTGAATACAAAAGCACACTCGGATATACGATGCCCAACACATTTTGTGATTTTTCTTCTCCTTTCTTGATTGAATCCCGCAGATGCAAGCTGTATGATCTAACATGCATACATTAACAAGCTCTAACCATCCGCTCTACAGCTTGGTGTGAAGAAAGACACCACCCTCCCAGTCAGAACCAGCTGCAAGATCATCCCTATTCTTCCCCTCAGACCAAACTACACTAAATCCAAATCCAAAATCCAAACTCCAATATCCACAATCCTCCAGCTGTATATTTTCAGAGAAGATGCCATGCAGCCTAAGGGTATAGACACGACTATACGAAGCAGGCCGCTGTCAGTCAAAACAGGCAGGTGCAGGTGCAGCTACTCGTACATAAGTCTACATATCACACCGATACGTACAGAGCAAAGGGCGATGATGAGTGTTGTAGTGTGCATGGCATGGAGATAGCTCTCGCTGTTTGGTATTCGGTATATGGCTTTTCGTACACTTATGCGGTGTGGCTAGTATCTTGGTCGCACCATCCGAAGTGTTCTACTTTGAAGTATCTTCTAGGTCGGGGGATGGGCAAGATGAGAGCTTGGGAGAGAAGATTGAAGAAGTTGGGAAGAGAAATTAAGAAGAAAAATGGCTCAGTTTGCCTCTATGCACGTGTATATATACAGTGTGTATTAGCTATGTAAATTATAGACAGAGCTCCAAAACGAGGCCTAAAACGAGCCTCGTATAAGCTGGTGCAGGTATATGCAAGTTATATATAGACAAGATGCAAGACACCAGACTCCAACCCCCAATTCATAATGCGTCAAGAATGCTAACCCCCTATGCGACATACGCGCCTAAGATGCCTGCCTTCCAGCTGTTGTTCATACAATGTTCATCATCTCATGTATAAATCATGCTTTCGTCGACTTCTCCATCTTCTCCGCCTCATAATGATGGATAATATCCTGCTTTACCTCTACATCGAAGACATCCACCTCCGTAGTCGCAAACTTCCTCGCGCTGACACCTCGTTCAAACAACAAATCCAGTTCTGCAAAAGACCGTCCAGCTGGTTCAGGAAGTCGGAAGTAAACATAGATGATGCAGAGGAAACATGAACCACCCCAGAAGAAACCGGCGTAATTACCCCAGTTCCAGGCGGTAGGATTAAGCATGTATGGGGTTAGAACGCTGCAGACTATCCCAACGATGTTGCTACGGTGTGTTGGTTTCAGCGTACTAAGAAAAGAACGCGAAGAAAACTTACTAGAGATTTCGACCGAGGACGACGGTTTTAATTTGGAGACGACGGGTGGACAGTTCGGCAACGAGAGAGTAGCAAACTGTGCCGACGGAGAGTTGGTAGCACATGGCCCAGCATAACATGATGGCACCGGTTGCCATAGAACCCTTGTCTCTATCTGGTACAAGCCCGAGGAATCCGAGGAGGAAAAGCATGATGCACAATCCGCATAAACCATAGAGGTAGAGAGATCGGCGCCCAATACCTAAAGACATGAGCCACCAAGCACCGAAAACACCAGCCATGTTAATTCCATACTGTCCCATGGCAAAATCATATGAAGTTGAGGCTGGCAAACCAGCTCGTTGCAGGAAGTAGGACGAGTATCCGGAGAAAGAGTTTCCACTTAGGTTCTGGATGGCCCAAACCATGCAGACAATCTCGGTACGTCGTCGATCGGTGCCCTTGAAGCAGTCTAGGTAACTTGCTCCCGAGGTAATCTCTTCTTCGAGTGCAGTAGTGTGAACCATCATTGCAATGGTTTCATCGGCATCAAAGTCAGTTTCTCTGTTTAGACTGGTGAGGCGGAGGAGAGATTTCTTGGCTTCTTCGGTGCGTCCCTTTCGTACTAACCACCATGGGGATTCAGGTGCACAGAGGATACCAATGAGGAGAGGAACGGGCCACATCCATTGTAGAGCATAAGGAATCTAGGGTCGGTGTTAATGATTACTCCCCAGTGTCAGGAAGATTGACTTACCCTGTAGGACCACTCATCCTGGCGTGGTAACATGGCTCTAATGACCCCAATGCCAATCACTTGACCGAGACCCCAACAGAAGTTGACATATGTGGTGAGATAACCTCGCAATGCCACAGGGCAAACCTCGGAAGCATAAGTAATGGTCAAGGTCTGGAAAATCCCCCATGGGATACCGCAGAGAATCTCAGCGACTAGGAGATGAATGACGTTCTGTGCGGTAAAGAAGATGGCAGTGAAGCCGATGATGAGCACGAGGCAGGTCATCACGGTGTAGCGATAACCGTAGCGTTCCGATACGAAACCATTGATGAACAGACCGATGATCTCTCCAACATTGGCTCCGTTACTCAGACCAGATTGCCATGGAGCGGAAATCTGATATTCCGCCGGATTGCTGCCCGGAACCATGTTGCCATACTTTTTGTTAAATTGCGGGAACCCGTAGAAGTTTCCTAGCAAACAAACGTCATATCTAGAATGGTTAGCTCTCATTCTATCCCTTTCCATCCTGCTAGCAGCGACTTACCCTTCCATAGCAATGCACGTAGAAATCACGACGCTCCAAAAGACCGCCTTTGGATAGAGCTTCACGCCCTGCCACAGGGTCATCTTGTGCTCCTTATCTGTGGCACTTTTGGCCCCGCGGATGACCTCGGCCATGCTTTTGGTTTGCTTGAGCCCATCTTTTTCGGGGAAATGCAGTGGTGCATTGGGCGAGCTGATCGGGTGATCTGCTGCCGACTTCTCGGTCGCCATGATTGAGGAGAGGTGGGAGACACGAGATATCTATACTATAGCTGAAGATCGAGGAGCGGAGAGGAGGAGAAGAAGATGGAGAACAGCAGAGATGGGGGGAGAGAGAGAGAGGAAAGGGACGAGAAGAGATGATAACGAGAAATGAAGACCCCGCATTAAAAACACAGCTAGTGAAATGTCATTACCTTTTTCGAGCCAGCATTGAGCAATTCGCAGCAATGAAGAGCGGTGGGGTGGAGACCAACGTGACTTAGTCGGGCTCGGCCACATCGGCATCTCCAGGCAGAGCTAGTCCCGAGCAGGTGACGCCGCTGGAAACTGTTTTCTTCCTGTTGCCCACAACGCAGCACGACGCCGCCTGCAACGGTGACAGCTCTCGCAACCTGCACAACCATCTCCAACCTCGACATAGCGGGGGTTCCCCGCGATATCGAGCTAAACCAGACCATGCCACCGGGATTAGAGCTTCCCCAGATTCTGGGGTTCCTTTAGGCGCGTTTTTGCTGTTGCAGAAATGCAGCATGAGAAAATGGAAATTTTGCCCGACGAGCCAGCCCCGCCAGCAGCCAATCATGAGCGGAAAGACGGCTTGAGGTGGAGTATATTAACCGGATCTGGCTAGACAGGTCCTCGCCAGGACTTCCTTCTTTGCAATGCTCGACTCAAAATGGCCGACGGGCAATTATCGCCTAAGTCGGGAATGGCGCCCGGCGTGTTTCTGCCATGCAAGTTTGAGCCGCATGTTCCAAATCCATGCCTCGTTATTGGCGTGCGGCGGAAATAGAGTTTCCCACAGGCACCAAAAGAAAAGCTGGGGATACAGTTTGCTAGTACTTGTGCTATTGATGGCATATCCAAGGGGAACGGCCCAGTGCCGAGCACATATCAATGGCTCAATGCCGAGGACATATCCAGGGATAAGTCATGGGCATCGGTCTCTGGCTCCGGCGGTAGGGTCGTGGCCGGCTGCATGTCTGCTTTCATGTTGTTGTCATGTCCATGTAAAACAGATTCTGGACAAACTATGTCTAGGTGTAGAAGCCGCTAGATACCGTACAGTACAGGGTGGCCTGTTATGATAAGGATCAAGAGCAAAATCCACACGGTCCAAAGCACGAAGCTAACATAGTCAATGGTAAACTCGTTTAGCTCCTCTCCATCTCTCCATAGAAAGACCAAGGTCAATTTACAACCATTCTCGGGACCAGAAATGCGAAGGAAGCGATAATAGAAAAGGCAAGGCAAGCTTAACCTTAGTATGCTAATAGTCTGTAAGACGTCACAAGGCACCCGCACACACTATTACGTGATTTACTTCAAGCATTAATAGATTGAGAAGTCTTTAATATGCAGTTTATCTCCTCCTGTCACATTTCATACGACATAGTGAAAGAGGAATATCAGAGATCTTGTGAAGAAGTGAAAAAAGTGTCCAGATGTTTAGAGCTCCTATGGCATGAAAAAGAAAGCGCTATAGGTAGGAGATAGCGCCATTGGTAAAGGAGAAAAAAAGCGCCAAACGCATGTCCTGCCATGGTTTTTACACCCCTGTTAAACACTCCTCCCAAACACCGTTCCATGAATCTGATTGATAACATTGTGCACCAGCTCAAATGCCAGCAGGGAATGGCTTGAGTTTTCGTCCACGACTACTCGTACCACCCTCGCCGGTATTTTGACGCGACATGGGGGTACCGCCAATCTCGCTCGGTCCTCTTGACATGCCTTCCCCCCCATACATGGAAGCAGCTGGGTACTCGTCCCGAATACTCTCTCGTATGTTTGACTCATTTTTGACAGGATATCCTTTTGAATCCGACTTAACATAGTACTGTGGTTGCTTCCGCGGCGTTGCAACAGCCTCAAGTAATGAGCGACCGCCATTATCGAGATCCAGGTTCCTGCCATAGCCGTGGTGCTCATTATAACTTCTGGCTTGACGAATGATCTCTAATTCAGCCGCTGCTTCATCCACTGATAGGCTAGCTGGCTGGTTGGCAGATTCGCCCTTCGTCCAGCTTCTTTGCATAACGGTTGCTAGCAAAGGCGGCAACTTGGGAATCTGCTTATTGAGAGATTCCATGTTGCTGGGGTAGTTCAGATCGCTAATAATGTCGATACCAAGGCCGGTGACATAATTGGGTGCTACAGCTCTAGTGCTACGAGTTGCGTGAGAGTATTGTCTCTCCATGGACACACCACCAGCAGGAGAGTCTGCATCATCGTCGTCGCCCGCTGGGACGGTGGGGTCGCTTGTGCTCGAGTCGGCTTTGCCATTTGGAGGCGAATCAATGTTGTCGGAAAATGGGTGTTGCTGGACATACAAGTGTGCTGCCAGCGCTGCAGTATTGTAATTCAGTGACAGCTCCTTCTCAGTAAACAACTTGTCGATGCTGTATAATGGTGAGTCAACTTGCTGCGCCGTCATCTCGCGCCTCTCGGTGTTCCAGAGAGGAGTGCTGTTGCCATTATCTAGCCGCTGGCGGGTTGGGGCAGGAGACTCGTCGCTATCTGCTGCTTTACGCTTCCGCTTAGTGCTGTCTGCAAGAGTAAGCTCTTCGGCATCTCTGCGGTGCCGTGTGGCACGCTTTCCGTGCACACCACCTGGGCTGGCAGGATTCGCGACCCCATACTGGCTGGGATGTAGAAGCATAGCATTGCTATCACTGATTTCCACCGTTTCCTTGTCTCGCGAAAGTCTGTTTTTCTTGCTAGATACACTGTTTATTAACCGATCGCGTAAGGTAGTCGCCAATGCCTTGTGCTCATTTGCTGCTAAATGCATTCGATAAGCATGTGTAGCATTGAGTTCGGTCACCTTGACATCATAGTTCCTCTATTTGCTGGTTAGATAAATCATACAGATCCACTCGACTAATCATACCTTGTGAACAACCAGAGCTGAATCTCGTTCCTCCATCGCATCGTTGACTTCCTTTGCAAAAGCAGCATATAACCTGCCAGCTCTAGGCGGAGGAACACCAATAGCCCTTTTGACTGTGTTGATATTTTCCAGTACCAACGCATCTATCTCATCTGGATGGTTCTTCAATAGGCTGCTGCCATGGGCATCAGCCTCCATGATGAGATTCATGTCAATCTGAATAGCTTGGAGCTGTTCGCGGTAGTGTACATCTCGGTTTTGCGAGAACTTGCTCGTGAGATCTTCCAATCGGTCTGCGAGCATCGTTCGACGTTTGTCTCTTTTCGAGACCGGAGGAGGGGAATTTGTCCGGTGTCTTTCGACTCTGTGCGGTCCGCCCATGATGGGGGAAAGCTGAGGTGAAGGGCTCATGGCCATTGCATGCGATTATCTTACTTAGCGTGCCGTATGAGCTTGTAAACCTGCTGGCAAATTGCTTCGTGTGTTGTGGTCGTCTTCAAGACCTGAAATGAAGTTGAAATCGTAGCTCAAACGAAGTTGGACAAAATTTGAGACAAAAGCAGAGGATTTGGAGTGCAGTGCTGCGTTAGTTCCAGGTATATCGAAGGTTCTTCCAAATAAGCCAATTGGACAATAGTTGGTGAGTCGCGCAAAGGTATTGCTGAAAGTTCAGTTCTAAGTCTCGTCCTGGCTCAACTTCAGCCGGGTGTATTCAATCATGAGATACCAACCCAAAAGAGTTAGCGAGTGGGGAGCCAAGTTTCTAACACAGCCTTGCGTGTAGCCTTCTCTCACAGCCTTGTGTAATTCCATCACATAAACATAATTTAGCGTGCTACAAAAGCTGAGACAACTATGGGCATGTCTTAGGCATAAGTCAATTTTGTAGTGAGATGTAATTTACGATTATCAACGATTAAGTCTGCGTTTATTTCGGGTCACTTCCAGTGACAAATTAAAAACAGATCGACCATTTAATGTGAGACTAGGGGGTGCAACCAGTTCTGGGTAGAGACGCTTCTACTTTTACAAGGCTCCCCCTTTTTAGGTTCACTTTATAAGGCAACAGAATAGCCTGAAGCTTTCAAATCCGTGTGATGATATGATTTCGAATCTCACGATCCACGCAGCTTCTGTAGCTGACTGATGAATCCATAGCCACTTTGAGATATACTTACCTCCTTTTCTTCAAGGGTCTCCACCCTCTGGCGAAGACGATCGTTGTGCTCCGCCTCACGTAGAAGCTCTCTGTGCCTATCTTCTACCAACTTTGCTAGACTTTCAACAAACTTCACCCTTCCTCTTTCTTCTGCGGTACCTTTCCAAACGACTGCCAGTACCTTCAGCTCCTCAACACGTTTTGCGGCTGCCTCTATTCCGTCGATTGGATCACCGCCTACTAACAGGTCCGTAATTTCGCTACGGAGTTTTTGAGATATTTGCTGTCCCTTTTCTTCAATACTATGCATTTGGGATCCAGGTTCCGGAGCAGAAACGGATAAGAAGGACGAGGTGACGGAAACCTCGGATGGTGGAAAAGTCCATGACATGGCATCTCCAAATGTTTTGATAACGGTCTCTAGTCGCGAGCGTACCAAAGTGAGAGTTCGTAGCTGGGTAATATAAGGAGGGTCGACTATAGTGGGTGTATCTTCCCGAGTGGGAGTCTTTGGTGTTGTGGCAGAAGATGCTCTCCTCGTTCCATTTGTATCCTTGGAGGGCTTCTGTGATAGATCCGTATCCAGACCACCTGGGACAAATTTTATCACATCATCTTGCAAACTCTCTGTCAGCGCTTCGGACAGACCCAAAGTCTCGCCACGTAGAACCTCAACCTCGTATGCCAATCGACTCCCACTCCTCAGGATCTCGTCCGTCAGCTGCGTCAGTGTGGTTGTAAGCCTCGTTGTGTGTGCGCTGAGCTGTGAAAGTATGGTCTGGGTTTGCGTCGACAGCTCTGTAAGGGGTACACTGTCTGTGGAGGATACGGTAGATGCCTGAAGCGATGGAAGCGTGGAGTTCAAGTACTCGGCGGGGTCAAAGGAGGGGTCTAGAAATGGCTGGAGAGCTGGATCGGCAACGTGTGTAGATTTGGGCTCGATCATTAGAATAGCAGAGGGGTCGGCTGCACGAATTGAGGATGTTGTTTTGTTCGCTGTGCTGTTGTGCCGGCGGCTGGTGGTCTTCATGGCTGGCAAACAGAATTGGGTACAGCGGAGCTTGGATTGTTATGTAGCCCAAGAACGGCAATATGAAGCCAATGTTGATGCTCTACAGTGTCAATAGCAGCAGTACATTGAGTGTGGGGCTAAGCTAGTAATATTATATTGTACTATACTTAGGGTGAAATGGCAAACCTTAATTATTGTGGCTTACAGGGAATTGAGCACCAACCACCTGGTTCGCTTCGCTTCACTCCTTCATCAACTTCACCTCAATTGTATAGGTGGATTGTCAGATGGATGGATGAATGGATTTGGATTTTGAACAGCCTCTCATCCCATTGGAGTGAGAATATGCGACCTTCAACAAGAGTTCTTTATATTCGTCGTGTTTCCAATGTACAGGGTGTTGGGTGGCTCTTAGACTTCACGTAACTCGTATATCAACTCTTGTAGCATATTTATGCATAACTCTTAGGACAATTGCACTGTCAAAGTAAGACTACCAACTTGCTTATCTGTTGATAAATAGATAATACATGCAACCCAGAACATATATGCCTTATACCTGGCAAAACAAGCTTTTTATCTAATACAATCCTATATATTCTAGCCTCGCCGTTACTAGGCAGACAGGCAGACACAAGGCTGAGCGCCGTGCCTACCTCACTCCACCACCAGCTTCTACCTCGCCTTCAGAAGGTTGCCAACACAACTAAGCCTGACAGATGCACAGCTTAGATTGTATATTTAGGCTGTCAGTCATGCAACAAACTTCCCAGAGCTTCCACGGACAATAAGACTTCTGCCTCATGATCTTTACTTCTTCTTACTCTGCTACCTCAAGCCAAGGCTAGGATATTAGAGACTGAGGGCCTGGAGATTTAGTGATCCTACGGGGGTATCCATTACTGACGTCCAGAGTTTTACGGCTTCCTCGTCATGCCTAGAAAGGCCTTTTTAGCAGACGTTAGCAGTGCGTCAGGCAAGACCATCGCCAATGTAACAGATCTAGAACGAGGTGACGATGATGGAGATGTAAACTTCGTTTTCACGCCTCCATCAGGCGAGCCCATTACTATTGGCTTGCTAGCCCTCGATGTGTCCGGTTATCCTGCGGAGAATACCTTTATGATCTTCACAAAATCAGCAGACGTACCCGTACATGTTAATGCTGCCCTAGAAGACATAGCTAGCCTTTCAGCTGGTATACGAGTTTTCGAGCTTGTGCAGACAATTGCTTCCGAGCTACAGAATCTACTTGCTGTAGGATGTAAAGTCAACCCATTGGTCGTGGACTCTGATGTGGAGATGCTTGATTCAATCAACGACGATGATGACGACAACCAGGAAGATGACGAAGAAGATGAAGGAGAAGATGATTATGAGGATGCATACGATGACGGTTTCTCTGACGATGGTTTAGAACCCTTTGGGCCGTCCGATGGGAAAAGATCTTCGATATCCGGCTTCACTCTTACTCCCGAAGCAGCTGTCAAATTAAATCGACGTATTAAAACTGATCTACGGGCTGCCAAGTTCTCGAACTTCAACATCGGTGTTCTGAGTGGGATGAGAGCAGATTCTCACACTTGCCTTCTAAGGTAAGTCAAGGGAATCCCATCATTCAACATTTGCCATAATGTGCGTTGTAATGCAACATAGCAATCAAGCCATGGGACTGTTCTCTGTCTCAAAAGCGCTATGCGCAATATGACAATGATTACAAACTTGGAAGTTCGGCAAGAACTCTCCATAAACCTATCCCGTCAAAGATTTAGGCACAATTAATATAAGTTCATGTACTAACCTTCTTTAAATAGCGTCTCTATTCAAGCCTCCAAACTCGGCCTTTCCGAAGAAGCTCTTCAAGCATGGGACTTGGAGCCCACCCAGTATCTTGTTCTCCTTCTACGATACTCTTCTGGCTACAAGACTTTTGAATCAGTCATTGCCGAGCCCGCCAAGTCCCTGGACATTTCCTTCCGTATCGGGGTATGCGATAAATATAAACCTACAACCTCCCAAGCTCTCGCGGCTTTCTCTGATGTAACTGAGGAGAAGTCCTACAACAATGGAGCTGCTGATGCTGCTATGAGCACGAGCACCCCTGCAGTCGCATCGGGCATCTTTAGTAGTATCTTCATCAGTAGCTCTATGAACAACTTTATTAACGAACAGTTCGTATCTCTCTTGAAAATCAGACACAGCATGCGACTGGGTTGGGATGGAGCAAAATTGTATTACAATGACAGACTTGGAAGGCCAGATAATAAAAGCGAAGACCTACCACAGACCTACTACGAGGAGTCAAAACCTAAGCAATCTTCCCTCCCGGAAAATATGTTTGCGGACCACCTTACTGAGGGTGACGACAAAGAGCTGTCTTTTCCTCTAATATCTGCGCAATTTGCCATGCGGTATCTTCTTCGTTGCACGGAATTCTGCCTCGTCTGTCACGACAAGATCGAGGGTGGCTTCGAGGCACTGAAGCCTTACGTTTGTGATAAGCCGCTTTGCCTCTATCAATATATGTCACTGGGATTTGGACCCAGTATCGAGCACGATATCCTGTCTCAACCCTATGTTGTTGACCTTCTCGTCAGTTTCTGCTACGTTGCTGCATACAATCGCAGAATTAGAGAATATCCTACGGGTATGAGTCTTGCCGTGCCAGTGATAGGCACTTTTGTAACAACGAATACTGCCTCTCAGATTCGCACCCAACCCGTGGCACTTCAACCCCAGGCTATTGAGCTTCCACCTAGTGCCATAGACGTCAGATTCGATCAAGCACGCCAAGAAATCATATTCGATGGCGGCTCGTCCCCTGTCCGCAATGGAGACTGGATCATGCTACTTTATGGGTTAGTTATGTCCCTTAGATGGGTAGCCTTTTCTGTTGGGTCATTAAAGCTCCCGTTTTGATTGCTAACCAGCTCTTGTAGAGGTCGCTCTTTTCACTTTAGAGTCGAAGATGTATCTTTTTACCCTACAGTTAAGCTCTCCGAAACTCCAATTACTGCAAGAATTACTGTAAACTCTACAGAAGCAACACCAGCAACTCCTGCCAATACTCCACCTCCTCCTACTTTGGTACCCGCAAAATTAAACAAATATGACCAGAACTTTGACGATTTAGAGAATTTTCACAAGGCAGAAACAATAGTCATGTTGCTTGACACATTACCGTCTATCAATGAGCTTCGAACTTATTTGCTTCAACAGAGCCGCTATACCGTTCCAAATCTTCGTACTTGGAAGGATCGAATATCACCCGCAGCTTTGGGTCTTCTCCGGTGGATTATTGCTTCAAATCGGTCCTCTATCATCCAAGTGGACAAATGTCCTGGTCAAGAAGACCTTGACCCATCGTCCGCTGCCAAAATTCGGCTAGACCAAAAGTGTGCCAATATCGCAGATGGATGGGTGCAATTTCGATTCGCCCAAGGTTCTCCTGACAAGGAACAGCGTTTTCTGAATGCTTTGAAGAGTGAGCAGTCTAGCTTGAACGCGAATTATCCAACGGTAAACCCCACTTTCACTTTGGTTCGAGAAACAGGTCATGATCAGGTATAGCCTCAGAATTTAGAAACCAAGTGGATGAAACTTCTCAGCTGGTTTTATGATAGTGACCGACTTGGGTCTTAAATGCTCTAGGCAAATTGGCACTAAGCAGGAGCCTTGAACCTGTTTCTATACTGCCGAAGGACTAGATGAGAGAAGACCCAGGAAATCAATTGCAACGTTTGAAGCGTTCTTTAAAGTATCACATACTAATTATTATGTAGTTATTCGCCTGGCACGGAAGCCCATTGCAGAATTGGCATAGTATCATTCGACATGGACTCGATTACACGGAAACTTTACACGGTCGAGCTTTTGGTAATGGAGTCTATCATGCCTTGGAACAAAACACATCCATTGGCTACGCAGGGCGTGTGTCAATATCTTGGCCCGGGTCTGAGCTGAATATTCAGTCTGCTATGAGCCTTAATGAAATCTTGAACTGCACCACAAAGTACCAGTAAGTCGCTTCTCAATCAGACTGTACATATCTGCATTATGTAAATATTGAACCAGTCTAATTGCTAAAAACTTCATTCAGGAGCACCAGTCCACATCTAGTCGTTCAATATGTTGACTGGATACAATGTCGATATTTAATGGTGCAAAACACGACTCATGCGTATGGCCCTTCAGGGCCTACGAGTGCAGGTGTAATATCTGATGCCTACGTGGAGCAAGACCCAAACTTTACCGTAAGATCGACTCTTAGCCAGGCGGTTGGCATACCGTTATGTGCGGTCAGTATTTCGAAGTCTTTCCGTGCAAGCACAAAGTCGGCAGCATTAAACGGCGTTCCCTCCAACAAACGTCGCAAAGGACCTGTTGGCACTTTAGGACTGTTTATGGCAGCCAACAGTGACGAAGAGGACGTTGAGGATATCAACTTCCTTTTATCTGATAACGAAAGTACCTCTATAAATACGGATCACTTCAAGGGTAAACTAAAAGCTGCTCCTCAGAAATTACTTACAGACTTCGTCCCTGGATCTTTAGATCAAGCGAGTCTTCCAATTTTACAGCCACCAGAATATGCTACCCCCTCAGCTTCCATGCGACTGAATCGAGAACTTAAAACCATATTAAAGATTCAAGAATCGACTCCATCCCATGAATTAGGTTGGTATATCAATCCTGATTTAGTCAGCAACG